>Ga0210385_10002262_pt1 | contig 11615 bp, 9 predicted proteins | sample IncBWH26OmetaG_FD_160107 | JGI IMG/M metagenome (GOLD analysis project Ga0210385, IMG submission 160107) | Forest soil microbial communities from Barre Woods Harvard Forest LTER site, Petersham, Massachusetts, United States - Inc-BW-H-26-O ... | reverse complement strand
AGAATCCAATAAGTGACCGTGCTTCCCGATAATTGCGTTGACACCGTCCATTGGATCTGCTCGCCGGTAGCGGTGCTCGTCGGCAGCTTGGCGGCGGACACAGATAGACCCGCTTGTGGGGCGGACCTCCTGGTCCGCGGTCGACCTCCCGGTCGGCCACGCAATGCAGACCCCCAGCAGGCCGTCAATTGTTCAGGACCGCGTACCGCCCCTGAAAATTCACCGTAACGGAGGTGAGATTCTTGACCAGAATCCAATAGGTGACCGTGCTTCCCGATAATTGCGTCGACACCGTCCATTGGATCTGCTCGCCGGTAGCGGTGCTCGTCGGCAGCTTAGCGGCGGACACAGATAGACCCGTTGTGGGGCGGACCTCCTGGTCCGCGGCCGACCTCCCGGTCGGCCACGCAATGCAGACCCCCGACAGGCCGTCAATTGTTCAGGACCGCGTACCGCCCCTGAAAATTCACCGTAGCGGAGGTGAGATTCTTGACCAGAATCCAATAAGTGAGCGTGCTTCCCGATAATTGCGTTGACACCGTCCATTGGATCTGCTCGCCGGTAGCGGTGCTCGTCGGCAGCATCGTCCAGGCGACATCCCAGGCGGCCGGCCAACCAAATGTGTAGTAATTGATCGATTGATTTGGAGTCAACGATCCCGTAAATTGCGTACCGAACAGCATGTATCCTCCTTCAGAGTGTTCGCATAAGCTTCAACAACATGAAAATTCCGCGGTCCCGCCCGGGCGTGATTACCGCGCAACTGGTTCCCGCTTTAGGTCTGTGTCGCGGAAGTGAGTGCTGGCGCTTGCCCCGCATTCACGCTGCCGCCTGCCCGGTCGCTTACAGCTCCGCCGGCCGGATTTGCGCCCGGAGCCGCACCGGCGCTCACAGGCGCGCTGGTGGATGCTGCCGCTGCTCCGGAATGACCGGCTGCCTGAGCGGCGCCGGCATTCACTGAGGCCGCTGTTCCCCCGAGCGGAGCTTGGGATTGCTGCGTGCCGGAGCTGGCCGTCGTCGCCGCTCCGGAGCCGCTGTCGTCTTCGATAATGATTCGCATTCAGTTCTCCTCTGCCGTGCCGAAATCGCCTGGCGCGCTCACGCGCCGGACTTTCAAAGGTTCAAAATTGCGTAGCGCCCTTCGAAGTCGATCGTGGCCGAACTTAGATTCGTCACCAGAATCCAGTAAGTGATGCTGGTTCCCGATAACTGCGTCGACACGGTCCAACCGATCTGCGCCGCGCCTCCCGTACTGGTCGGCATCATCTGCCACAATACATCCCATGCTGTAGACCAGCCAAACGTGTAGTAATTGATCGACTGGTTCGGAGCCAGTGTTCCAGTAAACTGCGTTCCTAGGTACATAAATTCTCCTCCTGCTCAGGCAACGCCAAGAACGGTGTAGCGTCCTTGGATACTGACCGGCGCGCCAGTCAGATTCGTCACAGCGATCCAATAAGTCACGTAAGCGCCCGAAGCTCGCTGAATTTCAACCGTCCATTTGACTTCCTCTGCGCTTGCGGCCGTGGTGGGAACAATTTCCCAAACCACGAACTGGTATTCGGGCCAGTTAAAGGTGTAGAAGTTCACCGTCTGGTTCGCCGCGAGTGTGTATGTAAATTGCGTTCCCGAATAGGGATACGTGGTATTCGGCCAATTAGGGACAATGCATTGGCCCGCATTGTTAGACCAATAAGACTGAACCGTAACTCCATTCAGAGTTCCCGACGTGCCTTCGCATACGTCGGCGATCTCGCACCAGCCGCCTCCGGAGCAGGTCCCGGCAACACCAAGGATTGCGCTGCCTTCCGGGTCCGTGGCTGACTCCACTAACTCGTGCGACAGCACGTTTGTGACATAACTCAGAGTGCCGTTGTTTGTCACCCAACCGAAATGTATTCGGTTGCCGCTGCCGTCCGTATAGTAAGTGTGCTCGCCGATCACGCCGCTGTTTGTATTGTTGACTCCCTTCGGCATGATCACGAAATAGAGATTCTGCTTTGCGGCATCAAGCCCCGGAATAGTCCCCGCGGAGATCAGGCCGCTGATGAAATTACCAACGTTGGAATCGTTGAACGGGTTGGGCGGGTTAGAGCTGGTCACCACCACGGACCCCAGTAGGTGGCCGCGTCCAATGCTGCGGTACTCGGCCAGGCCGGTCATAAATGGGCCGGCAAAGATCTGCTGTACCGCGGAAGTTACTTGCGCAGATGTGGGTGTCGGATTAGAACCCCACGCGCTGCCCCAATAAATTAGTTGTAGCCGGGCAATCTCAATCACCGCGCCGCCATTGTCGGTGAATTTATTCGCTCCCCCGCCGCGTGGTTCGCTGAACGGCCCCGGAACGAGCTCAGCTCCCTCCGCGCCGATCTTCGTAACGACGCCGCCCGTCCCTAACTGTAGTCCTGAATCCAGCTCCTGGCTCTCCTGCCGGAGCATTCCCGCATTCATCGTGATAGGCTGCATTGTAAGTTACCTCCAGCCGACAAAGTTTCCGCCATATAGACTCCCTTCGGAATAGGCGCTCAAATTCGTCTTTCACGGTACTAGTGATACTTACCCCGCCGCCGTTACAACTTATGATGCGAACGGTGCGAAACCTTCAACGCGCGCTCTCCTGCCCATCGCTACGGCGCACGCTGGCAAAAGATCTAGCGCTGCGTAGCCGAACCCTGTCGGCGCCATGCGGCCTCCTCCCGCCACGGAGGGTTTTGCTTTCAAGTCGCCGACATGATTCAATAAAGTGATCGGCCCTTCTTGCGTTACCGCGCAGACCGATCCCCCAAACTGACTTCACCATTAGGAGATAACCCTGGAGCAAGCAGTCCTCGCCCTGGAAGACGGAACGATCTTCGAGGGCGCTAGCTTTGGTGCGCCCGTGCGCCGGACGGGCGAAGTCGTGTTCAATACCGCCATTACCGGTTATCAGGAGATCTTCACAGATCCATCGTACTGCGGACAAATCGTGGTGCTGACCAATCCGCAGATCGGCAACTACGGAGCCAACCAGGCGGATTGCGAGGCGGCCGCGCCGCACATCGAAGGTTTAGTGGTGCGCGAAATCTCACCGGTTGCAAGCAACTGGCGCGCCGACGATAAGGCCGAACAGTTTCTTGCCAAGCATGGCATTCCGGTGATTGCGGACGTGGATACGCGCAAGCTGGTGCGCCTGCTGCGGGAGCGCGGCGCGATGCGCGGCATCATCGCAGTGGGAGAGCAGGACACCGGCGAATTGATCCAGGCCGCGCGCAGTGCGCCGGCCATGACGGGGCAGAACCTGGTAGCGAGAGTATCCACCGAAACGAGCTACGAGTGGACGCGCGGTGTGGAGCCGGTTTCGGTGTCGGACGTCACGGCCGCGGGCGAACCGCCGCAGTTTCACGTGGTCGCCTACGACTACGGAATCAAGCGCAACATACTCCGCCACCTGGTGCAGATCGGTTCGCGCGTGACCGTGGTTCCGGCCGATACCGGCAGCGCTGACGTGCTCGCGTTGAAACCCGATGGCGTCTTCTTGTCGAACGGACCCGGCGATCCGGAACCGCTCGAGCGACAATCGAGCGAAGTAAGAAAGCTGGTGGGAAAAGTGCCGGTCTTCGGCATCTGCTTAGGCCACCAGATACTCGGGCTGGCATTCGGCGGCAAAACGTATAAGTTGAAGTTCGGGCATCACGGCGCGAACCATCCGGTGCTGAATCGGAGCACGGGCAAGGTGGAAATAACGTCGCAGAATCATGGATTCTGCGTGGACCCGGATTCATTGCGCGATCGCGAGGTAGAGATCACGCACCTCAACTTAAACGACGGAACGGTGGAAGGGCTGCGGCATCGAAGCGAGCCGGTGTTCTGCGTGCAGTATCATCCCGAAGCGGCGCCTGGGCCGCACGATTCGCATTATTTGTTCCGGGATTTCGCCGCGATGATGCGAGCCTAATATGCCTAAACGAACCGATCTGAAGCGCATCATGATCATCGGCTCCGGGCCGATCGTGATCGGGCAGGCGTGCGAGTTCGACTATTCAGGCGCGCAGGCCTGCAAGGCGCTGCGCCAGGAAGGCTTCGAGGTGATCTTGATCAACTCGAATCCGGCGACCATCATGACCGACCCCGAGTTAGCCGACCGCACCTATGTGGAGCCGCTCACCGTGGCGTTCGCAGCGGAGGTGATTCGGAAGGAGCGGCCGGATGCACTGCTTTCTACCGTCGGCGGCCAGACGGCCCTGAATCTGGCGGTCGAACTCGCCGAATCAGGCGTGCTGGAGCAATACGGCGTCGAGCTGATCGGGGCCAAAATCGACGCCATCAAAAAGGCCGAAGACCGCCTGCTGTTCAAGGATGCGATGCGCAAGATCGGGCTCGACATGACCCAATCGCAGTTGGTGAACAACATAGAGGCGGGGCTCAAGTTTGCCGAGCGCATCGGCTACCCCATCATTCTGCGCCCGAGCTTCACGCTGGGCGGAACCGGCGGCGGCATTGCCTACAACAGCGAAGAGCTCATAGAAATTCTGGAGCGCGGTATCGATCTGTCGCCCGTGCACGAGGTGCTGGTAGAAGAGAGCGTCCTCGGCTGGAAGGAGTTCGAGCTGGAGGTCATGCGCGACCTCGCGGGCAACGGAATCATCGTCTGCTCCATCGAAAACTTCGACCCCATGGGCGTGCATACGGGCGATTCGATCACCGTCGCGCCCGCCCAGACTTTGACCGACCGCGAATACCAGGTCATGCGCGATGCCGCGCTGCGCTGTCTGAATGAGATCGGCGTAGACACCGGCGGATCGAACGTGCAGTTTGCGATCAACCCGGAAAACGGACGCATGGTCATCGTCGAGATGAATCCGCGCGTCTCGCGCAGCTCGGCGCTGGCGTCCAAGGCGACCGGTTTCCCCATCGCCAAAATTGCGGCGAAGCTGGCGGTGGGCTATCGCCTGGATGAGATCGACAACGACATCACCCGTAAGACCCCCGCGTGCTTCGAGCCCACCATTGACTACGTTGTGGTGAAGATTCCGCGCTGGCAATTCGAAAAATTCCCCGGTGCGGAGCCGGTGCTCGGCACGCAGATGAAGTCGGTCGGCGAGGTAATGTCCATCGGGCGGACCTTCAAACAGGCGCTGGGCAAGGGTATGCGGAGCCTGGAGACGGGCAAGGCATCGAGCGCGAGTAAGTTGGATGCGGCGCTCATTCCGAAGCGGCTGATCACGCCCAACCCGGAGCGCCTCGAATATATCCGATTCGCCTTCGAGCAGAACTTTACAGTCGAACAGGTGCACGAGATGACCAGCATCGACCGGTGGTTCCTCGAGCAGGTGCGGGAAATCGTGATGCTGGAGCAATCGCTGCGCGGCCGGAAGCTGGAATCCATCACGGCGCGAGAGTTTCGCAAGGCGAAGCGAGATGGCTTGGGCGACCGTCAGATCAGCGAGCTGCTGGGAGCGGATCCAATGGAGGTGCGCGAAGCGCGCAAGCGGCTCGGAGTGCGCGCGGTATTCAATCGTGTAGACACCTGCGCAGCCGAATTCGAGAGCTTCACGCCCTATCTCTACTCCAGCTACGAGTCCGAAGACGAAGCCGCGCCCACCTCGCGCAAGAAGGTCATGATTTTGGGCAGCGGGCCGAACCGCATCGGGCAGGGAATCGAGTTCGATTACTGCTGCTGCCATGCCTCCTTCGCCCTACAAGATTTCGGCGTCGAATCGATCATGGTGAACTGCAACCCCGAAACCGTATCGACCGACTACGACACCAGCGACCGTTTATACTTCGAGCCGCTCACGCAGGAAGAGGTTCTCAATATTTATGAGGTAGAGAAGCCGGACGGCGTCATCGTGCAGTTCGGCGGGCAGACGCCGCTGAACCTCGCGATGCCGCTGAAGAAACTGGGCCTGCCGATTATCGGGACGGACCCAGCGAACATCGATTTGGCGGAAGACCGCAAGCTGTTCGGACGGCTGCTCGAAGAGCTTGCCATCCCGGCGCCGGCGCACGGAACGGCGACCACGTTGGAAGAAGCTGTTGAGGCCGCCCGCCGCCTGGGATTCCCGGTGCTGGTGCGGCCTAGTTACGTGCTCGGTGGGCGCGCCATGGCCATTGCCTACAACGAAGAGACCGTGCGGCGCTATATGCAGGAGGCCGCCAGTTTCTCGGTCAACCGCCCGGTGCTGATCGACCGCTTTCTCGAAGACGCAACCGAAGTGGACGTGGATGCCCTGTGCGACGGCGAGAATGTGCTCATTGCGGGCATCATGGAGCACATCGAAGAAGCGGGCGTGCATTCAGGCGACAGCTCGTGTGTGCTGCCGGCGTATTCGATTCCTGCCGACACTTTGCAGACCATCGAAGAATACACCGCGAAGCTGGCGCGCGCGCTGAACGTGATTGGCCTGATGAACGTCCAGTACGCCATCCAGCGCGGCCAGGTTTACGTGCTGGAGGTGAACCCACGGGCCTCGCGAACGGTGCCGTTTGTGAGTAAAGCGACCGGCGTGCCGCTGGCCAAGATTGCGGTGGGGCTGATGCTCGGCAAGCGCCTCGAGGAGTTTGCGGCGCTCACCGGCGGCGTCGAGCGCACAGGGCGTCTGGTGCCCGTTGTGCGCGACAAGGGGCTTGGAGCCCTGCCGGTGACCAGCTCGTTTGTCAAAAGCCCCGTCTTTCCCTTTGCAAAATTCCCCGGCGTGGACCCGGCGCTGGGACCCGAGATGAGATCGACCGGCGAGGTGATGGGGGTGGGCGAGAGTTTCGGCGAGGCCTTTGCCAAGGCGCAGCTCGCCGCGGGGTCGCCGATTCCGGATTCCGGCGCCCTCTTCATCAGCGTGAACGATCGCGATAAGCCGCTGGCTGTGGAAGTGGCGCGCAAGTTTCGCGAATTCGGGTTCGAGTTGTTCGCCACGCGCGGAACCGCGGCCGCGCTCCGGGCGGCGGGGCTGCCATCGAAGACCGTATTCAAGGTAAACGAGGGGCGTCCGAACGCGGTAGACGTGCTGAAAGCCGGCAAGCTGAACCTGGTGATTTACACCACCACCGGCAGCCATTCGTTTCCCGACGAGCAGACGATTCGCCGCAACGCCGTCACCTATCGAGTGCCGTGCATCACCACGATGAGCGGCGCAAAAGCCGCGGCCGAGGCAATCGCCTCGCGCCGGCGCGACCCCATCCGGGTCTGGAGTCTCCAGGAACTGCACGCCAGAGAAGTGGTCCAGGCATCGGGCGCCTAAGGGCGGGAGCAGAATGAAGGATCATATGAAAAGGCGCCGATGAGTTCCCATCTTGCCACTCCGAATACGGAAGCGGCCATCCTCGCACGCCTCATTCAGTCCAGAGATACGATGAGTCGTGAGGTGGCTGAGTATTTGCTGTCGATCGACTTCGAAGCCGGCGATGTCGAGCGAATGAATGTCCTGTCAGAACGCGCCCGAGAAGGGAACCTGACGCCTGAGGAAGCAGCGGAACTCGACAGTTATCTCCACGTGGGAAGCCTTCTCTCGATCATGCAATCCAAAGCACGGCGTTTGCTGAAATCTGGCGATCGCACTGCGCCTCAGTGAAGCCGGCGCTGGTCGAGCAAATTTGGCGCCGGGCCCAAAACCGCTGCGAGTATTGCCGAATACCGCACCCGTATTACCGCCTCCCATTCCAGATAGATCACATCATTTCGCGTCAACACGGAGGGGAGACGATAACCGAAAATCTCGCGCTCGCCTGCCTCCACTGTAACCGCCACAAAGGGCCAAACATCGCCGGCTGGGATTCCAATTCTCATCAATTGGTCCGCCTGTTCCACCCGCGAACGGACGTGTGGGGAGACCATTTTCGATTCGACGATGCTCGCATTCTCGGCAAGACTTCCATCGGCCGCGTGACGGTCCAAGTACTCGCAATGAACGCGGAGAACCTCCTGTTCCTTCGGATCGAGCTTCTCAAAGAGGGGCAGCAAATACCTTGACTCACCCCAGAAGCGATAAACTGTCGCCGTGGGTGAAATCGGGCAATGGATCAAGTCGTTTGGTCGGCATTGGTGGGCGTGGATGAGTTCGGCGATCTTCACGTTCATCGGCATGATCGTGCTTGCTTTAAATAAGAGCAACAGGTGGGCATTGTGGGCCACATTTGGAGCCGCAATCGCGATGCTACTCGTGGCCTCGTTCCTGGCGTGGCGCGATACCCATCGAACGCTTGCGGAATTGCAAGAGAAGCTCAACTCGCCAAGTTTCAAATTAGACGCTGCAGCGTGGTGGGGGACGCGGCAGCCCGACCAAAGCCTAATTATGATGGCGAACGGCACACTCTCCAATTCATATGGACCATCCAGTGGCACTCTTGATTGGACCCTTAGTCTTCGCTTTCAAGACAGGACCGTTAGAGGAGCAATTCCTCCTTTGCCGAATCGAGACATAACGATACCCTTGAAAGGTGGACCAACCACAATCACCATGAAGCTCATGGATTATTGGCCGTAGGCGCCGCCACGTTTTGTGGTGGATGGATAATGGCCTTTTTCAAAGGCGTTACGGAGAACGACATTATGACCGAGAAACCGACTCTACTGATCACGTTCAGAGATGTAGTCGCCGGTACCCAGCACAGTTTCGGTGTTGCGTTAGACAAGAAAGAGCCTGGAATAAATATCCCAGGTATACCTGAATTTGATAAATGATCCAGTCAGCGCACTCTGCAGCGCTGGCCCTCTACGCATTCGTATCGGCTGCCTCGGTCATACTAATCACAAGGCAGTCCGCCAGATGAACGGTACAGTCCAGAGCCTGTTGACAGAGCTAAGGTCCGAACAGGAGAAAGTATACGGCGAACGGCTTCGGGGTCTTTACCTGTACGGTTCTTACGCGCGCGGTGAGCAGCACTGGGATTCCGATGTGGACGTGCTCATCGTGCTTGACCGTATCCACTCCTACGGCGCCGAGATCGAGGTTAGCGGAGAACCGAGAGCGCGCCTCTCGCTCGATTTCGGAGTTAGTATTAGCCGAGTATTCGTTTCCGCAGACTCGTGGCGGAGCGGAACGGGTTCCTTTCTTGCTAATGTCCGTGAAGAGGGCATTGCCGCTTGAAAGCGGAGACTGCGCGGCTGCTGAAGAAAGCTTCACGCGCCATCCATGCCGCGGAAACGCTGCTCAAGGCCGGCGACGCTGATTTCGGCCATCGGACGCGCCTATTACGCAATGTTCTACACGGCGACAGCGCTGCTTGAGGAACACGGATTGCGCGTGCGCAAGCACAGCGCCGTTCACGCGCTTTTCGGTGAACACTCGCCAAGACAGGGCGTCTCGATCCCAAATTTCATCGTTGGCTCCTGGACGCGTTTGACAGACGCCTCGAAGGCGATTACAGCTTCGAGGCGCAGACAACCGCGGAAGAGACTAACATCGTGATTGCCCACGCGCATGAATTTCTGACCAACGTAAATACTCTGCTGAGTGAGGATCTTCCATGAAACATTGTCGTGTAGGTTTGACGCTTTTTGTATCTGCATCTTTGCTTCTCGCCGCGCAAGAAGCGCCCAAACAGCCAACCATTCCGCCTCCGGAGGCGCTGGTCTTAGACAACGTTCCCAACATTCCCGCCTCGCTCGCCGAAACCGCCGGCCGATATGCCGATTACCGCTCGGCTCTTCCCGCAGACTGGCACCCTGTGCGCCGCGAGATGCTGATTAACACGCGCTTCGGCAATACCAATCAACTCCACTTAGTCAAAATGCCGGGTGGCGCGCGGCAGCAGCTTACGTTCTTCAAGGAACCCGTCAACGGCAGCACTTATCATCCAAACGGCGGTGACTATATCGTGTTTTCGAAAGACGTGGGCGGCGGCGAATGGTACCAGTTATTCCGCTACGATCTTTCGACCGGCCACAGCACTCTGCTCACCGACGGCAAATCGCGCAACGTGCTGGGCCCGTGGTCGACCGGTGGCGACCGGATCGCCTACATCTCGACGCGGCGAACCGGCAAGGACACCGACTTGTGGGTCATGAATCCGGCCGACCCGAAAACGGATCGCCTGCTGACGCAACTTTCAGGCGGCGGATGGCAGCCCGTCGACTGGTCTCCGGATGATAAAAAGATTCTGCTGCAGGAAGGCATTTCGGTCAATGAGAGCTATCTGTGGCTAGTCGATACGGCGACCGGCGAGAAGACGGCGCTCACCCCGCGGCATCCGGGCGAGCAGGTTGCCTATGAGGACGCGCGATTCAGCAAAGACGGCAAAGGAGTTTATGTCACCACCGATCAAGGCTCGGAATTCCTGCGCCTGGTGTACCTGGATTTCGCGACCAGGCAGAGCAAAGTGTTGACCGGGGACATTCCCTGGGACGTAAACGACTTTGCGCTCTCCTATGACGGCAAGAAGATTGCGTTAGTCACCGATGAGGACGGGCTGAGCAGGCTGCACTTACTGGACGCGGCCACCGGGCGGGAACTGCCAGTCCCGAAGCTGCCCACGGGGGTCATGGGTTCCATCGCTTGGCATCGGAATAATCGTGATCTGGCATTTGCATTCACCTCCGCCAAGTCTCCTTACGACTGCTATTCGCTCGACGTCGAGAGCGGAAAAGTGGAGCGCTGGACCACCAGCGAAACAGCCGTCCATGCGGATTCCTTCGCCGATGCAGACTTGATTCGCTGGAAGAGTTTTGACGGCAAGACAATTTCGGGCTTTCTTTACAAACCTCCGGCCAAGTTTTCCGGGAAGCGGCCAGTTCTGATCGATATCCACGGCGGCCCGGAAGGACAGACCCGGCCCAATTTCCTGGGACGTTCCAATTACTACGTGAACGAACTCGGCATTGCGGTGATAACTCCCAATGTGCGCGGGTCAGTAGGCTACGGCAAGACCTTCTCGAAGCTCGACAATGGCTTCCATCGCGAGGACTCCTACAAAGACATCGATGCGCTGATCGATTGGATCGGCACTCGTCCGGACCTCGATGCGAACCGCATCGCCGTGACGGGCGGCAGCTACGGCGGCCACATGACGCTCGCCATTTCAACGTTCTATAGCGACCGCATCCGCTGCTCCATCGACGTGGTCGGCATGTCCAACTTAGTAACATTCCTCGAGCACACCGAGGCTTACCGGCGCGACTTGCGGCGCGTCGAATATGGCGACGAGCGCGACCCGAAAATGCGCGAATTTCTAGAAAAGATCGCGCCGATGAACAACATTGAGAAGATTCAAAAACCGATGCTGGTGGTCGCCGGCAAAAACGACCCGCGCGTGCCGGTGAGCGAATCGGATCAGATTGTAGCGGCTCTCAAGCAGCAAGGAACGCCCGTCTGGTACATCGTTGCCAAAGACGAGGGGCATGGATACCGGAAGAAGGACAACGCGGATTTTCAGTTCTACGCGTCAGTGGCGTTCTTGCAGAAGTATTTGCTGAATGCGGGCTCGGATGCGGACACTCCTAATGCCGGTGCCGGAGCGAAATAGGCCGCGTGAACGGGATAAACTCCTGCATGAAGTTATAGGCAGCATCAGCCCCCAGCCCGATAAAGCCTCTCTTGAAGCCCTCGCCGACCGTCCCCGTGCTTCTCGGCTGCCAGATATTCACGAATTGACCCGCGCCGAAATCGCTGAACACGCGCGCGTAGGCAAACGAAGCGGCCCCATCG
>Ga0210385_10002261_pt1 | contig 11616 bp, 7 predicted proteins | sample IncBWH26OmetaG_FD_160107 | JGI IMG/M metagenome (GOLD analysis project Ga0210385, IMG submission 160107) | Forest soil microbial communities from Barre Woods Harvard Forest LTER site, Petersham, Massachusetts, United States - Inc-BW-H-26-O ... | reverse complement strand
GCGGTTCCCCGCTCGCCGGTACGAAGTAATACCATCGCCTGGATACCTGCGCATCGCCGGGAATTTTCAAGATCCTGTGCGCTAGTGGATCGCGCCTGTGATGATCAAAAAACAGCCATCCGTCCAGCCCACTCCGCCGCAGCGCCTCTTGAATTTGCTCTGTGATCATTCCTTCGTGATTTTACGCGGTCTCTAGCTTCGCCAGTTTGATGTCCGACGGTGCCGGGGTGAGCAGGCTCACGACAATCAGGCTGGTGATCGAAGAAATCAGAGCAGGGTAGACGGCTGGAATCCATCCGATGTCCCGTTTGAGCCAGTCCGGCCCATATTGCTGTCCCAATTGCCACCCGACGGTGATGACCGTACCTAACAAAATCGATGTAACTGCGCCTTCCGTTGTCGTGCGGCGCCAGAAAAACACCGCCATCACAACGGGCGTGACTGCGGCGCCGTAAACGGTATACGCGTATAAGGACGCCTCCAGCACAGATTGGAATTGTGTCGCCTGTAAAACCGCGAAGAGTCCCAGCAGAATCACGATCACTCGAGACACAATGAGCGTGCGGCGCTGGCTTGCTCCGGGGTTGACGAATCGCTCATAAACGTCGTGGATCAAATTAGTGGCCGGAGAAAATAGGTAATTGTTAGCTGTTGAGATCACTTTGGCGAAGACTCCGCCCAGCAGAATTGCACCGAGCAGAGGCGGTAACGCTTCTTTGGCCGTCAAAGGGATGATTTCACGCGGCCGGTCGGTATGCAGCCGCGAGCTTGCAATCACAGCAACCGCCATCAGCAGCGTTTCGAGGGTCACTGTCCCAATGATCCATCCGATGACCGACTTGCGTGCGTCACTCTCCGATTTTGCCGAGAAGAACTTCTGATACATCCCCTGATTGCCAATCAGCAATAGGAACGTCGGCAACGCTAAAGCGACCGCTCCTCCAAGACTGTAATTGCCCAAAACTTGAAAGTGCGTCGCCGGCAACGCGGCCCGAACCACGTGCCATCCACCCACGCGTGCTAGTAAAACAGGGACGGCAATGATCACCGTCAGAGTAACCATCGAACCGATCACCAGGTCTAGATAAGCAATCGATGCCATGCCCGCGGCTGCGGTGAAAAAGATGACGAATCCCGCAATGATGTACAGACCGGTCCTCCGATCAAGTTGGGGAAAAATCAAGTGCAAAATATCCCCGCCGCCGATAAATTGGTAGCTCGTAATGACCGTGTAAGAAATGACGATGGCAATCGTTGCCAGCACGCGAGCGGTCGCGTTATATCGCGCCTCCAGAAGATCGGGCACGGTGAACTGCGCAAAGTGCCGCGCCCGTCCTGCAATTACCCCGATGATCAGCAACCCGACCCAGCCGCCCAGCGGCTGCCACAGCGCTACGAACCCGTTCTTGTAGGCGTTTTCCGCGCCGGCGAGCAAGCTCCCAGCCCCGATCCAAGAGGACAAGAGGGTAAAGACTAGGACTGGCCAGCTCAGAGTCCGGCCTGCAACCAGGAAATCCGTCTTGTTCTTTACTTTTGTGATCTTGTAGATGGTGATTCCACACAACAGCAACACCACCAGCGAGATTGTGATCGCATAGATCATGAACTGACTATCTTATCTGGAGTGCGGGTTAGCCGGCCCTGCAGGCCTAGCCTTGCCGGAGGGTTCGAATCAGCTTTACGAAGGGCGGGCTAGCATATCCGATTAAGCAATATTGATCCAACGCGAACAGTACAACGGATTCCATTCCTTGCGACTGCGCTAAATCAACCTCTTTCATCCACGAGGTCCATGCATCACTGATTCCCGTGAGATGACTCCGTTGCGTATTCGGAAATCCCTTTGCTGCACTGACGTTCATGGAATAGGTGCTTTGGTCGAGGTTGTAATTGCCGGTAAACGTAAAACTTTCCGTCTTTAGACAATTCAGATTCGCCGGCGTCCAGTCTTGCGTGGGGAAATTGATTACCTGATTTAGAGAGGTGTCATTGGTGTCGGTCGGGTACAGCACCTCGAATCGGCATCCCGGAAACTGCGCCTGTAAGGCGGTTCGAATCGCGGCCGTATAGGCGCCGATCACGGTCGGCAAGAACGCCGTTTCGTTAGGATACGCGCTCGGATCAACGTCATTCGACAGAATGATCTGCATCGGGACGCCGTAGGTGCTCTGGAATTGTTGCTTTGTATAGGCGTCGTAAAACGGCATCCCAACATTTACGTTGGTTCCGGTCGTCGCATCCAAGACCTGCTTTTGGAAGTACCACCATTGCACTTCGCCCGATTGAAGATACGGGGTCATCCCTGCATTGCTTTGCAACGTCGCCATATCTAGATACGCCTGTTTCCAGAAAGCGAGGCTCGTTGGGGAAAAATTGGTCTGAATCGCAGGCGTGTTGAGCACCACGGGCGTGTCATCCGGATACACTTGAGCGATTCCCACGGCATCCGAGGGGTCCCCGTTCATCAGTTCCGTGCTGAAAGAGGCGACGGCATCTATGCCATATCCCTTCAACGCCGTAAAGTAAGCCGTGTGCCAGTCGCGGGCAGCCCGATTGATTCTCGGCGTCGCTGTCAAATCGGTTCGCCAATAATCGGCAGTAGCGATCAACGTGCTATTCAGTGAGTTGCTCGTATCCAGATCATACGGCGTACCGTCTACTCCACCGCTTAGCGTCGTAGCGGCAGATCCAAAACTATAGCCTTCGCTGCTTGGATCTAATTGAACGATGATGCCATTGCCGTCTGCACCCATAGCCCGCGCGGTAAATGTCAATTGGTCGCCGTTCGCACTTGCCCACAACAAGTTTGTCCCGACATTGATTAGCCCGGCGAGGGCCAGCGCGACAGTGGCGGGCGTATCATCCAACAGCACTAGATGCTTGATTTGGGTCGTCGCAGTCGGATCATCGGCCGAAGCAATGTCCAGAATAACCGTCGGGCTTCCGCCAAATGGAAGCGCTGTCAAGGTCGCCGTCAGGGACGCGTACACCGTACCAGTCCGGACGATCTCATAAAACCACAGGGCTCCGGTGTAGTGATTCACCCTTCCTTGAAACCCTAGCTTGTTAATCAGCCACGCCGTCCTTTCGGCCGGCAGCGATTGCGAATGGTATGTGTCCCAATCCGTAGCTAGCGCTAACTGCGTCTGCGATTCAAAATCCGGCAGATTTACCGACGGATAAGCTATTTCCAAAAAATCAAAATAGAAGAAGTTTCCGGCCGGACCCGCATGCGTTAACTGAACCGTATGTGTTCCCGCCGCATAACTCCCAAGCGGCGACCTCACCAGCACATCTTCGCCGCTGAGCAGCAGATTCAATGCTGTCGTCTGACCGTCTACCGAAACACTGACCGTAGCGCCTGACCCTAGTAGCCGAGTTCCCAAATAAAGATCGTGCTCTGCTGTCTCGGTATATACAATCGTACAGCGATCTCCAACGTTATCAGTACTGTGGATTTTGCTTCCGGAGTAATTGCCTGTTGTCAAGGCCCAAGACGATCCGCTGTAAGTGACGACTGTATCGGAGTCCTCAATCCGTCGGCTTCCTGGCCCAGCCACGGAGTACTGACGATTATTACCCGTTACCGTCCAGTTCGAAATGGTTACCTGGAATTCCGTCTGTGCATAGGTGTCAAGCTGCATGTCGGCCGCCCAAGTCCAGCGCAGCTTCCGAACGCGATTGGTAGGAATCTGTACTTGAGTATTCGAGTCAACTAGGTTGCCAAAATTAACCGTAATCTGATAGGTCGTCGGGAACGCACCGCCGCTAAACATCACAGCGGGCTGCGCCCAGCACGGGGCCGCATTCTGGGCAAAGCCGTACACCGTCACTCTATTGCAGTTTGCGCCGATCACCGCCGAATACTGGTCGTTTGGTCTTGGGGTGAGCTGTATCGAAACGCCATCTGACTGAACCGTCGCCATGAAGTCCGGATTTCCTATAATGTCGGCATTTCCGTTCACGGCCGTGGCCACTCCTTGCGCAATATCGCTCAGAGCATCACCGGTTTGCACAACGTAGTAGTGATGGTTCTCTAGTAAAGCCAGTCCGACGCGATTTCCCACGCCCGGCGACGCCGTCAGCGTCATGGTCGCGGTTGCATCCACATAGCTGCCGGCTACAGGAGTTGCGTTGGCCAGTGAAAAGTTCACATGATACAGGTTTTCGACGCCCGTATCATCTGTCGCCCAAACACGTAAATTGCTCCAATCGACCACGGGATCTAGATTCGATTCGATCGGAATGCAATTCGTTCGACTTTCCTGATAGGTTAAGGTCAAACCGCTGAGGTCGCCATCCGGCAGATACCGGAGTGCAGGGTGTTCGAAGACATTATCGCGATTCCACTCGACGACGCACCAGTCAAACTGCTGCCGCCATTTTCCTGAAACTGTAAAGCCTGAGTCGCTTGCTTGCGATATTGCCGCAATCGCCGAGGGCATCAGGAAGTAACACTGAAGGTCCCTGTCAGGGCTCAGTTTAAAAAGCTGCTCTGCCATAACTTAGAGGCGAATCGTCACTGCCAGGTCGCGGCCGGGGCTTATCTGGCCCGAGTATCCTGAGACCACCTGCAAGGTCACGTTGATGGTGAGCGCCGCCGTGTTCTGCAAAGCCGGAAGAGCGGAGCCATCGAGTACCGTAGAAGTCGTCTGACCGGATGCAATCGACACATTGCAGTATTCTGTCCCGTTCTGCAAAATATCTACGCTGATTGTGTAACCGGTGGCCGCCTGGTTTACCACCGCTCGAATGTCACGCACTGCATGCGATGCTTCGATGAGCAGCGGCGGAGAGGCGTTTTGTTGCGTCGCAAGGTATCCGCTGACTTGCAGCGAGAACTGTCCTCCCGAAAGTGTTCTCAGCCCTCCATCGGGTTGTAATGTGTAGCAGGCCTGCTGGACTTGGCTGTTCCCGAAAGCATTCGTCACGAAGAACTCTGCAGCGCAGATTCGAACATCGGGCAGACTGACCGTGTGTAAGTAGTTAAGCGACGCCCTATTTTCAAAGAATCCGGTCGCAAACGCTACCACGACCGCAGTGGCATCCAGATGTAATACAAGATCGCCCGCGTTGTGGGCCGTTGCGGCTGAACCCAACACAGCTCTGATAACTGTATAGGTATTCGCAACGGGATCTGCCGACAGCACCGTCATTAACTCGGTGCCAATCTGAACGGTCTGCCCAGTCGTAGGCGACGCAATCGCCACTAACGAAACTGTCGTGCTGCTGATGTCAATGCTAGCGGCCAGCGAATAGGGGCTTGGTGTATTCAGTTCGTTCCATGAGAAGAGCTGTAGTGTACCGCTTGAAACGGAGCTTGTATTCGTGAGGTCAGTGAATCCAACTTGAGACAATGCCAGCTCACCGCCTCCCGGCGCTGAAAGCGTGAACTCGGGAATCCCAGGTAATCCTGCGTCTGACGATTGGCCGCCTAATGTCCAGCGTGTAAGTGGGCAAAGATCCGGGGTGCCTTCCTGATTACTGACGTTTGCTCCGCGCCCCGAAATCTGAACCACGCTTCCCGTTTCGTAAGCCACTTGAAAGTGAGCCGGAGTTGTCGCAGAGACCACTGCAAACCTCCAAGAAGGTTCGGCAATTACAAAGGTGCTTGTCGCGTCGGGCAATATGGACCAGGCAGGCGTCACGGTTAATGTTGTCTGGTCATTCGCCGTGATCGTTCGCTCCTGGCTTCGCCCGCTTCCTTCTATAATTCGCACCACCATGCCGTTGTACGCGGAAGTCGTCGCTCCCATATCGGCCCAGCCAATGGTAGTTGAGGAAACGATTGTTGCTGGATACGGGCCGGCGTACTCGAACCTATAGTAAAAATTCGCGTGGTCGAAGCTGGCGTCAGGCGGCCCAATAGGCTGCGGTGCCGCCCCCGTATCTATGTAACTCGTATTGATGGGCTGGTTTGTGGCAATACGATAAAGTAGTTGCGGCGTCGTCCCACGGTAGACGTTGAATGCAGCCGCGGTTACTGGAAAGCTGAGCCCGCTAATGACAACTGAGTTCAGGCCGCTTCCAGTCGGGACGGTAGCCGGAACTGTAAACGACAAAGCGCCTTCATTTCCGGCGCTATCAACCGCCGTGACGGCGTAATATAGAGCGCTGCCACCCTGTATACTCCCGCTGCCTGATACATAGCCTGGCGAGAGACTGAGCAACGGCAAGTTCGGCGAATTAGCTGCGGGCGCCGTTGGCTGTGAAAATCCAACCGTCAGCGTGTCTGTTGCGGTCCCATCGCTCTCGGCCTGAATCTGCTCCGTTACAGCGAAATCGAAGTATTCGAAATTTCCGTTTGGATCGTCATGAACAACGAGCCCGATTAAAGGTCGCGGTGTCTGCACTTGTGTGCCCGGCTGCCGTCCAGCGCCTCCCAAAACCGCCGGGTTATCGCTATACCAGTCATCGTCGTGAATCTGAGCAAGAATCGTAACTAGCTCATAGTTGATTGAGGGAGATAGCTTAACTACCCGGAACGGAACGCGGATGAAGCCCTCCTTTAAGTATGTGAGCGCAATAATGTCTCCTGGCCGAACCTTCAGTGCCCGGAAGCTCGTCTGAAACTCGACAAACATGTTTCCGTCGGTTGACTTATCTAACTGCCGTAAGAGCACTCTGGTCGCCTGGCTGAAGTTAGCGATTCCAAGCGCCGTCGATTGGCTGCTGATCTCATAGCCGATGAGCGCCGAGTCGTCTGCGTCTACCAGCGATAGGCTATCCTGCTGGTACTCGTTCGATTCGTCTTGAAATTCCACGCTCAGCCGGTTTGATGTTTCGGCAATGCTCCGCGATGTGAGGCGGACCGTCGAAGTCCCGTTCGGGTTTCGGACGATTCCTGAAAACGGCCCCGATGCGTCGCTGAACTCGTAAGCAGGCCATCCGCCATTCAGCGTCTCGGTGCTGTTGCCTCCGTCCGGCAATGCGGGTTGCTGGCCTGCAATCGTTGTTTCCGGTAGAAGCTCCAGCAATCCAGTCGTTCCATAACGCAGCATAAGGCTGGACGCCACGCGAATTCCGCGCACGATTGTGGCCGCACTCTGTCGCTTTGTCAGAATTAGATTGCACTCGTACCTTTGAACCTGAATCGGATTGCCGTTCAAATCAGTCGTGCTGATCAGAGCGCCGCAAAATGCCGCTGCCGAAGCGAATGTCGGGAGGTTTAGATCCGATGTCGACCATCCGCAGCGCTGAAGAATGTCTAGAATCACCCAAGCCGGGTTATTGGTGAAACTGGTCTGCTGAAATGTTCCGTCGGGATTATATTGATCGATCTGGATCCCTTGCAGCAATACCTCGATGTTAGGTAAGGTTTTCCCGCTGCAGATCCTATTCGGTACGACGATCGAGAGAACCGACATACTCCCATACGGATCGCCGAGTGGGTTTCCGTTTGAGTCCGTAAAATCCAGATTGAAATTGCCATTCCGTGTGCCGGTCGTAACGACGTTGTACCACCCTGTCGTCGTCATATTTTGTCCCTGCACGGCCAGCGGGATTTCTATGTCGTTGACGACCACCTTCATAACAGACTTAATAGTGCCCATTCCGAGCAGGGCTTCCATGTGCGTCAGGTTTCCGTCGTTGCGGGCGAAAATGACTAGTGACTTTATCCAGCCTGTTCCATAGACGATCGGCACGGCGTCGTTGTACTTCGCCGCGTCGTCGAGGACGGGAGAAAGATGCGACGTCTTTGCGCCGGCGGTTCGCACCATGATCGCCGAGGGTACGAACTCAAACCCTCCGAAGCGTTGAGTGACATTTCCCGAGCCATCCGACGAGAACATTCCGTGCTGTTGGCATTGTGTTCGCGATTTATCGCACGACGTAAAGGCTTCCCCGCCGTTCAGATTCCCGACGCCTCCTGCGATATCTGCGGAATAGCCACAGCGATAATATTGCGAGTATCTTCCGTTCCCTCCGCCATTAGTCGCCTCCGTCCTCTGCGCCTGTGTCGATGGAAAGTTCCACGGACAGGAGCGCTGAATGCGGACCTCCGGCAGAGGGATCCGCTGAAGCGAAAGCTTGTTCGTAAAGCTGAGTGTCAGCGAGTCTTCTGCTATTTCATCGGGATCTCCCGCGATTCCCCGAAATAGTATGGTGCTTTCCGTCGTAACCTGTAACGTCTGGAGATTGGCAAACGCGAAATACACAGTAAGCTGTGTCCCCTTGAAACCGATTTCGGCGTTCAGCTCTGAAAGCGCAGAGTCGGCGTTCGCGAGTGTCAATGACAGTTGGGAAATGCCATCCATCGCGTCGTCGGCCGACAGTTGCAAGTCGAATAAATTATGCTTAAGAACTCTTGCTGAATATGCCTGCTGGTTGAATGCGATGGAATGAGTGCTCCAGTACTCTACATCTCCGGAAGGCAGAACACATTTGAAAAACAACAGCGGCGTATCGGCTTCAGCGAGCTGCTTAACCTGGTTTATCGTACTCATTCTTTATTCCTTAGAGCGCGGTCTCAATACTGAAAGCTGTCGAAGACAAATTTGGGGCGTCGGCCGTAAATGCGAGTTGATCCGTTCCCCAATGGGCATTTGCATAGACTCCACCCGCCTCAGCAGTCGGGCGATATCGCGAAGGCACTAACTGGGCCTCGAGCTGAGGGCCGTATAGTTGTACCTGCTGCCCGGGGGCCAGACTGATCCCGATCGTGAAGCCGACACCGGAATCGCTCAGGGCGCCCGTAGAGACAACTCGAGTCCAATTTGGTCCGATCGAAACGCTAGCCTGCTCCTGCGCAACGGAACCTTGGCGAATCATCGTGATCGCTGAGGGATTTGTGCTCGTCGCGAAGATAGAAAAACAATATTGATAGCCGGAAGGCACTTGCAAGATCTGTGTGATCTCTTGGTTTGCCTGCCCGGTATTGCTGACAGTAAATGCGCCCGTGCCCCCGGTGGGATCTGTAGCTCCAGTAGCAACGTGAATTAAGCTCGCGGTTTGCCACGGCGAAGTAGTCATGTCCGAGCTAGATACAAGCATGTTGTCCGTCGGATCTATGAACGTGAAAGCATGAAAAGGCCCTACGCAGGCGGCGAAATGAGCTTGTAACGCCTGCACGTCTACATCTGACAGCTCCGCATATGACAATTGCCAGAGCAGTTGCGCGCCATTCGGATCGGAGTACAGGATCATGCTTCCGTCAGGCAGAACATTCTTGACAGTGCGGGCCAGTCGAACCTTGCGTATCGGATATTGCGCCAGTGCGCCGCTTGTGAGCTGTGGATAAAACAGGTTAGCCATTTGTTTCTATCACCCAGAAGGAGGTAGAACTAACATCGACGCCGACATATTCGGTCACCAAGCCCGATGCAGCCAATCGGCAATTCGGAACTGCCGTGCCGCTGAACGGATCCGGAAAATTGAATGGCGAGTAATCCCCGCTTTGAGCTATAAAGAACGCCTCGAGCGCCTGAATCTCGTCCTCATTCAGAAGATCCAGACGAATCTGCCACTGGCGAAAAGCTCTTGGCTGAACTAAATAGCGTTGATCGGATGAGTCGAGAAACCGAATCACTTGAGCGCCTTGACCGCTAGAGATTAGGGCCGGATATTGTGTCACCGAGCCGGAGCTCAGAACTGGAAAAGTCGCCATTTAAATCTCCGCAATCACATCATTGAGAGAGCTTGAGTTCAGTAGCGCAGTTTTAACCACCTGTGCGATCTGCGTGCTCTGATACTGAAACGGCTTCCCGCTGGACGTGGAACTGCTCGTTTGCGGCGTTGGGCTGCTAATATACGTGGGCCCATTCGAGTTCGACCCGCTTGTCTGCTCTGTCATGCTGCCCTGGTACGTCGAACTGCCATTCGAACTCACATAGACGGTTTGCGTTTGAGAGCTCGGAAGCTGAAATTCCACCAGCGGAGGAGGCGTGCTCGTGCTGCCGCCGCCGAAGAGACTCGCTATCCCGGAAATTAGTCCGCCCAAGCCGGCAATGCTGCTCAACCCGCCGCTAAAGGCGCTCGCAACCCCTCCGGACGCAGTTTTCGTTAGCAAATTAGCCCACTCGCTACCGGATTGCGAGGTGCTGGGCCGGTTGTTGGAAGGCGATCCGAAGTTAATGCCGGTTGGCACGCTTTTCGCGCCCATCGTCGATGCTTTTGTGTCCCCGGAGCTCGTCGGCTTGATGGTCTTTGCCGCGTTGCTTTGCGCTTGAGTGACGACGCTGGTAGGCGCTAAGAGCTTGCTGACGCTCAGGCCGTCTATCTTCTGGCCGGATCGCTGATTTAAAAGACTGGACAAGTTATTTTTCTTGTTCGCCACGCTGTTTCTCCATTTGCCACGCTCGCTCCAGCATCATTAACGCATCGGCAGCTTTGGCATCCGCGTCCCACAGACTGCCGCCACCACTTTCTTTCCACCATCGAAATCGGTCCAGGAAAGACAGACTCTGCGCAGTAATTACTGATTTCGGGCAGTGTGTTGAATAAACTCCCCCTCGGGTCCATACTGCTCTCGCCCTGCCCGGACTCTCAATCTCGATCCAGGCGCAATTTCTCGCCTTCACCAAGCCGCTTGAACGGCACGTATCGCATCTCCACGCGGCCGGTGAGGAAAATTGAAAGTGGAATGCGATTAGGAGTTTTTTCTTTCTTCGTCCGAAAGCTCTAATTCCGCTCGAATCGTCTCAATTACTTCGTCACTTAAACGCTCCGGCCCGTGTGCGATTAGCATCGTGGGTGTTGCCTTCTGCCCGTCGATTCGCAATCCTTCTAACTCAGCAACTCCCCACTCGATGTACAGCTTTCGGACCAGAAGGTCGGCCAGCGACGCCTCTAACTGTTCGCTCGGTTCGCCCGCTTTCAAGAATTCGTAACGTAAGGCTAGCTCTCGGACATTCCTCGTTAACTCCAGCCGTTGTCCCAGCGAGATGCGTTTCGTCGCAAACCGCACCCCAGGGACCGTCCGGCTCTCATGCCACGCAAGGCTTGAGTAGCTCGGAACCCTACGCAAACGCGATATAAATTTCATTTTCTGAGGTTCCTTGAGCAAGATTGTTTTTGAATGCCCACTGCAGCCTTGTTTCCGAGTCGTCGTAATTCGGAATCTCCGGCGTAACGGTTGCCATGAAAACCGCCATCAGTTGCCCTTGCTGCTGCCCAAGCTGTAACATCGCTGATACTGGGGCTCGTTCCTTTGCGGCGGCGTAGAGTGCTGTCGTCTGCGCATCGTCCTGCGCAAATAAAGCAAATGTGGAGGCGACCTGGCGCATCCCCGGCGCAATCGCTCTCGGGTAGGATGAGCCAAATTCCTGGTTTCGTACGTCGATATTGTTGTTAACCTCTATGTTGGCTCCCGTGAGAGTGAAGAACTGGTTCGGTGCGCTGCCGAGCCACGCCTCTCCGAGGTGCCCCGGAACTATCGAATAATCGAATGTTGTCAGTGTAGGTTCTACGGGGAAAGTGCTCAGCCCCGCGGCGCCGGATATGAAGCTGCTGGAATCCAAGAGATCGCATGCAGGTCCCCGAAACACGAATTCGTGAAAATCTCCATCGACTGACAGTGCGAAAGTGTCCACGGCCGCACCAGTGATCACTCGGCTAACCGCGGTCACTGGATCCCAATAGTCATACAACGTGAGGCTCGGAAGCGCTATCGCTAAT
>Ga0210385_10002260_pt1 | contig 11618 bp, 9 predicted proteins | sample IncBWH26OmetaG_FD_160107 | JGI IMG/M metagenome (GOLD analysis project Ga0210385, IMG submission 160107) | Forest soil microbial communities from Barre Woods Harvard Forest LTER site, Petersham, Massachusetts, United States - Inc-BW-H-26-O ... | reverse complement strand
ACGTCGACCTCGTAGAGCCGCCCCGCGGCTGAGTGCATGGTGAGCAGATGCACGATGCGCTGCGCCAGGCGCACGAAGAACAGCTGGTTGTCGATCGGGCGCGCGCCACTGGTCTCCTGGCGGTCACCGTGCGAGTCGTGCAGAAATACCAGGTCGAGGTCGGACGAGTAGCCGAGCTCTCTGCCACCGAGCTTGCCGTAACCCAGCGCACAGATGTTGACGGGCCGGCGCTCGGCTCCCGCACCGCAGCTGGGTACGCCGAATTGCGCCGTCATCTGCCGCCAGCCGAGCTGCAGTGCGCGCTCGACAATGAGCTCGGCGATGTCGGTGAGCCGGTCGCTCACCTGCATCAGCGGCAGCACGCCGGTGAGATCGGCGACCGCGACGCGGAACAGCGCCGCGCGCTGGAACTGGCGCAGTGCCTCGACCTGCAGCTCCGGCTCGTCCTCGGTCAGCTGTTCCATACGCTCAGCGAGCTCGCGCGCGAAATCCGCACGCGTCGGGCGTTGCGTCAGCAGCCGCGCGTCGATCAGCTCATCGAGCAGTAGCGGATGCGCGGCGATTTGCGCGGCGAGGAAATCCCCGTGCCGGCATAGCTCGACCAGGCGGGCGCGCGCCGCGCCGTTCTCCTGCAGCAACGCGAAATAGGCCGAGCGTTTGCCGGTCGCCTCGATGATGGCGAGCACGCGGCGCAGCACCGGCAGCTGCGCGCTGCTCTGCGCGACGTCCGCCAGCAGCACCGGCAGCAGCGCCTGCAGACGCCGACGCCCGGGCTCATCGAGCTTGCGCACCAGCGCGGAGGCGCGCAGCTCGAGCAGCAGGCGCGCCACTTCTGCGCTGTCGGTGAAACCCGCGCCGGCGAGCGCGGCAGTCAGCGCTGCGCTCTCGGCCGGATCGTCCCAGAAGCGGCCAAGATCGATGCGCACCGCCGCGCGCTCCGGCTGGCCGCCAGCGAAGATCAGCAGCTGGAAGTGACGGCGCACGCGCGCGCGCTGCAACTCGAGCGCCTGCTGCAGCGCCGCCCAGTCGCTCAGATCCATGGCGCGCGCGATGCGTGCGCGCGGCAGCTCGTGCAGCGGCAGGCGGTGCACCTGGGCGTCGTCCAGCATCTGCAGGCGATTCTCCAGGCGGCGCAGAAACACATACGCCTCGCTGAGCTCGCCGGCGACTTCGTCCGGCAGCAGCCGCAGCTCCTGCAGGCGCGCGAGTGCTGCCAGCAAGGAGGGGGTCTGCAGCCGGCGGTCGCGCCCGCCGCGGGTCAGCTGCAGCGCCTGCACGATGAACTCGATCTCGCGGATGCCGCCGGGGCCGAGTTTGATGTCGTCGGCAAGCTCGCGCCGCTCGACCTCGCGCTCGATCAGCGCCTTCATCTCGCGCAGGCTCGCAAACACGCCGTAATCGAGGTAGCGCCGGTAGACAAACGGGCGCACCGCGGCCGCCTCGAGCTCGGCGTAGCGCTCAGGGGCGGTGAGCGCGCGCGCCTTCACATAGGCGTAGCGCTCCCAGTCGCGGCCGTGCCGGGGCAGATAGTCTTCGAAGGCGGCGAAGCTCGCCACCGGCGGACCCGACTCGCCGAATGGCCGCAGCCGCAGATCCACGCGCAGCACCAAGCCATCGGCGGTGGGCGTTTCCAGCAGCCGTGCGAGTCCCTGGCCCAGCCGCGTGAAGAACTCCTCATTGCTGATGCCGCGCGCGCCGTCGGTGTCGCCGTGCTCCGGGAACAGCAGCACCAGATCGACGTCAGAAGAAAAGTTGAGCTCGCCGCCGCCGAGCTTGCCCATGCCGATGATCACCAGCGGCTGGCGTTCGCCCGCCGCGGAACGCGGCTCGCCATAGCGCAGCACCAGGGAACGCTGTGCGTGTTGCAGCGCGCTGACGATGGCCGCCTCCGCAAAAGCACTGAGCTCAGCCAGGGTCGCGTTCAGGTCCGCCCATCCTGCCAGATCGCGCCAGGCGATCCGCACCAGCTCACGCCGGCGCCAGCGCCGCAGCACCCGCAGCACCGCCGGCTCGGGCATCTCGGCGTTGAGCGCTAGCGCCTGCGCGCGCGCAGCGTAATCGGCCTGGCTGAGCGGCCGCTCGAGGTCACCGTCCGTGAGCAGGGTGCAGAAAAGCTCGGCATCGCCGGCGATGGAGCGCGCGACAAAATCGCTCGCGGCTAGTACCGCAGGCAGACTTTCGCGAAGGGCCGGCGGCGCGCCGGCGAGACAGGCGCGCGCGCGCTCGTGGGCGTTGAGCTCAGCGAGCGCGCGCTCGACGAGGGCCGCCAGCTCCGGGCTGGCAGTGGCCCCCGCGGTCAGTTCCAGATGTTGCCCCCGAGATCGTGAAACGCGGCCGAGTCGAGCCGGCGGCTGAGGCCCTTGAAGTGCGAGGACGCGGCATACACCTGGGCGCCCTCGGAGGCATCGATCGAGGCCTGATCGCCCTCAATCAAACTGTTGTCGATATGAACGTTGGCCGCACGCGCCGACACGCCGATGCCAGTGGCGGTGATGTGGCTGTTGGTGATGTGAATCTCGCAGCCGTCCTGGGCACTCACGGCATCGCCAGTGAACACCAGATTGCGGTTGTCGATGTGCACCAGCCGCGCGCCCTGGCACACGATCGGCTCGTAGCGTCGCTCGAGCGGCGCGTTGGTCATCCCCGTGTCGCGCGCTGCACCCGGGGCGCCGGCCGTGACGCCAGCGTTGGCAGCCTTGATCGAGTAGCCGGGCCCGGATTCGAGCACACGACCGGGGGTCGCCTCGGTGGCCGCGGTGCCCTGCGGAGTCAGCGATGAGGACTGCACGTGCATCGCCGGCGCGGCCTCGGGGGCCGCGGCCTGCTCTTCAGGCAGCGAGGTCGCCGCGGCGGACGTTGCGCTTGCCGCGGAATCAGCCGCGGTGGTCGCCGCGGCGGCGGTCGCAGCCGGTGCAGTGACGGGCGCTGCGGCTGCGGCGGTCGCGGCCGTGAGCGCCGGACCTGCGGTGACATCATCAGCGCGAATGGTGCTCACCGCACCGGTTGCTTTATCGCGCACGGTGAAGGTGTGCGTCTTCTGATCGGCCGCGACGACTTCAATGGCGGTGTTGCGCTCGAGCGCAGCTCGCGCCCAGCTCATTTCGTCCTGGCCTTCGTGGTTGCAGGCAGTCAGGGCTGCCAGCACCCCGCAGGCGAGCAGGCTGCTGTAACGAAGCTGAAGCATGTGAGCCTCCGTGTTTTCACCACGATAAACCGCTGTGGCGCGCTTAGGAAGGGCAGCGCAGCAGCGCGGAGGCGGTTGGCAGAAAAAAACAGGCCCCTCAGTGAGGGGCCTGCGAGGAATGCGCGGAATAGGGGGTCTTGTTCCGCGGCTTTCGGGGCGTGTCCGGCGGTGAACCGGACGCCACCCTTAACTGTTATGTAAAGACTATCGGCTGTTGATGACGGAATCGATACCTCTTTAGAGAGGGTTTTACATGTCCATTCCGCCCATGCCGCCCGGCGGGCCAGCATGGCTGTGCTCTTCGTCCTTCGGAGCCTCCGCCACCATCACTTCGGTCGTCAGCAGCAGGCCGGCCACCGAGGCGGCGTTCTGCAGTGCAAGACGCGTCACCTTGGTCGGATCCAGGATGCCGGCGTCCAGCATGTCGCCGAACTCACCGCTCGCGGCGTTGTAGCCGAAGGCACCCTTGCCTTCCTTGACGCGGTTGAGGATCACCGCGGCGTCCTCGCCTGCGTTGTCGACGATCTGGCGCAGCGGCTCCTCGATGGAACGCGACAGGATGCGCACGCCCACGTGCTGGTCCTCGTTGGCCGTCTCGAGCTTGTCGAGCGCCTTCTGCGCGCGGATCAGAGCGACACCGCCGCCCGGCACCACGCCCTCTTCCACGGCTGCACGGGTTGCGTGCAGGGCGTCCTCGACGCGGGCCTTCTTTTCCTTCATCTCGATCTCGGTGGCAGCACCGACCTTGATCACGGCGACGCCGCCGGAGAGCTTGGCGACACGCTCCTGCAGCTTCTCCTTGTCGTAGTCGGAGGTGGCTTCCTCAGCCTGCTGACGGATCGACTCGATGCGCGCCTTGATGTCGGCGGGCTTGCCGGCACCGTCGATGATCGTGGTGTTTTCCTTCTCCACCACCACCTTCTTGGCCTCGCCCAGGTCGTTGATCGTCGCCTTCTCGAGCGACAGGCCAACCTCATCCGAGATCACCGTGCCGCCGGTCAGAGTGGCGATGTCCTGCAGCATGGCCTTGCGGCGGTCGCCGAAACCGGGCGCCTTCACTGAGGCAACCTTGAGAATGCCGCGGATGTTGTTGACGACCAGGGTCGCCAGCGCCTCACCCTCGACGTCCTCGGCGATCACCAGCAGCGGGCGGCCGGACTTGGCCACGCCCTCGAGCAGCGGCAGCAGCTCGCGGATGTTGGAGATCTTCTTGTCGACCAGCAGGATCACCGGCTTCTCGAGCTCGGCGGTCTGGTTCTGCTGGTTGTTGATGAAGTACGGCGAGAGGTAGCCGCGGTCGAACTGCATGCCCTCGACCACTTCCAGCTCGTTCTGCAGCCCCGAGCCTTCCTCGACGGTGATCACGCCCTCTTTGCCGACCTTCTCCATCGCCTCAGCGATGGTCTTACCGATCGACTCGTCCGCGTTCGCCGAGATCGTGCCGACCTGGGCAATCGCCTTGGAGTCCTTGCAGGGCTTGGAGAGCTTCTTCAGCTCTTCCACGGCTGCAATGACGCCCTTGTCGATGCCGCGCTTGATGTCCATCGGGTTGCGGCCCGAGGAGACGGCCTTGAGGCCCTCGCGGATGATCGCCTGGGCGAGCACGGTGGCGGTGGTAGTACCGTCGCCAGCCTCGTCGGAGGTGTTGGAAGCAACTTCCTTCACCATCTGCGCGCCCATGTTCTCGAATTTGTCCTTGAGCTCGATTTCCTTCGCGACCGAGACACCGTCCTTCGTGACGGTGGGGGCGCCGAAGCTCTTCTCGAGTACTGCGTTGCGGCCCTTGGGGCCCAACGTTGCCTTGACGGCGTTCGCGAGGACGTTGACGCCGCGGAACATCCGCTGACGTGCGTCATCGCTGAAACGAACTTCTTTAGCTGCCATTGTCGTGAGCCTCTTACTTGCCTTCGATCACAGCCATGACGTCTTCTTCACGCATGACCACGAGATCATCACCGTCGACCTTGACCTCGTTCCCGCTGTATTTGCCGAACAGGATCCGGTCGCCGACCTTTACGTCCAGGGGACGCACCTGGCCATCTTCGAGAATCTTTCCTTTGCCGACCGCCACGATCTTTCCCTGCATCGGCTTTTCAGCCGCGGTATCGGGAATCACGATGCCGCCCGGAGAGGTACGCTCCTCTTCCAGACGTTTCACGATGACGCGGTCATGAAGAGGACGAATCTTCATGTGAACGCTCCTTAAGACATTGATGAATGGATGGTTTTTGTGCCAGGTGCGCGTTAGCACTCACCCCCGGCGACTGCTAATGATAGGGATGAGGCTCCCAAATTCAAGTCGCGCGCGCAGTTTTTTTGTCCCCGCATCTGACTGCGTCCCAGCGCCAAGCTGGGGCCCGCAGGGCGGCGGAACACCCCGATCCCTGCCACAACCCACCGGAGTCCCTGCCGTTCACCCAGGGTCTGAGCTATAACAGACGACACTATGAGTCCTCTTCCCATTCGACATATTCCTGCACTCACGCTGGTGATCCTCTGCGGGACGGCGCTCGCTCAGAGCAGCCCCTCCGCGGGCCAGTCTGCGGCGGCGCAACAGGGCGGCATCGATGCCGTGCTGAAAGCGGCCAAAGGCAGCCCGAACGATCCGCTGCCGGTCGATCAGGCCTTCCGCCTTGATGCGATGGCGCAGGGAAGCGACCGCGTGCGGCTCAACTGGGAGATTGCCGAGGGCGACTATCTCTACCGCTCGCGCATCAAGATCACGACCTCGAGTACCAGCGCGCAACTTGGAACGCCGCAGTTCCCGGCGGGCCAGATCAAGAACGATGAGTACTTCGGACGGCAGGAGATCTATCACCACGAGCTTTCGGTGATCGTGCCCGTCGCGCGCGGCCGCAGCGGTGCACTGTCACTGCCGCTGCAGGTGACCTATCAAGGCTGCTCGGAGCCTGCCGGCATCTGCTACCCGCCGGTGACCAAGCAGATCACGCTCCATCTGACCGCGGCAGCGAACGCTCCGGTTAGGGGCGCGACCGAGGCCGCCGATCTCCGCCGTGAAATGAGTGCCGGCTCCGGCAACGCGCCGGCGCCGCACGCCCCTTGAACGAGCCGGGATCCGGGACCCCGCGGCGCGCCCGGGGGGTTCTGCTGGTCGCCGGGGTTCTGGTGGGTTCACTTCTGGTGGGCTTCCTGGCGCGCCAGCTCACGCAACCGCCCGCAAGCACGCTGCGCGCCGTGCCAGGGCCGGCGCCCGCCGCGCTGCCAGCCCAGGAGCCCGCCCCCACCCGCACCGTCCCGGAGCACCTTCCTGAAATCGCGCTTCCCGACCTCGGGGGGTCGGTGCGTCATCTGTCCGACTGGAGCGGCAAGCCGCTGGTGATCAATTTCTGGGCCACCTGGTGCGAGCCGTGTCGCCGGGAAATCCCCCTCCTCAAGAAGTTGAGGCGCGAACACGCTTCGGACGGACTCGAAATTGTCGGCATCGCGGTCGATTTACGCGATGACGTGCGGAAGTATGCTGCCGCTTCGGGGATCGATTATCCTGTGCTCGTGGGGGAGGACGGCGGGCTCACGGCGGCGAGCGCCTTCGGCATGGACACCGTACTCCCCTTCAGTGTCTTCGCAGACCGCAAGGGCGAGCTCGTCGCTCTCAAGGTCGGCGAGCTGCACCGGGATGAGGCAGAGCTGATCCTGGATCGCACCCGGGACGTCGATGCCGGGATCTTGTCCCTCGTACAGGCCCGGGCGCAGATCGCGGAGGGCCTGGAGAAGACCCAGGCGGCCCGGGGTGCCTCCGGAGCGTAAACCGATCCGAGCACATTCCAGCAGGATCCTCGAAAATCGATGCAGGAAGTACCCAAATAGGCGCGGATTAGGTTACATTCGCGCCCGGTCGCTTTTTTGGCTCTCGCATACATGGCGCGGCTGCTGCTGCTGAATGGCCCCAATCTCAACCTGCTGGGTGCGCGGGAGCCCCACCTCTATGGCACGACGACGCTCGCCTCCATCGAGGCGCGCGCGGCGACCGTGGCGGCCGAGAGCGGGCACGAGCTGCTCAGCTTCCAGAGCAACGCCGAGCACGAGTTGATCGAGCGTATTCACCGGGCGCGGACCGAGGGCATCGCTTTCCTGATCATCAACCCCGGCGCCTTCACGCACACCAGCATCGCGCTGCGCGATGCGGTCCTGGCCGCCGGGCTGCCGTGCATCGAGGTACATCTTTCCAACACGCACGCGCGGGAAGCGTTCCGGCGTCACTCTTACTTCTCCGACATCGCCGTCGGGGTGATCTGCGGACTGGGCGCTTATGGCTACGAGGCGGCGGTACGCGCCGCCGCGCAGCAGCTGGCCCGCGTGCCCTGAAGTCGGCGCGCGCCTCTCCGACCACTGCATCCTTTGGGGTATTCCAGGCATGGACATTCGAAAAATCAAAAAACTCATCGAGCTGCTGGAAGAGTCCGGCATCGCCGAAATCGAGATTAAGGAGGGCGAAGAGGCGGTGCGTATCAGTCGCATGCCGGTCGCCACTGCCGCGCACCTGCTGCCGCAGTTCACGCACGTCGCGGCGGCGCCGGCTGCGGCCGGCGCGCTGGCGGCGCCTGCGGCCGTCGCGCCCGCGGCCGAGAGCGCTGCCCACAAGCCCAAACCCAACGAGCACGTCATCACCGCGCCGATGGTGGGCACCTTCTATGCCTCGCCCTCGCCGGGCGCCAAGCCGTTCGTCGAGATCGGCGACGAGATCAAGGTCGGCCAGGTGCTGTGCATCATCGAAGCCATGAAGATGATGAATCAGATCGAGGCGGACAAGAGCGGCCGCATCACCTCAGTCATGGCCCATAACGGCGATCCGGTTGAGTTCGGCCAGCCACTGTTCGTCGTCGAATAGGCCGGCATGCTCGAGAAGATCGTCATCGCCAACCGCGGCGAGATCGCCTTGCGGATCCTGCGCGCCTGTCGCGAGCTCGGTATCAAGACCGTGGCGGTGCACTCGACCGCCGACTACAGCCTCAAGCACGTACTGCTGGCCGATGAGTCGGTGTGCATCGGCCCGCCGCCCTCGGCGCAGAGCTATCTCAACATGCCGGCGATCATCAGCGCCGCGGAAGTGACCGATTCGGTCGGCATCCATCCCGGTTACGGCTTTCTGTCCGAGAACGCCGACTTCGCCGAGCGCGTCGAGAAGAGCGGCTTCGTGTTCGTCGGCCCCAAGGCCGAGACCATCCGCACCATGGGTGACAAGGTGTCGGCGCTGCGGGTGATGAAAAGCCACGGCGTGCCGTGCGTGCCCGGCTCCGGCGGGCCGCTGGGTGAGGACGCCGACGAGAACCTGCGGGTGGCGCGCGATATCGGCTATCCGGTGATCATCAAGGCTTCCGGCGGTGGCGGCGGGCGCGGCATGCGCGTGGTGCACACCGAGGCGTCGCTCCTGAATGCCATCGGCATCACGCGTGCCGAGGCACGCGCCGCCTTTGGCAACGATCAGGTCTACATGGAGAAATTCCTCGAGCGGCCGCGGCACATCGAGTTCCAGGTGCTGGCAGACGCCCATGGCAACGTCATCCACCTGGGCGAGCGCGACTGCTCCATGCAGCGCCGCCATCAGAAGGTGATTGAGGAAGCTCCCGCTCCCGGCATCACCGTGCGCCAGCGACGCCTCATGGGTGAGCGCTGCGTCGAGGCCTGCCGCGCGGTCGGCTATCGCAGCGCCGGCACCATGGAGTTCCTCTACGAGGACGGCGAGTTCTACTTCATCGAGATGAATACCCGCATCCAGGTCGAGCATCCGGTCACGGAACTGATCACCGGGATCGACCTGGTGAAGGCGCAGCTGCTGATCGCCGCCGGCGAACGACTCGCCTACACGCAGAGCGACGTGCAGATCCGCGGGCACGCGATCGAGTGCCGCATCAACGCCGAGGACCCGAAGACCTTCATGCCTTCGCCCGGGCCGGTGCGCCTGTGGCACGCGCCGGGCGGTCCCGGCATCCGCGTCGACAGCCACGTGTACTCCGGCTACAACGTGCCGCCCTACTACGACTCGCTGATCGGCAAACTGATCGCGCACGGCGATTCACGCGAGGCTGCGATCGCACGCATGAAGAACGCACTGGCCGAGATGGTGATCGAGGGCATCAAGACCAACGCCGCGCTCCATCAGGAGATCTTCAACCACGCCGCCTTCCAGAAAGGCGCGACCGACATCCACTATCTGGAGCGCCGGCTCGGTCTGCGCTGAGCCGGTGAGCGACTTTCTCGAGCTGACCTTCGAGCTCGGCTCACTGGCGAGTGAGGCTCTCGAGACGACCGCGACCGCCGCCGGTGCGCTGGCCGTCACTTTCATGGATGCGCACGACGACCCGGTGCTCGAGCCGCAGGTCGGCGAAATGCGTCTGTGGCGCACCACACTGGTGAAATGCCTGTTCGCGGATCAGGACGCGCAGGCGCTGCGCCGCAGGCTCGGCGCTGCGCTGTCGCTCGACCCGGAGCGCATCGCCAGCGCGCACCTGGCGGATCGAGCCTGGGAGCGTGAGTGGCTCAAGGACTTCCATGCGCTGCGCTGCGGCCAGCGTTTGTGGATCTGTCCGCGCCACGAGCACGTCAGCGAGCCCGACGCGGTGGTGGTCACGCTCGATCCGGGCCTCGCTTTCGGCACCGGCACGCATCCGAGCACCGCGCTGTGCCTCGAATGGCTGGACGCCCGGCTCGCAGCGGCGGCAGTGGTCATCGACTACGGCTGCGGCTCGGGAATCCTGGGGCTCGCGGCCGCGCAACTCGGTGCTGCCGCCGTGCACGCCTTCGACATCGACCCGCAGGCGCTCATTGCGACCCGCGACAATGCGCTGGCCAACGGGGTCGCCGGCCGACTGACGATCCACCCACGCGGCGAGACGCTGCCGTCCGCAGTCGACGTGTTGCTCGCCAACATCCTCGCCTCACCACTGTGTGAGCTGGCCGGGCGCTTCGCCGCGCTGCTGCGGCCGGGCGGCCAGCTCGTGCTTGCCGGTCTGATGGAGCACGAAGCCGCGGACGTGACAGCCGCTTACACGGCATGGTTTGATGTCACCTCGTTCGGCTACCGCGACGGCTGGGTCTGCCTCGCGGGCCGGCGCCATTGATGTCTGCGATGTTCACCGTCTGTCCAAAGTGCGCCCTCACGCTGGTGGTCACCGCCGCCGACCTGCGCGTCGCTCAGGGCTACGTGCGCTGCGGCCGCTGCTCGAGTGTGTTCAATGCGCTCGCGCGCCTGAGCGATGAGCGCCAGGCGGCGGCTGCCGGCGCCGAGCAGCGCGTGCCAGCGCCACCGCCCGCTCCTGCGGCGACCTCACCGGCGACGGCGCCCGCCGCTCCTGCACCGGCAGCCGATGCGCCGGACACCGAGGTGATCCCCGACGCGGCGCTGGAATTCAACGCGTCCAAGACCGACGTGATGGCGGTGTTCATCGAGCCACCGCCGAACCCCGAATGGACCGCGGCCACCGGATCGTTCAAGGCACTCATTGCCGCGAACCAGGAGGCGCAGGCACAGCAGCCCGAAGATCAGAGCGTCGATGTCGAGATCGATGCGGCGTTTCTCGCCTCGATGCTGCAGAGCGAGGCGGCAGCAGACCCGGCGAGCCGGCGGACTGCGCCGAAGCACGAGCCCCCGGTGGCAGATCCCGCCGGCAGCCGCACAGCAGCGCCCGCGGAGGAGCCCGCAGCCCACCCCGACGGCGCACGGACAGCGCCCGAGAGCGAGCCGCCGGCCGCCGTACCGCCGCCGCGGCCGGCGGCGCACCGTCCGGCCGTGACAGCAGCGGCGGCCGTTCGCCCCGCGGTCCCTGCGCTCAGGCCAACAGCGCGCCATGCCGGCCCGCACACGCGGCCGGCGAGCGGGGCCGCGGCGCTGCGGGCCGCCGCACACGCGGCAGCGGCGAGCGCCGCGCCAGGCGCACCAACGGCAACCGCGGAGCCTGAGTTCGACTCGGCCGCCGATACACCGCTCGGCGAGCAGACGGCGTCCGCGGCGCTGCGTGCACGCCTGCTACCGCACGCCTGGCGCGCCGCTGTGGCGCTCGCCGCACTGCTGCTCGTGCTGCAGATCCTCAATCACTACCGCGACGAACTCGCGGTCAATCCACGCTTCACGCAGCCGCTCACCCGTCTGTACTCGGCCTTCGGTGTGCACCTGGTACCACACTGGGATCTGCACGCCTACGACGTGCGCCAACTCGGCGCCTCGATCGAGTCGGGCGGCGGCATCATGACCGTGCGCGCCAGTATCAAGAATGCGACGCAACAGCCGCAGCCCCTGCCGCTGCTGCGCGTGACGCTGCAGGACCGTTTCGGCAACCGCATCGCCGCGCGCGACGTGCCGCCACGCTTCTACCTGCCGCAGACGGTACCGGCCTCCTCGTTCCTGTCCGGCGGGCAGCGCATCGATGCCGAGATGGGATTCGTCGATCCGGGCACGAACGCCGTCGGCTTTGAGATCGAC
>Ga0210385_10002259_pt1 | contig 11618 bp, 9 predicted proteins | sample IncBWH26OmetaG_FD_160107 | JGI IMG/M metagenome (GOLD analysis project Ga0210385, IMG submission 160107) | Forest soil microbial communities from Barre Woods Harvard Forest LTER site, Petersham, Massachusetts, United States - Inc-BW-H-26-O ... | reverse complement strand
GCCGTGCCTTGCGGCGTCCAGATTGGGCCACGTGTCCAATCCCGGGTCACCCTTCTCCATCGGCACCGTGTAATGCTTCCACTGTAACTCACCCGTCTCAGGATCAAACGACTGCAGGAAGCCCGGCGAATCGAGGTCATCGCCCGTGCCCACTAGCAAATGGTTGCCGATAATCACCGGCGACATCGTGGAGAAATACTGCTCGGTGAAATCGGAAATCGGCTTGTGCCAACGCTCCTTGCCCGTCTTGGCGTCGAGCGACACCAGATAGTCGTCAGGCGTCTCGAAAAACAGCCAATCGCCCGTCAGCGCCATACCCCGGTTTCCAATGTGAGTGCCGCCCTTGGTCTTCCAGAAGTAGTGCCAAAGAACTGTGCCGTCGCGAGCGTCCATCGCCCACGCATTGTCCGGCGCGGACATATATAGAACGCCGTTCACCTGGAGGATCGAACCGCCCAGCCTCGCAGTCGCTGCTGCGCCCGGCGCGGGGTCAGGACCTTCGCCGCCCACGATCGTCGGAGCGGCTGCTGCGCCGCCTCCTCTCCCGCCGAATCCTCCGGCCGTCACAGCGCCTCCGCCCGCCCCTGCCGTGACATGTCCGATCCACGCGAGCGCGAGGCCCTTCACCGTTGCCCTATCGATCGCCTTCAACGTGCTATAACGCCGTCCCGAATAATCGCCCGAATACTGAGGCCACGAATCGGTCGCCGGCTTCAGCAGGGACGCCGGATCGAGCCCCTGCGCCTTTATCACCACAGGCGCCGCGCAGAGCGCGCAAGCCGCAATCCCAAGCAGGAATTTCGTTGTCTTTGTCATCGTTATTTCACCGTTACCAGGTAGGCCGTTAGATTGTGGATGTCGTCGTCGGTATATTTCGGGAGCAGGTCGATGTGCGCCTGCAGCGGATTGGTCACATCCACCTTGGCAACATCTGCGTTGCGGTCAATCGAGCGGCGCGTTCCATCCGCCTCCGTCAGCGTCACCAAAAAGTCGTCCAGGTGAACCAGTGTTCCTGTCAGCACTTTGCCGTCCGTCATCGTCACGGTTACGCTCGTGACTCTTCGGGCAGGCCCACCCTGGGCCGGCGCAGCCCCGCGCCCGCGCCCACCACCGCTGCCGGACACCAGCGCATTCTGAATCGCCTTCGCATCCATGCGCGAGCCGATGCCGGCCAAATCACCCGTCACGGAATGGCAGCTGCTGCACTTCCCCACCGTTCCGTTGAAATAGGCCTCGCCCGCCGCCGCGTCGCCAACCACGATGTTCGTGGGAGCACTCACCACCGTACGGTAGCTCGCGCCTACTTTGTGAATGTAGCCGGCCAGGTCTGTCACCTGTGCGTCCGTCAGGTCGAACTTGGGCATGCCATTATCGACGCGGCCGTTTTGCACAACCGGCGCGATGAGTTCGCCCTTGTCGTCGTCCATCACCAGCTGCGACCGCACCAGATTGATACCGCCCTGTCCCCCGCGAGCGTCCGCGCCATGGCATGACGCGCAGTTGGCCATATAAATCTGTTGTCCGCGGGCGATTGTGTCGGCGTCTGCTTGCGGGTGCATTGGATACGCGCCGAGCCCACCACCACCACCGCCGGCAGCACCGCCTCGGCCGCCACGCCCTGCCGCAGCGGCTGGACCTTGCCCGCCCGGCGCCGCCACGCCTGCGGCCGGACCTGGACCTTCACTTGGAGGGCCTGCTGGCGCCTGCGCCGGAGTTTGCAGTGCGGATGCCGCGAATAACCCTACAGCCATCGCCGCACAAACGGCGACCCACCGGAAAGAAGCGTTCAAAGTTCCCCCCTGCCGGGCAGACTCAGCCTGACGCGCGGAAATCTACCACCGGACGTGACTGATGCCAATAGGCAAATTGCAAAAGCTCAAGCGATTTTTCGATGCACGGCAGGCGCAATCAAACGCACTTCGTCCATGAGTTCGGCGAACTGCTCCGGGTAAAGCGATTGCGCGCCATCCGAAAGAGCGCGCTCCGGATCGGAATGGACTTCGATGATCAATCCGTCCGCGCCGGCCGCGACTGCCGCGCGCGCCATTGCCGCCACCTTATCGCGCCGCCCGGTCCCATGCGAAGGATCGGCGAAAATCGGCAGATGCGAAAGGCTCTTCACCACCGGGACCGCGGCGATATCCAGCGTATTCCTCAAATAGGTATCGAACGTGCGAATCCCGCGCTCGCACAAAATCACTTTGTAATTTCCGCCGGCCATGATGTATTCGGCGCTCAGCAGCAGCTCTTCCAGCGTCGCGGACATTCCTCTTTTCAGCAGCACTGGCTTATCAATCTCGCCCAACGCGCGCAGCAGATGATAGTTCTGCATGTTGCGCGCGCCCACCTGCATCACGTCCACGTAAGGACGCATCACCTCGATTTGCGATGGGTCCATCACTTCGCTCACCACCAGCAAACCATTCTTGTCCGCGGCTTCCCGCATCAACTTCAAACCATCCTCGCCCATTCCCTGGAAGCTATACGGCGAAGACCGCGGCTTGAAAGCTCCGCCGCGCAGCACTTTCGCGCCCGCGCGCGCCACCTTCTCGGCGATGTCGTGAATCTGTTCGCGCGATTCCACCGCGCAAGGCCCTGCCGCCACCACCACGCTGTCGCCGCCTACCTTCACACCCTTGCCGATTTCAAACACGGATCCCGCGGGCCGCACGCTCCGTGCCGCCAACTTGAACGGATGCGAAATTTTTACGATGTCTTCCACGCCAGGAGCAGACACCAGCGCCTCCAGTTCGCTGCGATGCTTGTCGCTGTTGCCCACCACTCCGATCACGGATCTCTCCTCGCCACGAATCACATGTGCCTGAAACCCGCACTCCTTGATTCGTTCCACCACATGATTTACTTCGCTCTCCGATGCTCCCGACCGCATATTGATGATCATTCCGCTTTTCCCTTAGCTATGCGCTGGCGGTCGCCTGCTTCGCCGCTGCGTACGAACCCAAAACTCTCAACCCAACCACTTCCTTTTCCGCTTCCTTCAGCGCCGCCACCGCCGCCTCATCAAGTGACGTCTGCAAATCCAGATAGAACCGGTATTGCCACGCCTTCCCGTGTACGGGCCGGCTCTCGATCTTCATCAAATTGATCCCGCGCCGCGCGAACGGCTCCAGCGCCCGCAGCAGCGCTCCCGGCCGATGATCCAGCTCGAAAACCAGCGACAACTTGTCCGCCGCCGCCAACGCTTCTCCCTCCGGAGAAAGCAGAAGGAACCGCGTGTAGTTCTCGGAATTGTCCTCCAGATGCTCGCGCAAGATCACTCCGGCGTAAGTCTGCGCCGCGCGGCGGCTGGCGATGGCGGCGCGCGTCCGGTCTCCCGAAGCCGTGACGTCGCGAACGCTCCCGGCCGTGTCCTGCGTCGCAATCCGCTTCAATCGGGGGTGCGCTCCGAAAAACAGTTCGCACTGCGCCAACGCCACCGGATGCGACTCCACAATCTCCACATCTTCAAAACGCGCGCCCCTGGCGCCGATCAGGTTATGCGCGATCGGAATGATCACCTCGGCGATGATGTTCAGATCGCTCTCCACCAGCAGGTCATAGGGCCGATGTACCGAGCCCGCCAGGCTGTTTTCAATCGGCGCAAGAATATAGTCGGCTGCGTCGTCGCGAATGGCGTCGAAGAGCCGCTCGAACGTAGGCCTCGGCACAAGTTCAATGCGCCCGCCGAGCAGCTGAATCGCGGCTTCTTCGCTGAACGCGCCCCGCTCGCCCTGAAACGCCACCCGCGCATTGTCTTTCACAACCTTCATTACTTCGCGCCCTCCCGCTCCTGTACGCGAATGCACTGCTTCACAATCGCTTCGTAAATCACGCGGATGCCTTCGTCGTCGAGCGGTCCCGTATTCGTCGACTTCATCCGCTCCACGATCTGCCTCTCCCGCTCCGGCGTGCGCAACGCCATCCCCTCCGCTCCCTTGAGCTTCCCCACCTCCAGCGCAAATCCCGCGCGCAAATTCAAGAGGTGAAGCATCGCCGTATCCACCGCGTCGATTTTCTTGCGCCAATCGCTGATATCCATGGAGGTTCCGCTCCCCGTAAAGATTCCGCCTCAAACCAAAAAAAATGCCGCGTCCCTGGTTTTAGGTCGCGGCCGGTACTCGAAACTTCGTGCGGTTCTTGCTCTTACTTAGATTCCGCGCGCGATTCGCCGGCCCGCCTCCATTCGTAGTGGAAGCGGTACGTAAAAGCGAATCTGTTCGAAAAATTCATCGCGCAGGTCGATTCTCTCGGACTCAGCGTTGCTTCAACTGCCCGCCAAATCTCGATGAACTATACAAAAGGCCGCCCGGTAGCGTCAAGCGGCTTCGGTTCGCCATCAATTGCCCGATTTCCCGTCCTGATCCGCGGGCGGCAGAGGCGTGGCTAGCTCGATCCGGCAAACCGGTCCGCCCGCAAACGTCTCCTGCGCCATCAGGAACATCGGCACCTTGCTCCGCAGCACCCAGAGAAAGCTATCCGGCGGCTGCTTGCCCGCCACCTTTGCCAACGGGCCCGTGATGCCTCCAAGATTCACTTGCACCGCATAACGCGTGGCCTGCCGCTTCGATCCGTCAAACGCAAAATTCTCCAAGCCTTGCGACGTGATCGTCAGCTGCACAAGCCGCGGCTTCGGCGTGGCCGCGATCATCGAGACCGTCGTCTTTCCCTCCGAATTACCGGACGAATGACCGGACGAATGAACCGAGCCTGACGCAAGATTCTTCACCAGGTAAGGGACAATCCCGTTCGCCACGTCCGCCGGGATCTTCATCTGGCTCGTATAGACCCGATCTTTGCCACGGTCGTCCGTCAAACGTGCGGTCACGGTCCCCTTCTCCGCATCAACGGTCATTTCCATCGCCTGCTTGAACGAAGGGCCCTTCTGCATCGTGTGATAACTCACCACGCGAAACTTCCCGCCTTGCGTGAATACCGTCGTCTCTTCGTATAGCGACCCGTCGTTGAAATGCAGCGCCATATCGCTGGTCACGCGATCGCCATCCACCGTCTCGGTCAGATCCCCGTTGCCGATCTCCTTGCCATTCAACGATCGCAGCAGGAAAAGCCCATGTGCCGAACCTTCCCGGAATTGCACGGGCACCTGATCCGCTCGTGCCACACCCGCGCCCCCAATTTGTGATGCGAAGCAAAAAATCAGAAAGGTCGAACCCAACCCCATCCAATAGAAGAACTTCATGCCCAAAACATTAGTCTTTCGGTGAATCCCGGCCAATCAGGCGTTCGCCTCACCCCGCCCCCGCCAATACCCTACGCGCCTCGCCCTGAGGTAACGAAGGGTTTCCCCGCTTAGGCGAACGTTTCTCGATGGACGTTTTTGGCTGTGTCTTTGGTTTTGCCGTTGCTTTCGTAGATTCTCTCTTCAAAAGCAAGCGGGAGAGAGGGTTGGGGCGTGGAATATTTTGGCACCGTTGTAGAAGCTGTCGGATTTAAACATGCCGTAGATGGCATGCAGAAGCTTGCGAGCGACAGCCACGACGGCCGGTTTTTTCTTAACCCCTCGGGCCAAGAGGGCCTGGTAAAAGCCTCGCAAGTGCGGATCGCGTCGGCTGGCAACCAGCGCCGGCATAAACAGCGCATGGCGCAAATGCCGGTTTCCGATTTTACTGATGCGCGTGTGCTTTCGCAGCGACGTGCCCGAGCTGTACTGGCGCGGATCCAGGCCGGCAAACGCCACCCATTGACGCACGTCGCGATCCTCCGGCAACAACAGCAGTTCGGCCAGTAACGCCAGCGCGCTGACTTCTCCGATGCCCGTCACCGAACGCAGCTGCCGATAGCGCCGCTGGATACGCTCCTGGTCTGCGATCAGTGCCAGGGCCTCTTGACGCAAAGCTTTGATCTCGCGCTCGATCAGGCGCAACATCCGCTGCACACTTTTCCGCACGACTGCCGGCAACGAGATCGCAACACTGGCCGCGTGCAGCCGGTTCTTTTCCGCCGCATGTTGCTTGGTCAATGCTCCCAGCCGCCGCGAAACGGCCCACAACGCCAACGCCTTCTCGCTCGGCCGCTTCCACTCGACGAAAGGCATCCGTTGCACGAACTCGCACAACACGCCGGCATCGATGACGTCATTCTTGCTCCGCTTCATCATCGCCTGTGCGAAATGGCGCACCGCGCGCGGGTTGGCCACCATGACTCGCACTTGTTCCTGCGCGCTCAGAAAAAGCGCCAGGTCTAATCCGTAGACGCCGGTCGCCTCCATGCATGCGCTCACGCGCTCGGAACCGCGCGTGAGTGCATGCAGCAGTTGCTTGTGCCCAGCTGCCGTGTTGACGAATCTTCGCAGCACTGCTTTGCCCTTGCTGTCGATCCACACCGCTACCAACTCCTGCGCACTCACCTCGATGCCACACGCTTGGCTCTTGTTCATCGCTTCTCCTCGGAGTAGGCTGTGGCTCCGGCTCCCCGACCCTGTGCAAATTCCAAACTGAGCTTGTCAATGCAGGCTCATAGGCCTGTGATTCTCTTCAGTTTCAGGAAATTAGGGCGGGGGGCCGATCTACAAAACAGGCTCTCGAAGTTCGCACCTCGTGCCTTGCGACCGCTCGGCCTCTCCGCCAGAGCGACTGGCCTTCCCATCAAGCCTCCCGCTCCCAAACTCAACATACAAGCGGCCGCCTTCAGGCGGGCGCCTTTGCTGTTGCCTCTGCTTTTGCCGCTGCCGTTGCTTTCGCTTTTGCCGTTACGTGGCGTAGGCGATTCGCCTGCGCTCTTACGAAGAATCATCCCCAATCATTCGGTCCCCACTCGGACCACGCACGAATTAAAAACCGATCTTGCCGTTGCTTTTCTCCGGAACCCAATCCATAAACGCCTCGGCAACAAGCTCAAATGTTCTGCCTTCCTGTCGGCGGCTTCTCCATCCGAAACGAATGCACCACGCCCGAACTCCCCTCCTCGGGATCCTTCGCGACACGCACCGGCTCCGCTGAAACGCGGCTCCCTGCCATGTAATGCCGCAACGCCTCGCGAAACAACTCGCTCATCGTTCGATGCTCGCTCGCAGCAATCTTCTGCGCCTTCTTCAACAGGTCAGGAGGCAACGTAATACAGATCGTTTTTGCGGTTTTCATTCGCATATTGTAAAACATTGCTTAACAATATCCACTATAAACTCGCCCTTGCAAATCCTCTCGCGATGCCACATCATCTTTTCGCTTGCGACGCACAAGCGGTTTCAATCGCCCGCACCGCCGCAAAACAATTTTTCACCCATAAGGGAGACCATCGAATGCGCAGGCCCGTAAGCATAGCTCCGCCAAAAGGAAGACTCGGCGTGCTCACGCCCGGCATGGGCGCCGTTAGCACCACGGTGATGGCCGGAGTCGAACTGGTACGGCGAGGGCAAGCCGTGCCCGTGGGATCTCTCACACAAATGGCGACGATCCGCCTGGGCAGGCGCACCGAGTCCCGCATCCCCAAGATTAACGAATTCGTCAAGCTCGCGGACCTGAAAGACATCGTCTTCGGCGGCTGGGATCTCTTCCCGGATAACGCCTACGAAGCCGCCGCCAAAGCCGGCGTGCTCGAGGAAAAAGACCTCGGCAAGGCCGCAAAGTTCCTCAAGACGATTAAGCCGATGAAGGCCGTCTTCGACCAGACCTACGTAAAGAACCTCGACGGCAAACACGTCAAAAAAGGCAGAACGAAATACGATCTCGCCGAGCAGCTACGCCAGGACATCCGCGACTTCAAGAAGAAGAACAAGCTCGACCGGCTCGTCGTCGTATGGTGCGGTTCGACCGAAATCTTCCTCAAGGCCGAAGCAGTCCATAAGGATCTGCCTACCTTCGAGAAAGCCATGAAGGCTAATCACCCAGCCATCGCGCCCTCCATGCTCTACGCCTGGGCCGCACTGCAGGAAGGCGTTCCCTTCGCCAACGGCGCGCCAAATCTCACAGTGGACATTCCCGCGATCGTCGATCTCGCCCGCATGAAAAACGTCCCCGTCTGCGGCAAGGACTTCAAGACCGGCCAGACCTGGATGAAAACGCTTCTCTCGCCCGGCCTCAAGGCGCGCATGCTCGGACTCAACGGCTGGTTCTCTACCAACATTCTCGGCAATCGCGACGGCGAAGTTCTCGACGATCCCGGCTCGTTCAAAACCAAGGAAGAGTCCAAACTCGGCGCGCTGGAATATATTTTGCAGCCTAAGGTCTATCCCGAGCTGTACGGAAAGTTCACGCACAAAGTCCGCATCAACTACTATCCGCCGCGCGGCGACAACAAAGAGGGCTGGGACAACATCGACATTTTCGGCTGGCTCAACTACCCCATGCAGATCAAAGTCGATTTCCTCTGCCGCGACTCGATCCTCGCAGCGCCGATCGTCCTCGACCTCGCGCTCTTCATGGACCTCGCGCAGCGCGCCGGCATGCACGGCATTCAGGAATGGCTCAGCTTCTATTTCAAGAGCCCGATGTGCGCGCCCGAACTCTATCCAGAGCACGACCTCTTCATCCAGCTGATGAAACTAAAGAACACGCTCCGCTGGATGATGGGCGAAGACCTGATCACGCACCTCGGCGCCGAATACTACGACTGACAATCAATTTCCAGCGCGCTACGCCGCAAGTTTGTCATCCCGAAGCGCAGCGAGGGATCTGCTGTTTGCTTGCCGTTGCTTCGGTAGCGCCCACCTTTCAGGCGGGCACTGCTCCGCGAAGTGCACGTCGCGAACCGGGCATTTACGCCGCAAAACTCCAGGCCCGTCAGTTGGAAGTTTTTGATTTTGACTTTTCCCTAACCCAAGTCACACATCCCCAAAATCAAAAAGCGCCGGCTCAACTTACCGGCGCTCTTGATTTTCCGTAAATCGGATTTCCCTACCGCCAGCTCTTCCGATCCTCGTTCCAATCAAACGTGTGTTCAAAAGCCCCATGGCCGTGCCATTTGGCAGGTATCAACGAACGAAAATGCCTTCTCGGATGAAACACTGGCTTCGTCCTCGCCGATCTTTTCTGGAAGGGCGCATCCCATGAAATCGATCCCGGGCATCCCGAAAGCCCTGATCCCGCCACGGCCACGTAAGTCGAGAAGAACAACTGCCCCGGCGTTAACTGATGGCCCGAGGCGTCCGTGGTGGACCCCAGCAGCCAAAGCACGTCGCCGTCAGGGTCGGCGACGGTCGCAGCGAGAATGCCCGCTGTTCCGTAGCCTCCCACCGTTGACGTGATTCCTTGCCCGAGAGAGAGCGCTTGCGCCGTCGTAAACGTTTCGCTGCTCGCCTGGCACGTTCCCAGGCTGCCTGCGGGAAGTGTCGCGCTGCCCGTCATCGTGAAGTCATTCGCCAAGGTCAGCGTGATGGTCGAAGATCCCGTTCCGCTTTGCGAAATCGGCGAGATTCCCGTGCCGGCATCGTCCCAGTTGCCGGTGTAGGTGCCGGCCAGTTCGCTGTTCTGGTAAGTGTAAAGAACCGCAGTGCCGGAATCCCCGCCGCTCGCGCCGCCGCTCGACGTGAACGAGAAATTGATCGTGGCCGGGAAAGTGCAGGACTGCCCGGGCGATACCGCATAGGTGAAGACTCCGCCGTCTTCATCGGTCACCACGATGCTGCCCACCAACTGCGGGGTCGTGTCGCATCCAAACGAAGCCACAACGCTGCCCACGCCTCCATCCGTGCTCTCGATCGAGTTCGTCAGGTTCAGCAGATTCAGGCTGGGCGTGCTGGGCTGGGTAAGACTCGCAAGCGCCGCCTGCTGCGGAGTCGTGGTAGACGTATAAATATCGCTGGCGTCGAATCCAATCTCCAGAGGATTCCAGCAAGGGTCGCTGGTAGTGTCCGTCGAGTAATTGCAGACCGTCGGGTCGTTGTCCCCGTAAAGGCCATTCCCCGCCGTGTCAGACGGAACTGCATTCGGGAAAGTCTCGCTCACCGTCTGCAACAGCAACTCGGCCGACGTCACATTGCCCGTCGCGGGCGCCGCGTTCAGCGTGATGTTGAATGAACCGATGAACCCGGAGACTTGCAGCACTCCATTCGCCGGGGAAAAAGTGTTCTGCGTGTAATCCACGTTCACCCAGCAAAGCGTGCCGGCGGCCAGAGACGTCAGGCTCGAGTTGCAAGGCCCTCCGCAATAGGTCAAGTAGCACTCTGTTGCACCGCCCGAGACATCCGGGACAAAATCCGCCGTGCTGCATCCGCCCAGGCCGTCTGGAATGCAGATCGTCAGCGGCCCGCCGGACACCGTCGTGCCTGGATTGTAGAATTCGACCGTTTCGGTTATGCCGCCGTTGAGCGTCTCGCTCGGAAATTGAATCGTATTGTTCGTGGTTTGAATCGCGGTGGAAACTTCCGTCACCGCATGCGCCGACTTGCTGCAAAGGCCGAGGGCGCAAAAAATAATCGCCGCATAAAGCCACACCCTGTTGCTGTTCGTCATTGTTGCCCCTAAGGATCGGGAATCGCCTGCGCACCGATTGTCCGTAGTTGCAACGCGAAACGATATTGGCGCTTACGCCTCATGTGTTCTGTTCAGCTACGCTTTCCTACGTAAAGCTATTCCACTAAGGCGAATTACGGATGGCCACAAGGCCAGCTGTACTCGCTCGCAAGTCTCACGCCCTCAACGAAAGGCCTGCCCGGCACAAATCTGTCCTCGCCGCCGCGTTTGTTCTGGCCGTTTTGCCGTTGCCGTAGCCTTCATTCCGTTGCGCTGGCTCGCCATGGCGCATGGCGAACGATGAGCATCTCGGCGGCGCTTGCGCCATTCGCAGTTGCCGGCGTCCCCCAATAAAAAGAGAGCAGACTTCGCACTGCTAAACACCCGCAAGGTGGCTATTGAGAAGATAACTGCCAGATCTGAGAGAGCTTGCAGGTACGGTTTTCCCTTTGCGCTGATGCGCGTTTTCCGTAGAATCTTTAGGCAGCGGTGCCGAGGTAGCTCACCGGTAGAGCGCGGCCCTGAAAAGGCCGGCGTAGGCAGTTCAACTCTGCCCCTCGGCACCACTATTGAATCGCCTTCCCTGTCAGATTCCTCCGCTAAAAGCACCGCGCCTCTTCTTCTGGCCGTCGGAGCCGGCTATTGGATCCGGCAGCGGCGCGGTTCGGTCGCCTACGCCAAAACGCCCCGCAGAATTCCAGAATCAAGCGCACCTATGGAAGGTGCCTGGGCGCGTACACGTCCGGCACTGCAACCAACCTGATTTTTGAGAGCGACAACGGAAGGATCACGTAGGTCAGCATCTTCACCGGCGAAGAAGTGGGGCATTTCGACCGGGATTAGGCTTTTGCGCGCCTTTCGCGATTCCCTCGCCCGTCAAGTTTCCCAGCAGGCTATGCGTCGTCGTCCGCCTGCCCGAACGTCGGCAGGTAGCGGCCGAAGTTCAATTCAAAGTCGCTCGGCACCCCGTAGCCGATGTCGCGGATCTTGGCGCGGCGCACCTGCGCGCTGGGCCGCGCCAACAGCGGGAAAAAAGTTTCGTTGCTCGACTGAAGCTCGCTCGCTGTAGGCACCCCGAAGCGATTGATCTGGGCCTTCGCCGTGGCCAGCGTTTCACGATCGAACGAGGCCAAGCGTTGTACGAGATGATCGACAAACGAGTCGAGATCGCCGTCGTCCATCGTGCGGTTCACCCAACCGTAGCGCTCGGCG
>Ga0210385_10002258_pt1 | contig 11620 bp, 12 predicted proteins | sample IncBWH26OmetaG_FD_160107 | JGI IMG/M metagenome (GOLD analysis project Ga0210385, IMG submission 160107) | Forest soil microbial communities from Barre Woods Harvard Forest LTER site, Petersham, Massachusetts, United States - Inc-BW-H-26-O ... | reverse complement strand
TTCCCGCCAAGCGGCGGAGGCCGGGGGCGTGTCACGCCTCCGGCCTCCGCGGGCTTTCCTGGCAGGCCCCGTGCCCGCGCTTCCTGGCCGTTGCCCGGGTGGCGCCCGGCGTCAGCGGGTGAGGGTGGCGACGCACTCCACGTGGTGGGTCATCGGGAACGCGTCGAACGCCCGCACGTTCTCCAGCGTCCAGCCGCCGCCGATCAGCAGGGCCAGGTCCCGGGCGAGGGTGGCGGGGTCGCAGGAGACGTAGGCGAACCGCTCGGCGGGGCCCTCGGCGGTCAGGTAGGCGACGGCCTCGCGGGCCAGCCCGGCCCGTGGCGGGTCGGCGATGACGAGCCGGGCCGGCGGCAGGTCCCCGGCGCCGGCCGCCTGGGCCACGTCGGCCTTGACGAAGGTGGCCCAGGGGCAGTCGCTGAGGTTCTGCCGCGCGTTCTTGACCGCGGCGGCCTCCGACTCGACCCCGGTCACCGAGCCATCCGGCCCGACCAGCGGGGCGACCGCCCCGGCGAACAGGCCGGCGCCGCAGTACAGGTCGAGGACCGTGTCGCCCGGCCGCGGCGCGAGGGCCTCGACCACGGCCGCGCTGAGCGCGCCGGCCGCGGCGGGGTGGACCTGCCAGAAGCCGTCCGCGCTGACCTGCCACAGGCGGCCGGCGGCCTGCTCCGCCAGGTACGCCCGTCCCTCTACCAGGGTGCGCCGGGGCCGGCCGCCCGCGCGCCTGCTCGTGCCCTTGATCCGCTGCTTCTCGCCGCCCTCGACGACGGTGAGGGCGAAGTTCTCCGTGCTCGGCGCGCCGCCGACGGCGACCTCGACCATGGTCGCGCCGCCCCAGTCGTCGCCCGGGACGTCCAGGTCGCGGACGTCGCGGTGGGCGATGAGGCAGTCGCCGATGTCGATCACCTCGTGCGAGCGGTGGCCGTGCAGGCCCGCCACGCCCTCACGGTCGACCGCGAACTGGACGCGGGTGCGCCAGCCGAGGCCCGGTTCCCCGCTCACCGGGTCGGGCAGCGGCTCGACCGTGACCTCCCGGTCGATGCCGGCCAGGCGGCGGAGCTGCTGGGTGATCACCGCCGCCTTGAGCGCCCGCTGGGCGGGGAGGGACGCGTGCTGCCAGTCGCAGCCGCCGCAGCCACCCGGGTGCGCGTACTCGCACGGCGCGTCCACCCGGTCGGCGGACGCCTGGCGGATCTCCACGGCGTCGGCGCGGGCGAATTTGGACGTGACCTCAGTCACACGGGCCACGACAGACTCACCGGGCAACGCGTGTCGCACGAATATCACCGGCAGGCCCGCCGGCCGCGCGACGCACCAGCCGCCCTGCGCGGCGTCCTCGATGGTGACCTCGACGTCCTGGCCGACGCGGTAGGGGCCGTCCGCCTGCTCCCGGCCCGCGGGCTCGGCTCGCGACGTCGCCGCACGTGAGGCGACTGCGCCGATGGCTCCCGGCTGGCTCCGGCCTGTCCGTTGCACTTGTGCCCTCCTGTTGGGCCGGTCCTCGGGGGTTACCGGGGGCCGGCCTCCCGGAACAAAACCGCCTTGTGCTTGCGGGACGACACCCGGCATTAGATTCTCCTCCTGACTGGAGTCGCATTCTCCCATGTGAGGGCATAACTTTGGCGGGGCGCCCGGTAAGGCACCCGGACGCGGGGACGGACCGTGAAAGGACGGGTCGTGCATATCGTGATCATGGGCTGCGGGCGGGTCGGATCGACACTCGCCCACATCCTGGAGGACCGCGGGAACACCGTCGCGGTCATCGACCAGGACCCCGAGGCATTCCGCCGGCTCCGCCCCTCCTTCAAGGGCGACCGGGTCACCGGCATGGGCTTCGACCGCAACGTGCTGTCCAGGGCGGGGATCGAGCGCGCCGACGGCTTTGCGGCCGTGAGCAGCGGCGACAACTCCAACATTATCGCGGCCCGGGTGGCGCGCGAGACGTTCGGTGTTCAGCAGGTGGCCGCGCGCATCTACGACCCGCGGCGGGCGGAGGTCTACGAGCGGCTCGGCATCCCCACGGTGGCGACCGTGCGCTGGACGGCCGAGCAGATGCTGCGGAAGCTGCTGCCGGAGAACACCGAGCCGCTCTGGCGCGACGCGACCGGAAAGATCGTGCTCAGCCAGGTGATGGTCTGCCCCGACTGGATCGGGGAGCCGGTGAAGCAGGTGGAGGCGTCGGTGGGGACCAAGATCGTCTTCATCGACCGGCTCGGCGAGGCGATCGTCCCGCAGCCGGGCACCGTGCTGCAGCAGGGGGACGTGGTGCACGTCATCGCCAAGGAGTCCGAACTCGACCGGATCTGCGGCGCCCTCGCTAAGCGGGATGGGAGTGGTCACTGATGCGGGTCGCCATCGCCGGGGCCGGGGCCGTGGGCAGGTCCATCGCCCGCGAGCTGCTCGAGAACGGCCACGAGGTGCTGCTCATCGACCAGAAGCCGAGCGCGATCAAGGTGGACAGCGTGCCGCGGGCCGAGTGGCTGCTGGCCGACGCCTGCGAGATCTCGTCGCTCGACGACGCGGCGCTCGACCGGTGCAACGTGGTGGTCGCCGCGACCGGTGACGACAAGGTCAACCTGGTCGTGGCGCTGCTCGCCAAGACCGAGTACGGCGTTCCCCGGGTCGTGGCCCGGGTGAACCACCCGGGCAACGAGTGGCTGTACAACGAGTCCTGGGGCGTCGACGTTGCCGTTTCGACGCCGCGCCTGCTGTCCGCGCTCGTCGAGGAGGCGGTGAGCGTGGGCGACCTGGTGCGGCTGATGACCTTCGGGCAGAGCGAGGCGAGCCTGGTGGAGCTGACCATGCCGGCCGACGCGCCCCTGGCCGGCCAGCAGGTCGGCTCGATCAACTGGCCCGCCGACTCCGCCCTGGTCGCGATCCTGCGCGAGGGCCGGGTACTCGTGCCGCAGCCCCAGGACCCGCTCCAGGCCGGCGACGAGCTGTTCTTCGTCACGTCACAGGACGTCGAAGACGAACTAGAGGGCCTCTTCACCGCCGAATGACGCCAGGGCCGACCCGCTAGCGCTGAGGCGCTAGCGGGTCTCGGTCATCTCCGGGCCGCGCTCGAACGGGTTCTGGGTCGTGTTGAAGCGGTTCTGCTCCTCCGCCTGCTGCGCCTTGGCCTGCTCCTCGAGCGCGGCCGCGGCGTCCGCGGGGAGCCTGAGCTCAAGCAGGTCGCGCGGCGGCATCGGGTGGTCGCCGCGGACCACGACGACCTCGCTGAACACCGCCTCCAGCGGCGCTGCCGCCGCCGGGTCGGCCGCGGCGGCGCCCGCCAGCAGACCGCGCAGGAACCAGCGCGGCCCGTCCACGCCGACGAACCTGATCGGCCGCATGCCGGAGGCGGGCTGACCCTGCTCGGCCGGCACCTGGGCGACCAGCTCGATGCCGAACGGGCCCTCGCGCTCCCCGCTCTGGCCGCCCGCGCCCGCGATCTCGGCCACGATCTCGCCGCGCACCTCGTCCCACAGCCCGCTGCGCTTGGGCGCGGCGAAGGCCTGCAGCTGCAGCTCGCTGAGCTCGTGACGCACCGTCACCCAGGCGCCGTGCTGCTCGGCGAACACCAGCTGGATATCGGTCCCCTCAAGCACGGGGACCTGAAGGCTGCCCAGGTCGACCCGGGCCAGTTCACGGTGCGGCTCGGACACGTCCCACGGGCCGCTCCCGGCGACCTGGCCTTCGCCGGCCGCGCTCTCTTCGGCGTCTGTCACCTCGTCGGCCACCCGGCTGTCCAGGTCACGGCCTCGGTCACGGTCGCTGCGTCGCCGACCGAACACTGCGCATCTCCTCCAGTCGCCCTACGGCCCGATTATTCCATCGCGGGCACGCGCTGCGGGTACCCCGCGGCGTGCCCGCCGGTCGAGCCGAAGCCATTTTCACCGCGAGCCGAGTCCGGCAGGGCCGGGACCTCGCGGAACGTCACGTTCTCAACCCGCTGCACTACCAGCTGCGCGATGCGGTCGCCCCGGTGCAGCGAGACCGCCCTGGCGGCGTCGGTATTAAGCAGGATTACCTTGATCTCGCCACGGTACCCGGCGTCGATGGTGCCCGGCGCGTTCACCAGGGTCACCCCGTGCTTCGCCGCCAGCCCCGACCGGGGATGCACGAATCCGGCGTAGCCGTCGGGCAGGGCGATGGCGATCCCGGTGCGGACCATCGCCCGCTCCCCCGGCCCGAGGTCGACATCCTCGGCGGTGACCAGGTCGGCGCCGGCGTCGCCCGGGCGCGCGTAGGCGGGCAGCGGGAGCTCCGGGTCGAGCCTGGTGATCAGCACGTCCAGCGGGCTCCAGCCCGCCTGCGCGCCAGCGTCACCGATGGTCATCGGCCGTGCCTCCCTTGCTATGTCCGCCTACCACTGAGAGTACGCCAAGCTCCCCATTCCCCGCCCGCTGCCGCGCGGCAAACCCGCGTTGTTCACGGCGTTCCGTCTACGCTCCGTCACCGGTGCCGTCAGGCGCCCGGGCCGGCGTCGCCCTGCGACGCGGCCGGGTCGTGCCGCAGCGCCCTGCTCGCGCTGGTCAGGGCGGCGGTAACGGGGACGGCGACCACCGCGCCGGCGATGCCCGCCACCACGCCCGCGACGGCGAGCACCAGGATCACCGCGAGCGGGTGCAGGCGCACCATCTTTCCGACCACCTGCGGCTGCAGCAGGTGGCCCTCGAGCTGGTTCATCACCACCATGACGGCGAGCACGATCACGGCCGCGAGCAGCCCCTTGGTCGCCAGCACGATGAGGATGGCGACGGTGCCGGCGATCAGCACGCCGGCCAGCGGGACGAACGCGGCGACGAACATGAACAGGGCCAGCGGCGCGACCAGCGGCGAGCCGATGATGGTCAGCGTGATCCCAATCACGACCGCGTGGATGGCCGCCACCGCCACGGTGCCCCTGACGTAGTAGACGACGGCCTGCCAGGCGGCGTGCCCGGCCAGGTTGGCGCGCCGCCCGCGGTCGCCGGAAAGCCCGCTCAGCAGCCACGCCCAGATCCGCTCGCCGTCCTTGATCAGGAAGAACGAGACGAAGAAGCACAGCACGGTGCCGGCCAGCAACTCGACCACGATCCGGCCGCCGGTGAGCGCCGCGCCCTCGACCGTGGTCCGGTGCTGGCTGAGGAAGTTCACGAAGCTGTCGGAGATCTTCTCCAGGTTCCCCGTCCGGATGTGGAGCGGCGAGGAGGCCAGCCAGTTCTGGATCTGCGTGCTCGTGCGCCTGACCTGATTGACCAGCGTCGGGTACTCAGCCTCCACCCTGGTGGTCACCAGCCATACCGCGCCGCCGATCAGGGCGAAGGCGAGCAGCAGCGTGCACCAGGTGGCGCCGAGCGGCCCGAGCCCCGAGCGCCGCAGCCGGGCCGTCAGGGGCTGCAGCAGCGCGGTCAGCAGGATCGCGGCGGCGAGCGGGACGATGACGAGGTACAGCAGCGTGGCGATCTTGCCCGCCACGTAGAGCAGCGCGGCGAGCAGCAGCAGCCGCCAGGCCCACCCGGCGCTCACTCGCAGCCAGCGCGGCACGTCCGCCGCCGGGGCGGCCTGGGCGCCGGGTGGCGCGGCGTCCGGGGGCAGCGGGCCGCTCGCCCCGGCCCCGTCCGGCGCCGGGGCGTCGGCCTGCCCGCTCGGGGGCGGCGCGCCGTCGGCCGGCTCGTCCCCGGCGGACTCCTCGTCCGGTGGCCGTCGGGCGGGCGGGACGGCGGCCGGGCGGTTCCCGGCGGCGAGGTATCCCGCCGCCCGGTTCCCGGCCGCACGGAGCAGGGCCGCGCCAATCGCGGCCCGCTTGGCTGCCCGCTCCATCATGAGACCATCTAACCAACTACCGTGGAGTGTGTGTGCTCGCCGCGCTGGCGGGCAGTGCCGGGGGGCCACCCCCGCAAGGCCCCGCAGGCGAGGCCCCGCCAGAAGGAAACTACAGGGCAGGGGATACCTTGCGGCTTTTGTCCGTGCGGTGGCGCTCGCCAGGGAGATAACAGGAGGCTCGGAGATGGGTTCGTACCGCGAGCGGCTGATGGCGCCGGTGAGCTACTGGGTGCTCACCGTCCCGGTGGTGGTGACGCTCGGCGCTGAGGCGTACTTCTTCGTCGACGGCTGGTTCCCGCCCCTGTTCATTGTGCTGCTGTTCGCGCTGGTCGCGGTCTTCCTGGTGCACTGGAGCCTGGCCACGATCGAGGTGACCGGGACCGTGCTGCGGGCGGGGAAGGACACCCTCGCGCTGAGCGAGGCCGACGAGGTGATCGCGCTCGACGAGGTGCAGTCGATGGCGCTGCGCGGCCCGCGGGCCGACCCCGCGGCCCACATCCTGCTGCGCCCCTACCTGAAGCGAGCCGTTTACGTCGGCCTCGCGGATCCGGCCAACGGCGTGCCGTACTGGCTGCTAGCGACGCGTCACCCGGAGCAGCTCGCGGCCGCGATCGAGAGCGCCCGGCGGGACGCGGACTCACCCGGCGGCCACCAGGCAGGAAGCCGCGAGTCCGTGGGATGATGACGCATCACTGAACGGGGCAGGGAGGATACGGATGGGCAAGGGCAAGAAGAAGGACAGCGGCTCCAACGCGCGGATGGCCACCACGGTGGCGATGACCGGGGGCGTGTTCCTGCTGCGCAAGCTGCTGGGCACCGCATGGACCAAGGTCACGGGAAAGGTCCCGCCGACGGACCTGACCGACCCGAAGGTCACCCTGCCGGAGGCGCTGGCGTGGTCCATCGCCACCGGCATCGTTATTGAGACGGCGCGGTTCTTCATCGTGCGCTCCACGATGAAGAAGGCGCTTCCTGAATCGGAAGCCGAAGCTAGCTGACCCTGCGGTCAGCGACCGGCCCGGCCTGACGGCCGGCCAGTCCGGCCGGTAGCGCACCGGCCGCGGACGGTGCGGCGGGCACCCCCAGCCCGCTCGCCCGGTCCTAGCTCGCCACCATCACCGGCCCCGAGGGCGTCTCGCCCGCCGGGGCCGGTTTTGCTAGGCGGCGCACTCGCGGCAGATCAGCTGGCCGTTTCTGTCCTCGGCGAGCTGGCTGCGGTGGTGCACAAGGAAGCAACGCGAACAGGTGAACTCGTCCGCCTGCCTCGGGATCACCCGGAACGAGAGCTCCTCGTTCGACAAGTCGGCACCGGGCAGTTCAAGACCCTCAGCCGCATCGTCCGGGTCGAGGTCGATCGTGGACGATGACTTGTCCATCCGACGGGCCTGCAGCTCCTGCAGGCTGTCCTCACTCAGGTCATCATCGGTCTTGCGCGGGCTGTCGTAATCAGTTGCCATTGTGACCTATCCCCCTCCATAAGTGGCGCGCGGTGGCTGCGCGGGTGTAACGCTCCGGAAGCCTTCGTTGTGCCCGATTCCGGCGGGGAATTCTGCCACAGTTCGTGGTCGTCGTGCACGTTGCACGCGAACCAGTGACGCCGTGTCCCGCTGGGACCGTTTCCGGCCGCTGGTAAACCTCGCATACCGCCCGTCTATTCCAGCAGGCAGCCCCACGTTTTCAGCTCAGAGAGATCATAGAGTTCATGAGCGAGATCACAGTGTTCAGCTTGAGACTTTGCTGGCCGATCAGCGCTATTTGACCGGGGCCGGGGCGGGGGCTCAGGCGTCGCGTTCGGGGTCGAGCTTGACCAGCTCGGCCGCGAGCGAGTCGAACAGGCCGGGGGTGGCCGCGACCGTCATCTCGGTCGAGGCCGGCTTGCCGTTGAGGCCGCCGACGACCGCGCCGGCCTCGGCCGCGGCCAGGGCGCCGGCCGCCCAGTCCCAGTAGTTGAGGCCGCGCTCGTAGAAGGCGTCGAGCCGTCCCGCCGCGACCGCGCACAGGTCGACGGAGGCCACCCCGACCCGCCTGATGTCCCTGACCTTGGGCAGCAGCGCGGCGACGACGTCACCCTGGACCGTCCGCCGCTCCTTCAGGTACCCGAATCCGGTCCCGACCAGCGCCTGCTCAAGCGGCACGCCCGGGCGGCAGTGCAGCGGGTTCCAGTGGTCCTCGTCGCCGGTCTGCAGCCAGGCGCCGTGGCCGCGGATCGCGGAGAACATCTCGCCCCGCTGCGGCACGTACACCGCCCCGACGACGATCTCGCCATTGACCTCGGCCGCGATCGACACCGCCCAGTCGTGCAGGCCGTACAGGTAGTTGACGGTGCCGTCGAGCGGGTCGACGACCCAGAGGGCCGGCGCGCCGCCGCTGTTGCCGATCAGGCCGCCCTCTTCGGCGAGTATCGCGTCGGCCGGGCGCGCCGCGAGGATGCGGGCCCGGATGAGGTCCTCCGAGCGGCGGTCCATCTCGGTGACCACGTCGGTGGGGCTGGACTTCGTGGCCGCGACCTCGACCTGGCCCGCCCGGTCGGCCAGCAGGTCGCCCGCCTCCCGCGCCACCCCGACCGCCAGCGCGCGCAGCTCAAGCAGGGTGTCGTCGCTCGTGTCCGCCGTGCCGCTCATGCCGACCTCCCGGTCACAGATGGTGAATTCTCGGTCATGCCGCCCGGGCCGGTCACGCCGGGTGGCCGGGGCGCTTGGGCGCGTAGCGGCAGCAGTCAACCGGGCAGCTCTCCGCCCCGTCGGCGAAGGCACCGAGTCCGAGCGGGCCGAGGGCCCGGGGCTCGGCGCCCGAGGTCCGCTCGGCGACGAGCTCGGCCACCATCGCGGCGAACCGCGGGGTCGGGCCGGGGGCCTTGGCCCGGGCGAACGGGAGGCCGAGCGCCGCCGCCGTCTGCGCCGCCTCCACGTCCAGGTCGTGCACGACCTCCATGTGGTCGCTGACGAACCCGACCGGCGCGACGACGACGGCCGTCGGCGGGCCCCCGGGCAGCGGTTCCCCGCTGGCCAGGACCCCCTTCGCCAGCGCCGCCAGGTGGTCGTTCACGTCCGGTTCCAGCCAGGGCACGCTCGGGGGGCCGCTCCGGCTCTGGAAGACAAGGTCGAAGGGAAGCGTGGCACCACGAACCCGTTCGGCTATCAATCGGGAGGCCTCCCGCAGCTCGGCCTCGTACCGGCCGCCGACCGCGCCGGTGACCGCCGTGTTCCTGGACACGCTGCCGCTGGAGGCGGCCATGCCGGCCGGGACGCTGTGCGCGGTGAACACCAGGCGGGCGCCGGCCTGCGCCTCGGGCGGCAGCCCGGCGAGCGCCGTCTCGACGCTGGCCGCGAACGGCTCGATGAAGCCGGGGTGGTTGAAGTACGGGCGGATCTTGTCGATCCGGGGGGCGCCGGGGCCGACGGCCGCGACGGCGCGGTCGATGTCGTCCAGGTACTGGCGGCAGGCCGAGTAGGAGCTGTAGGCGGAGGTCACGAAGGCGACCGCGCGCTCGACGCCGTCGGCCTTGAGCTGGCGCACCGTGTCCTCGATGTACGGGTGCCAGTTCCTGTTACCCCAGTACAGCGGGAGGTCGATGCCGCCCGCGGCGAACGCGGGGCCGACGGCGGCCAGCAGCTCCCGGCACTGAGCGTTGATCGGGCTCACGCCGCCGAAGGCGCGGTAGTGCTCCGCGACCTCCTGGAGGCGCTGCCCGGGGACGCCGCGGCCGCGGGTGACGTTCTCGAGGAACGGGAGCACGTCGTCGGGTCCCTCGGGGCCGCCGAAGGACAGCAGCAGGAACGCGTCATAAGCCGGCATACTTTCCATCCAACCAGGGCGGGACCGCGCTTTGGTAAGCGGCCGGCGGTAACCCGGGCCGGGAACACGGCGCGGGGGAAAACGTGTTGCTACGCGGGAGTATCTTCGGATTCTGTTGTGATTGTGGCGGGAAAGGCACGCAATGACGAGTGCTGACGGGGCGGGCCTCGGCGTGTCCGGACTGCGGGGGTTTATCGCGCCGTACGCGGAGGTCTTCAGCATTCCGCGCGCCTGGCGCTTTTCCGTCGCGGGGATTATCGGCCGGATGCCGATGTCCATGTACGGGCTCGGGACGGTGCTGCTGATCTCCGCCAGCACCGGCCGGTACGGCCTCGCGGGGACGGTGTCGGCGGTCGGCTCGATCGGCGGGGCGGTCTGCGCGCCCCAGCTCGGCCGGCTCACCGACCGGCTCGGCCAGCACCGGGTGCTGATCCCGGTGTGCATAACCTTCGCGCTGTCGGTGGCCGGCCTGGCGCTCGCGGTCACGCTCCGCGCCCCCGACTGGACGCTGTTCCTGTGCGGCATCGCCGGCGGCGCCACCATGCCGCAGACCGGGCCGATGGCCCGTGCCCGCTGGTCGGCCCTGCTGGCCGGGTCGCCGCGGCTGCACACCGCGTTCTCGGTTGAGTCGGTGGCCGACGAGCTGTGCTTCGTGATCGGGCCCGCCGCCGCGACCCTGCTGGCGACCCAGGTGCACCCGGCGGCCGGCGTCACCTGCGCCGCCCTGTGCGCCCTGTGCGGGTCGCTGTGGTTCGCGGCCCAGCGCTCGACCGAGCCGCCGGTCACCGCGGTCACCCGGCCCGCGGCGGTGGCGCCGGCGCCTTCCCCTGGACCGTCGCCGGCGCCTTCCGCCGAGCCGTCTTCGGGGCCGCGGCGGTGGCGCGCCGTCGCCTTCGGCGGCGGCGCCAGGCTCGCCTCCCCCAGCCTGGTCGTGCTCGTTCCCGCGTACCTGTTCCTCGGCGCCATGTTCGTGTCGATCGACCTGTCGACGGTGGCGTTCGCCACGAACGTCGGGCACAAGGCGCTGGCGGGCCTCATCCTGGGCACCTACGCGCTCGGCAGCGGCATCGGCGGGTTCTGGTACGGGGCGCAGACCTGGCGGGCGCCGGCCTGGCGGCGGCTCGCCGTCACCCTGTCGCTGACCGTGGCCGGGGTGTGCACCTTCTGGGCGATGCCGAACCTGGTGGTGCTCGACGCGGTGATCTTCCTGTGCGGGATGACGATCGCGCCGACGCTGATCGCGGGGTACAGCCTGCTTGAGTCCACCTCCCGGCCGGGGCGGGCCACCGAGGCGATGTCCTGGCTGTCGACCGGGATCTCGGTCGGTGTCGCCTGCGGCTCCACGGCGGCCGGCTTCATACTCGACGCGTTCGGCCCCCGCCTGGGCTACGCGTTCGCGGCGGCGGCCGGCGTGACGGCGGCGCTGATCTACCTGGGCGGGCTCCGGCGGGTGGCAGCCTCGGCCCGCCCGGCCGGCCAGGCCGCACTCCAGCCGCAGGGCTAGCCGCCGCGGGTCAGGCGGCGATCGCGCACCGGGTCGCCCCCGGCGGGCGGCTCAGTTCTCGCGGGCGTACTCGGCGGCCAGGGTGAGGACCTCGTCGACATACCAGTCGGCGTGGTTGTAGTCGAAGATCGCCTGCCGCAGCCCCGCGCCGCCGCTGGCGGCGCCGTCGGCGCAGAGCAGGCGGGCGGCGCTGGGGACGGCGTCGAACGGGTTCATGATGTCCGGCGCGCCCGTGTCGCCGAAGCCGTCGGTGCCCCAGGTCGCCCAGGTGGACGGCAGGAACTGCATCGGGCCGAGGGCGCCGGCGGTGGAGGGGCCCTCGTTCTGCCCGTCGGCGGACTCGATCTGGCCGATCGCGGCGAGCACCGTCCAGGACAGCCCCGGGCAGTACTGGGCGGCGGACTCCTGGAAGAGCTGCAGGTAGCTGGTGGGGCGGCCGGCCGACGGGGTGGTGTCGACCGGCAGCTGGGTGGACACCGCGACCGGGACGAGCCGGACGACCTGCGCGCTGCCCCCGAGCGCGGCCCGCACCTG
>Ga0210385_10002257_pt1 | contig 11621 bp, 8 predicted proteins | sample IncBWH26OmetaG_FD_160107 | JGI IMG/M metagenome (GOLD analysis project Ga0210385, IMG submission 160107) | Forest soil microbial communities from Barre Woods Harvard Forest LTER site, Petersham, Massachusetts, United States - Inc-BW-H-26-O ... | reverse complement strand
CGGTGTTGTCGCGCAACGCCACCTCCGACCCGTCTACACGGAAGACACGGGGTCCCCCGCCGGGCGCACGTTTGCCGGGTATCACCTCGTTGCCGGGCAGAAATCCAAGCTCCATCAGGCGCCGCGCCAAGTCTTCCGGCAGTTCCAGGCGGTCGATGATGCAGCGCTGGCCGGTCGGAAGATCAGCCAAGGTCTGGAAGGCTAAAGCGGGGGTTTTCAGGCCGCGCCGTTGCTTGGCTCTCATATAAGACCATTTTAGTATCAGATAGCTGGTGAGACCTGTCAACTACTTGCTTCAGAAGAGGATAGTGAGGGCTGAACTGTGGTTTTCCCTGGTTCGCCGGAATTTTGCCAATGTTATGATCGACCCATGCTGCGGGACCACTCGCAACATGGTGCGCCCAATTTCGAACACGAAACCGGCGGGTGTTACACCCGCAAGGAAGTCTGTCGGCTGCTAAAGATTGAGCCTCGGCAGCTCAAGAGCTGGGAACGGCAGCAGCTCATTCCGGAACTGGCGCAGTACCGGTTTTCCGACCTCTTGGCGCTGAAGAAGATTGCGCGTTTGCGGGCCGAGAACGCCCACCCGCGGGTCATCAAGCAAGCGCTACAGGCCCTACGGCGGTGGATGGCGGATGCGCCGCACCTGGGGGAAGACGTCCAGGTTTACAAAGAAGGACGCCGGGTGCGGGTGCAAATCGGCAAGCAGAGGCTGGAGCCTGGTTCGGGCCAGCTTCTGTTCGACTTCGCCGAAGAGGAAATTAAGAAGCTGCTTCACTTGCCTGGTTCGCAAAAGAGCGCTGCCGGGATGGCAGAACGGCTACGGAACAAGATCGAGGCCGACCGTTGGTTCGAACGCGGCCTGGAATTAGAGCAGACGGGTGCGCCCTACGAGCAGATCATCGATGCGTATACCAAGGCGAGCCAGTTGGATCCTCAATCGGCCGGCGCACTGGTGAACCTGGGAACCGTGTTCTTTAACGGCCACGCCTGGGCCGATGCCGAGGCGCAATACAAGAAGGCGCTGGAGATCGACCCAAATTACGCACTGGCGCATTTCAATCTGGGCAATTTGTACGACGAGCGCGGCGATTCGTCAAACGCTCTGGAGCATTACCAGGCGGCGTTACGGCTGCATCCGGGCTACGAGGACGTTCACTACAATCTCGCGCTGCTTTATCAAGGCATGCACGATGTGATGAGCGCGGTACGGCATTGGCGGGCGTTCCTGAAGCTGGATAGCCGCAGCACCTGGGCTCAGATCGCCAGGCGTGAGCTGGCGAAGCTGGAAGCCCAGACCGTGGTGCCCGGAAGCCGGCCTTCTTCGAGCAGAGTGCACCTGATCAAGAGCGAGAAAGTTTGACGAACGCAGCAGGCCCGCCGCACGTAGCGGCGATTGTCTTGGCCGCAGGCGCAGCCACGCGAATGGGCCGTTTGAAGCAACTGCTTCCCTACTGCGGCCGAACACTCGTGGAGCATTCCGTGCGACAGGCGAGGGAAGCCGGCTTTCGACCAATCGTCGTTGTAGTGGGCGCAGAAGCGGAAACCGTCAGTGCCGCGCTGGCGGGGGAACCGGTGCTCATTGCGCATAATCAGGCGTGGGAGAGCGGCATGGGTTCGTCGATTGCTGCGGGAATGGGGCGTATCGAAGCCAGCGACGCAGAGGCGGTTGCCATTTTGTTGGCAGACCAGCCGCTCGTTACAAGCGCGCATCTGACTGCTATGGCAAAGCTGCTGCAGCAGGCGGACGTCTCTATGGTCGGCGCAGAATACAACGGCACTCTAGGCGTTCCGGCGCTCTTTAAAACCGGGATGTTTCCGCTGCTGGCCGCGTTGCCGCCCGAAGCCGGCGCGCGTCACCTGCTGCGCGGCTCAGGCTCGGAAATCGCTGTTTTTCCGCTCCCCGAAGCAGCGATGGACGTTGACACGCCGGATGATTTTGAAGCGCTGAACGCGGCGCGATGACGTCCTGAGATCCGCTACAATCCAAGTCACATCGCCAGTTGGAGGACGGATGAGAAACATACTGCTCGTGCTGTTACTTTCTATTTCTGCAAAGGCGTTGCTCGCCCAGGGTTCACCGCCCCAAGCCGCGCCAGACCAGCCATACACGGTCGAGTATTACTACAAAGTGCAGTGGGGCCATCAGCAGGAGTTCCTGCAGCTTTTCCTAAAGAACCACTATCCTTTGCTCAAGAAAACCGTCGAGAGCGGGCGCATGGTGTCGGTGAAGATCGAAACGCCCGCGAACCACATGACTGAAGAGGCGCGCTGGGATTATCGCGTCACGATTCGGTTCAAGAACTCTACCGTGGCGACCACGGCGAACCCGGACGAAGAACATTACATCCAGGAACTCTGGCCTGACCAGCCGACTTACAAGCGCGAGGAACAACGGCGATTCGAGATCTTACTCGCGCATTGGGATCTGCCGGTGACAGATATTACACCGGGGAAGTAAGAACCGATCGAGCTTAGCCCACCTTAAGACGCTGCGTGAGATCCTCATACTTCGCTCTTTCCGCTGCGTCTAGCGCATCGCCGAATTGGTCGAGATGCGCTGCCTTAATCTCTTCCACATGTTCGATCCCGGGCACCACGGAAGCTTCATCGATAGCCGCCAATCCGACCAATGCGGTTTCGGACAGTTTGCCGGTAACAATTTGTGCATCTTCACTGTGCGCATGGTGCAATCTGCGAGCGATGGCAGCAAAAACAGTGTGCTCCGGCGGTTCGAAGCGCTGCAGCATTGCCAGGTAGCGCACCTTGTTCATAAAACGTTTTAGGGAGCGGGGCGTTCGAAATATCTGGCTTAACACTGGCTGCCAATGTTCCAGCGCATTTGTGAAACGCGGCGAATCTCGTACCACCACGCTGATGCGAAGCCGCAAAATCCAAATCAGGGACGCGATCCAAACCATCACCAGTGGAAGTGCTCCCAGATAGCGTATCGGGTGCTGGTGTGGTCTGCGGGCGGGGACGAAGCCAGGCGGCAGACCCACGGTGCCTGTTGTTGCTTGGACCTTCGTGGCTTGGTTCGTGGGCTTGCCCGATGCCTTTTCCGCGGCGGGAACGGGGGATGCTGCGGTGGTCTGAACCGTTCCTATCGGTTCCTGATGCACTTTGCGTGCTTCCATCGCGAACTCAATATCTTTCGCCACAATTTGTGCCGCAAAGAATGATCCGATCAGAACCGCCGAAAACGCCACCACTGCCGCATAAGGCTTAAAGAGCGACAGAAGGCCAGATTCGGTTCTCGTTTCGACTCCCTTCCCTGCCAAAACATTGGCAGCACTGCTGCTGCCAACCGCGGGCACCGGGATCTCCATGTTGACCAGCTTGTAAAGGTACTGGCGCGCATACTCCTCGCGCTTACGCCGGCTCTGCTCGTCCTTGCTGTCGCCCTCAACCGGTGTCGTGCCGGACTGCAGCTTCACCATCTCCTCGGCGACCTCTTTGAATGCCAGTCCCACGGCTGCCTTTACCTGTTCGGGCGCCAGTCCCATCACGATGAAGCATTCACCGGAAGAGATTAGAAAATTGATCGCCTCGAGCGTATCCAAAACGTATTGGGGCCGGCACCGATCCAGGTCATCGACGAAGATCACCATGCGCCGCGGCGCAAGGGCCGCCGCCACGTCATGGAACTGTTCGGCGAAACGGAGATGATACGGCTTCCGAGTCGTGTCCTGCGCGCTCTGCGCCAGCAGTTCCTCTGGCTTGATCCCGAATGCCCGAAGGCTCTTAAGTAGCAAACCGATCGCCGTAATCACGGACGCCACAAAGGCGAGCCACGCGGGGGTGTCCTTGCCCGCCGGGAATTTGAGCGCCTGAATGAAGCCAGGCGCGGTGCTGATGACGGAGTCCCAAAGATTGGTCAGCCAAAGCGGACGCACTTCGAGCAAGCCGGCGCTTACCGCCACAAAAATTCCTAACAGCAGCAGCATTCGCCAGTGGCGTGCGAACCGCCGTAGCAGCAACCGTGTACGGAAGATCAGCCCTTCCACGGTGCCGACGGACGGCAGTCCCTTCTTGCGTATTGCTTCGAACAACGACGCCAGGACGCTTTGCTCCTGCTGGTTGTGCCACGCGTTAAAGAATACCGGCCGGAAGCCGTTGGCTCGGAGATCAGCCGCTAGCAGGTTCATCAACGAACTCTTTCCCGAACCCCACTCGCCCGTAATCGCTACGGTCAATGGCGGCACGGTGTGTTCATTGCGTAGAAAGCGGGAAAGGCCCCGCGCCACTTTCGCGAGACCCAGCGCATCCTGCTCCCCGGCTTCCAGCGGCCGATCGGAAATCAGCTTGTTGGCGATAGTGGATTCCGGCGCTCGCTCCGGCGGCGGCCTGCGAAACGCCGGCGCGGCAACCAGAGCCACTAGCAGCCAGGAGCCGTAATACCAGGGAGAAGGCCACCAGGGCGGCTCATAGTCTGTCCAGGTCTTCCCGCCATTACTCGTCTGAATGATCTCTCCGCCCCAGCCCACGGCCGTGCCACGGTTTGCATCACGAAACGAAACCGCGATGAGAACATGGTCAGTTACTCTTGTGAAGTTCCAAGTCGCGCCGCCGTTTGTCGTGGTGCCGAAGACTCCATCCAGCCCAACGATCCAGCCGTGAATCCGATCCTTAAGAAACCTGATGTCGGTCAATTCAACATGCTGGTCCGTGTCTTGTACGGTCCAATGGTGTCCCCCGTCCTCGGTGTGGCAGATCAATCCATCCGTACCAACGGCCCAGGCATGATCACGATCGACATAGACAATTCTGTCCAGAGCAAATTCCGCAAGTGTTTCGGCTGGCCCGGAAATGGCTTGGTCCCAGGTCTCGCCTCCGTCTTCGGTCACGAAAAACTGCCCCGGATATCTGGCTACGACACCCCGCTTGGAATTGGCAAATGCGACCGCGAAGGGGAAGGTCGGCGCATTTTGGGGGCTCTGCCACGTCGCGCCTCCATCGGTGGAGCGCCAGAGCTTGTTGCCTGCCACCCAGGCGTGAGAATCGTCTACGAGGACGCCGTCACTTACTATTTGATCGCTCAGCTTTCCTAACTCTCTCCAAGAATGACCACCGTTGTCAGTGCGAAAAATCTTCATGCTCACATGGTCGGTCCCGATCGCAAGTCCAGCGAGGCCATCAGGAGCAAAAGTGAGCTTATCCCAGGAGACCCCTTGCGAGAAATGCCGAATTTGATACGACCGGCCATTGGAATTGGAAGCGAGCAGTTGACCGTCATTCCCCGCAATTAAGGCGCCTCCGTCGGTCCAGGCGACATCCTCAAGTGTTCCCGCTCCGCCCACAGACCGTGGTTTCCAATGTGTCCCTGGAATGTCCGAAGTGAGAATGCTCCCTCTCGCTCCAACGGCGACAAAAACTCCCGAATTCGATGCTTCTACCGAGAAAAGCCTGGAGTTGAGTGGATTTCTGATCTCCTTCCATCGGCGCGCATCACTGGTGCTCAAGATAACGCCAGTGCCTACCGCGATCGCTTGGCTTTGGCCGGACGCAACGATAGCAAAGAGATCCCTTTCCGTTCCAGCGTCAAGACCGGACCAGGTTCCGCCACCATCCGCGCTCCTGAGAACCCGTCCCTTCCCGCCAGCTATCCACGCCGTTTGTTGACCGAAGAACCTAACGCAAAGAAGTTGATCCTCCAAACCAACGTCTATCTTGCTCCACGTTTTACCGCCGTCAGCGGTGCGGAGAACAATCCCGTCATTGCCCACGGCCAAGCCGTCGAGCGGCGTTCGGAAGTCGACCGAGAAAAGGTTGGATACAACACCACTGCTCTGCAGTTGCCATCTCTGGCCGCCGTCATCGGTTGTCAGAATGGCGCCGGCCTGTCCGACCGCCACTGCCCGACTACGTGAAATTGCCTTGACGGCGTAAAGGTCCGCCCGCACACCCTTCTCTTGGCGCTGCTGAACATCACCTGCCTTCTCCATCTTCAAGATCACCCCGCCCTCCCCAACAGCCCACCCTGTGTTGGCGTCAGCGAAGCTAACTCCCTGCAAGAAGTCCGACGATCGCCCGGTCCATAGAATGTGTCCCCAAGTCTTCCCTCCGTCAAGGCTGCGAACAATTCCCCCGCTGCCGCCAACTGCTACGAAGGTGTTTGTACCAGGCAAGACAGTAACGGAATTAAGGCTCACGTTATATGCGGGAAGGCCTCCTGGCAAGTCCTGCACTACCGTGGCCCACCAGCGTGCGCTGAGCGGCGTGCCAAACGCGCCAGGCCACGGCTCGCGCCGAAAAGCTAGATAGGAAAAGAAGACAAACAGCACTGCCGCGGCCGTCAACCAAAAGAACGGCATCGCGCGGCCGCGGAGCATGCCGCGCCTCAATCCTAATCTCTTACTTACTGGAGATTGCCCCGCGGCTTGCATTATCGTCGGATTCTACACTATTTCCGACGCTCTACTTCCGAGAGACTTAGTCCCAAACCGCTTTTTCCAGCATGTTACGGTTTCTGTGGCTCATCGCCAAAAGTAATCGTCGATTCGGCGCCGAAGCGCTTGTAATTCATGTAGCGTATCTCGACGCGGATGCGCTGGGGCCAATCGCGAAAGAAGAGCGTGTCGTCCGCGTAAGTCTCGACCGGAAACCACCACTTGCCGTCGATCTCGCGGCGCATGGTGGTGAAGTGCGGAAACAGGTTCTGCTCCTTTGTGGTCTCAATCTGCGGCACGGCTTGGCCTTCGCTGCGCACCACGGCCAGGTCCGATTCGCGGACCCACAACGTCCCTTCGAAAAAGCGCACTTTGGGAAAAATCTGCTTGGGCCGGATGTATACAACGAAGCATTGCTGGCCATCCATGGTCTCTTCGCCCTTGTACTGGCCTTCATACAGCGCCAGGTTATCGGCCGTGAGTAGAAAAGGCTGCACGTTGCGCAGATCGGCGAAATCTTCGGACGTCAGCTTGATGCGCGTTAGCGTGCTTTTGGCCGGCTCGATTATCTGTTCATAGCGAACGCGACTGGGCGAGAAGGTGATGTCGCGAACCTCGCGATATTGGCCGGTGATCTTCCCCTGATCGTCGAATTCTTGAATGGTGACGGACTGCCGGTAGGTATAGTTTTCGCGAGCCTGCGCGTTGGCGGTCTCGCGCTGCGCGATTTTCTTGAGCAGCCCGGTAGGCGGCTCGGCGGCTCGCAGGGCCCAAACGGGAAATAGCAATCCCGATGCTACGATTAGGGCGATGTTTCGGACAATGCGTCCGTATTTCATAGCGCTCCTGTGCTTGTGGACGGCGTTGTTCGCTGCGGCGCTCTATCTCTCGAACCAGCATCCGCAATCCCATTGGATCATGACAGCGGCGCTGCCCGCCTTCCTGGTGGAAGCGACCTTCTATCTGGCTTCCATGTTCGAAGAAACACGAGCCTGGTTCGCCCGCATCAGCTCGCGAAGAACGCAAGGCGCCATGCTGTGGATCAGCGCGCTGGCGCCCTATCTCATACTGAGTCTGCCCACCGCGACCTTTGAGCGCCACGCATTTTACTTGCTCGCTGTGCTGTGCGGCGTTTTTGCCTTTTGGTACGTCTATGCCCCGCGGCGCTTGGCGTACGATTTCGGGTTTCTCGTGATAGCCGCTGCGCCCATCGTCGAGCGCGTGTTCGGACGCATTTATCAATCCCCAGGCAGCCACTTGCGGGTGGACATCTTGGGGCATCTGATGTGGATCCGCCTCGGAGTAATGGCGTTGCTGGTGCTGCGCGAGTGGGACCCTGGTCCATTCAGCCTTTGGCCCGACGCGAGTGAGTGGAAAATCGGGCTGCTTTACTATCTGGCGGTCTTGGTTCCGATCGTCTTTGTGGCAACGGCGCTGCATGATCTTCGTTTCGCGCCGTTGCACGATGCATGGTGGCGCGTTGCCGCTATCGCGGTCGGCAGCTTCTTCGCCATCTTATGGGTGGTGGCGTTGGCGGAAGAGCTATTCTTCCGGGGCGTGATCGAGCGGGCTCTGTATGATCACTGGCGCTCGCCGGCCCTTGCCGTCTTACTTTCGGCGGCTATTTTTGGAGCCGCACACTTGTGGTTCCATCAATTCCCGGATTGGCGCAGGGCCGTGGTCGCCACTGTCTTAGGCCTTGCTTGCGGCATCGCGTATGTGCAGACCGGCAGTGTTCGGGCGTCTATGGTGACGCACGCGCTCGTGGTAGCGACCTGGCGTGTCTTGTTCAAGTGAGATGTCGTTGGGGTCGGGAGAAAATTACGCTAAGAAGGCGTAATCACGTGAGCGCCAATCTGCCGCCGTCGCAAAACTAGAACGTTTGTTGGTTTAAGTTCGTCTTAATTTTCTGAAGCTGCGAGACGGGCCCTTGCGGGCGCCAGGGAGGTGTTGCTTCAGGGGTCTTTCTATGAGGTTAGTCTCGCTTTGGTGGGAGTTGCCTCCCTGGCTTACTTCCAATATTAGGATATGAATTTACGGAACGCAAGCATTTTCTCTACGAAAATCCAAATTTTTTCTGAGATGATGCTCATAGGGCTCGCGACCCACTTCTTGCCAGCTACCACGAAATGCAGATAACTGTTTTAGGATCAACGGGATCCATCGGCGTTAACACCCTAGATGTGGTGCGCCAACATGGGGATCGGTTCCAGATATATGCTTTGGTAGCCGGGAGAAATCTGGACACCCTCTGCTCCCAAATTCTGGAATTCAGGCCAGAAGTCACGGTAGTAGCCGATCCCGGTACTTTGGACAGGTTAAACACCCGCTTGTTGAGCCTGCCAATCTCGCGCCGCGATTGGCCGGAGTTGGCCGCTGGATCTGAGGCCCGAATTACTGCCGCGACGGCCCCGCAGGTAGGGTTTGTCATGTCGGCCATCGTCGGTGTGGCGGGCCTTCAGGCGACCTACGCCGCGATCCAGCACAAGAAGCGCGTCGGTTTAGCCAATAAAGAGGTGCTGGTCGCAAGCGGCCGGCTGGTCATGGAAGCTGTGCGGGAATCCGGAGCAGAGTTGATTCCGGTAGATAGCGAACACAACGGCGCGCACCAATGCTTCCGTGCTGGACGGCGCTCCGAAGTGACGCGACTGCTGCTCACCGCATCGGGAGGTCCGTTTCGCGACACTCCTCGCGACGAGCTCCGGCACGTCACGCCGCAGCAAGCCTTGAACCACCCCACCTGGAAAATGGGCCGGCGGATCACCATCGATTCCGCTACTTTGATGAATAAGGGTTTCGAAGTCATCGAGGCATGCTGGCTGTTCGGCCTGGCGCCTGCCGAAGTCGAAGTGGTCGTGCATCCGCAGTCTTCGATCCATGCGATGGTGGAATACAACGACGGCAGCGTAATGGCCCAAATCTCCGCAACGGACATGCGGATGCCGATTCAATACGCCCTGACCTATCCGGATCGGGAGCGTGCGCCTGTTCCGCGGCTGGATTGGACGCAGTCCAGAACTTGGCACTTCTCCGCCCCGGATTTCGAAAAATTCCGCCTGTTGAAGCTGGCGTATGAGGCGCAGGAGCAGGGTGGTTCGGCCACCTGTACCTTGAATGCGGCAGATGAAGTTGCTGTGGAGGCGTTTCTCGAGGGGCGTATACCGTTCCCGGCGATTGCCGAGACAGTGGAAGAGACGCTGGCGCGGCAGCCGCTGCGAGAACCGGCGACAATAGAGGAAGTCATCTCGATCGACCAGGCATCGCGCGAGGTCGCAAGACAGGTGCTCGCCGAGCCCCGTTGGGCAAACGGGAGGCCAATCATCAGCTTGGCGAAGACCGCAGTTTCCGAAGCCAAGCGCCACTGAGCGCGTCGAATGAATAGGGTCCCGGCGAGGGCCAAGGAAAGGGCAATTAGAGCGTGGGTTTTTTACAGCCGGTTTTTTGGGTAGTGATTCTGCTCGGAATCATGATTCTTGTTCATGAGCTGGGACACTTCTGGGCAGCTCTCGCGGTAGGGGTCAAAGTGGAGACCTTCAGTATCGGGTTTGGACCGCGGCTGTTCGGGTTCAAGCGGGGCGAGACGGACTTTCGGGTTTCCGCGATTCCCTTTGGCGGCTATGTGCGTATGTTAGGCGAGCAGCCGGGACAATCCGTGGTGCTGCAAGCCGCGGAGCTCGATCGGCAGGAGGGCGCCGCAGAAGCCGCCGAGGCGGTGGACCCGCGCGCGTTCTACGCCAAGGCACGCTGGCAGCGCGCCATTGTGATCATCGCAGGGCCGCTGATGAACGTGATCCTGGCCATCGCGATTGTCGCCGGTCTCTACATGTACGCGTTCCCGAAAGAAGTCGAAACAACCGACCCGGTGATTACCAGCATCGTACCCGGTTCGGCTGCGGCGCAGGCCGGCTTGCAAGCCGGCGACAAGATCATACAGATCGGAAATCAGCACGACCCGAACTGGCAGGACGTGATGACGCTCGAATCGCTCAACGCAAACCGCGCGCTCCCGGTCATTGTCGATCGCCACGGCAAGAGGCTCAGCTACTTCGTGACTCCCAAGATGGACCCTAAGGAGGGAATCGGGGTCGCGGGTTGGAATGGCGAGGAGGATGTCCAGATCGGGCAAGTCTTGAAGGGCGGGCCCGCGGAGGCGGCAGGCTTGCGGTCCGGCGATCTCCTCCTCAGTGTGAATGAACAGCCGGTAGTGTCGCCAGTCGTGCTCCGGCAAGCCGTGATTCAATCGGCCGGCAAGCCGGTGAGCATCAAGCTCATGCGGGATAGCCAGGTGCAGACCGTCTTGGTAACTCCGACCCCGACTCACGATACCGAGCTGCCCTGGCACATCGGCATCGGGTTCAGTTACCGCGTGCAGATCGTCCGGCTTTCGATCGGTCCGGCGCTGGCTGAGTCGCTCAAGTTCAACTCGCAGAATGCAACGATGATCTTCCGGGTCTTGGGAAGCATCGTGGAACGGCGCGTATCACCGAAGGCGCTGGCTGGGCCGATCGGCATTGCGCAGCTATCCAGCGAAGCTGCGCAGCAAGGGCCTCTGAGCTTTCTGCTGCTGATGTCAGTCGTCAGCCTGAATCTGGCGATCTTCAATCTGCTGCCCATCCCGATTCTTGACGGCGGCACGCTGCTGCTGCTCATCATTGAGATGCTGTTACAGCGGGAAGTCAGCTTGCAGGTGAAGGAGACGGTTCTCAAACTCGGGTTCGTGTTCCTGATGATGATCGTCGTCTTTGTCATTTACAACGACATCAGCCGGATCGTGACCAACGGCTGACCCAGGAGAGGCTGCGAAATTTCGATATCTTATCCAGGTACAAAGGAAAGGGAAATTGAAGCTAAAAGCACTAACGATTACAACTTCATCATTGTTGTTGGCGGCTGCCGTGTCCGCTCAGATGCAGCCTCCCGCCCCGGCGCCCGAGCTCAAGAAGCTCGATTACTTCGCTGGTAACTGGAGCGTCGAGGCGAACATGAAGCCCAGTTCGTACGGACCAGGCGGAAAGACGACCAGCGCCGACCATATCTAATGGATGCAAGGCAACTTCTTTCTGATCAGCCATTCGAAGTTCTCCTCACAGTCGATGGGGAGCGGCGTGCAGTACGCAGTTATGGGTTACGACTCGAACAAAAAGCAGTACACGTACGAATCCTTTAACAGCGCGGGCGAGCATGAAGTTGCAACCGGAACGCCGGACGCCGACGGCAAGGTCTGGACCTGGT
>Ga0210385_10002255_pt1 | contig 11624 bp, 12 predicted proteins | sample IncBWH26OmetaG_FD_160107 | JGI IMG/M metagenome (GOLD analysis project Ga0210385, IMG submission 160107) | Forest soil microbial communities from Barre Woods Harvard Forest LTER site, Petersham, Massachusetts, United States - Inc-BW-H-26-O ... | reverse complement strand
CTCCGCGGTACTGCCGGCGCGCCCATGGTTGATCTGCAGTCGCGAGAAGCCCGCGAACTGCACCGCCGGGTTCCTGCCCAGAACGATGGCGGTGGCGATGTCTCCACAGACGTGGACGCTCAGCCGCACACCCGCCCGCGCGATGGCATCGCGCACCGCCGCATCCGGAAACAGCACCTCACCGCGCCGCCCTGGATCGAACAGTACACCCCATTCAATCGGATAACGCGCCGACAGCGCCCGCATGGCCGGAATCGACTCGGCGCTGTCAACGCCCGTGAAAGTGAGGTAGGCCGGCACGGTAACTATTGCGTTACCCATTTGCCTGTCACCGGATTCGGATAGTGGAACGGCAGCGGCTGGAATGCCGGAAACGGCCGGTAGTTGACCGATGGCGGGCGATCGGGCGGCAAGCTCTTGCTCGGGCCCGGCGCCGGCAAGGCGCCATGCGACCAGCCCTTTTCGTAGTCGGCGAGGAACGTCAGGTAGAGATGATCAGACTTGATGCGCCAAACGCCGTTTTCCTTGATGTATTGATTCTCGCGGGTCCCGCCGCCGATATAGGCATTCACGCCGTACTTGCCGAGAATCGACAGTTCCCGGACCCGCATGTTTGCGCTGCGGCCATCCTCTGCGATGTGAATGACGGGCTGATAGAAGGCGTGGTCGCTGACCTCACCCTGATGCAGCCCCTGAGGTCCGAAGGCATCCTCGAGGCTGGCGCGGATGTGGGCCTTGCCGACATAGACACCGCGCTGCGCGAGCTCCAGAGTGCCCTGATCAGCGAACAGCGCCGTGGCGGCATCCCACTGCCATTTGTCCAGATAAAAGCCATAGGCGTTCTGCAGGTTCTCGACCGCTTCGCTGTCCTCGAGGCGCCCGAGCCGCTGCTGCAGTTGGCTGAGCTGCACCGTGAGGTCCGTTGCCGCGCTCGCCGTGGGCAGCGCCGCTGGCGTCGCCGGATAGACCGGTTGGCCGGTGACGGGGTTTTCGTAATGCAGTGGGGCGACGAGCGTGCCGGGGTACATGTCGTACACGCTCGTCGGCGGCAGATCCGGGGGCAGGGCCTTCTCCGGGCGCGTATTGGGCGTCGCGAACTCGGCCCAGCCCTGTTCGAGCGTCGAATACATCTCGAAGTAGGCATGCAGCTTGGCGATCTTCCAGACGCCATTCTCCTTGCGATACTCGTTCTCGTAAATGCAGTCGCCCAGAACACTGGTGCCGCCGACCGCGCCGCCGAACACCAGCGCGCGCCAGCGACCCTTGGCGACCTTGCCGTCGGGCGAAACATCCACGATCGGCTGAATCTGGGTGTGATCGTAGAGCTTGCCGTCCTGCGGCTTGCCCAGCCATCGCAGGTACTGCAGCACCCGGGCCCGGCCCACATAGACACCGCGGCCACCGATCTCCAGCGTGCCATCCTCGGTGTACATATCCGCGATCTGCTCCCAGAGGTTCTTGTCGACGTAGTACCCGTAGGTGCGCTGCAGGATCTCGATCTGGCGTTGATCATCCAGGCGGTCGACCTGCCATTTGAGGTGCGCGATGCGCCGGGCGGCTTCGCTGGCGGAGAGTTTCACCATCGGGACCGGCGCCGGGTGCAGCGGGGCGATCGCATCCGGTCCGGCATAGTGATAGGGAGGCAGTGACACGGCGGGCCAGGGATCATAGACGAACGAACTCGGATGATCCGGCGCGGGCAGCTTGCGATCCGCGACATTGCTCTGGGTCATCTTGGTCTTCCAACCGCCCTGTTCGGGCACCGTGAAGGTCTCGACCCAATGCAGCTTGCTGATCTTCCAGATGCCGTGCTCCTTGCGGTACTCGCACTCGTAGGGGCCGGTCTGCCAGCGTGCATACTCGTGGAACTGCCCGAGGAGCACGATCGCGCGCCAGCGACCTTTGGCGGTTTGGCCATCGGGTGCGATGTTGATGACCGGTTGCAGCTGCACGTGCTCGCGCAGCTGCTGTGGGCGCAGCCCGGATTTGCCGTAGCCGATGGCATACAGCAGCGCGCGTGCATGGGCCTTGCCGACGAACACGCCGGCGGGCCCGTATTCCATCGTGGCGTCATCCGTGAGCAGATCAACGATGTTGTCCCAGTCCGAGCGGTCGAGGTAGTAACCGTAGGCCCGTTGCAGGCGCTTGACGGCTTCAATGTCCGCCAGTTGCACGGCCTGCTGCTCCAGCTGCGCGATATTCGGAACATCCTGTGGAGATGATGACTGTGCGCCGGCCGGCACGCCGGTCAGGGTGGCCGTGGCCGCCAGCCACAGTGCGAAGCAGTTCCGATGACTCATTTCTTTCCCCCCTCGAGCAGGTCCCGGATCCGCTCCAGGTCGCCCGCGGTATTCACATCGACTCCGGGCCGCGCCGTCGCCAACGCAACCCTGATCTGCATGCCATGCGCGAGCGCGCGCAGCTGTTCTAACTTTTCGCGCAACTCGAGCGCTCCGGGTGGCAGTTGCGACAGGCGCGACAACGAATGCACCCGGTAGGCGTATAACCCGATATGGCGCAGGGCGCCGCGGAAACTGTCGGCCCCCGGGGCCCCGGCGAACGCACCATCACGGTCCCAGGGAATGGGCGCGCGCGAAAACAACAGCGCGCGACCGTCATCGGTCATTACGACTTTGACCGCATTGGGATCCACGAACTCGGCGGCGGACTCGACCGGCGCCGCGAGGGTCGCGATATCCGCCTCGGGGTGATCCTGCAGCAACTGCGCCACTTGCACCACCAGCGCCGGCGGCATCAGCGGCTCATCGCCCTGGAGGTTGACGACGATATCGGCCGGCGCCCAATTGAGCATCCGGGTGACTTCGGCGATCCGGTCGGTGCCCGAAGGATGGTTTGATGCGGTCAGCACGCATTCCACGCCGATCTGCGCGGCGGCCGCACGAATCCGCTCATCGTCGGTGGCGACCACCACCTGCGTGGCGCCCGACTCAAGCGCGCGCTCGCACACCCAGTGCAGCATGGGACGGCCACCGATCGGCCTCAACACCTTGCCCGGCAGTCGCGTCGAGTTCAGCCGCGCGGGGATGACGACGCGGAACACGTGGGCTAACGCTCCAGCAGCGGATCGTCGGCGGCCAGCGGCCGCGCCTCTTCCTCGAGCATGACGGGTACGCCGTCACGGATGGGATAGCTCAGCCGGTCCATGCGGCACACCAGAACCTGTTCACTGCGGCGGTACTGCAGCGGCCCCTTGCACACCGGGCAGGCCATGATGTCCAGAAGTTTGGTATCCATGAATCACACTCTAGCGCAACGCGCGTTGACCTCAACCAGCAGATTCTGGGCATCCTCTGCCGAAAACTGCGCGGTGACCGGCACGAACCCCAGGCGACCATTGGCGAACTGCGTGCAGCGCACCGCATCCTTTTCCGTCATCAGAATCGGCCACTCGCCCGGCAGTGCCAGATCCCGCGCCGTGAAGGCGTGATGATCGGCGAAGACGTGCGGCATGATCTCGAGGCCGAAGGACCGCAGCAGCGCGAAGAAGCGCTCGGGATTGCCGATGCCGGCCACCGCGTGCACCCGCACGCCGCGCAGATCCTCCAGGCGCTGCCCCCACAGCGCCGCAGCCACCGGGGACTGATGGCCCTCGGGTCCGCGTACCGGTTCGAGCGCCGAAGGAACCATGCGCATGAACCGGGGGGCGGGGGCGCCGAGGCGCACCAGCGCTTCGAGCAGGCCGGGCTTGGGCTCACCGTTGATCACGATGGCATCCACCGTCGTCAGTCGCGCCACGCGTTCGCGCAGCGGACCCGCGGGCAGCAGTCGCCCATTGCCGAGGCCCCGGACACCATCGATGACGACCAGCTCGAAATCCCGTGCCAGGTGCAGATGCTGCAGACCGTCGTCACAGAGGATGGTATCCGCGCCCAGCTCGATCAGGCGCCGTGCGGCCGCGACCCGATCCCGATCGACCACCACCGGAACACCGGTGCGCCGCTGCAGCAGCACCGGCTCGTCACCGAAGCTGCGCCAATCGCCGGCCACCACCTGTTGCGCGCCGGCACCGGCCGAGCCATAGCCGCGCGAGGCGATGCCCACCTTCTTGCCCAGCGCGCCCAGCTGCCAGGCGAGCCAGGCGACCATCGGGGTCTTCCCGGTGCCTCCGACCGTGAGGTTGCCGACCACCACCACCGGGCGGCCCAGGCGTGTCGCCCGGCGCGCCCCCGAGGCGAAGGCATTGCGGCGCGCCTCGACCACGCCTGCATAGGCCCACGCCAGCGGCGCCAACAGCGACTCACCCGGCGCGCCCTCGTACCAGATCCGGTTGAGGCGGTTCTGTAGCGACATGCCTGGCGGCCTTCAGCTGTTGAACTGCAGCGCGTGCAGCTGCGCGTACAGACCACCATGGGCCAGCAGTTCGGCATGCGAGCCGCTCTCAGCGATGCGGCCGGCCTCGAGCACGATGATCCGGTCGGCCTGTTCGACCGTCGAGAGCCGGTGCGCGATGACGAACGTCGTGCGATTGCGCATCAATTGCGCCAGCGCCGCCTGGATATGCCGTTCGGCCTCGGTGTCCAAAGCGGAAGTGGCCTCATCCAGGATGAGGATCGGCGCATCCTTCAACAAGGCGCGGGCGATGGCAATGCGCTGGCGCTGGCCACCGGAGAGCAGCACCCCGCGGTCGCCCACCATGGTGTCCAGACCCAGCGGCAGCCCCTTGACGAATTCCATGACGTGCGCAGCCTCCGCGGCGCGCTCCACGGCTGCCGGATCCGAGCTGCGGCCGAAGGCGATGTTGTTGCGGATGGTGTCGTCGAACAGCACCACTTCCTGGCTCACCGCGGCGATCTGCTCCCGCAGGCTATACAGCGTGTAATCGCGCACGTCACGACCGTCGATCCGCACCGTGCCTTGGAGCACGTCGTGAAAACGCGGCAACAGACTGACCAGCGTCGACTTGCCGCTGCCCGAACGGCCGACGATCGCGACCTGCTGTCCGGCCGGTACCTCGAGCGTGAGGCCGTTCAATGCCGCGCCCTCACCACGCTCGTAGGAGAACGAGACCTGGTCGAACTGCACGTCGCCGCGAACGCGGGTCACGACCATGCCGCCGCTTTGCGGCTCGGGCGGCTCATCCAGCAGCTCAAACAGATTCTGCGCGGCCGCGATACCCTGCTGCAGACCGCCCGTGACACCGATGAACTGCTGCAGCGGCTGCGAAACATTGGCGAGCGCCACGATGAATGCCACCAGATCGGGCATGCTCATGCGGCCGTGAATCGCATCGCTGATGGCGAGCGCCAGCACGAATGCCATGCCGATCGAACTGATGGTCTGCACGATCGGATTCGAGACACCCTTGGTCAGGATCAGGCGCATGTTGGAGCGACGATTGTGCTCGTTGACGGCGCCGAACTGGCGCCCAAGGTGTTCTTCGGCGTTGTAGATCTTGATCAACCGCGGCGCCTCGAAGCTCTCCTTGGCAACGCGCGTGACATTGCCCATGGAGTCCTGGATGCGCCGTGAGTAGCGCCGGAAGTAGCGATTGATCCGGGACACCAGCCAGCCGATCAGCGGCGCCATGACCAGCGCCAGCAGTGTCAGTCTGAAATTCAGGTACATCGCGTAGCCGAGGGTCAGGCCCATCTGCAGCAGCGTGCGCACCAGCATGACCAGCGAGTCAGTCGTCGTGGTCGCGACCTGCTCGACGTTGAATGTGAGGCGCGAGAGCAGGTTGCCGCTGGCATTGCGATCGAAGTAGGCGATCGGCAGCCGGTTGATGGCATCGAACACCTGCTGGCGGATGTTGGTCACCACGCGGCGCGAGACATAACCCGTGAAGTAGGTCTGGCCGAAATCGCCCATGCTGCGGGCGAACAACACCGCCACCAACGCCACCGGCAGCCAGATGATGGTGCGCGGATCGGTGTGCTCGAACGTGCCGCTCATGAACTGCTTGGCAAAATAGGCGAAGCTCGCCATCGCCGCGGCATAGACGAGGCCGCCGAGCATGCCGAGGGCGAATGCGCCGCGGTACGGTCTGACATAGCTCAACAGCCGCAGGTAGACGGCGACCGGACTCACCTGTCCGCCGCGGGTGCCACGTCCTGCCGCACCGTGGCGATGTTGAGCTCCGAGAAGCCCAGCCGCGCCAGAACGTCCATGGCGGTGATCACCGACTGGTGGGTGGTGCGGGCATCGGCGCGCAGCGTGACCCGCATGCTGCGCTCGGTACCGGCTTCCTTCAGCAGCGCCGCGCGCAGCGTGTCGGGACTCGAATTGATGAGTTCGCGGCCATTGACCAGGTAGCTGCCCTGCTGCGTGACCGACACCACCAGCGGCTCGGCGGGCGGCTTGCCGGCGGGCAGATCACGGGCCTGCGGCAGGTGGACGTGAATGCGCCCTTCGTCCACCAGGGAACTGGACAGCATGAAAAACACGACCATCATCAGGACCACATCGATGAGGGAGACGAGGTTGATCTCCGGGTCCTCGACCCGACGCGGTCGCAGGTTCACCGCGCACCCGTACCGGTGACCGCGATGGGTCTGCCGGGAGCCTCCTGACCGGGCCGCTCCGGGCGCTCACGGACGGCCCGCTCACGCCCCGCGCCTTCGACGACGTCGGCGAGCTTGATGGCATCCTTTTCCATCTCGACCACGAAACTCTCCACCCGGCCGCGCAGGTAGCGGTAGGCGATGAGGGCCGGAATCGCGACACACAGGCCGGCCGCGGTGGCGATCAGGGCCTCGGCAATTCCCCCGGAGAGCATTCTCGGATCACCCGCAGCGCCGGCCTGTAGAGCATTGAAAGACTTGATAATGCCGGTCACGGTGCCGAGCAGGCCGAGCAGCGGGGAGATGCTGGCGATGGTGCCGAGGGTATTGAGGAAACGCTCCAGGTCGTGCACCACATGCCGCCCGGCATCCTCCAGCCTTTCCATCATGATTTCCCGGCTGCGATGCCGGCTGGCCAGTCCCGCAGCCAGCACCCGGCCCAGCGGCGAGTTCTGCTCCAGGGCGGCCAGCACCTTGTCGTTGACCTGGTCGGCCTCGACCAGCTGGCGCACACGGCGGATGAGGTCCCGCGGCAGCACTCGTTGTTCCTGCAGCGTCCACAGACGCTCGAGAATGATGGCCGCCGCCCCCACCGAGCACAGGATGATCGGCCACATGAACGGGCCACCGGCCCGTACGATTTCCCACATCCGCTTATCTTCCCTCGCCCGGCAGCCGAATTCGCGTCACATCATACCGGAGCGCTCCCCGGGCTCAAGGCGGCTCTGCTAGAGTCGCGGCCCGATGCCCCGCCGGTGGATCAAGAAGTTCGCGCCACATCCGCACACGCTCCTCGAGCGTTGGCCGCTGCGGGTCTTCGGACCGCGCCTGGCGGATCCGAAGCTGTGGACCCTGCATCGACGCGGCGTGACCGCCGGCTTCGGGGCGGGCCTGGCGATCTGCTTCTGCCCGCTGCCCATTCACCTGCCGCTCGCCGCCCTGGTCGGGGTGACCTGGCGCATCAACATCCCCACGATCATCGCGACGACGCTGCTGAACAATCCCTTCACGATGTTCCCGATCTACTACTGCGCCTATCGGGTCGGAGCGGCTGTCAGCGGGGCGCGCGTGCATCGCCATTTCGGCTTCCGCCTGAGCTGGGACTGGCTGCAACACGGTCTGGGACCGATCTGGAAGCCGTTCCTGATCGGCTGCCTGCTCTGCGCGGTGGTCTGTGGCGTTGCCGGCTGGCTGGTCCTGGAGTTCATCTGGCGTCGGCAGGTACTGCACCGTCGCAGCATCCGTCACTGCCAGCGTTCCGCCGCGCTCTAGATCGTCGGCGGCGTCGCGCGCAGCACGCCGCGCTCGATGGTCAGGATCCGATCCATGCGCGCGGCGAGGCGCGGATCATGCGTGACCACGACCAGACTGGTCTGGCGCTCGCGATTCAGTTCCAGCATCAGGGAAAAAACCTGCTCGGCATTGCCGCCGTCCAGATTGCCCGTGGGCTCATCCGCCAGCACCACCGCAGGTTGGGTGACCAGGGCACGCGCAACGGCTGCCCGCTGTCGCTCACCGCCGGACAATTCGTGAGGCCGGTGCGTGAGGCGCTGCGCCAGCCCGACCCGCTCCAGGATCGCGCGCGCCTGGCGCCGCGCTTCGCCGGTCGCAGTTCGCCGCACCAGCAGCGGCATCGCCACATTCTCCAACGCCGAGAATTCCGGCAGCAGATGGTGGAACTGATAGACGAATCCCAGGGAGTGATTGCGCAGCAGCCCGCGTTCGCGTTCGCCCATCTGATGAATGTCGCGCCCCGCGACCAGCACCCGACCCGAACTGGGCTTGTCCAGTCCTCCCAGAATCTGCAGCAAAGTGGTCTTGCCCGATCCCGAGGCACCGACGATGGCCAGGCGCTCACCGGGGGCGATGTGCAGGCTCGCGCCGGCCAGCACCTGCAGCTCCTCGGGCCCCTGCCGGAAACTCTTACAGACCTCGATGGCCTGCAGGGCCGCCTCAGTCATGGCGCAGCGCCTCCGCGGGCGCCGTGCGCGAGGCCCGCCACGCCGGGTACAGCGTTGCCAGCGCACACAGGATGAACGCCACGGCACATACCTTCACCACGTCCGCAATCTCCACATAGGCCGGCAGATCACTCATGTTGTACACGCTCGCGTCCAGGAAATGGATGCCGAGCAGGCGCTCCAGATCGTGCACCCAGCTCTCCAGATTATGGGACACGAGCATTCCCAGCGCCGCGCCGAACGCGGTGCCCAGGAGTCCGATCAGCACCCCCTGGATGGCGAAGGTGCCGAGCACGTTCGCGGGACCGGCCCCGAGGGTGCGCAGGATCGCGATGTCCGACTGCTTTTCCTTGACGATCATGACCAGCGTCGCAATGATGTTGAAGGCCGCGACCCCGACGATCATCAGCAGGATCACGAACAGTATCGACTTCATGACGGTGATGGAGCGGAAGAAATTCTCATGGCTGCGGGTCCAGTCGCTGACATAGAAGCTGTTGTTCAGACTCAACGCCACGTCCCGTACCACACTGGGCGCCCGGAACGGGTCGCGGATCGCCAGTCGCAGCCCGGTCACGTTGTCGCCCATGCGGTAGACGCGCGCTGCGTCGTGAATTTCGACCAGCGCGAGTTCCCGGTCGTATTCGTACATGCCGGACTTGAAAATACCGGTGATCGTGAAGCGGCGTATGCGCGGCTGCAGACCGCTGGGGGTGGCGGTCGCCTCCGGGGCGATCAGAAACAGTGAGTCGCCGACCTTCGCATCGAGTGCGGCGGCCAGCGCGGACCCGAGCACGATGTGCCAGTCACCGGGCGTCAGCTGCTCGATGGTTCCGGTCGTGAATTTCTGCGCGAGACCGGTGGCCGTGCGCTCGAGGCTCGGTGCGACCCCGCGGATCTGCGCCCCGACGACATGCTGACCGTGGGAGAGGATCGCCTGAGCCTCGATGAAGGGCACGGCGGCCAGCACCTCCCGATTCTGCAGCGCCCTGGTGCGCGCCGCGGGCCAGTCGGCAAAACTGCCCTGCAGACCCGTGACGGTCGCGTGCGAGGTGACGCTCAGGATCCGGTTGCGCAATTCACGCTCGAAGCCATTCATGACCGAGAGCACCACGATCAGGACCGCAACTCCGAGCATGAGTCCCAGCACCGACATGATCGCGACGAAGGAGATGAACCCCTCGCGGTGCGCGCCCCGCAGATAGCGGGTGCCGATCAGCCATTCGTAGGCGCTCACGCGGATTCACTCATAGCGCAGCGCCTCGGCCGGCGGCACGCGCGCGGCGCGCAGCGCCGGATACAACGTCGCCAGCAGCGTCAGAACCAGCGCCGCGGCGGCGATCCACACGACATTGCCGGCGTGCAGATCCGTGGGCACGGTCGTCACGGCATAGATTTCCGGGTCAAAGAGATGAAATCCCAGGGTGCGCTCGAGGAACGGCTCGATGCGGGCCATGTTCTGCGCCAGCGTCACCCCCAGCGTCACGCCCAATGCCACGCCGGCCCAGCCGATGACCAGCCCCTGAGTGATGAACACCCCCATGATGGTGCGCGGCGAGGCACCCAGCGTGCGCAGAATGGCGATGTCGTTGCGCTTGTCGGTGACGGTCATGACCAGCATGGCCACGATGTTGAATGCCGCGACCCCGACGATCAGCAGCAGAATCAGCGACATCATGGTCTTTTCAATGCGGATGGCCCGAAAGTAACTGGCATTGTCGACCGTCCAGTCGATGATCTGCAGATTCGCCGGCAGCACCCGGCGCAGCGCGGTCGTCATGGCCGGGGCATCCAGGGCATTCGGGTAGCGCAGGCGCAGGCCCATGTCGCTGGCCGCGGCGCCCATGGCACGCACATCGGCAATATTTGCCAGTAACAGCGCCCCTTCCTGCTCCTGCACTCCGGCGTCAAAATCGCCGGCCGTGCGCACCTCGCGCAGCTTCGGCGTCGGGGTACCATCGGCGGCGACCGTCGGAATCAGCAGCGTCAGCGCATCGCCCGTGCCGATCCCGAGCTGCCGCGAAATGACCTCGCCCGCCAGCACCCGGTCACTGCCAACGGTCAGATCCCTGAGACTGCCTTCGCGCAGCACCTTGGTAATGTCACTGATCGATCCTTCACTGACCGGGTCGATGCCCCGCAGCACCACCGGCAGCATGTCCGGCTGATGCACGGCGAGCGCCTGCACCTCCACGTAGGGCGCGACGCCCGCGACGCCGGGTGTGGCGCGCAGACGCGCGGCGAGCGCATCCCAGCCTGCCTGGTCCGGCGCCGCGGCCCCGGGCGCCGTCACGACCCGGGCGTGCGCGCTCAGTGCCAGCAGCTGATCGCGCAGCTCCCCCTCGAAGCCGTTCATCACTGACAGGATGACGATCAAGGCGGCCACCCCCAGACCGACACCGAGCAGTGACACCCAGGTGATGAAGGACACGAAGAACTTGTGGGTACGCGCCCGCACATAGCGCAGCCCGACGTACGGCGCAAAGGGATGAAACACGCGGGGCATTTAACCACAGACATGCGCCCGAACGGTGCAGGCTGGACCTGTGTCACAGAACCGCCCCGCACGGCTCCTGCCGGCTTTAACAGATTGCCTGCGATGCTATAGTTCCCCGGTCAGACAAGGAGCTGCCATGAAAATCCAAGCCTTGGTTACCCTGCTGTGCCTGACGGGCGCATGCGGCCTCGCCCATGCGGCGCTGGTCATCGAGGACGACGGCAAGGTCGCGGTGGCGCCCGCCGCCATCCCGCAGCCGGCCCGCGGCGCGCTGATGAAGACGGTCGAGAAGCAGTTTGGCGCGCCGGCGACCAAGCATCCGACGGTCGGCAAGCCGCCCATCACGCGCTGGGATTACGCGAATTTCTCGGTGTTTTTCGAAGGCGACCGCGTCATCGATACGGTCGCGACCAACAGCTGAGGGTCTTGTATAAGGGCTGGCGCCCGGTAAGCTGCCGCGTCCCGCGCTGCGCCATGGCCCTCGATGACACCTCTGCTCCAACCTCTCCGTCCCAACAGCGGCCGGCGCCATGTGCGCTGGCATCAGCTGCACGGCAGCGCCACCGCCCTGGCCCTGGCGGAGTGCATGCACAACGATTCGCGCCTGTACGTCGTGGTAACGGCCGGCGCGCGCGAAATGGAGCG
>Ga0210385_10002254_pt1 | contig 11629 bp, 11 predicted proteins | sample IncBWH26OmetaG_FD_160107 | JGI IMG/M metagenome (GOLD analysis project Ga0210385, IMG submission 160107) | Forest soil microbial communities from Barre Woods Harvard Forest LTER site, Petersham, Massachusetts, United States - Inc-BW-H-26-O ... | reverse complement strand
TCTTCATGGACGATGATCGCCGTGCTGGAGTGGAGCGACGAGACGAGCGCGATGCCCTCGCGCGCGCCGCTCTTTTCGAGGGCCGCTTTCACCTGTGTTGTGATGTTGAAGACCTCTCGTGGTTTTTGCGATTGCAGCGCGACGTGTTCGTTGTAGATTTTCATGGGTGGCGTGGGTTCATCGTCACCTGTTCTTCAGGTGGACGTCCAATCATGCATCTTGGCCCTGCCGGCCCGCATCCTTTTAATAGGGCGGCTCGGTTAGCGATGGGCTTAGATGCGGCTTTCGCGCCGTAGCGCGGTTTGCTGAAGCGAGCAAGCAATCTGTCTGTTAGAATTCGAGCATTCCGTTGCGGTTAACTTACTGATGCAACGGGACTGTCGGATGGCGAAAACGAACAAAAAGCAAAAATCGATTGCGGTCGTACTCATCGCGGCGGTGGTCGTCGTGATCGTGCTGGCCGCTCTCCGCAAGGCTCCTCCGGCGGTGCCGCTGGTCAACGTGACACGCGCGGACGTTCGCCAGACGATTTCGAGCAACGGCAAGGTCGAGCCCATCGATCCGTTCGTTGCACGCGCTGAGTTTCCCACTTTTGTCTCCAAAGTTGCCGCGACCGAAGGTCAATCCGTACATCGCGGCCAACTGATCCTCACTCTCGACACGGCCGACATGGACTCGCAGTTGGCCCAAGCGCGCGCCGACCTGATCACCGCGCAGACGAGTTTGCGCAACGCGCACGGCGGCGGAGCGCCGGCCGATGTGGCGCAGTTGCAGGGCGATCTGACGGACGCGAAGGCCGACGTGGCCAGCCTCCAAAGGTCGCACGACCAACTCGAAGGGCTTCTCGCGAAACAGGCTGCGACGCAAGACGAACTCTCGAAGAACGACACTGACTTGGCGAAGGCGCAAGCGCGTTTGAAATCGCTTGAGGAGCGCCAGACCGCTATGAAAGAGCAGGCGGGCACGGACGCGGAGCAAGCGGAACTGCGTGTGAGTGAGGATCGGGATCAGATTGCTTCGCTGCAAGAGAAAATTAGTTCCGCCACCGTAACCGCCCCATCGGACGGCATTCTCTACTCGCTTCCGGTTCGCGCAGGGAGCTACGTCAAAGTGGGCGATGATCTGGCGGAGATGGCCGATCTGCATAAAGTGCGCGTGCGAGTATTCGTGGACGAGCCCGATATGGGCATGCTCACGCCCAATGAATCGGCCGAAGTCACCTGGGACGCGCTGGCTGGCCACACGTGGACGGGCACCACAGAGCAAGTTCCAAAGCAGGTTGTGGCGCTGGGACAGCGCAGCGTAGCCGAACTGCTTTGCACGGTGGACAACAGCAAGGTCGAGCTTTTGCCAAACACGAACGTGGACGTGAAGATTCTGGTGCGCGAAAGTAGGAATGCGCTGGTGGTGCCGCGCGGCGCCGTGCGCGAAGAGGACGGGCAGCGGTTCGTTTTCGTGTTCGACGCGGGCGAAGTGAAGCGACGCAACCTGACGCTCGGCGTCTCGAATTCCACCGATTATGAAGTTCTCTCCGGCCTTTCCGAAGGCGACCGCGTTGCCGTTCCGCAGGATCGTGTCTTGCGCGACGGCATGAATGTGCGCCCCGAGGAGGCCAATTGAGGTTCGCGCGCAGACCACAGCGCACGGTTTTTGTCGCAGCGGCATTGACGATCGCATTGGGCGCGCGCTTTGTGTTGGCTGCCGATTCGCCGGCGACCGCTGACGGCGAACGCAGGGTCAGCGCCGGCGATTACCGCGGAGCGATCACCGCCCTACAGTCAGCCGCGACGCAAAATCCCTCAGACCCGGCCGCGCAATATTGGCTGGGCCGCGCGTATTATGAAATCCGCGACTACGATAACTCCGTGACAGCCGAAGAGAAGGCCGTCGCCCTCGCCCCGAAAAATTCTGAATATCACGACTGGCTCGGCCGCGCGTATGGCGGCAAGGCCGACAAAGAGCGCAGCTTCTTCATCGCCAAGAAAGTGAAGGCCGAGTTTGAGAACGCCGTGCGCCTCGATCCTTCAAACATCGCTGCGCGGCGTGACCTCGAAGAATATTGCATCGACGCCCCGTGGATCGCAGGCGGCGACAAGGACGAAGCTCAAAAGCAGGTGGATGCGATTGCCGCGATCGATCCGGTGCAAGGACATGTGGCGCGCGCCGTGTACGAGAGCGAAGCGCAGAAAAAGCCGGCCGAGGCGGACGCGGAATACCACATGGTGCTCAGCGCCAAATCCGGGAAAATCGAGCCTTATCTGGACGCGGCGAATTTCTTCATCACGGAAAACAAAGCGGCCGACGTGACGGCGGCGATTGCGGCTGCGGCGGCTGTCGCGCCCAATGACGCGCGTCTCGGTTACTACCGCGGCATCGCGGCCGTGCTGGGCGACGGCAACAATGCCGACGCCGAAAGGTCGTTGAAGTCGTACATTTTGAGCACGCCCGATCGCAGCGACTGGCCTGCGCACGCAGCAGCGCGCGAGTGGCTCGGCCGCCTTTACGAGAAAGAGGGAAATCCCTCGGCTGCGGCGGAACAGTATCGTGCCGCCCTTCAGCTCGATCCCGGCCGAAAAGGCGCCCGCGAACGTCTGAACAAGCTGGGCAAGGAATAGCCATGACGCTTCGGTTCAGCCATCCGGTCCCGTATCGCGCGGTGTGTGTTCTCGCGGCGTGCTTGTCGTCGGCCGGCATTGCGTGCGCTCAGAATGCGGCGAACTCCTCTGGCGGAGCTTCGACCGGAACGCTCACGCTAAAGCAGGCGGTGGCGCTCGCGGTACAGAACAGCTCCGATGTGAAAGTGGCACGCATGGAGTACAACGTTGCGGTCGGCGAAGCGAATGTCGATCGCGCCTCGTTTCGCCCGAATCTTTACACCGGCTCCGGCGCGGCTTATACCAACGGCTTTCCAGGCACGCCCGGGGGCGGCCCTCCGGCACTCTTTCAGTTGGACTACACACAAAGCATTTTTAATCCCGAGGTGAAGTCTCAGCAGCATGCTGCGGAAGAACGCGCAAGGAGCGCCAAGCTCGAAATCGATCGCGTCCAGAACGACGTGATCGCGCGCACCGCGAACGCCTATCTGGAACTCGCCGAAGTCCGGCACTCTCTCGAACTGCTCGGCACCGAGCAAGCCAGCGAGGACAAGATCATCCAGAACACGCACGACCGCGTGTTGGCCAATCAGGAGCTTCCGATCGAGGAGACCAAAGACCAGCTTTCGCTGGCGCAGGTCCACGAGCGGCTGGTGAAGCTCGAAGGCCGCGAGGACACGCTCGCTCAGCAGCTTCGCGACCTCACCGGCCTTTCAGACACGGCTCCCCTTGATGTGGAGCAACAGGATCAGGCGCTCTCTAACGTGCTCGCCCAGGAATCCGATAACCAGATAGTGAGCCTCGCGATGCAGAGCAGCGAAAGCCTCGCCGAAGCCGAGAAAGATCGTCTCGCAAAGCAAGATCTTCTCCACGGGGCGCACCTGAGCTACCTCCCGACGGTCGATCTCGTCGGCCAGTACAGCGTCCTGAGCAAAATCAACAATTACGACGATTACTACAAGAGCTTTCAGCGCAACAACATCAATGCCGGCGTTCAAATCACGATCCCACTCTTTGCCGCCAAGACCTCCGCCAACGTTGCCCTGGCCAAAAGCCAGCTTGCGGCCTCCGAAGCTACTCTGGAGAACAAGCGCCAGCAGGTCCGCGCCGACGCCAAACAGCAGCAGCAGGATTTGCGCGAGCTGGATGCCGCCCGCGAAGTGGCCAACTGGGCTTTGAAGTACGCGCAGCAGAATCTGGACCTCGCGCAGACGCGCCTTCAGCAGGGCCAGGCGACACTGGGCGACGTCGAGCAGGCTCAACTGGATGAAAGCGAACGGTTTGTGGAGTTTTTAGACGCCGATTTCGCCGATCAGAAGGCCCAGGTCGGTCTTTTGCAGTCCACCGGGCAATTGGCAAAGGTTTTTCAATGATCAGCATCGAAAAACCATGGCTTTAGCTCGATGGATAGTTCAAGTACAATCAGTTAGTTGCGCGAAGTTCTGCGTGCAATCCTGAGGGGGATTTATAAATGCCGTCTGTGATGAAAACGCTTCTGCTGAATCCGCCGAGCTTTGAGAAGTTTGACGGAGGAGCCGGCTCGCGCTGGCCCGCAACCCGCGAGATCGAGTCGTACTGGTATCCGGTATGGCTGGCCTATGCGGCCGGGATGTTGCCGGGAAGCCGCTTGCTGGATGGCCCTCCCCATCACATCAAACCCGCGGAAGTGATTGAGACGGCCCGCGATTACGATTTCGTGGTGCTCTTTACCTCCACCGTCGGCTTCAATAGCGACCTCCGTATGGCCCGCGCCATGAAGGACAAGAAGCCCGATATCAAGATCGCGTTCGTCGGCCCTCACGTGCAAATCAAGCCGGCCGAGAGCCTGCTCGCCAGTCCCGATCTGGATTTCGTGGTGCGCGGCGAGTTCGATCACGCCGCGGTCGAGTTCGCGGAAGGGAAGCCGCTCTCTGAAATCAAGAACGCGAGTTACGTAAAGGACGGCCAGGTTGTGCACAACGAGTCTCGTCCGCTGCTTCAGACGGCTGACTTGGACGCGTTGCCCTATGCGACGGACACCTACAAGCGCGATCTGACGATCGAGAATTACAACGTGCCGTTCCTGCTGCACCCGTTCGTTTCGTTTTACACTTCTCGCGGATGTCCGGCTCTCTGCACTTTCTGCCTCTGGCCGCAGACCCTCTCCGGCCACGCCTGGCGCACGCGCTCCGTGGAAAATGTGGCCCGCGAATTCAAGCAGGCGCACAAGATGTTTCCGCAAGCCAAGGAATTTTTCTTTGACGATGATACCTTCAACATCCGCAAAGACCGCGTCCTCGCGCTCTGCAAGGAATTTCAACCCGTCGGATTCCAGTGGTCCTGCACCGCGCGCTGCCACAGCGATTACGACACGCTCAGCGCGATGGCAGACGCGGGTTGCCGCCTGTTAATCGTAGGCTTCGAATCCTCCGATCCGGCGATCCTGAAGTCGATCAAGAAGGGCGCCACGGTCGAAATGGGCCGCAACTTCGTGAAGAACTGCAAAAAGGTCGGCATCAAGGTCCACGGCGATTTCATCATCGGACTGCCCGGCGAGACCAAGGACACCATCGAAAAGACCATCGACTACGCCAAGGAACTCGACTGCGAGACGATCCAGGTTTCGCTCGCACACGCTTATCCGGGCACCGAGCTTTACGACCAGGGCATGCGCGAAGGTTTCCTCGCCGGTGAAGCGATCACGGACGACGGCGGCCATCAGTTGCCCCACTTGCAGTATCCCGGTCTCAGCAAGGAATACATGGTCGAGGCCGTGAACCGCTTCTACGACAGCTACTACTTCCGTCCGCGAGTGGCGTGGCGTATCGTGCGTGATGCGCTCTGGGACTCCAACGAACGCAAGCGCCTCTATCACGAGGCGGTGGACTTCCTGCGCCTCCGCGCCGACCGCCGCAAGGTGGCTCGCGACCGTAGCGGTGTAGAGAAGAAGGCTATGGTTTCCGTTCCGGCCATGCAGGCTGCCCCGGAAGCCCGCGCCGCAAGTGAATCACACGGCGCATGACGTCGCAAACGGGCCGGCGGCTCGAAACCTTCATCGTGATTTTGATCATGGTGGCGGTCACCGCACTCGGCGATATCTTCCTGCGTAAAGGAATGGCGCGTATCGGCGCGATGCCCAGCTGGGCTCCGGCGGACGTCTTCCACTTTTTCTTTCGCGCCTTCACCTCTCCGCTGGTTTGGCTGGGCATTGCCTCGCAACTAGCTTTTTTTGTGGCCTATCTCCTCGTTCTTTCCTGGGCGGACTACAGTTTTGTCCAGCCGGTCTCGAACTCCATCTCCTATCCTTTTATTGTGCTGAGCGCGGAATTCATCTTGCATGAGTCGGTTTCGCTCCTTCGCTGGGCCGGCGTCGCCGTAATCTGCCTGGGCGTATTCGTCGTGGGCCGCACTCAGGTAAAAACGACCGGGGAACCCGTTTGATCACCAACGCCATCTTTTATTTTTTTGTCGTCGTGGTTGGCACGGGCGGCGAGATGTGCGTCTCGCGCGCCACCAAGCTCATCGGCGAAGTCCACGATTTTAGCCCGCGCTCCATCGCTCGCCATGTCGGCCGGGCGCTCGCGCAGCCGTGGATGTGGATTGCCGTCACCATGATGGCCTTCGCGTTCTTCTCGCTGCTCGGCATGCTGGCTACCACCAAAGCCAGCTTCGTGTATCCTTCCACGGCTGTGAGCTACGGAGTCGGCGCGCTCGGCGGCAAATTTTTTCTGAAAGAAGACGTTACCCCGCAGCGCTGGCTCGGCGTTGCCGTCATCTGCGTGGGTGTCCTGCTGGTGATCATCGGCAAGGGGTAGCCCATGACCCTGTGGAGTGTCGTTCGCGACGCGCTGCTGCTGGTTGCGCTCGCGCCTTACGCCTACTACCTGCTCGCGATCGTCGCCGCTTCCAAGTTTTTCCGCAGCGCACCGTCCCCGCAAACTTCGTCTGCTTTTACTCCTCCGATCAGCATTCTGAAACCCGTCCGCGGACTCGATCGCGAAACCTACGAAAATTTCGCCAGTTTTTGCGCCCAGGACTATCCGGAGTTTGAGGTCTTCTTCTGCGTGTCCGATAAGGACGACCGGGCGATCCCCGTAATCGAACGCGTGATTGCCGACTTTCCCCAGCGCCAGATTCGCCTCCTGGTTGGCTCACAGGCAATCGGCGTCAGCGACAAGGTGAACAAGCTTTGCCGCATGGCGCGCGAGGCGCGCTACGACATTCTGCTCGTCAGCGACAGCGACGTGCGCGTCGAGTCAGGATTTCTGCACCGGATGGCAGCGCCCTTCGCCGATCCAAAGACCGGCGGCGTTACGTGCCTTTATCGCGGGCTTACGGACGGCTCGTTCGCGGCGGACATCGAAGCGCTCGGTAACAGCGCGGATTTTGCGCCGGGCGTGTTGACGGCATGGATGCTCGCGGGCGGCCGGCTGGACTTCATGCTGGGCGCGGTGATGGTCACCACCAAGAAGCATCTCGGCGAAATCGGCGGGTTCGAATCGATCGCCGATTATTTTTGCGACGACTTCGAATTGGGCAATCGACTAGCCGCACGAGGGCTTCGCGTGGAACTTTCGCCTACGCCAGTCGAGATCGGCTATCCGCACCAGACATTCGCCGAAGCCATCCGCCATCAGATCCGCTGGAATCTCAGCATCCGCTACTCGAGGCCCGCCGGCCACGCCGGCCTCCTTTTCGCGCAGGGCTTGGTTTGGACGATCGTAGGCGCGTCGCTCGCCCCGCTCGCGTGGATGCGTTGGGGATACGTGATCGCCTACGCCTTGCTCCGCACCGACGCAGCGCTAAGCGTGGGCGCGCGCGGCATGCGCGATCAGTTGATCCGCCGCAAGGCCTGGATGCTGCCGATCCGTGACGCGTTCGCTTTCTTCGTCTGGCTGGCAAGTTTCTTCCCGCAACGAATCCGCTGGCGCGATAAATGCTTTACCGTTCGTGACAAGAAACTCGTGCCGCTTCCGTAGTCGAGGATTGGAATTCTCTAATCTTGTCGTTTGCAATCGTTGACGTTCCAACTTTCACCGGGCGGCAAGATCTCGCTCCGGGCGAACGATGCCGGACGCAGCTATTTTCGGCGGAAACTAAAGTCTATATAGGATGCGCCGATTTTAAACAGTAACAGGGTGGATCACCCAGTTGGGCTACGGCGGGCATCCAGCGCCAAAGTCCAGGGAAGGAAACGACAATGAACGAGCACGGAAATGCTGAGATCGCGCAGTTGCAGCGAGGCCACTTTCGGATTCTCCCCAAGCGATTCGTCTTTTTCGATAAAGCCTCCGGCACCGAACGCTTCGAAGTGAAGGCGGACGCGGACGGTAGTCTTCCTGTGGATCAGGCCGCGAGTTTGATGGCAATTCACTGTTTCGTCCGAGGCAGGAATCCCAAGGATTTCGGCGTGATGATCGCAGCCGAGGACGACCTGCTCGACGATCTCCTGCCCAGGGCCAAGCGCCTGGTGCAGGCGTGCGTCGAGAGCCGCTCGCCGGTCCAACTGAGTCATCGCCAGCGCGACGTGTTGCGCGCGCTGATGCAAGACGGCTCGAACAAGGAAATCGCCGCCAAGCTGAATATTTCCGTGCGCACCGTGAAGTTTCACGTTTCCGCGCTGCTGGAGAAATTTGCCGTGCGCAGCCGCGTAGGCCTGATGCGCAGGGCTGCGGATATACTACTGCCGGAGAGTCCAATTGGTGATGCCCGCCCCGCCATGCAGACCGACATCCGCCTGATGCGCGCCAGCGGCGAGCCGCTAATGCGAGAAGATCGCGTGCGCTTTCAGCCGCTGCGCACGGTGGCCGGCCAGAGAGCGTCGCGATAACCAGCTCAACGAACTGTGAAGGGCAGAGAAATCGTCTGCGTCGAAATCGTTGCGGTTACGTGGTTGAAGGTATCGATGTCAAACGGCTGGCCGATGTGATTTCCGGCCAGATCCTCCAGCCCGGTATCGACCACTAGCTTGTACTCTCCCGCTGTCCACGCCTCGCGCGGCGTGAATCGCCATTCGCTTTCGCCGTGCGCCACGCTCACCGTTCCTTTCACCTCGCCGCCGCTGCCTAAGACCTGAATCATTCTCTGCAGCAGTGGATAATTCATCGCGGTAGGGAAGTCGATCGACACCGCATCCGCCGTGCCGCTTTTCGGCGCGCTCACCTTCCATTGCTTCGGGTCCGGCGGATTCCTCTCAGCCGAGCCGCCGCGAAACTCCTTGCGAGCGCCCGCGACAAGCGGGGCGCCATGTGCGTCCGGCCAATCGCGGTCGATCACCAGCGTATAGCGCTTGCCTTCGGCGATGGGCGGGCCGATGCGTTCGTTGGACGTAAGGCCTCGCTTGATGCGGCCGGGATCAAACGTCATGGTGAGGCGCTCGAAGCGCGGGTCCCAAAGCTCTTCGCCCGGCAGGAACACGGCCTGAGAGCCTTCAAGGGCTTTCCCGTTTTCATCCAGCACGTGAAGGTAGCGGGCGGATTCGCCGCGGCTCATGGGAGCGGAGAAATAAATATAAAGTCGAAGCTGGTTGCTGGGAAGAATGTTGGCCGTCGGATAGATGTGAACGATGTGAGTGGTCGGTGTCTTGTCTTGGTGCGGGCCGTCGAATGTGGCGAAGATGGGTGCGGAGACCGCTGCGCCGCCTGCGGGCGGTTGAAAGACGGCTCTGTAATGGACTCCGGGAGCGATCGGATATGCCGGATGAAAAACCAGAACGCCGGATTCGACGGCGTAAGTCCCGGCGAGCGGCGGGACGTCTCCATCGCCGGCGTATATGTTGAAGACCGAGGACCAGCCCTTCGCGGGCGGCTTCGACGGTGCTTGCCAGCCCGTCACGCGAAAAGTGGCGCCGTCAAATTGGATGGAAATGGTTTGCGCAGCTGCGACGATCCCTAGTAAGAGGATCGCCGCAGCCGCGCGAATGGTGGCTTTCAGCGACGCCGGCACTTGTTACGGCAGCGCGATGGTTTGCAGGTTGATCGGACCGGCTGGCGGTCCGGGCGCCCACGGCTGGCCGGTGGACTTGCCGGTCACGATGATCGCGTCCGCGTCATCCAGCTTGGTGAGGTGCTGGACGTTCTGAATCGCGTCCATCTTGTCGAAGGGCACGCCGGCCACGTTGGTGCGCTGCGGCGAATCGATCGCCGGATAGGAAGCGAGATCGTCGGCTTTCAGCTTCATCACACCGAGCGCGGTGTTGGTGATGAGGATGTAGTCATGGCCGTCCTTTTTGTAAGGGACCATGTCGAGCGGCTGATTGCCTGCGCCCAGGTCGGCAATCTCCACGCCTTTCACTTGCGCGCCGGGCTGTAGTGAGCTGACCGGGATCTTCACCAGAGGCGTGCAGGTATAGGCGGCGAGAATGTAGGGCTGCCCGCCAATCGTGTAAGGAACGAAGGTGCGGATCGGCGCTTCGGTCTCAAAGCGGCCGTGAGACGAGTGCCAGATCTGCAGCGTGGCGCCCTTCGACGCGCTCTTGAAAGGGAATGGCACCGAGCGCAGCGCCGAAGACCACTCTTCGTTCGAGAGGCCCGCGACGACTACGCTGCCATCCACGTAGTTCATGCTGGTGATGGTCTGCATCCGCGGATCCTGACGAGCGGTTGTGTCCGACGCGGGCGCGTCGACAAGACTCACCGAAGAGTGCTTGGCGTTATCCAGCGAGAGAGCAGAGAGCGTCCCGCTGGCGTCCACTTTCAGAATCAGCGGTATGGCATCCGGGCCGCGTCCGCGCGACGCCGAAAGGTACACGTTCTTCGAAATCGGGTTGACCTTCACGTCGTTGATCAGGATTTGATCGGGCGTGACGCCGACGAGCGCGGCGATTTTCTGGTCGATGTTATCGACGTTGATTTTCGCGGCGGTCGCGGCGGGTTTGCGGTCGCCTGTATCGATTGCCACGATGGAACCGCCGATGGAGTCGCCGACGAAGAGAATGCCGTCGGGTCCGAAGGCCAAAGCTCCTGCTTGCGTCAGTTGAACTTTGCCGGTGGAAAGGTCGGCCAGCGGGCTCGCAGGCTCCCGAGCTGCGGTCGCCCCGATGGCGAGTGCGGTACCCAGGCACAGCGTCGCGGCTGTGCTAACGATCGTCCTTCGTCGCATGTTGTATCTCCTTCAGACTCAATCTCGCCCCGCTCTGATGTATCACGATACGGAGGTCGGGTCAATTGAATGGACAGTGACTGAAGGGCAGTCGCCGAAGGACCGGTGACTGAATCACGAGTGACCGGGCGATGAGCCAACGGGTAAATTAAGGCGTTGCACAACCCTTTTTCAGCTCCACTGCGCAGAAAGTCGCTCGGCGCACATTGACAACCGGGAGACCAGATGCATAAAATGCGCCAGCGACGACTCAATCTAAACAGGAGCAAGCAAATATGGCTACCCACCCAGTGGCCCCGAAGAAGCAGAAACCACTTTTCGAGCTCACAACACCGCTGCGCGCGAGGGTGTACCGCGCAAAATTCCGGCCCTTCGAATCAAACAAATACCTGAACACGAAGGCGCTTGAGGCTGCAAAGAGCGCCACGATTGAGTGCGGCACCGTCGAAATTAACGGAAAGAGCGTGACATTATCCGTTGCGATTCGTCAGGGCAAAATTGTCAGCCTCAAACCCCGTGCTTGCGAGTCCTGTTCGCCGAAAAGCGGAAAAGAGGCGGTCAGCCGCTCAACCGCAAAAGAACTACTGCAGACGGTTGCTCGGGAACTCGAGAACCGGCGCATCCCTCACCCGAAAATTCGAATTTCCCTCAGGGGCGGCCTTGGCTTTGGAATCCCCATCGGTCCTATCGTCATAATTATAGGTACCGACCCGGACGAAGGAGTCGATTGGTTCGACTTTTGCATCGTCATATATTCTGGAGCCGGCTCTTGTATTTATTGCCTTCTTAGCCCAAACGCCTGCATCGGACTCTAGTCCGGATAAGGTGAGCAGTTGGCGGGTGGCAAGGAAAGCCCACTCTTTGAAACCGCCGAGAGCTGAGGGGTATAGGCAGAATGTTATTTTGCGAAGTGAAACGAACTCGTACTCTACACTCCAGCCCGACTCCATCGCTTC
>Ga0210385_10002253_pt1 | contig 11629 bp, 5 predicted proteins | sample IncBWH26OmetaG_FD_160107 | JGI IMG/M metagenome (GOLD analysis project Ga0210385, IMG submission 160107) | Forest soil microbial communities from Barre Woods Harvard Forest LTER site, Petersham, Massachusetts, United States - Inc-BW-H-26-O ... | reverse complement strand
GTGAATATCGTCATCCGTGTAACGATTCACCAGATCCATATGCGCTTGCAGGCGGTTATGAATCTCTACCTTTGGCGCGTCTTTCGTCCGGCTGAAGGAATGATAGTCTCCGTTTTCGTCTCGCAACGCAACGCTGAAATCGTCAATATTCACTGGCACGCCTGTGAACGAATCGCCGGAGGGAAGTGTCACGGTTACTGAGAGGGCATAAACGGTGTGCGGAGGCGTGCCTTCTTCCCAGGATCGACTCGGCTGGATAAATTTTCCCTGTAGCGTAATCGCGTCATATTTAGAAGCGATGCCTTTCAGATCGCCGGCCGCCGAGTGGCACGAAGTACAGTGAGCTTCGAAGTAAGTAGCGCCCGCTCTTGGGTCGCCAGTTACTATGTTTAGGATCTTGTAACTGTCGCGGTCTTCTGCACTGAGAATAGAGTTATGCAGAAAATTGGCGATGTCAATGATCTGACTAGCTGTCAAGGCGAACCGCGGCATGCCTTTGTCCGGGCGGCCGTTTAGAATTACCGGTCCGATGCTCTTGCCATCCTCGTCGTGCAGCACCAGCACAGACCGCAATAAGTCCGGGCCTTTCTCGCCCCCCTTGGCGCTGGTGCCATGACAGAAGCCGCAGGTGGAAGCGAAGAATTGCCGCCCCCGCTCCACGGACGCCGGGTCGTATTTCGGAGGCGGTGCTTTGCCCGTTGTAGTAGGCTCCTGTCCTCCGGCCATGACCGCGCCGGCAAGCAAAACCGCCGCGATCGGAGTTTTTCTCCAATTCATCCAGCCCTTTCCCCGTCTAGAAATGATCTTCCAAATTTTACCTTTGTCTTCTCCGAAGACGAACGGCAAGGGAAAAATAAACGGGAACGTGCCAGTAGAGAATGCGCGTCGGCCCGAGCCGATTTACTCCTCGCGCAGCAGTGTCAAGGGATCGATCGACAGCGCGCGTTGTGCTGGAATCCAGGTAGCCAATAAGCCCAGCAGCGCCATCGCCAGGACAACGCCGGTCAACACCAGCGGGTCCTTGGGAGTTGCGTGATACACGATCGCGGAAAGAACTTTGGAGGCCGCGATTCCCAGGAGCAGTCCTGCGACTGATCCAAAGGCTAGTAACCGCAGAGCCCGCCCGAGTGCGGATTGCAAAACTTCCTTGCGTTGCGCGCCCAGGGCGATACGAATTCCCAACTCCTTCAGCCGCTTGCTGACCGAGTACGCAGCCATTCCAAAGATGCCGGTGATTGAGAGCACCGCGCCCATCAAACCCATTACGCCCAGCGAGACCGTCGCCATACGCGAGGCAAACAGAGCTCCGGACTCCAGTTCCTGGTTCCACGTTCGCATGGTAAATGGCAGCCCCGCATCCAGGTTCCGCACTTCACTCTGTATGGCGCGGGCAAGTTGTTGAGCATCGCGGTTCGAGCGTATTACCAAAGACGTCGCGCTTAAGGGCATTTGCAGGAACGGGAGAAACATCGCCGGGCGTGGGTCTTCGGTGAGGCTCGCGTATTTGCCGTCCTCCACAATGCCTACCACCTGGATACGCTCTCCATCCGGCATCTTGTAATAACCGCCGATTGCGTTTTGCACAGAGCCAAAGATTTTGCGCGCAAACTCCCGGTTCACGACCGACACGCGTGGCGAGTTTCTATCGTCATGCCCGGTGAGATCCCTCCCGGACAGCAAGGCTGTAGCCGCCGCGCGGAAATATCCCGGAGATATGCGGTACATTGCTGGTTCTGCCACGGCATTCGATGTTCTCAAGTCGGTCGTTTGGTCGGTGAAGATGCTCGAGGTGTTCGCGCCGTAATACAAAGGCGGCCGGTCGACCGCTCCCACGGCCTTTACGCCGGGAATTGTCTGCAATCCCTCGATCAGGCGCTTTTGCATGGCGGGCACTGAGTCGCCGAGGTAGCCTGCCGTATTCAGATCCGCACTCAGCAGCAGCGCGCCTTGTGGTTCGAAACCGAAATTGCTGTTTAACGAGCGCGCCAGTCCGCGCACGGCCACCATCGAGGAAGTGACCAGCACTCCACAGATCGCAATTTGCACCACCAGCAACAGGTCTCGAACAGTAATCCGCCGAGCAAACCTGCCACCAAGCCCGCCGCCCGATCCCGACTTGACGATCTGATACGGATCGGTTCTGAGCACCTGGCGCACCGGAACCATGCCGAAAAGAATTCCGCTGACCAACGCCAAAGCCAAAGCGACTGCGTAGACCTTTGGGTCCGGATCCACGGCCACATGGAAGCTGGGGACAGTGGACATCGGCGCCCATGCGCTCAACCCGCGTAGCAGCGCTATGCTGCCCCATAATCCGGCAGCGCCTCCGGCAAGTGAAATCAGCATGGCTTCGGTGAGTAACTGACGCAGAATGCGATTGCGGCTCGATCCCAGCGCCAGCCGCAGGGCAACTTCGCGCGATCGGTCAGCGGCGCGTGCAGCAAACAGGCTGCCCAGGTTCGTACAGGCGGCCAGCAGAATCAATCCCGCTAGCAACATCAGTCCGATAAGGAAAGCCCGCAGCGGACCGCCGAACCAGTCCCCGGCAAGACTTGGACGAGTCAGCGAAAAGGTCATGTTGGAATCGTTTTTGGGATAAGTCTTTTCGAGATACGCGCCGACCGAGTTCAGATCGGCAACCGCCTGTGCCGGAGTGACTCCCGCCTTCAGATGCCCAAACATCATCAAAATGCTGTAGTTCCCGCGGTCGTTGAGGGTGGTCACGCCCGCCACTTGCTCCTGGTTCACCATCGGTACCCAGAAATCCGGAAAGATAAACACCAAAGTTCCCTTGAACTCGGGTGGTGCGACACCGAGGATGGTAAAAGGATGCTTGTTCAGCCGGACAACACGGCCCACCGCCCCGCGATCGTCCTGAAAGTGGCTGTGCCAATAGGCGTATGGGAGCACGATATAGGGAGCGCTGTTCGGGCCATGCTCATCGGAAGCGTGAAAAAAACGGCCGAGATACGGCTGAATTCCTAATGCGTCGAAGTAATTCCCTGTTACTTCTTGGACCCAGGCGGGCAAGGGATGGTTGCCCGTATCCAATCCAGCATAAGCAAAGTCGTAAGCTGCTAAGCCTTCGAAGCTGCGGTTGCGATCGCGCAGATCGATATAGTCGGGATACGACTGGCTGACGGAGAGATCGCGTCCGCGCTCGATTCCGTACAGGCTCTCCGGATGAGGCACATTCAGCGGCCGCAGGATCAGCGCATTCAAAACCCCGAAGACCACCGCGTTTGCGCAAATGGCCAACGCCAGCGTGATAACGGCAACGATGGTGAATCCGGGAGACTTGCGCAACACGCGAAGACCGAAGCGCACATCCTGTATCAGAGTCTCTATAAAATGGCCGCCGAGCGCTTCCTGGCATTCCTCTTTGAACCGCACACGGCCGCCGAACTCGATGCGCGCGCGGCGCTCTGCCTCGCTACGCCGGAGGCCGGAACGTTCCAGGTCGTCCGCTCGGTGCTGGATATGTGACCGCAGCTCTTCCTCCAGATCCGCGTCCACACGCCCGCGACGAAACGCGTCAAGAAATCTCATGCTTCTTCACTCCTCGCGCAGCAGCGTCATAGGATCCAGCAACAGCGCGCGTTGCGCGGGAACCCACGTAGCCACCAGCCCCAGCAGCGCCATAGCGAGCACCACGCCCGCCAATACCAGCGGATCGCGCGGAGTCGCCTGATAGACGATAGAAGCCAGCACCCGGCTCGCCAGAATGCCCAGGACCAATCCTGCTGTCGAACCAAAAGCCAGCAATCTGAACGCGCGCCCCAATGCCGCCTCTAACACTTCTCTTCGCTGCGCGCCGAGCGCCATGCGAATTCCCAATTCTTTCAGCCGCTTGCTCACCGAATAGGCTGCCATGCCAAAGATGCCGGTGATAGAAAGCATTGCGCCCATCGCGCCCAGCACACCTAGCGAGATTGTCGCCATACGCGGGCCAAACAGAGCTACGCCCAGACCCTGCTTCCAGGTTTGAATGAGAAAAGGCAGCCCAGAGTCCAGGCCGCGCAGTTTGCTCCGCATGGCTACCGCCAGTTGGGCCGGATCCCGATTCGATCGCACCAACAGCGTCGTCCCACCCGATGGCGATTGTAGGATTGAGAAGAACATCGCCAGCTCCGGATCTTCGCCGATGCGCTGATATTTTCCCTGTTCCGCGATCCCCACCACTTGGATGCGCGTTCCATCCGAACTCTTGAAATACCGGCCTATGGCGCTCGCTACGGAACCAAAGATTCTGCGTGCAAACTCCTGGTTGATCACCGCCACTCGCGGCGCGTTTTGATCGTCGTGCCACGTGAAGTCTCTTCCCGACAGCATGACGGTGCCGGCCGCGCGGAAGTAGCCGGGGGAGACCTTATACATCACGACGCCACCCGCGGCATTCGATGATCTCAGATCCGTCGTTTCGGCGGTAAATACAATCGAGTTGTCCAAGCTCCCATTGAGTGGCGTAAGATCAGCCAATCCCACGCACGTTACACCAGGAATCGCCTGCATGGTTTCGATCATGCGCTTTTGCATGGCGGGCACTCGGTCGCCACGGTAGCCTGCCATAGCCAGATCCGTATCCATCAGCATCGCGTTCCGCGGCTCGAAACCGAAATTGCTGTCGAGCGAGCGCGCGTATCCGCGCACCGCAACCATGGAAGAAGTAATCAGCACGGCACAGATCGCAATTTGCACGACCAGCAAAAGGTCTTGGACAGTGATCCGCCGCCCAACCTTTGCGATTGATCCGGACTTGACGATCTCGTATGGATCCGTGCGAAGTACTTGCCTCACGGGGGCCGCGCCAAAGAGGAATCCACTTACTAATGTCAACAGCAGGGCTACTGCATAGACATGTCCATCTGGGTACACAGCCATATGGACGGGGTATTTGGCGACTGGCTGCCACACGCTCAGCCGGCGCAACAGCACTGCGCCGCCCCACAGCCCCAGCGCGCCTCCCATCAGAGATATCAGCAGAGCTTCGGTAAAGAGTGCCCGCAGAATGCGGCTTCGGCCGGCTCCGAGTGCTAAGCGCAGAGCAAGTTCTCGCGTTCGGTCAGCGGCGCGTGCTGCGAACAGGCTGCCCAGGTTGGCGCATGCGGCAAGGAGAATCAATCCGGCTAGCAGCATCAATGCTGTTAGAAATGCCCGCGTTGGCGGACCACCGAATTCGCCAAAAAGACTTGGACGCGCCAATCCAAAGCCCATGTGCGCATCGGTTTTTGGATAGGTCTTTTCCAGATACGCGCCAATCGAATTCAGATCGCCAATCGCCTGTTGCGGAGTAAGGCCCGGCTTCAGATGTCCGATGGTCATCAAAAGCGATGGGAATCCTCGCTCGTTCAAGCTATTCGCGCCTTCCAACTGCTCCTGATTGACGATCGGCACAAATAAATCCTGAGAGAAAAACAACACCGGCCCGTGGAACCCGGCCGGCGCAACACCGATGATGGTGAACGGGTGCTTATTGAGTTGAACGGTGCGGCCAATCACGCCGCGCTCAGCCTGAAAATGGCTGTGCCAATACGCGTAATTGAGCACGATATACGGAGCGCTGTTCGGACCGTGCTCATCAGAGGCGTGAATAAATCGGCCTAAGTAAGGCTGTATCCCAAATACATCGAAGTAGTTCCCGCTCACTTCATCGACAAATACGCGTGAGGGGTTGCCGTCCGTATCCAGTCCTGCCTGAGAGTTGTTATAAGCTGCCAGGCCATCAAAACTGCGGTTGTGGTCGCGCAGGTCGAGGTAGTCAGGATACGAGAACTCCAACGATATATTTCTCCGGTGCTCAATGGTGTAGAGGCTCTCCGGGTTCGGCACATCCAGCGGTCGCAGGATCAGCGCGTTCAGCACACTGAAAACGACGGCGTTCGCCCCAATCGCCAATGCCAGCGTCAAAACCGCGGTAAGTGTGAATCCGGGAGACTTGCGCAACACGCGCAGGCTGAAGTGCACGTCAAGCATAAGAGTTTCCAAAAAATTGCCGCCCAGCGCCTCGCGTGATTCTTCTTTGAACCGCACATGGCCGCCGAACTCGATGCGCGCACGGCGCTCTGCCGCCGTACGATTCAGGCCGGAACGTTCCAGATCGTCCGCGCGGTGCTGGATATGCGAGCGCAGCTCGTCCTGGATGTCGTTCTCAATCTCGGAACGGCGGAAAAACTTAGCCGCAAGCGAGCGAAGATAAGCCAGGAAATTCATACTTCCTCGGGTCGAGCGGAAAGAGCAGAAGCAATCGCAGAGGCAAGGCGGTTCCAGCCGTCCGTTTCCTCTCGCAGGCGCTTGCGGCCTGCCGCCGTGAGCTCATAGAACTTGGCGCGGCGATTGTTCTCCGATGTGCCCCAATCGGCTTTCAGAAGGCCCTGACGCACCAGGCGGAACAATGCGGGATAGAGCGCTCCCTGCTCGATAAGCAGCGCTTGCTCGGAGATTTGGCCAATGCGCAACAAAATTCCGTAGCCATGAAGAGGACCGAGAGAGACCGCCTTCAGAATCAGAAGATCAAGAGTTCCTGGAAGAAGCTGGGCCTGACCGGACATTTACCTTCCTAAGTTAATTAGGAGTCTACGTCCTCTTTCCTAAGCTGTCAAGGAGAAAGATGAGCCGGCAGTGCCAGTACTCATTGAACGACGTACTGCAACGAAAAACGCGTGATACACTATCGCCTGCTTATCCGTGCTCGAGAGCCGATCCTGGACGGTAACAGGTATTGCAGAAGCACACATCCGCCGTTGCTTGCGCAGGTATTCACGCGCGCTTAGACGACGGCATCAGAGCTTTTCGAGTAACAATTCATGTTGGCGCTTCGCCGATAATTCTCACCCTCTCCGTTCAACACGTCGATTACTTCCGAGGCGGTCAAATAGCGAAGAGGCGCGGATGCATCGATGCGCTGCACGACATTCGCCAAGCCGATCAGCATTTCTCGTTCCGCTCGCGTCATGTGCTCGCTCGAAAGCGCGCCATGATCTTTAACCAGGAGCACTTGATGGGCGCAAAGTTCTTGTCGACCGCAACACAGGTCTTGAAAGCAAGCCGAGGAGGCAAGCACAGGCATAACCCGCGGCAAGAAAATAGCTTGACAGGGATAGAGTACGCCCCCGGAGAGGATGCGACGAGAAGTGCGGTCGGTAGCCAGTGAGTGAACCCCGGCACAGGCGGGAAGAGACCAAGCCGATCCGGAAAGGGCCTGTTTGAGCTGGGCGTATTGGGGCCGCGGTCCGGTGCGCGGCTCGATGGCGAGGCGTTGTTCGACCTCAGCAAGCAACTGCTCTGCCGACCGGCAGGTGTTCGCGCAAACCACCAGCCCGTGATTTCCTAAGACCAGGACGTTCGTTTGGGGGCAACACGACAGAGCATTCTCGATCTTTCTCGCGAGAGAAGTACCGGACGGTGTATAGGGAATCCACTGCCAAGGGAGTCCTGAAAGCCGCGCACTGAGCTGCCTAGGGCCATCCTCTCTTACCGCCCAGGCGATTGTGTTCACTGAATGGACATGAACAACCACCTTTTGGGGCAGCACGGCGTGCATCGCAGTTTCGATTGACGCGCGGAGGCCGCCGGATGAGTTCGTCTCGGTTTCGGAGATGGGTGTGTTCTCTCGCATGCACCTGTTCGCTCTTGCCAGCCTGACCGCGACCAGAAAATCATCTTCGTCCGCATCGATCAGCCATTTGCCTGAGGCCTTGATCCACAAAATCCCATCGATCTTGATAGAGGTGTTTCCACTGCTGGCCTGAATCAGGAGTGGATTGCCGCCGATGCGGGCCGACAATTCCCGAAGCGCCTTCAGCTCGGATTGCTCGCGCGCAGTATCTCGCGCTCTCATCCGAATCTCCTTCCGCTGGTCGTCGCTTGAGTTGATATGCGCGCGGCTCATAGGTCAGAAAAAAGATGACTCACCTGTCGCTCAAGTTCTTGAACGGCTTCAGCGTACCGTTCGCCCCGATTATTCGTTTCCTGAGCTGGAATCCTCAGGTCCATAGGTCTGCCGATACCTATTTTGACGGCAGCCAAACGAATGCTATCACCACCTTTCGACCAAATGTCGAAGGAGCCCTTGATTGCAACTGGGACCACCGGGACGTGAAGTTCCCCCGCGAGGATAGCTGCGCCTGGTTTAAACGGTTGTAACTCGCCATTGAGAGATAACCCTCCCTCCGGAAAAATCAATAGGATTTTCTTCGCCCGTAACCCGACGGCGCTGATTTGCATGGCGCGCAGTATATTGCTGTTGGAATCGATCGGTACTGCATGAATCAGGCGCGCAAGAACGCTCGTCAATCTGCCTGTCAACACACGAGCCCAGCCGAGAGAAAACAGCTCCCGTATTACCCGGTATGGGAAAACCGAGCACACCAAAACACCATCGAGATAACTCTGGTGATTCGGGCAGATGAGATAGGGCCCCTGCTGCGGCAGGTTCTCAGCGCCTTCGACCTGAAGCCTGAATAAGCTCTTTGCGAGTACAAAGATCAGCTTGAGGCCTACAAAGTTGATCGCAGTTGTAAAGGGACGTGTCTTAAGGATGTATTTTTCGGCGATGTTATCGCTCGCTGCTGAATCCAGAATTGCCTTCCAGGTGATCCGTTTCGGAGTACCGCGCTCGTCACCGCCCGCTTGGCCCGCTTTCTCCTTCTGTAGAATTTCCTTGAGCAAATCACGCACTGTGAGACACCGGCTCACGGCATCGTCGAGACGAACTCCCAATAGCTCCTCAATATTGGCGATGAGTTCGATGCGTTGCAGGGAATCAAAACCCAGATCGAGTTCCAGATTCATATCGAGATGCAGCTCCGGATCAAGAATGGATTCCCTGGCGAGAACGTTCAGCACCTTTCTCGATGTCTCCGACTCGAGTAGAAGTTCGTCACCTGCTAAAAAGTTGTATGTTTTCCCTTGCCACGCTCCGTTTTGCGGAGCACGCGCTTCTAGCTGGTTTTGCAAAACCCAACGCATCAGCTTTCTTGTAGCAGTGCGCGGCAGAGGATTCGCCTGGACTTCGTAAGTCAAGATTCGCTTGTAAGTGGGTAATAGTGCCGACAGGCGTTCGATCTCCTCACGGATGGCCTCTCTGGTATTTGCAAGCTGCCGGCTCTTTAGGTACTCGAAATCAGGAACGATGATTGCATGAAGCGCTTCTGTATGAGCATAATGGGAAATCCCAGAAACTCCCAATATGCAAAGCTCCTTGAAGCGCGGCGTTTGAAGATAGTGTTCTTCGAGTTCCTCCGGAGAAATTTTCTTGCCGGAACTCAGAACAATCATTTCCTTCCTTCGCCCGGTAATGTAGAGATTGCCGCTTGCATCCTGATATCCCAGGTCGCCCGTATACAGCCATCCATCGCGCAGAACTTCAGAAGTAAACTGTGGGTCCTTGAAATAGCCCTGCATCAGCGAAGGCCCGGAGATCGCAATTTCTCCGATGCCGGAACTGTCCGCTTCGACGACTCTTATCTCAGTCAACCGGAGAGGAACGCCTACCGAGCCCGGAACGTTTCTGTTGACAGGCGTGAATGTTCCGCCACCGAAACTCTCCGTCAGCCCGTAGCCTTGTTGGACGGTGAACCCAAGAGCCTGAAAGTCCCGAATTATCTTGGGATCGAAATACGCGCCGCCGCTGACCATAAGACGGAGGCGTCCACCGAAAGCTTTGTGAACACTTGCGAACCAGAGGCGGCCCAAGGAGATGCCGGTCCGCTGCCGGATTGACCGAGAGATGCTCAAGAGACTGTTAAAAACGACACGGATCAACAGCGTTTTCTTGCGAGCTTCTTCAAATATTCTCTTGTGCAACAAGTAGAAGACTTGAGGAACGCAAGGAAAAATAGTAATTCCTGCTTCTTGGAAAACTTTCAATAGCCCCGAACTGCTAACGCCCTGTACATAAGTCACCGTCGCGCCCGCCAGGAGCGGAACGAGAAGGCTGCCGATGGGGGCAAAAACATGATGCGAAGGTACGGCCGCGAGGACGTTATCACCGGTTTCAACATCGAGATATTCCAACATCCCCTGGATCGTGGCCGCGACGCTTTGGTGCGAAATAACTACGCCCTTCGGCCTGCCGGTTGTACCAGAGGTGTAAATAATCGTCGCGATATCTTCCGGCGAAATGGCCGCTAAAAATGAGCCGCCTTCACCGTCATTCCACAGTTCGCCCACATACGGGTCACCTGACTCAGAAGCGGAATCGAGGGTTACTAGAACCGGAAGCGCCGGAAGCGCATCCGTCAGTGTGCATAGGACCGGAAGCTTTTCTTTCGTTGTGAAGACGAGCTTGCAACCGGTTTCCGACAGCACAGACTGCGCCTGGGACGCATCGTACTCGAGATCGAGAGGCACAACAACCGCACCACTGTACAGCGTAGCGAGATAAGCGATTGCCCACTTAGGTCCGGTAGGGGACCAAATGGCGATCGAATCACCGCGTTTAATTCCTTTTTGTCGCAGCGAACCACTTAGGTTTTTAGCAAACCTATGAGTTTGCGCATAAGTGTAACCGTGTATCCCGTCATCAGCATACATCTGGAGAGCGATTTGGTTGGCATACCGGTCCGCGGCCTTATCTAATTCCTCGCAAATGACGGAGGAAACCATCTCAAGCCTCGGCGGCCGCTTTTCGGCATCAGTCTATAAGGGCTGCAATAACCGGCATCATGCTTGAGCTTTGATATGCACAAGTTGCTCCATGGGAGGTGTTCCGCCGAAGTTAGGGACGAACTCACCCCAGTCCCTCGCAAAACCTTCGCGTTGCAGCCATTCAATATGCTCGTGGATCTGCTTTCTCCCCTGCTTCAACAGGTGTCGTCCAACCACCTTCGAGATTAGAGACTGTAGCGTGGTTCCTCTCACAACTGATCTCACGGTATTGCGGACGGAGTAAAAGGTTTCGTAGGCCTTCAACAGCTCGCGCTGCAAGGTGGCTGGGTTGATGTTCCTGGGTTGCATGAGCACGGAGTTCCCGACGCCATAATCCAGCTCGTAGCGGCCGGTTTCCGGATTAACAGTCAAGAGTAACCGGCCTTCGTGCTTCAACTGGTCTATTAACTGCGTTCCCGGCAAAGGATAGAGCGGCAGGAATTGGACGGTATCCATCTGCTTTTCCACTGCGAAACGTGCCGTCGCACCCACGGTCTCGGCATCATCCGCATCGCCTCCCAAGACGAACATGCCATGCACATGCAACTTCGCCTTACGTAACCGTTCGATGCAGTAGACAATATCTTCGACCGTCTGTTTCTTTTGGAAGTCGAGGAGAGTTTGTGGATTGATAGATTCGAAGCCGATGAAAACCATGTAGCATCCAGCTTCTTTCATTAGCTGAATGAATTCTTCATCCTTACTGAACTCAAGGCGCACTTGGGCCGAAAATCTAATGTTGAGTTTTGCATCAATTAGATGGCGCAGCAAGGACTTACACTTGCGACGGTGGGCTGTGAAGTTATCGTCAGCGAAAAAGATGTAACGGCGGCCAGTCAGCCGCGTTTGCCGCCTGATATCTTCGATAACCGCCTCAGGGCTACGGAAACGGGTAGTGCGGCGGTAGACTTCGATAATCGAGCAGAAAGTGCTGTTATATGGACAGCCGCGTGATGATGCGACTAGCGCCCCGGTGGGAAAA
>Ga0210385_10002251_pt1 | contig 11635 bp, 10 predicted proteins | sample IncBWH26OmetaG_FD_160107 | JGI IMG/M metagenome (GOLD analysis project Ga0210385, IMG submission 160107) | Forest soil microbial communities from Barre Woods Harvard Forest LTER site, Petersham, Massachusetts, United States - Inc-BW-H-26-O ... | reverse complement strand
CGGCCGTCGGCTCAGTCTCGTGTAGCCGACCGGCCGGCTCAGCGTCGGTGACTTAGTCCTCGGCCACCGGGTAAGGCTCCGCCTCGCCGACAGCGCGCCCGGCCGGCAGGCCGAGGTCGCGCGCGAGGCCCGCGCCGACCCGGCGGACCATCGCCGGCGAGAACGCGATGACCGCCGTGCCGATCACCAGCCACGCCAGCAGGATGTACGGGAACAGGTTGTACGGGAACGACGGCGCCGGGTAGATGTTCGAGTACAGCACGTAGCCGACGAGGATCACCGCGATCGAGGGCAGCACGCCGCGCCACTGCGGCACGCCCAGGCTCCGGTCGAAGACCGCCCGGGCGGCACCGATGTTGACCAGCCCGTACCCGACCAGGATCGCGAGAGTGCCGAGCGTGCCCAGGTACTGCCAGACCTCGAGGCCGGTGGCGCTGAGCGCGCGCAGGATGACCAGGCAGATCAGGTTGGCAACCATGACCACGATGACCGCGTTGCGCGGCGAGCCCGACGGCTGCGACACCCGCGCCAGCGGGGTCTTCGGCGCGCCGTCACGGGCGACCGCGTAGATCAGCCGGGTCCCGGCCACGGCAGCCCCGAGGCCGGCACCGAACGCGCTGAACGCCGCGCCCAGCTCGATCAGGTCGCGCATCGCCCCGCCCACGTACACGTCGGCGAGCTGGAACAGCGGGCCGCCAGAGCCGGCGAACGCGGCCGAGCCCTTGGTGGTCGCGCCGAACCCGAGCGACTGGACCGCGATGCAGGCGATGTAGAACACGGCCAGCACGACGACCGAGGAGCCGATCGCCCGGGGAATGGCCTTCCCCGGGTTCTGGGTTTCCTCGCCGAGCGCCCCCGCGCCCTCGAACCCGGCGAACGCCAGGAAGCCGAAGACCGACCCGAGCAGCAGCGCGTGGATGTTGACGCCGGACGGCAGGGTGAAGATGTTGCCGGTGAGGGTGCCGCCGTTCAGCCCGTGGCCCTGCCCGACCTTCACGATGATGACCACCAGCAGCACGATGATCAGGGTCACCGTGACGGCCTCGATGTAGAACAGCGCCCTGGTGGACCGCCTGATCACCCCGGCGCAGAACGCCCAGATGATCGCCGTGATCGGCAGCGCCAGCCAGATCCAGTCCGCGTTCTTCCACCAGCCGATGTCCTGCAGCACCCCGGCCAGGAAGTAGCCGGATGCCGCGGCCGAGGCGGGCACGAACACGAAGTACATCAGGCACATCGCCCAGCTCGAGAACACCCCGGTCCGCGGCCCGAGCGAAGCGCCGACGAACCCGTAGACGGACCCGGCGTGGTTGTACTTCCGTGTCAGCAGCATGTACCCGTAGCCGATGAGGCAGCAGGTCACGCCAGCGAACACGAACGACAGCGCGGCGCCTCGGCCGACCAGGGCCGCAACCCCGGGGCCGGAGAACGACATGGCGAGCGCCGGCGACATCGCGCCGACGGACAGGCCGATCGCCTCCCAGGCGTGCAGGTTCCGCTTGAGGCCGTGCCCCGTGACCTGGCCCTCTGCAGCCGCCGCGGGCTGCCCGGCTGCGTCCCGAGTCTCGCTCATTCCGGCCTCCTAAGCCGCACTCCGCATGAAGTTGCGAGAAACGATATGTCCATGGGGCGAAATGATCAATGGTCTAGTATCTGGTCCGGCCGGAGCTTAACCGAGATGTAATGCCCCACGTCGGCGCTCGGCTGCTCCATCGGGGCGAGGTAACCGACCGTGAACATCCGCGACCGCATCCCGTCCTGCACCTGCTCGCAGATCGCCCAGTCCTGCCTATTGACGAGATCCCAGAACGCGACGGCGTCCCCTGGGTCGAAGTCCGCCCGGGCGATTTCGTCCGGATGGAAGAGAAAGTCGCAGACCACCGTCGTGTGCCCGGCGTCATGCGGCCATACCGTGAACGCCGCCACGTGGTCGGCGGACAAGCTCAGCATCAGGTTGGGTAGCACGAGTTCGCCGAGGTGCCGCGTTCGGGCCCGATCGGAGAGTCCCGGGAACGGCGCGCGGGTGGTCGTCCCGGACAGCGTGAAGGTGTAGGCCCCGTCGCGGTGCGGGATGCCGCCGTCCCAGTCGAGATCCCCGCCGCCGCGGGCGAACACGGGGACGAGCTCGCACAGCTCAGGGTGGACCGGCCCGCAGTGGTAGCACTCGTTGTAGTTCTCGAGGATCACCTTCCAGTTCGCGGCGACCTGGTAGACCAGCCGGTGCCCGGTGCGGAGCTCCGCCAGCGGGTACTCGGCGAGCCGGCCGTCAGTCCCGTTGAGCTGGTCCTGCAGCGGCGCGCCCGCTGAGGCCAGGCGCGCGAACACGAACCCGCCCCAGGTGGTGACCGCGACCGGGTGCAGCGAGAGCCGGTCCCGGTAGCGGCGCAGTTCGGGCAGGAACGGCGCGGCGCGCAGCGTGCCGTCGAGCCCGTAGGTCCAGCCGTGGTAGGGACAGCGGATCGTCCCGCCCACGCAGCCGCTGGGCTGCGGGCTGGCCGCGGGCTGGGCTGCGGCCGCAGGGACCAGCCGGGAGCCGCGGTGCCGGCACAGGTTGTAGTGGCCGGCCAGACCATCGGGAGTCCTGATGACAAGGATGCTTTCGCCAGCGACGTCGGCGGCCAGGTAATCACCCGGCTCGGGGACCGACTCCTCGCGCCCGACGCAGAACCAGTCGGCGAACAGCACGGCCTCGCGCTCTCTGGCGAACTCGCGCTCCGACGTGTAGCTCGGCCCAGGCAGGCTGCTCTCCAGCGGTATCTCGCTCACGGTTCATTGCCTCCCTCGCGGCGCGTCGTGCCGGAGGCGCGCCGGGGAGTACCTCGCTGGCCTCGGGAGTGCCGCCTTCCGTGCCGGAGGTCGGCGAGGACCCGGCGGGCCGCGTTGTAGCCGGGCGCGCCGGTGACCCCGCCTCCGGGGTGGGCGCCCGCGCCGCACAGGTACAGGCCGGCGACCGGCGTCGCGTACCTCGCCCAGCCGGGCACCGGCCGCATGTGAAAGAGCTGGTCCGGGCTGATGTCGCCGTGGAAGATGTTGCCCTCGGTGAGCCCGTAGTCGCGTTCCAGGTCCAGCGGGGTCAGCACCTGCCTGGCCACTACCGCGGCCGGCACGTTCGGCGCGAAGCGGCCGATCCTGGCCAGCACCCGGTCGCCCAGCTCGTCCCGCTGGCCATCCCAGGTGCCCTCGGCGAGCCGGTAGGGCAGGTACTGCACGAAGCAGGTCATGATGTGGCGGCCGGGTGGCGCCAGCGAGGCATCGACGTTGGACGCGACCACGCAGTCGATGAACAGCTGATCGGCGTCGGCCAGCTCGCCGCGCTTCGCCCGGTCGTAGCAGGCGTCGGCAACCGCGAGGTCCGGCGGGAGGGTGAACAGTGCACGCCGCGGCGGCCCGGCGTCGGCCGGCATGCCGAGGACCTGCGGCTCCGCGTCCAGCACCAGGTTGACCTTGCCGCACGGCCCGTCCATCTTGATCCCGGCGACCGCGGCCCTGAAGTCCTCGGGCAGGTCGTTCTTGCCGAGGAACCCAAGGAAGGTCCGCTTCGGGTCGGCGCCGGAAAGCACCGTGCCGGCCCGGACCTCGGTGCCGTCCTCGAGCGCGACCCCGGTCGCCCGGCCGCCGCGCACCAGGATCTGGGCCACCGGCGCCGCGGTGGCGATCTGCATCCCGGCGGTGCGCCCCGCCGAAGCGATCGCGTCGCTGATCGCGCCCATGCCGCCCATCACGTGGCCGAAGAACCCCTGCTCCGCCTGCTCCCCGCCCGTGAGCAGGTGAAAGGCGAGGCCAAGCAGCGTGCCAGGCTGGTAGGGCCCGCCGTGCTTGCCGTACAGGTTGTTGGCCAGCACGAGCGCCCTCGCCTGCCGTGACTCGAACCTGGCATCGATGAACTGGCCCAGGCTGCCGGTCAGCAGCCGGGTCAGCCCGTCGAGTTCGGTGCCGCGCACCCCGCGCAGGCTCCGGCCCAGCCGCAGCAGCTCGCGATAGCCGCGCAGCCCGGTCGCCTTGGTGTCCGGCGGCAGCTGCGTGAACAGCGGCTGCAGCCGAGCCGCGAGCGCCTTCAGCTCGGCGTCGGCGGCCACGAACGCACGCGCGTCGGCGGCCGAGAACCTCTTGATCTCGGCGGCAGTCTGCGCGGTGTCGGCCCAGGCGGCCAGCACCTCGCCGTCGTCCAGGGCCACCTGGAGCGCGGGCTCGCACGGGATCATCCGCAGTCCGTGCTGCCCGAGGCGCAGCTCGCGGATCACCTCGGGCCGCAGCATCGACGCGATGTAAGAGGTGGTCGACGCGCGGCAGCCGGGCGCGATCTCCTCGGTGACACAGCACCCGCCGACCAGCTCGCGGCGCTCGAGCACCAGCGTGGACAGACCCGCCCTGGCGAGCATCGCTCCCGCCGTGAGTCCGTTGTGCCCGGCACCTACGACGATGACGTCCCACCGGGTGCCCGCCTGCGTGCCAGTCAGCATATTTGACTTCCGGTCATCTAACGATCCAACGTGATGACAAGTATGATTAGGCCTCCTGATATGTCAATAGACAGATCAGGGCCGACCTTCGACGGACCTTGTATGACTCTTAGTCAAACTGTGGGAGCGCGTGACCGCTCACCCGTGCGGGCGACCGCGCGTCAGCAGGCCAGGCAGGAGCGGATCGTTGCCGCCGCGATGCGCCAGTTCGCCGAGCGCGGCTACTCCGGCGTTCGGATCGAGGAGATCGCAGCCCAGGCCGGGGTCGCGAAGGGGGCGGTGTTCGGCTACTTCGGCAGCAAGGCCGGGCTGTTCCTGGCCGCCTACCAGGCCGCGGCGCGTTCGTTCAGCCGCTACCTGGACGCGCCGCCCGAGGTCATCACCGACGGGTTCTTCGCGGTCATCAGCCACTGGATATCCCGCACCCCGGATCTCATCCGCGAGAACTGGCTGCCGTACCGGGTGACCCTGCTCGGCAACTACTGTTCCAGCCTGGAACTGCGGCGGGAGATCACCCAGTTCCTGCTCCGCGAGGACCCGTACGGCACGCAGGAGTTCGTCCAGTTCGGCATCGACCGCGGCCAGGTCCGCACCGACATCGACGTACGGATGATCGTGTCGATGGTCGACTGGATGATGGACCGCTGCCAGGACGCGATCGTCACCGAGGAACTCGACCCGGGCCTGTTCGGCTCCGCGACGCAGTCCGCGGCGACGCGCGACGCGCGGGTCCGGCAGTTCGTGGAACTGCTGCGCGGCGCCATCGCGGCCCGGCCGTAACGGAGGGGGCGCGGTGGAGCGGGCGCGGTTGGCGCTACGTTGTCGTGGGCTCGCAGGCGGTGATCGCCATGCGGACGGTCTCCATGTGCTCGCTGCTGAACGCGCCCTGGCCGGACCGCCAGGTAGCCCACACCCGGTCACGGATCTGCTTTGGCACCAGGTACCAGTGGCAGCGGCACATGAGCCGAGAGGGGTCGATCTGGGCGTGACAGCCGGGCACCGGGCACCGGCTGGGACGCGGTAACCCAGCCAGCCCGCTCAGCAGGGCGCGCGGACCGCGTCCGGTGCCGCCGGGTGCCGGCGTCATCTTTCGGCCCCTCTCCTCTGGTTGGCCAGTCATGGTGCATCTCCTCCCCGCCCGCAAGTGACCGCAACAGTACGGCACCCTTCTGACGGTTTCCTGCAATATCACCGCCTGCACGCTGGGCGATCGCAGGGCGTGGTCAAAGGTCTACACCGTGGGGGTTAACACAATTTACCCGGTCGCCCTCTAGACGTCTACCAGGGGGGCGGGGCCGTTTCCCTACCTGCTCCGGCCCGGCCGAATGTGCCTCAGGCGACGCCAGGCCGGGTGTCCTGCTTGATCGTCAGCCGGCCTTTGCGCATGATTCCGATGCGCTGTGCCCGGCGCGCCACCGAGCTGTCGTGGGTCACCACGATCAGCGTGAGCCCATGCTCGCGCCAGAGCTTCTCCAGCAGTCCCATGATGTCGTCCCTGGTGCCCTCGTCAAGGTTCCCGGTCGGCTCGTCGGCGAGCACCACCTTGGGCTCCTTCACCAGCGCCCGGGCGATCGCCACGCGCTGCTGCTGGCCTCCGGAGAGCTCGGACGGCAGGTGGCGTGCGCGCTCGTCGAGCGCGACGCTCTCCAGCGCCGCCGCGGCCCGCGCCCGGCGTTCGGCCGATCCGACGCCGAGCGGAGCGAGCGCCACCTCGACGTTCTCCTGCGCACTCAGCGTCGGGATCAGGTTGAAGGTCTGGAAGATGAACCCGATCGAGGTGGCCCGGACCCGGGTGACCTCGCTCTCCCGCATCGCGCCCAGGTCCTGGCCGTCGAACTCCACGGTTCCCGATGTCGGCCGGTCCAGGCCGCCGAGCATCTGCAGCAGAGTGCTCTTGCCGTGGCCGGTCGGGCCCTGGATGGCCAGCCACTCGCCGTCCTCGATGACCGCATCCACCCCGGCCAGCGCGTGCACCACGCTGCGGCCCTTCGGGTAGTCCTTCCTGACATTGGTCAGCTTGTACATGGCTTCCTTTCAGGGACTGGTTCCGATCAGCTCACTCAGCTCAGCTCACTCGACCCTGGCCAGAGCGGCGGCCGGGCGCAGCCGGGCCGCCCGCCAGCCGCCGAAGGTGCCGGCGATCAGGCCCCCGGCCAGGGCCAGCACCACGGCGAGGACGACCGCGTCCACGGTGACCGAGGCGGCGAGGTGCACCAGCACGGACTGGCCGCCGGTGCCCGTGCCGGGGCGCGAGAAGCCGCCGCCACCAGGCGGGGTGAAACCGCCGCCGCCGCTACCGCCGCTGAACTGCCGGGCACCGCCCGGTGTCGCCGAGCCCGTGGTCTGGCCCACGGAGGCAGACAGGGCCGGGGCGACCGCGGTGACGATCGCGGCCCCGGCGAACCCGAGCGCGACGCCGGCGAGGCCGCCGATGATGCCGACGGCGACCGACTCGCCCATCACCTGGCCGATCACCCGGCGGCTGCGCCAGCCCAGCGCCTTCAGCGTGCCGAACTCCCGTACCCGGCGCGAAACCGCCGACATCGTCAGCAGGCTGGCCAGCAGGAACGCCGCGAACAGCACCGCGATCGCCAGCCACTTGCCCAGGTTGTTCGCCAGGCTCGAGGCGCTGGACAGCGACCCGGTCACCTCACTGGCCAGGTCGGAGGAGGTGGTGACCGTCGCGCCGGACACGGCCTTGGTGATCTCCTTCTGCACCGCCGAGATGTCCGCCGCGCTGTCCGCCGCCACGTAGATCGTGTTCACCTTGCCGGTGCTCTTCGACAGCGCCTGAGCGCGGGCCAGCGGGACGTAGACGTCGGCCGACGAATCGGCGGCCGATACGGACACGATCCCGACCACGGAGAACTTGGTGCTGGCGATCGTGACGGTCGAGCCGACCTTCAGGCTCGCCGACTTGGCGTAGCTGGAATCGATCACCGCCACGTCGGAGCTGGCGTCCGAGGACTTCAGCGTGCGGCCCGACTTCAGGGTGCCGTTGCTGAGCGGGCCGAGCGCCTGCGCGCCCGAGGCCAGGTCGACGCCGTCGACCGACACCGTGTTCCCCGCGTTGAACGACCCGGGCCCGCTGAACCCGCCGGTGCCGCCGCTGGGTGCACCGCCGGCAGCGCTGCCGCTGCCGCCGCTGCTGAACTTGGGGATCTTGAACGTGGTGTTCACGCTGTCGGCGGTCAGCGCGCCGGACGCGGCGGCCACGCCCTTCAGCTTGGAAATCGTCGTCACCGCGGAGTCGTCGAGACTGCCCAGGCTGCGGGTGGCGGTCAGGGTGTCGATCTTGACGGTCGACCCCGACTTGAAATTGAAGTTGCTGGGCCTCCCCGCCGCAAAGGAGCCCGCGGCCGGGTTCTTGGTGACGGTCGCGTCCGTGCCCACCCCGTACAGGTTCTTCAGCACGCTGCCTTCCGCGGATTTCACCCCAGACGACGCGGCGGTCACGGTGATGACCAGGCCAATTCCCACGGCCAGGCCCAACGCGATGAAGATGGCCTGCCGGATCCGCCGGCGCAGCTCACGCCGCAGATACGTGAAAAACATCCGCATTCCTTCCGCTCAAGCCCGTGCATTGCCCGCCGCGCCAGGCGGTGGCTGCCACTGCCCCGGGTTCGCCCGGCGCTGCGCGGCGACCACAATTCGCGGGCAGGCGCAGGAGCCCCGCCGCGTGAAGTTCATCCAGCGAGCCTTGTGATCTCGTTGCGGCTAACTCTTACTTTCCTGAGCGCTGAGCCGGGTCAGGCGCGGGGTCGGCTGACCATCAGCGGCCCGCGTTCCGTTATCCGCCGGCGTGGCCAGCGGCAGCCGGACCCGGAACGTCGCGCCGCCGCCCGGCTGCCGGGGATCAATGGTGATGGTTCCCCCGTGGGATTCCACGAGCGCGGCGGCGATGGACAGGCCAAGCCCGGTCCCGCCGCGGGCGCGGCTCCGCGCGTCATCGGTTCGGTAGAAGCGCTCGAAGACGCGCGATGCCTGCTCGGCGGTCATTCCCGGCCCGTTGTCGGCGACGGTGATCTGCCCGTAGCCCGGCACGCTGTCCACCGCGACGGTGACCAGTGTCCCCGGCGGGGTGTGCTGCAGGGCGTTGCCGATGAGGTTGTCGATGACCTGCCGCAGCCGCCCTCCGTCGGCGGAGACGATCACCGGGTCGGGCGCCGCCTGCAAGGTCAGGGATCGACCGCGCGCGACGGTGCGGGCCATCAGCACCGCCTCGGCGGCGACGCTGGACAGGTCCACCGGCTGCCGGTCCAGCGGCCGGTCCTCATCGAACTGGGCGAGCAGCAGCAGGTCATCGACGAGCAGTCCCATCCGGGTGGCTTCCTGCTGGATCCGGGTCATCAGCCGGGTCATCTCCTCGCGGCTGGCCGCCTCCCCCTGCTGCAGGCCAAACTCGGCCAGGCCTCGCACCGAGGTCAGCGGGGTGCGCAGCTCGTGGCTTGCGTCGGCCACGAAGCGGCGCATCCGGTCCTCGGAGTCCCGGGCGCGTGCCTCGCCCTCTTCCCTGGCCCGGTAGGCGGCCTCGATCCGGCCGAGCATGGTGTTGAGCACCGCGGCCAGCCTGCCCACCTCGGTATCAGCGGCGGGGCGGTCGATGCGGCGGGAGAGGTCCCCGGCGGCGATCGCCTCGGCCGCATCCTCGATCCTGGCCAGCGGCTTCAGGCTGACCCGGATCAGTGGGATCCCGATGGCCGCCAGGATCAAGATCGCGACGGCCCCGGCCGCCGCGTCCGCGGCCTCCAGGCTGGTGACGGTGCTGTTCAGGGCGTCGATGTTGTAGGCGATCAGCACGTACCCACCATCGTGCCCCGGCCGCACCAGCACCCGCCAGGAATGCCCCGGGTCGCCCGCGGCGGCCGCGGTGAACGGGCCACCGGTGCCGTGCAGCCGCGCCGCGGGAACCTCGGGCCGCCCGACGCCGCGCACCGACCCGCTGACGGTTGTGACCCGCCCGGAGGTGCTGACCTGCTCGATCAGGAACAGGCTGGGCAGCTGGGGCGACCCGCTGCGCGGCAGTTTGCCGGGCGCCAGCCCGGCGGGCGGACGGCCGTGTCCCCTCGGCCCGGCGAAGGTCAGCAGCTGCGCGTCAACCCGGCCGACCAGGTAATCACGCAGCATCGTCGTGCCAACCGCGCCCATCACCACCGAGGTGACCATGACCAGGATCGCGGCCGCTGCCATGATCCGCACCCGCAGCGACGCGTTCGCCAGCGACCGCGGCAGGCGGCGGAGCCGGAATCTCACGGAGGCGGGATCCGCAGGACGTAGCCCATGCCGCGGATGGTGTGGATCAGCCGAGACTCACCGTCGTCGACCTTGCGCCGAAGGTAGCTGACGCACGACTCCACGACGTTGCTGTCGCCGCTGAAGCTGTAATCCCAGACGTGGTCGAGAATCTGCGCCTTGCTGAGCACCCGCCCTGCGTTGATCATCAGGTAACGCAGCAGCTTGAACTCGGTCGGGGTCAGCCCGATCAGCCGGCCGCCGCGCCGGACTTCGTGGCTGTCCCCGTCAAGTTCGAGGTCCGCGACGACCAGGCGGGAGGCGGCGTCGTCCTGGCCGCCGCTGCGGCGCAGCACAGCCCGGATGCGGGCCAGGACCTCGTCGAGGCTGAACGGCTTCGTGACGTAGTCGTCCCCGCCGAGGGTCAGCCCGGCGACGCGATCGTGCACGGTGCCGCGCGCGGTCAGGAAGATGACCGGGATGCGCGGCCCACCGGAGCGGATCTGCCGCACCACATCAAATCCGTCGCCGTCGGGCATCATCACGTCGAGCAGAACCAGATCCGGCCGTGCCCTGACGGCGGCGCGAATCGCTTCAGCACCGGTTGCCGCGGTCACCACGTCGAAGCCGGCAAACCGCAGCGACCCTGACAGCAGCTCCAGGATCGTGGGCTCGTCCTCGACTACGAGCAGCCGTGCCTCGGCATCCGCCGGATGGGCGGCAGCATCAACAGCACCAGGGGATCCCACAGCCCAACGCTGGCCAGCCAACCTTCCGATTCTCTGAACGCCCACTCGGAGGTTGATCTGCATTTGCCCGGCCCGCCCGCGCCGCGCTGCCACGGCGCCGGAGGGAGGGAACGGGCGCCAGGCCGAACGCTCACTCGTTCCAGGCGACCTCGGGGCTGGTGATGCGGGCCAGGAGGGGGAAGGTGCCGAGTAAGTTAACCGATCACCCCAGACTCGACGAGGGCGCACTCCCTCTCGATCTCGGCAATGTTGGGCCGTGACTGGAGCAGCCCCTGCTCCAGCGCATAGGTGCCTGCCAGCTCCAGGCACCTGGCCAGGGAATCGCCCCAGCCGGCCGCCACGGCCCGGCCGCGCGGCGTGGCGGGCCGCTCCGACGATGTGTCGGTGATGGCGCGCCGCAGTGCCTGATAGAACCGGCTCACGGTCTTGGGATGCTCCTGGAGCACCTCGGTGCGCACGACGACCAGGTGGTTGGCCGGGATGGTGCCATGACGGTCGATCCACGCGCGCCCGGCCGCCGCGGCGTCCCGGATAACCGGGACAAGGGCTGCTCCTGGTGTATCCCCAGCGACCGGGGCCAGGACCGCTGCGGCCACCTGCCCGTCGCGCAGCAGATCGGCGACCGTGCCGTCGGCACGCTCGACGTTGCCGGGTTCGCGGTACTGCTCGACATGACAGGGTTCGGTCGTGACCCAGGTCACGTCCGTCGCCTCGACGCCGAACTCCTCGCGGAGGATCCCCCGTACCCACATCCCCGAGGTCTGGCTGTACGACCGGACGCCCACGCGCTTGCCAGCGAGTTCCCGGGGAGACACCGGGGCAGATGCCGACCAGCGGCTGAGCGAGTGGTGGTGAATATCCCCGGACATGACGATGGGCAGAAGCGTCAGCGGGATGCCGGCCTCGCGCGCCTGGAGGTAGGTCGCGAGGGCCAGCTCGCAGATGTCGAACTCAAGCTGGCGGACCATCCGGGCGAAGGCTGCGAAGATCGGCGTGACCCGGACGTACCTGCAGTCCAGGCCGCCGGGTTCGGCTGTTGCCGCCCTGAGCGCCTGGGCGTGCGGATAGTCGCCGAGGACAACGGAGAAGGGGGCCATGCCAGACATCCTGCCCCTGCCAGCTTGCGGATGGCGCCGGAGGCTAGAGCCCGTTACGCGACGCGTCCGGCTCCGCGGCGTCGCGTAACGGCCCGTC
>Ga0210385_10002249_pt1 | contig 11639 bp, 11 predicted proteins | sample IncBWH26OmetaG_FD_160107 | JGI IMG/M metagenome (GOLD analysis project Ga0210385, IMG submission 160107) | Forest soil microbial communities from Barre Woods Harvard Forest LTER site, Petersham, Massachusetts, United States - Inc-BW-H-26-O ... | reverse complement strand
CGACCCCGCTTCTCCCGCATGGGGGCTTGCGCGGCCCCCATCCCCCGCGGAACCCCCGGCTAATCGCCGGCGAAGTCGCCCGCGGTCAGCCGGAGCCCGCGCAGCAGCGTGAAGAGGTCGGCGCGGTCGGCCTCCGAGTACTCGCGCATGCCGAATTCCGCGGCCATCAGGTCACGGGTCGCCACCCGGACCGCGTCTCTGCCGCGCTCGGTGATCTCCGCGAGCCGGCCCCGGCCGTCGTCCGGGTTCGGCCGCCTGACCACCATGCCCTGCGCCTCGAGCCGGTCGATCGTGTTGGTCACCGACGTCGGGTGCACCATGAGCCGTTCGCCCATCACCCGCAGCGGCAGCGCTCCGGCGCGGCTGAACGACAGGAGCACGAGCGCCTCGTACCGGGCGAAGGTCAGCCCGTACGGGCGGAGAATGGCGTCGAGTTCGCCCAGCAGGATCTGCTGGGCGCGCATGATGGAGGTGACCGCCGCCATCGCGGACGACGGCCCGAACCGGTGCTCCCAGATCCGCGCCGCCCTGTCGATCGGGTCGAAGGGCAGCCCAAGCGCTTTCCGCACACGGGACACATTACGCACCGTCGCGCGGGAATTTGGCATGAGCAGGCGCCACGCGTACGTTCGGGAAAATTCTGTGCTTACAGCCCGATGCTGGCGAGCAGTTCTTCCGCTGCCTCGTGCGGGGTGCGGCTGCCGTCCGCCACCCGGGCGGCGAGCTCGTCGGGCACCCGCAGCCTGCCCCGCACCGCGCCGAAGGCCAGCGCGGCCACCTCGTCCCGCGCCCGGCCCAGCCGCCGCCGATCCCGCTCGCCGCTCTCCGCCAGCCACGCCCAGTGCCGGTCGAGCTGCCTGACGAGCTCGTCGACGCCCTCGCCCGTCGTCGCGACCGTGGTCACGATCGGCGGCTTCCACGCGCCGGTGGCGAGCGCCACCATGGCGCGCAGGTCGCGCACCGTCGCCTGCGTGTCGGGCCGGTCCGCCTTGTTCACCGCGAGCACGTCGGCGGCCTCGAGGACGCCGGCCTTCGCCGCCTGGATCGAGTCACCCATGCCGGGCACGACGAGCACCACCGTCGTGTCCGCCGTCGAGGCGACTTCCACCTCCGCCTGCCCCACGCCCACGGTCTCAACCAGGATGACCTGGTAGCCGGCCGCGGCGAGGACCCGGATCGCCTGCGGCGTCGCGGCGGCCAGCCCGCCGAGCTGCCCGCGGCTGCCCATCGACCTGATGAACACCCCAGGATCGGTCGCGTGCTCCTGCATCCGCACCCGGTCGCCGAGCAGCGCGCCGCCGGAGAACGGCGAGGTGGGGTCCACCGCGAGCACCGCGGTCTTGAGGTCGCGGCCGCGGAACGCCCGGATGAGCGCGCTCGTCACCGTGGACTTGCCCGCTCCCGGTGAGCCTGTCAGGCCGATGACGCGCGTTCCTTCGGCCGGGGATTTCAGGTTTTCAATCACAGAACGCAGGAGTTCGTCCCCGTCTTCGACCATGGAAAGCACCCGGGCGAGGGCGCGCGTGTCCCCTGCGTTTACCCGGTCGGCGAGGCTGTCTGTGCTCAGCGTGGCGGTCTCACGGGACTCGCAGCAGCAGGGCCGAGCCCTGGCCGCCGCCACCGCATAGTCCGGCCGCGCCGAGCCCGCCGCCTCGGCGGCGCAGCTCGTAGGCGAGGGTGAGCGCGATCCGCGCCCCCGAGGCGCCGAGCGGGTGACCGAGCGCGATCGCGCCGCCGTTGACGTTGACCTTGCCGGGGCTGACGCCCAGCTCGCGCATCGACTCGATGCCGACCGCGGCGAACGCCTCGTTGATCTCGATCAGGTCCAGATCGCTGACCTCGTGGCCGGCCTTGCGCAGGGCCTTCTTGATCGCGTTCGCGGGCTGGGAGTGCAGTGCGTTGTCGGGGCCGGCCACCGTGCCGAACGCGCCGACCTCGGCGAGCACCGCGACCCCGAGCCTGTCCGCCGCCTCCCTGGACGCGAGGACGAGGGCGGCGGCGCCGTCGGAGATCTGCGAGGCGGACCCGGCCGTGATCGTGCCGTCCGCGCCGAAGGCGGGCGGCAGCTTAGCCAGCGACTCGACGGTCGTGTCCGGGCGGATGCCCTCGTCCTGGGAGAAGACGGCCCCGCCGCTTCTCGCTGTTACCTCGACGGGAATGATCTCCTCGGCGAGGATGCCGTCCTTCGTCGCCCGCGCGGCGCGATGCTGGGATCGGGCGGCGAACTCGTCCTGTTCTTCCCTGGAGATGCCGAGCCCCTTGTTGTGGCCTTCGGTGGACTCGCCCATCGACAGCCCGTCGAAGGCGTCGGTCAGCCCGTCGAGGGCCATCGAGTCGAACATCTCGACCGGGCCGTACTTGTAGCCCTTGCGCGAGTTCTTCAGGATGTGCGGCGCGTTGGTCATGGACTCCATGCCGCCCGCGACGACGATCTCGTACTCGCCGAGCCTGATCAGGTCCGCGGCCTGGGCGATGGCGTCGAGGCCGGACAGGCAGACCTTGTTGACCGTCGTGGCCGGGACGGTCATCGGGATGCCCGCCTTGACCGCGGCCTGCCGCGCGGTGATCTGCCCGGCCCCCGCCTGCAGGACGTGGCCCATGATCACGTACTCGACCTGGCCCGGGTCGACGCCCGCCCGGTCAAGGGCCCCCTTGATGGCGAAGCCGCCGAGCTCGGCGGCGGAAAAGCCAGCCAGCGATCCCAGCAAGCGGCCGATCCCGGTGCGCGCTCCGCCGATGATGACTGGGTCGCCCATGGCCGGCCTCCTGAGTTGTGCTTGCGTGCCTCTTTGCCAAGATACCCATCATGCTGCTGAGGATCGATCATGTGGGGATCGCCTGCCGCTCGCTTGACGCGGCGATCGAGCGGTACACGTCCGTCTTGGGGTTCGCCGTGGCGAGCCGGGAAACCAACGCCGAGCAGGGTGTGCGCGAGGCCATGCTCGCAATCTCAGGGCTCGCCACCGCGGGCGGAGAGTCCTACGTCCAGCTGCTCGAGCCGCTCGGGGACGACACGCCGGTCGGCCGGTTCCTGGCGCGCCGCGGCGAGGGGATCCACCACGTCGGTTACGCGGTCCCCGACGTGGTCGCGGCGCTCGAGACGATCGGCGGCCGCGGGGTACGGCTGATCGACAAGCGGCCGCGGCACGGCTCGATGGGCGCCTCGATCGCGTTCCTCCACCCGGCCGATCTCGGCGGCGTGCTGACCGAGCTCGTCCAGCCCAGGGACGCGTGAGCAGCGACTTTCCGGGCCGGGGGGCCGCGGCTTCACCGGGCGGCTGAGGCTCATAGACTGGCGAGGCAGGCACGACGCAAGCCCCGCAGGCATAAAGTGGGCGGAGAACGGTGAAGCGCCTACAGATGCGGCGAAGGCGGAGTAATGTGCCTGTCACTGGGCGAGATAATCGCCGGAGTCCGCGATGCAGCGCCATAGTCCTTCCAGGCCGGCAGGCCCGGCTGAGGGTGGGGGGTGCGGTTCTCGCGGGCCGTCGGCGATGATCCGGCCGCTGACCCCGCGTGCTGTCCCCCCGTCAAGCCAGGATCCAGGATTAGGCCACATGCAATCGGATATTGACGCTCAACTGACTAATTTCTTTGAAGACACGCCGCCGCGCGACTTCGCCAAGGTAATGCGCGGATACGATCCGCACCAGGTGGACGAGCACATACGGCAGCTCAGCACCGAGGTCCGCCGGCACCAGGAAGACTCGCTGGCCGCGCGGCGCGAGCTGTCCGAGGCGACCCGCCAGATTCAGGAGCAGGAGCGGCCGACCTATTCCGGGCTCGGCGCCCGCATCGAGCAACTGCTGCGGCTCGCCGAGGAGCAGGCCACCGAACTCGTCCAGGCCGCGCGGTCCGAGGCCAACGAGATCAAGGCCGCCGCGAAGGTTGACGGCGCGGAGCTGCGGGCGGCCGCCGAGAACGAGGCCGGCGAGCTGAGGGCCACCGCCAAGCGCGAAACCGAAGAGATGCGCGGCGCCGCCGAACGCGAGGCGGACTCGATCCGCACCGCGTGCCGGCGCGAGGCGGACGAGCTGACGAACACGACCGAGCGCGAGGTCGCCAAGCTGCGCGCCACCGCCGACCACGAGGTCGCCGAGAAGCGCGCCGCGACCGAGCGGGACATCGCCAAGCTGCGCACCACGACCGAGCGCGAGGTGGCCCAGCTCAAGGCGGCGGCCAAGCGCGAGCGCGACGAGATCCTCACGACCTCCAAGCGGCAGGCCGACGAGATGCGGTCGCAGGCGCAGCGGATCCTGGAGGAGAGCGAGGCGCAGCGGGCACAGGCCGAGGCGGAGTTCGAGATCCAGCTCGCCGCCCGCCGCGAGGATTCCGAGCGCCAGGAGGCCGAGCGGCTCTCCGCCGCCCAGGCCGCGACGCAGAAGCTGGTTTCCGAGGCGGAGCAGCGCGCGTCCACCGCCGAGCAGCGGGCCGCGAAGGCGTCCGCGCAGGCCGACCAGACCAGGCGGGACGCCGACCAGCACGCGCGGCAGCTGGTCAGCAACGCTAAGAAGAACGCGGACCAGATCGTCGCGCAGGCCAAGGCGCAGGCCGAGGCGCTGCTGAGCGAGGCCAAGACCGACGCCGAACGCCGCCGGGTTACCGCGCAGCGCGAGGTCGACGAGCTGACCAGGCAGAAGGACAACATCTCCAGCCACCTCGCGCAGGTGCGCCAGCTGCTCGGCGGGCAGCTCGGCGGGGCGATCCCGAACATGGAGCCGTCCGTCGCCGCGCCGCAGGCCAAGCCAGCCATCGCGGAGAGCGCGCCGGCGGGCCGCGCCGCGCCCGCTGGCAACGCCGGCCCCGTTACCCAGGCCGCTCCCGCCGCACCGCCCGCACCGGCCGCCGCCCCGCGGCAGCCCGGGAACGGCACGGCGACCGTCCAGGCACCCCGGCCGCAGGCCGGGAACGGCGCGCCCGTGCCCGCCGGCGCGCCGGCGCCGGTGACCGGGCCGAAGGCCGAGGCCAAGCCGGAGAACGACGAGGACTGGTGGACCGAGTAAGGTTCCGCGGCTAACCGGGTTCTTCGTGACGGTGCCCCGGCCCTTTCGGGCCGGGGCACCGTGCATTACACCGTGGTGAGGCCGCCGTCGATGGCGAGGACCTGGCCGGTCATGAAGGAGGAGGCATCGCTGGCCAGGAACACGGCGGGGCCGCCCATCTCTTCCGGCCTGCCCCAGCGGCCCATCGGCACGTTAGCGATCGTCGCCTGGCCCCCGTCAGGGGATTCCCAGAGCATGCGGTTGAGGTCGGTCGCGGTCCAGCCCGGGCACAGCGCGTTCACCCGGACGCCGGTCCGGCCCCACTCGCTGGCCAGCGTCTTGGTCAGGGAGACCACCCCGGCCTTGGCGGCCCCGTACGGGGCGAGGAACGGCGCGGCGGCCAGGCCTGCAACCGACGCGATGTTGATCACCGAGCCGCTGCCGCGGGCCGTCATGTGCGCGCCCGCGGCCTGGCAGATCCACATCGTGGTGTCCAGGTTGAGCCGCAGCACCTTCTCCCACCCGGCCAGCCGCAGGTCGAGGAACGGCACCGCGAAGTTCGAGCCGCCGGCGTTGTTGACCACGATGTCGAGGTGGCCGAGCCGTGTGATCGCCGTCGTCACCACGCCGGCGGCGGCCTGCTGGGTGGCCAGGTCGGCGGGGATCTCGACGGCCTCGCGGCCGAGGTCCCTGACCAGCTTGCCGGTCTCGGCGAGCCCGTCGGCGCCGCGCGCGGTCACCGCGACGTCGGCGCCCGCATCGGCGAAGGCCACGGCGATGACCCGGCCGATGCCTCGCGAGGCACCGGTCACGAGCGCCTTCTTACCCGCCAGGCTGAACTGCTCCAGCGTCACGGCTTGTCCTCCCATTCGGTGGGCAGCGCGCCGCCATGGAGCGCCGCCGGGTTGATCGTCGCCGCGATCTCGTCCAAGACGATGCGGACGTAGTGTTCCCCCACCCACAAGTGCTTAGCGCCGTCCACGCCGATGACGGTGGCCTTCGGCACCCGCGCGAACCGCTGGCGCGCCTCGTCAGGACGAAGATAATCGTCCAGCTCGGGGACCATGACGGTCAGCCGCTTACCCGACGCGGCCCAGGCGTCCAGGTCCTCGTCGGCCGCCCGGCGCAGCGGAGGCGACAGCAGGATCGCGCCCTCCACCTGCGGGAGCAGGCCCCACTTCAGCGTCAGCTCGGTGCCGAACGACCAGCCGAGAAGGTAGATGTGCGGCAGCCCCGCGGCCGCCGCGTACCCGACAGCCGCCTCCACGTCGTGCCGTTCCGTCATGCCGCCGCCGAACTCGCCCTCGCTCTTGCCCTGCTCGGACTCGGTGCCCCTGGTGTTGAACCGCAGCACCGCCAGGTCGGCCAGCGCGGGCAGCCGGAAGGACGCCTTGCGGATGACGTGGCTGTCCATCATTCCGCCGTGCGTCGGCAGCGGGTGCAGGCAGACGAGCGTGGCGGCCGGCTCGCGGTCCGCAGGCAGCGCGAGCTCGCCGATCAGCTTCAGCCCGTCCACGGTCGTGAGGGTGATCGGCGTCCGCCTGGCCGGCAGGATCGTCGCAGCCCTGATCTGAATCACGGTGTCCTCTCGCGGGTAAACGTCTCAGCCGGGCCGGCGGTTCAGCCGCCGCTGCCAGCACACAGTGTGCCAGTGTCGCCTGGACGCGGCGCCGGCGTGCGCGGGCCATACCACGACATGTGCCGTACCAGGGTAGATCTCCTGGTCACAGCCTGGGCACCGGTACGCCTTGACGGCCGCCGCGCCGGGCACCGGCCGCACTACCCAGTCACCGTCCGGCCACTCTTCGATCCGCTCAGGCCCCAGCGGCGCGGCCGGGGCGGCGGGCCGGGGTCGCCGGGTCTTGCGCGGACTCACGGACATCAAGCCTATCGGCGTGCTGACGCGTTGCGATTGGCACTACAGTGACGTTCCGTGCGGCTGGTAATCGCTCGGTGCAGCGTGGACTACGACGGCAGGCTCACCGCTCATCTCCCGTCCGCCCTCCGGCTGCTCATCGTCAAGGCCGACGGGTCGGTCCTCGTGCATTCCGACGGCGGCTCCTACAAACCGCTGAACTGGATGTCGCCGCCGTGCCGGCTGACCGAGCAGCCGGACAAGTGGACCGTCACCAACAAGGCGGGCGAGACGCTGACGATCACGATCTTCGAGACGATCAGCGACACCTCGGTGGACCTCGGCGTGGATCCCGGCCTGGTGAAGGACGGCGTGGAGGCGCACCTGCAAGAACTGCTCGCCGAGCAGCTGCACATCCTCGGCGACGGCTGGCGCCTCGTCCGCCGCGAGTACCCGACGCCCATCGGCCCGGTCGACATCATGTGCCGCGACGCGGGCGGCGCGCACGTCCCCATCGCCATCAACCGTGGCGGCGATGTCAACGGGTCCGATTTTGGCGAAGGAACTGGATCGCGAGCGGGGGCTCATGTGGCAGTCGAGATCAAGCGTCACGCTGGCATTGACGCAGTCGAACAGTTGACCAGATACCTCGACCTCCTGAACCGTGACCCCCTACTGGCCCCTGTTAAGGGCGTGCTAGCTGCGCAGACTATAAAGCCGCAGGCACGCACACTTGCCGAAGACCGCGGTATCCGGTGCGTGGTTCTGGACTACGACGCTATGCGCGGCATCGAGCGCGAGGGCACGCTGTTCTGAGGCCTCTGAGCCTTATCCGCTTGTTGCGCGTGGGCTTGGTGGTGTTCACCGCGTCACGTCGGTGCCCTTTCGCGGGCACCGAACGACGCGGCGTCACACCACCTGCGCCCCCGCTTTCCCTTTGGCTTTCGAACGTCCCTCGGGTTTCTCATGATCACGTAAACATTTTTTCTGATGTAAAGAAAGTGTCCTATGGGTACCCAAATCTTTCGTCGAAAACAAAGTTTTCGTGATCATGGCGGCGCGGGGTCGGCTTGAATGAAACGCAACAGGTCTGTATCGTTTGCTTTGTGAGCAGCGAACCCGCCGGCCGCCGCGGCGGCCGGCAACGTGATCCCGGGACGGATTCGGCCATCATCGAGGCGGTCCTGGAGATGGTCGCCGCCGGCGCCTCGCTGACCGGCCTGTCGCTGGTGACCATCGCGAAGGAGGCCGGGGTGTCGCGCAACAGCGTGTACCGGCGCTGGAAGACCAAGGACGAGCTCTACCTGGACGTGCTGGAGACGGTCAACGAGCCGCTGCCCTCGCCCGCCGGGATCAGTACCCGCGATGACCTGATCATGCTCGTGCGGGTCCTCGCGGAACGGGTCGTCGACAACAGGTCGAGCCACATGCTGCGGGCCCTGAACGCCGAGGCCGCGGCGTTCCCCCAGTTGCACCGGCGCTACTTCGACGAGATCGTCGCCCCCCGCCGGGCGGCCATGAACGACGTCCTGAGGCGCGGAGCGGAACGCGGCGAGATCCGCTCCGACGTGGACCTGAACCTGGTCTCCGACCTGCTCGTCTCGCCCCTCCTCGCCCGGATGGCGCAGGGCGGCACCGACCAGCTCGACCCCGCCCAGGCCAGCCGGCAGATCACCGACCTGGTTCTATCCGGTGCCGCACCTGCCCCGGCGAGCCCGAATTGAGGTTTCGTTACGCACTCTTGCCTGATACGGACAAGTATCTGCGGCCTTTTACAAGGTAAAGTGGCTCGCAACGCTGGGGAGCGACCATGGAAAGCCTATGACTGACGGCGATATCGAATCGGATGAGGCATCCGATGTGGCAGTCGCCGCGGCGAACGTACCCGATCAACGGAATATCGTGGTCCGGGACCAGTACGTGGCTGGCCGGGATCTCACGATCACGCAGTATCTCCAGGAACGCGGGCCGCTCGTCACAAGTCTTTTCCAGCTGCCGCCTGATATAAGCGATTTTACGGGCCGGGCCGCCGTGCGAGATGAGCTGATCTCGTTGCTCAAGTCGGGCGACACGCACGCCATTGTGATCTCTTCCATCGCCGGTGTGGCCGGGATCGGGAAAACGGCGCTGGCCGTCCACGCCGCGCACCGGCTGGCGGCGGACTATCCCGACGGTCAGCTCTACGTTGATCTTCGCGGAGTCGGCGAGGAACGACTCGATCCGTCTGCGGTGCTCGCCGAATTCCTACGGGCACTGGGGCTGGAGGGACGCTCGATTCCCGACGGTATAGAGGACCGTTCCGTGCTCTACCGCGCGGGTCTCGCCAATCGCCGCGTGGTTGTCGTCCTTGACAATGCTTTCAGCGAAGCGCAGGTACGGCCCCTGCTGCCAGGAAGCCCGACGTGCTGCGTCATCATAACAAGCCGCCGTAAGCTTGCCGCGCTGCCGGTAAGCAAAAGCTACTCACTCGATGTCCTGTCGAAATCAGAGGCGCTAGAGCTACTGCGGAAGATGTGCGGAAACGAGCGAATTGATCAAGAGCCCGACGCGGCGAGCACGATCGTCACGCTCTGCGGATTCCTCCCGTTGGCGATCCGGATCGCGGGCGCGCGGCTTGTCCAGCGCGACCATTGGAGGCTTAGCCACCTCGTTGATATCATGTCGAGCGAGCGACAGCGGCTCGAGGCGCTCAGGGTAGGTGATTTGGAAGTGCGGAGCAGCTTCTCGCTTAGCTATGACTCCGAAGAGGAGCGAGGCCGTCGCCTATTCCGGTTGCTGGGCCTCGTGAAGACCGTGGATTTCGCGGGCTGGGTCGCCGCGCCGCTGCTTGATTGCGACCAGGAGACGGCGGAGGAGCTTGTCGATCGCCTCGTGGACGCCCAGCTTTTGGACGTAAGCGGACGCGATGCCGCCGGCGAGACCCGGTACCGCTTTCACGACTTGCTTCGCGTGTATTCCCGTGAGCGGCTCGCCGACGAAGAGCCCCGGGCCGCCGCGACCGCGGCCGAGCGGCGCTTGATAGCGGCGTATCTCAGGCTGGCCGAACGGTCGCACATTCTCCAATGGCCAACCGGTCTCCGCCCGGACGTACATCCCGCGCCGCGATGGCCGTGACTGGAGAAATCGACGGACGGGTGATTGGCGACCCATTGCAGTGGTTCGCCACCGAGTACCCCGCGCTTATCTCCTGTGTCCAGTCGGCGTATGACCTGGGTGAGCTTTCCACCGCCTGGGAGCTCAGTTGCTATCTGGCGTTTTTCTTCGAGTCTCGCTCGCAGTGGGACGCATGGGAGAAGACGCATCTCATCGGCCTTAAGGCAGCGATAGAGCTTGACGACCCCTACGCCGAGGCCTGTATGCGGCGCGGCCTCGGCGCGATGTATGTGTATCGCGGCCGGTGGGCCGAAGCCCGGCAGAATTTCGACCTCGCACTCGCCAAAATCAGGGCCGGCGACTCCCGCCGCTGGGAAGCCGCGACCGTGCAGAGCCTCGGTGACCTGGATCGCCGCCTGACGAACTGGGATGACGCGCTGGCGCACTATGACGTCGCGCTGAAGATCTATCAGGACCTGGACGACAGGCTTTCGGTCGCCGCGGTGACGCGGTGCATCGGCGTCATCCGGCGTTACCAGGGACGCTGGGACGAGGCCGACAGGTACTTCATGACGGCGCTGCCGATCGTCGAGGCGCACAGCGACCGGCGATCACTGGGATCGCTCTTGCACAGCATCGGGGACCTGCGGCGCCGCGCTGGGCAGTACACGGAGGCCGAACAGTACTATGCGCGGTCTGCCGAACTCTTCGAGAGCATAGAAGACCGCCGGTGGGGATCGGCGGTCAAGCGGAGCCTCGCCGACGTGCGCATGCGACAGGGCCGGTACGACGAGGCGCTGGCGCTGCTTGACGAGGCAGCCGACGTGTTCGACGAACTCGGGGACAAGCTCTGGGGAGCGGCCACCCTTCGCTGCCGTGGCGACGTCCTGTGCGCGCTGGGGCAGTCCGAAGCCGCTCGGTCGGCCCTGCTCGAGGCGCTCTCACGATTCGAGAGCGCCGGCGACCGGCGCTGGATGGCCAAGTGCCACATCAGCCTGGGCGACGTGGCCGCGGGGGAGCGCCGGTTGAGCGAGGCCATCGCGCACTGGCGTACGGCTCAGCGGCTCGTGGATGGCCTGGGCACCGCCGAGTCCGCGGAGATCTCCCGGCGCCTCGAGGAGTCGGCACGACCGTGAGGACGGTCGGCCCGGCAGGCGCGGGGCGGGACGACGGCGTGGATGCGGGTTAGTCGTCGAGGGCGGCGGTTACGCGGCGGTGGGCGGCCCAGATTTCCTCGGGGAGGCCGGGGAACTGGGCCAGGTGGGCCTCGCGGAAGCCCATTTCCTGCTGCCAGCGGGGGGTGTCGATGGTCAGCAGCTTGTCCAGGTCACCGGGGTCGATCTGGAGGCCGTCCAGGTTGAGCTCGTCCTTGGCCGGCAGGATGCCGACCGCGGTCTTGACCCCTTCGACCTCGCCGTTCCTGAGCTGCATCAGCCACAGCAGCGCGCGCAGGTTCTCGCGGTAGCCCGGCCACAGGAAGTGGCCGTCATCGGGGTCGCGCTGGAACCAGTTGACGTGCGCGAAGATCGGCCGCTGCGTGGCCTGGCCGACGATAGTGAGCCAGTGTGCCGCGTACGGGCCCTCCGGGTAGGACATGAACGGGCGCATCGACATCGGGTCGTAGCGGAGCTGGCCGTCGACGCCCTCGGCCGCGAAGGTGGCTTCCGCACCGAGCGTGAGGCCGTCGTAGACGCACTCGGCCACGTCCG
>Ga0210385_10002248_pt1 | contig 11642 bp, 9 predicted proteins | sample IncBWH26OmetaG_FD_160107 | JGI IMG/M metagenome (GOLD analysis project Ga0210385, IMG submission 160107) | Forest soil microbial communities from Barre Woods Harvard Forest LTER site, Petersham, Massachusetts, United States - Inc-BW-H-26-O ... | reverse complement strand
AACGAAACTCACCGCGTCAATGTGCCGAAATCCCAGCGCAATCAGCTGGCTCAGATACTGAACTTTTTCCTCCGTGGGAATCACGTCGCGCAATCCCTGCCACGCGTCCCGCGGACATTCCACGATCGTCACTTCACTGGCCATAAGTTTTCAGAACCACGGGCTCCGGTAAATGTGCACTGCATACCACAATAGAAAAACCGACAGTAACACCGAAAATCCCATCAGCGTCACCGCGATCCGCGAAATCTTTCCTTCGCTCGCCTTCATGATCGTTAGTGCCGCCGCAACAATGATTCCAATCACGCCCAAATATTGGCACACCTGAAAAATAAACCACAGCGCCGAGCTGTAGTACGCATTCCCCGAAATCTGCGCCGAAACGAATACATCGAGCATCGCCGGAAGACAAAACAACATCGTAACGCCGAACATTCCGTACCCGCCCCTGCGTCGTTCGTTCGTCATCGCCTGATCAGGAGTGCTTGGTAGAAAGTTTCCGTCTTCCGTCCGGTGCTTCTTAACTATCGGCTTCTATTCGATAACTTTAAACCCTGAATTCACGTTTGCAGTACGCCGGTTTTGAACTCAGCAACCTTCGGGTTCAACGACGCGGCTTCCAGTGCCTCGATTAATGCCTCCCGCGTATGCGCTGGATCGATAATCGCATCCACCCACAATCGCGCCGCAGCATATCGCGGATCGGTCTGGTCTTCGTAAGTTTTGCGAATCGATTCGTGCAACTCCCTCTTCTCCGCGTCGCTCAGCTTTTTTCCTTCGCGCTCCAGCTGCTTGATCTTGATCTCAACCAACGTGCCCGCCGCCGAATCGCCGCTCATCACCGCGTAACGCGCCGTCGGCCATGCAAACACAAACCGCGGATCATAAGCCTTGCCGCACATCGCATAATGTCCTGCGCCGAAGCTGCCGCCGCAAATCACAGCAATCTTGGGGACCACGCTGTTGGCCACCGCGTTCACCATCTTCGCGCCCGAGCGAATGATCCCGCTCCACTCCGCTTCCTTGCCCACCATAAACCCGTTCACGTCGTGTAAAAAAATCAAGGGCAGCAGATTCTGATTGCAGTCCAGAATAAATCGCGCGGCCTTGTCCGCAGCCTCGTTGTAAATCACTCCGCCAAATTCAATCCGCTTCTCGCCCGTGCCCGGCGCTACGGTCGTTACATTCTTCTTCTGATTAGCCACAATCCCCACGGCCCATCCACCGATGCGCGCGTAGCCGCACAACAGCGTCTGCCCATACTCCGCGCGATACTCCTCGAATTCGCTGCGGTCCACAATCCGCGCGATAATTTCGTGCATGTCGTACTGCTTGCCGGGCGCAGTTGAAAAAACGCCATAGATGCCTTCCGCTGCGTACGCCGGAGCCGCCGCCGTCTTGTGATCGAACGGCGCGCCAGCCGCGTGCCCCATCTTATCCACTAGCGCGCGTAACCTCTTGACGCACGCCGCGTCGTCCGGCTCGCGAAAATCCACGGTTCCGCTGATCTGTGCGTGCATCTGCGATCCGCCCAATTCTTCCGCGGAAGTCTTCTGCCCAATCGCCGCCTGCACCAGCGCGGGTCCCGCCAAAAATAATCCGCTGCCTTCGGTCATCAAAATCTTGTCGCACATCACCGGTAGGTAAGCTCCGCCCGCGACGCACATCCCCATGATCGCAGCGATCTGCGGAATGCCCATCGCGCTCATCACCGCATTATTGCGAAACACGCGCCCGAAATCGTCCGTGTCCGGGAAGACGTCTTCTTGCAGCGGAAGAAAAATGCCGGCGGAATCTACCAAATAAATCGTCGGAATGTGATTTTCAATCGCGATGTTCTGCGCGCGAATTACCTTTTTCGCGGTCATCGGAAAAAACGCGCCAGCCTTCACCGTCGCATCATTGGCGATGATCATGACTTGCCGTCCCGAAACGCGTGCGAGGCCCGTGATCGTTCCGGCCGACGGCGCGCCGCCCCACTCCTGATACATATCGTGCGCGGCGTACAATCCCAGCTCGAAAAATTCTGTTTTCGCGTCAATCAGCTTCGCGATGCGTTCCCGCGCTGTGAGCCGATTCTTCTTGTGCTGCGCTTCGATGGCTTTCGCGCCGCCGCCCTGGCGAATCTTCTGCTCCTCGTTCTTGATTTCGGTGAGGCGGTCCACCATCAGCCGGCTGTTCTTTTCGAATTCGGCCGACTTCTCGTCCACGCGCGTTTCGATTTTCGTTCCGCTCACCCAGCGCTCTCCTCGCAGCAATCCGCACAATACGATAATCGCCTTACAGCGCTTCCCAACGGCTGCAGGATTCTATCACCCCTGAATTGTTTTGACTCGCGCCGCAACTGCGCTAGAATCGCAGCGGCTCGCGGCACTGCCGCAAGCCACATCTCTCCTCTGGAGGCGCCTATGCGCAGCGATTCCCACGCGAAGGATAGGTCTGTCTCCAAATCGCCCCGATAGGGTTCGCGACGGCGTTGCCTTGGCATTTGTAGCGGCGCACTTTAGTGCGCCATCGGTGTCAGGGAGATAACTGCCGGCGGTCTGAAGACCGCCGCTACAAAGGCGTGGCGCTTTTGTTTCGCACACTCTAGCACGACGAAATATCCATCGAGGCGTGACCCAACAATCGCAATAAGCCCGCGCGCACCGTCGCGCACAGGAGATTCACAAATGCATTTCATTGATTTGGATTTAGCGCGCCGCGTGGAAATGGCCGAAGCTCGCGCCGGCCGCGAATGTGCCGAGGCCTGCCATCGCCTGCACCCGGAATTTCCGGTAGACGTGGAAGAAATCGCCGGAGGCATCGCCGTTTTTGCCGGCGTGGATTCACCGGTGACTCAAGCCATCGGAGTAGGCCTTCACGGAACGGTGAGTGACGCCGAACTCGGCGCGCTCGGCGAATTCTTTCACAGCCGCAAAGCCCCAGCCGCCATCGAGCTATGCCCGCTGGTGGAAATGAGCCTCTATGAGAAGTTCGCCGCGCGAAATTATCGTCTGCTCGAAGTCTCGAATGTTCTGCTGCTTGATGACTTGACAGCAGCGCGCATCGAAGACAAGCTCCCTCCAGGCGTCACGATCCGGGTCGCCACGCCCGATGAATTAAAGCTCTGGACGCTGACCGTAGCGCAAGGTTTCGCCGAGCATTTTCCAGTTACGCAGGCGATGCTCGATCTGATGGAAGGCTTCTACTACCGCTCCACGGCGTGTTGCTACCTGGCGTTCGCGTATGGCGAAATCGCCGGCGGTGCAGCGGTCTCCGCCGACCACGGCGTGTGCGGCCTGTTCGGCGCAAGCACGCTGCCCGCATACCGCCGCCGCGGCGTGCAATCGGCGCTACTGGCCGCCCGCCTTGCGTGGGCGCGCGAAAAGGGCTGCGACATCGCCGTCAGCATCACCCAACCCGGCAGCATCTCGCACCGCAACATTGAACGCAGCGGCTTTCGCGTTGCCTACACGCGCACAAAACTGAGCCTTCCGCCTTCGTAGTAACGGCTAGTTGGCGTTCAACTTTTGTGAAGCAACGGTCGCGTGGTTTGGGTCTGGGGGCGGTTTCGCTTTGCGGAACTCGCCCTCGCAGTGCGCTTGTCGCATCCTCGCGCGACAAAGCATTGGCAGGGCCGCGATTTTGGTGTATGAAACGCGTATCGTCCGGACGGACAAATGACCTCACCGCCGCTCCAATCCAACACAGCATTCCCTGTTCAACCGCGCCCGCGCAACTGGCTCGAGCGAAATTGGAAATGGGCTGTCCCGGTACTCGTCGTCAGTTGCCTCCTGGTGCTCACGCTGTTCGTCGGTGGAATTGTTTGGGGCGTCACGTCAATGATACGTGCGTCGTATCCCTATCAACTGGCTGTCAAGCGCGCCACGGAATCGCCAGCGGTCGCTGCGAAACTCGGGACGCCTCTGCATATCGGCTGGTTAATTATGGGCAACGTGAATTTCAACGGCCCGGAAGGAAACGCCAGCCTGAGCATTCCCGTCTCTGGCCTGTACGGAAAAGGCGACATCATCGTAGTAGGCAAGAAGCACGGCAATCACTGGAAATTCGACACGCTCGAAGTGGATGTGACGGGAGAAGATGAGCCGATTCCGTTGCTCGAGCCCGAAGTTAAGCCTGCGCCCGCACCGGAAACGTCGCCCAGTCCAACCAGAGACTCGACTTAGGGTCGGCGTGGTTCCGCTATTCGCTAGAATTCAGGTTTTCTGTGCGGTAAGTTCGTTGCGTGGTGAGCGGCTACGCTTCGCGCGGCGCAGCAGCAACGCGCTGGCGTATAAAATCAACGATAGCCTGCGTGGTAGTCCCAGGAAGAAAAACTTCGGCAATGCCGCCTTGCTTCAACGCCGGAATATCCGCCTCCGGAATAATTCCGCCGATCAGCACGGTCACATCATTCATTCCCTTGCCGCGCAGCAATTCCATCAACCGCGGACAAAGCGTATTGTGCGCGCCCGAGAGAATCGAAAGCCCAATCACGTCCACGTCTTCCTGCGCCGCCGCCGAAGCAATCATTTCCGGCGTCTGTCGCAACCCGGTATAAATCACTTCCATCCCCGCGTCGCGCAACGCCCGCGCAATAATTTTCGCGCCGCGATCGTGCCCATCGAGCCCCGGCTTGGCGATCAACACCCTGATTTTTTTGTCAGGCATATGTAAGCAAGAATACTCGAAATCCCCGCTAATACGATAGCAGCACTCCCCGGCGGGTTCTATCTCGATAGGTTCAGCAGAAAATCTTCCACCAGCGCGTTGAACTTGTCCGGATCGTCCACAAACAGCGCGTGGCCGTCGCCTTCGAATATTTCCAACTTGGAATTCGGAATGTTCTTCTGCATCGCTACGATGGTGCCCATATATCCGCTCTTCGCGGCACAGACCACCGCGGGCTTATCAATCTTCGGCAATACGGCTCGGTAATCCGCCACAAAAAGTCCCACCAGTAGGGCCACCGCTGAATTCGTCGGAACTTGTAGCGACGCTTGCACGACCTTGTTGACGTAGTCGTCCGGATGCGGTTTTTTGAAATTTAGCTGACGAATGAAACCGTTCGCGGAGTTCTTCCGATCCTCCAGAACTCCTTTCAGGAGTCCAAAGTCCTGATCTGCGTCTCCCGGCGCGCGCCCGCCTGCATCGTTATCCACCAAAATCAGCCCCGCGAGATCGCCGGTGCCGAACTGATCCACGTACGCCATCGTCTCCACCACCGCCATGGACCACGCCACAATCACCACGGGCGCCAGGTGCAACTGATCCACTACGGCCTTGATGTCTCGCGCCATCACGGCTGGATACAGTCCATCACTCGTCTGCGAAGACTGCCCCTGCGATCGCGGGTCCATCGCCACCACGCGATAATCGTGCGCGAAATAATCAATCTGGCTCTGCCAAATCCACGCCGGCATCGTCCATCCCGGCACAAAAAGTATGGAAGGGAACTGATGCGCCGCGGAAAGTCCAATTTCGCCCTTCTTGATCACGGCATCCTTCGGCATCGGGTTGCCAATCTGTGCGCTGGGCGAAGTCGCGAGGCGCCCCGCTTCGATGTAATGAATCTTCACCCCGTCCGAGGTTGTGACGAACCCGCCCCGCTCCCCGGGCTTCTTGTCCTTAGGCGCAGCCGATGCCACGCCTGCGAAAATGGTGACCGCCCACACCATCGCGCCAGCCGCGACACCCAACAAGGAAAGTCGCTTCATTATTTCTTGCATAATTAAGTGATTGCGACCTCTTCGTAGATGCCGAAGACCGCGCGCATGGCGTCGCAGACTTCGCCCAGCGTGGCGTACGCTTTTACCGCGTCGTAAATGAAGGGCATCAGATTGTCTTTGCCTGCGGCAGCCTTGCGCAAAGCCGCCAAACGCCGCTCGACTTCCGCGTTCGATCGGTCGGCTCGCAACTTCTTCAGCTGTGCGATCTGCCGCGTCGCGACCGTCTCATCGATCTGCAAAATATCAATGCCTTTTTCTTCGGCGACATAATCATTCACGCCAACAATAATCTTTTCCTTGCGATCCACCGCTAGCTGATATTTGTACGACGCCTCCGCAATTTCCCGCTGCGGATAGCCCCGCTCGATCGCCGCCACCATTCCGCCCAGCGCGTCAATCTTGTGGATGTAATCCCGGGCTCCCAGCTCTTCCTCATTCGTCAGCGCTTCCACAAAGTACGAACCGCCCAAGGGATCCGCCGTATTCGTCACGCCGCTTTCGTGCGCGATAATCTGCTGCGTGCGCAAAGCCAGTGTCGCCGCAAATTCCGTGGGCAATGCCCAAGCCTCGTCCAGCGAATTGGTGTGCAACGATTGCGTCCCGCCCATTACCGCGGCCAACGCCTGCAGCGCTGTGCGCACCACGTTGTTGTAAGGCTGCTGCGCCGTCAACGAACATCCCGCAGTCTGTGTATGAAAACGCAGCGCCCACGACCGCGGATTCTTCGCGCCAAACCGCTCCGTCATCGTCTTGTGCCAAATCCGCCGCGCCGCTCGGTATTTCGCGATCTCCTCGAAAAAATCACTGTGCGCATTGAAGAAGAACGAAAGCCGCGGCGCAAACTCGTCCACATCCATCCCGCGCCGCACGCCCCACTCGACGTACTCGATCCCGTCGCGCAACGTAAACGCCAATTCCTGAATCGCCGTCGAGCCCGCCTCACGAATGTGGTACCCGCTGATTGAAATCGGATTGAACTTCGGAGTTTCCTTTGCGCCAAATTCCAGCGTATCAATCACCAGCCGCATCGAAGGTTCCGGCGGATAAATGTATTCCTTCTGCGCGATATATTCCTTCAAGATGTCGTTCTGCAGCGTCCCCGAAATCTTTTTCCAGTCCGCGCCTTGCTTTTCCGCCACTGCGAGGTACATCGCCCAAATCACCGCCGCCGGTGAATTAATGGTCATGGAAGTCGTCACATCCGCCAGCGGAATCTGGTCGAACAGCACTTCCATATCCGCCAGAGAACTGATCGCCACGCCGCACTTGCCGACCTCGCCCTCAGACAGCGCGTGGTCCGCGTCGTAACCCATCAAAGTGGGCAAATCAAACGCCACTGAAAGCCCGGTCTGTCCCTGTCCGAGCAAATAACGAAAACGCGCGTTGGTGTCCTGCGCAGTCCCGAACCCCGCGAACTGCCGCATCGTCCACAATCGCCCGCGATACATCGTGGAATGAATTCCGCGCGTGTACGGCGGCTCGCCCGGATAACCCAAATCCTTTTCCGGATTCCAGTCGGGCAAATCGGCCGGAGTGTACAGTCGCCGTATCGGATAGTTCGAAATCGTGGTGAACTCATGCGCACGCTTCGGCGATTTCGCGAGCGTCGGCTCCAAAGTTTTTTCCTCCCAAGCACGCTCGCCGGCGGAAACTTTGCGCGCGGCATCGAGCGTAGCCGTAGCCGACGATTTTGCCGCCTTGCCCGCCTTCGAAATTATTTTTTCAGACATACGGGAGGACTCCTTCAAAGCCGCGCTAGGCACAAACATGCACAAAAACCAGCGCGTCCACACTTCATCTTATGGCAAGGGAAGGGAAGCAGCAACAAGCAGAAACCGCTAATGCTCCAACTCATGACGGCAAGAGCTTTCGTAGCGGCGGGCTTCAGACCGCCATTGATCACCGCTGCAATACCGATCAGAAGCGGGTGGTCGACCCGCGCTACGACACCGATGGCGCACTAAAGTGCGCTGCTACAAAAGCCCGAAATCTCGCATCGTGCTTATTTCGCGCCCACCACCGACCCAGGAACCGGCGTCCCCGGAATCAGAGGATCCTTTGACATTTCGCCGCGCATTGCCTCCGCCACAGTAATGTGTTGCACCTCAAGCGTGCGCCCCATCGCCTGATTGAAATTCACCAGCGCCTCCGCCAGATTCGCCTGTGCGCGCAACGCCGTCCCCTGCGCCTGCGTCAAATCGCGCGATCGCAAAACGACTTGATACGATGTGGAGGAACCGAGCTGATATTTCTTCTGCTCGGCATCCAAAGTCTGTTGCGCCAAGCTGCGCGCTTTCTCCGCCGCCACCACCTGCGAACGATCCTGCTGCAAAGCAATGATCGCATTGCGCACATTAATGACGATGGTGTTCTCCGTCTGCCGGTACTGTACCCGCAGTTGCCGTTCATCGAACTGCGCCCTAGCGCTATCCGCCTGCGCCGAGCGATTCCGCAACGGCATCGTCAAGGTCACGCCCGCGGAATAGACCGGGTATTGGTTCCTGAACACCTGGCTCAGCGCATCGCCCACCCCGCCGTGCGTCACAGCCGTCGTTGAAGCCGGCACGCCTGCGAAGACTGCATTACCGCCGATCAAAATAGGCACTCCGTTCGCATCCACCAGCGGCGAAGCTGGATCGGCGACGAACGTAGTGTTCGATTCGGTGGTATTGAATCCTGTTCCATTCAGTCCTTGCGACTGGTACTGAATGTAACCATTCAGTGAAGGCAGCAACGCATTTCGCAAGACCTTCACTTCGATCTGCGAATTCTTCAGATTCAGATCCGCCTGATAAAGTTCCGGCCGTTTCCGCCAAGCTTCCTGCACGGCGTCCTGCAGCGGAATATTTTCCACAACGTCCGGAGTGGAAATCGCAGTCGTCGGCACGATCTCGATCCCGGCGACGTCTTTGGCCAGCAGGTTTTTGGCGATGTCGTTGAGCAGCACCGTCTCCTGCTGCAGTTTCGTGGTTTGCGCGACGATCAGATTCTGTTGGTCCGTCGCCAACTGCGATTCCGCGGTCAGCACGTCCAGCGGTGCCATCGTCCCGATCTCCAGCTGTTTCTTGTTGTCTTCCCACAGCTTCTGCGAAACGCCTACCGCCGCTTCCTGCACCTTCACGTTTTGCCGGTCGTACACAAGTTCCCAGTAATCGTTGGAAGTCTGTGTCACCACCGCAATCACCTGCTGCGCAAACAGCGAATTCGCCACTTTGATCGAGTTCTTCTGTTCGATTATGTAGCGGGTATTGGGCAGCAGCCCAAATCCGTTCAGCAGGGGCTGCGTCAGTGTCGCCGTCAGCACCGGACTGAACGCCGGATTGAAAAACACATCCGGTTCGTTGGTCGCTGAGCGCGGAGTGTCCAGAGTGACCGAGAAATTCGTGCCCGTATGAAATCCCTGGGTGTAACCGAAATTAACTCCAGAGGAATTTTGGTTCACCACCAGAATATTGCTGCTGCCCGTTCCGGAAATAAACGGGTTATTCACCGGGAAATTGCCGTGAGACCAAGAATAGCCCACGCTGATGATCGGATCGAACGAAACCGATGGCGAGGAGCCCAGCACCACTTGCTGCGTACTGAAGCTCTGTGGCACGCCTCCAGCCTGCGCCTTTAGCAGCTGCGTCTCGGCGATCCAAGGCGCGAAGCGCTCAACGAAGATATTCAGGTTATTTTCCAGCGCCAGTGATATCGCGTCGTCCAGGCTCAGCATCAGCTTGCCGTCCTGGATCAACTGATCCAGTCGCGTGGAATTTGTAAGCATCGGCTCCGGCATACTCCTCGGAGAGTAAGGCGCGAAAGGGTTCGGGAACATCGGCTTGCCCGTGGAGTAATCGGCGCCCATTCCCTCCCTCAGGTTGCGCGTCGGCTCCGAAGCGGCGGACCCCGTTTGCGCTCCCGGCTGGCTCGCGGGTTGCTCGCCAGCCGCGTTCTGCCCCTGCTGCTGTTGAGCCTGGCTCTGGTTTTGACCTTGTTGCGCCTGTGAGTACGCCGGCGCTACTATCAGCGAAGCAGCCGTCAACAGTGCCACCGCTACATGCCTTAGACTTCCATTCATCGTGTTGTCCTCTCCAAAGAACTTTCTTGAGCTTGCGCAGGCCTGTAACTTATTCAAACGCGCGAACCAGGGTGTTTGTTTCATTTTCTGTATTTTCGATGCAAAACCGCGGCCATGCATAACCGCTTGAATTTAGACGAGTAAACTGGAAATAGTGAGCGTCAGGCGTTCATTTTCGGACAGTACCGTGCGTACCCGAACACGTGTCCCGCGAAGTTTAGCATCGCACCACGCCCCTCGCAATCGCCGCCCCCGCCATGGATGCCCATCGCCACCGCAGCGTCGTTATCGGGAACCCGCGGCGGCCGATGAAGGACTCTGCAGCGGCCTTACCGCGCCGCCCGCGTTGACACTCAACGTACCAACGAACTAACATGCCCGCGGCACCCGATGACGCGCAACCCCAACCCGCGCTCCAGCTCACGTCTCCAGTGGCGATTTCTGGCGACTACCTGCCCGCTTCTGCTAGCGCTTTGCCTCGCGACGGTATCAGCAGGCGCCCAGGCGACCGATCTCCCCGTTAAGCCGAAGGGAGACATCATTGACGTTCCCGCCAAGCCCGCCGCTTACGTCAACGACTATGCCCGCGTGCTAAGGCCCGCCGCTCGTCAGCAACTCGAAACGCTCTGCACCGAAGTAAACGACAAAGCCAAAGCCCAGATTTTTGTAGTGATCGTCCCATCACTGGGCGACCGCACCGTCGAAGACTATTCCTTGGATGTAGCTACGAAGTGGGGCGTCGGCCCGAAGCAAACTTCCAGCGGCGTGCTGATTTTCATCGCAGTGAACGACCACAAATACTGGACGCAAGTCGGCTACGGCCTCGAACCAATCCTGCCAGACGGCAAAGTCGGCGGTTTCGGCCGCGAGATGGTTCCATATCTTCGCCAAGGAAATTATGACGCAGGCGTGGCGCTGCTAACCCGCCGGATCGCAGATGTGATCGCTCAGGATCGCGGCGTCACGCTCAGCGGCGCGCCGCCACCATCTCCGCAAACCAACGGCGCGGGCCACGGGCAGGATTCCAGCGGTCTGCTCGGTCTGATCCTCTTGGGCGTGTTCATTTTTTTCGTGTACGCCATGATCAAGCGCGGCGGCGGTTCCGGACGCGGTCGGGGCGGGGGCAGCGGTTGGTGGGTTGGCCCTCTGATCGCCAGCAGCATGGGACGCGGCGGCTGGGGCGGCGGCGGATTCGGTGGTGGAGGTTTCGGAGGCGGAGGCGGTGGTTTCGGTGGTGGAGGCGGAGGCTCGTTCGGCGGCGGCGGCGCCGGCGGCAGCTGGTAGCAGATTCCATATCAAGGCGGGCGCCGTTGATTTTGTCATCGAATTCGCCCTTGACGATCGTAAACGCCAAACGAGCAAAGGTCGCTTAATGGAAGCCAAACTAACTGAACTCGTAAGCCGTCTGAAGGCCTCGGCCGAGGCCAACCTGAAATCCATCGTGCTCTACGGCTCAGCCGTCACCGCCGAATTCCGCGCGGGGCACTCCGATCTGAACGTCCTCTGCATCGTCGACCGCGTCGCCGCCGAAGATCTCGAGCACCTGCACGACCCGTCCGAGTGGTGGGTGCGCCAAGGCAATCCTCCGCCGCTGCTCTTCACGCTCGATGAACTACATCGTTCCGCGGATGTCTTCGCCATTGAGCTGCTTGACATCACCCATCACCATCGCCTGCTATTCGGCACCGACTACTTCACGAATTTTGAAGTACCTCTGCGCCTGCATCGCCTGCAAGTCGAACGCGAACTCCGCTCCGATTGGCTGCGCCTCCGCCAGGCGATCCTCGCCGCCCCGCTAAGCTATAAAGCGCACTTGGGCATCATGTCGCAATCCGTTTCCATTTTCTGCGCGTTGTTTAGCCACGCGCTCT
>Ga0210385_10002247_pt1 | contig 11644 bp, 7 predicted proteins | sample IncBWH26OmetaG_FD_160107 | JGI IMG/M metagenome (GOLD analysis project Ga0210385, IMG submission 160107) | Forest soil microbial communities from Barre Woods Harvard Forest LTER site, Petersham, Massachusetts, United States - Inc-BW-H-26-O ... | reverse complement strand
GTGGGTTCCATTCTCGCTCCTCCGCTACTGGCGTTTTCGGCCCTTCTGCTGGGCTGGCGAGCCTGCTTCGTATTGGTCGGGTCGCTTGGATTTATCTGGCTGGCGGCGTGGTTGCTTTTCTATGGACCCCCCTCGCGAAGCGCCGATGCGCATCGCCTTTCCCGCATTCCAGTGCGCGAGTTGATTTGGCATCGCTTCGTCTGGCAATTCACGCTCTCGAAAGTTTTCAGCGATCCGGTCTGGTACTTCTATACGTTCTGGTTTCCGCAATACCTCAAGGCCGCGCGCGGATTCACACTGCAACAGATCGGCCAAAAGGCGACAATTCCCTTTATCACCGGCGGCATCGGGAATCTGGCTGGCGGTTTTCTCTGCCAGCGGCTGCATGCGCTCGGTTGCTCGGCACAGAGGGCGCGCCGCCTCAGCGTGCTGATCTTCTCCGCGATGATGGCCGCCGCCATATGGGCGCCTCGGGTCGAGAGCGCAGCCTCCTCCATCGCACTGATTTCCGTGGCGACCTTCGGATATTGCGGCGCCCTTGCAAACCTTCTTGCCATCCCTGGCGATCTGTTCCCGGAGAATGCCGTCGCGTCGATTTGGGGGCTTGCCAGCATGGGATCGGGCATCGGCGGCATGCTCTTCGGTCAGATGACCGGATTCCTGGTCAGCTACTATTCCTTCCGCCCCGTTTTCCTTGTCTTCGGGATCACACCTCTGTTTGCCGCCACGCTGGTGTGGTTCCTCCCCCACAATGACCATTCGCTGACTCCACCCATTCCCTCCTGAGAACCCGCATACAATTGACAATCTTGTCTTGTCTGATATATCACTATGGTGCGCCGACCGGCGGAGCCTCTTCGCACTCATTCGCCGGCATCCCCATGGCTCTTTAGGACCACAATATGCTGAGCTCATCCCGTCGTGACTTCCTGCGCAACTTAGCCACAGCCGGCGCCCTCGCCAGTGTCTCCTCATTCGCCCGCGGTGCTTCGAATGCTCTCGGAGCCACGCCCGGCGCGGCTCCCCGCGGCGTCACACCCGAACTAAGGATCGGTTACTCCGCGATTGCGTGGAACGATCAGGATGTCCAGGCCATCAACGATCTGTCGGCTCTCGGCTTCCCGGGAATCCAGCTACGCGCTAACGCCGTCACGGATTTTCCCGACCCTCATGCGCTCCGAGACCTGCTTGCGCAGCGCCATCTGACGTTTGTGGCTCTTTCAAGCGGAACAGCGCCTATCGACCCGGCCGTGCGGCAGAAGACGATCGACGATCATGTCCGGAATGCGAAGTTCCTGCGCGAGGCGGGCGGTCACTATCTGCAGGTGGTAGCCGCGTCGAACAAGGGCAGGACCTTCACTGCGGACGACTTTCGTTACGAGGGCCAACTGCTCACGGAGGTCGGCAAAGCCGTCGCCGATATGGGTCTGCAGTTCAGCCTGCATAACCACATGGGCACGATGGCGCAAACACCCCAGGGGATGGACGCCATCTTCGACGCAGCCGATCCCAAATACCTTAAGCTCGAATTGGACACGGCGCATTATCTTCAGGGCGGTGGAGATCCAGCTGCAGCAATCAAACAATATGAAAACCGGTTGCTCTTTCTCCACCTCAAGGATGTGAGAGACGCTCCGACGAAAAGCGGTTATGAGTTTACTGAGTTAGGCCAGGGGAGACTTGATTTCCCCGCGAGCTTCGCGGCTCTTCGGTCTATCGGCTTCAAAGGCTGGGGCATTATCGAGCTTGACGGCGAGCGAGTCCCTCCCGTTCACACGCCGAGAGAATCCGCTGAGATCAGCAGGCAGTATCTGGAGAAACTGGGCATTCACATCTAGCCGGAGGCGGTCGAGAACGGTCCGCACATTGCCAGCAGATCGAATGGCGGAAGTTAGAAAAGCCAAAAGGGGAGTCTGATGAGTCGCTCGAGATGCTCGCGGCAGTCTTATTGGAAGACGATCTTGTTGGCGGCGATCGCCGGGGCCTCACTGTTGACGGGTCACGGCGTCTCCGGACAGGTCGACGCCCTGCCTGCAAAATCTGATTTACCACCAGTCCTGAAGATCGGCAGCCACGCCCCGGAGTTTAATTTACCCGGCACCGACGGAAAGACACATCGACTTTCCAACTACGCGTCGAGCAAACTCCTTTTAGTCATCTTCAGCTGCGATCACTGTCCCATCGCGTCGATGTACGAGAGACGGGTGGAGCAGCTGGTGTCGGATTATCGCAATCGTGGCGTCGCCGTCGTCGTAATTATGGGCAACGATCCGAAGGCCATTCACCTCAGCGAACTGGGCCATACCGACCTGGGAGACAGCCTGCCGGAGATGAAGCTCCGCGCGGCCTACCGGCATTTCAACTTTCCATATCTCTACGACGGCGATACCCAGTCCGTTGCGCTCAAATATGGGCCCATCGCCACACCTCACGCATTTCTGTTTGATCAGCAGCGTACGCTGCGCTACGAAGGCCGGATCGACAATAACGCCCGTGAGCAACTGGCCACCAAACACGAACTAAGAGATGCGATTGACGCATTGCTGGCCGGGCGGCCAGTGCAGGTGCAGGACACCCCCGTCATGGGCTGCTCCACGAAGTGGGCCTACAAGGAATCCGGAGCGAATCAGGAGACGGCCGAGGGCGACTCAAAGCCGGTGACCATCGAAATGATTTCGACAGACGGCCTGCGTAATTTGTTGAGGAATTCCGACACAAATCAGCTGCTGCTCATTAACTTCTGGGCCACCTGGTGCGGGCCCTGCACGGAGGAGTTTCCTGAGTTGCAGAAGATGATCCGCATGTATGTAAAGCGACCACTGCAGATCGTCACCGTCAGCATTAACAGTCCCGACGAGAAAAGGTTTGTTGTCGATTTTCTTCAGAAGCAACATGCCATCGGGAAGAACCTGCTCTTCAGCGGCAGCGATTCGTCCGATGCAGTGGCGGCGACCGGCATGGGATGGAAGGGCGGGGTTCCGTACACGGTTCTGATCGGGATGCATGGCGAACAACTCTATCAGACGCAGGGGGCGATGGACGCTTTGACAGTACGACGCGCGATCCTCAGGAATCTTCCGGACGACAGCTATCTTGGACAACACGCCTACTGGAACAACACATTCTGAGCTATGAGCCGATGGCGTTCAATGAATCGCAGCGCGTGATCGAGGAGGCAAAATTGCGACCGGCGGCGATGCGCGGACCCCGGGTCTTCGTTTCCCGGCGACGACGCTGGACCCTCGTGACATCGTTCCTGTGTCTCGGTGCAGCCGCGCCACTGCCCGCACAGCAGGCAACGAGCCCGCACATCGTCGGGATATCAGAGATCGCGCTCTATGCCCATGACTGCGAGCGCTCGCGCGCATATTACGGCGAATTTCTCGGCTTGACGCAGGTCGCGCCCTCGTATAAGGCATGCGACAAACACTCGGGAGCCACATTCAGAATCAACCCGCGACAATATCTCCAGCTGATTCCCGAAGCCGCAGGCGGAACCGATCGACTCGCTCATATCTCCCTCGAAACTGACAGCGTCGAGGCCATGCGCGCCTATCTCGCCTCCCGGGGCGTAACCGTACCGCGCCATCTCGAACGTCAGAAGAACGGCATCCTGAGCTTCTCCGTCACCGATCCGCAAGAGCACGAGATCGAATTTATGCAGTTTGCCGCCGGTGCGCTTATCGTGCGCGCTCATGGACAATCCATGAGCGTAAGCCCCATCTCCGATCGGATGACGCACGTGGGACTGATCGTAATCAGCCTTTCCGAGGAGTACCGCTTCTACACTGACATTCTTCGATTTACGGAGTTCTATCGCGGCAGCATGACCGGAACGGTACTCTCGTGGGTCAACCTCAAAGTTCCCGACGGAAGCGATTACATCGAGTTCATGCTCTATAAGGATAGGCCGGACCGCGCACAAAGAGGCAGTGCGCACCACCTGTGCCTGCAGGTCGCCGATGTTCCCGCCAGCGTGGCCGAGCTAAAAGCTCGCCCCTGGTTCTCTCACTATGACCGCCCGCTCCAGATACACGTCGGGGTCAATCGCAGGCGCCAGGTCAATCTCTTCGATCCCGACGGCACGCGCGCGGAGCTGATGGAACCGCATACGATTGACGGAAAGCTGCCGGTGCCCTCCAGCGCCCCTCCCCCTTAGAAGACAACATCTCGACGCCGGGGCTGCACCCTAGAACAGCAGATCGTCGGTCAGTGATACAGGCGGCAAACGATCTCGAACAGAACGGAGCAATGATGGAAGAGCGGATCCGCGTCGGGCTTGTGGGAAGCAGATTTGCGGCGAGGTTCCACTGGGAAGGCCTCCGGCGAGTCTATGGCGTGCCCATCGAGATCGTCGGAGTGACCTCGAAGAACAACTCGTCGCGTGAGGCATTCGCAAAGGACAGGGGCATCCGCTCCTTCGATAGCCTCGAATCCCTCTGCGATGCCGTCGACGTGGTCGATATCTGCAGTCCTCCTGCTTCGCATGAGCCACTGGCGGTAGAAGCGCTCCGGCGCGGCAAGCATGTCATCGTGGAGAAGCCTTTCACCGGCTACTATGGCAATGGCGACGCCGATTTTCGTGGCAACATCTTCCCGAAAGAGCAGATGCTGCGCGAATCGATTGCCAGTTGCGATCGCATCCTGTCCGCCGCGCGTGAAAGCGGTAAGACCGTTTGCTACGCGGAGAACTGGGTCTACGCTCCTGCCATTCAGAAGGAGCGCGAGATGCTGGAGAAAAGCGGCGCGCAAATTCTCTGGATCTCTGGCGAAGAATCTCACAGCGGCTCCCACTCGCCTTACTACGGTTCCTGGAAATCCTCCGGCGGGGGATCGCTGGTCGGCAAGGGATGTCACCCGCTATCAGCGGCGCTCTACCTCAAGCGCGTTGAAGGGCAAGCGCGGGATGGCGTCCCTATCCGCCCGGTTACAGCGAGTGCCAGGACTCACGAAATCACTCGTCTCGCAAGCTATCGGGACGAGGGCTTTCTTCGCACGACTTACGAAGACGTGGAGGACTTCGTGCAGATTCACCTCACCTTTTCCGATGGAACCGTTGCCGACCTGTTCTCGTCGGAACTGGTTCTCGGCGGCGTGCATAACTGGCTCGAGGTCGCGTGTAACAACCACCGTACTCGCTGCAACCTCAGCCCGGTCGCCGCCCTCGAAACATTCAATCCTCGCGAGGATTTGCTCCGCGATGTTTACGTCATGGAGAAGATCGGAACCAAACAGGGATGGAGCAATCCCTCGGCCGACGAGGACTGGCACCACGGCTATCCGCAGGAGTTTCAGGATTTCATGGAGAGCATCTATCAGAAGAGGCAGTCACTGTCGACGATGGAACTTGCTCGGGATACCGTGGCCACGCTCTACACCGGCTATCTTTCGTCAGAACGCGGCGGAGCAGAAGTGGCGATTCCGATCGGTCGGTAATTCATCCCGCTCAGTGCATCCGCCTATTGGCTGCCGCGCCTGGACCGCCAGCCCCCGGTAGGCTCCAGGGTGCTGAAACTTTCCACGATCGAATCCAGGCCATAGCGCACATGGGCGCGCATTGCCTGATCGGCTTTGCTCGCCCGCCCCGAGCAAATCGCCTCGGCGAGCGAACGATGGAATCCGTCGGGCAGTGAGGTACGGCGCGCAGTGGTGTCATAAAGCCAGTTGAAGATAAGAACGTGCTCTTTGTCGATCGTCCGCACCAGTCCGGGGCTGCCCGCCAGTTCAGCAATCTGCATATGAAACTGCACGTGGTAGGTGTGCACAGAAAACAGAAACTGTGAGTCTTCCTTTTCGGCCTCAGTCGCCTCATATAGGTTGTCGAGGTGCTTCGCGCTCCGCGTAAGCTGTTCGCGTTCCGCAGCGTTCATCCGTTCGCAGGCCATCCGCGCGGCCTGAGTCTCAAGCGCCTCGCGAATCACATAGCTGTCCAGAATATCCTCCCGTGACGGAATCCGAACCCGCGTCCCGATGCGCGGTCGGCTTTCCACCAGCCGCTCCGACTCGAGACGCTGGAGCGCCTCTGTAATCGGCAGAAAGCTCATGTTGAGTTCTTCCGCGAGCCGCCGCCGCGACAGATTCGCCCCCAGCGGCAACTCGCCCTGAAGGATAGAGTCGCGTATCTCTTCGTAGGCTTTGCTCGCAAGGGATTCCGAACGGGCGTCGGCGTGGCGTCTTCCTCGCCCGGTGATTGTTTTCCCTGAAATCATAAGTGTCTCGTCTGACAAGACCGGCCCGCCAGGTCGTGTGGACTATAACTTCGCTCGCGCCGTCCGCAGGTGGATTGCCTGTTTCAGAGTGCATGATTTGACATATCACAATAACACACACTACAGACATATCAATTGGGATTTTAATTATCGGCTTTTTGGTGGGTCCCCTTTTATCCAATTTACTCCTGTTCCACCTCTGATATATCACAGCTGCGACCGGTGAGGTGGCCCATACGCACTTGGCCCGACACGAAAGAGTTGGTTGAGGCGGAGACGCGGATTCTCGCCTGGTACCAAATGCTGAGTCACCCATCGACACCGGATTCGTCCAGTCCGCCGTGGGCAGCGACTGGCAACGAGTTCATTTCCGATATGAGTCAATTGACAGCAAATCGCCGGTGCGCTCATTGAACTGGGGCCGCTGACCCCGACGGTTGCTCTACTGCAGGCGGCGAAATCGAACAGATCCAGTTCCTGCTGGGACACGTGTCCGTCCTCACCACGGAACGATATCTCGGCTGCAAACAGAACCTTGAGGACCCGTAAACGACCAGTTTAGGCGCCTGTTCGCCGCTAGCGCGATCGAATTACGGTAAGCCCTGTTATTGCTATTCGATACGTCATAGTGCTGGCAGTGAGTAAGCACAGGCTGACTTTTCAGGACTGATCCAAATTCGCGATAGCTTCCGGTTTGCCGAACCAACCCCTGTAACTCCGTCGAAGAATGATTTGTCAGCATCTTGCTCAATCCAAACGGCAGCATCCTCAGCCGTGGCCGACTTGGCGTCACATTTTGAGCGAGGCGCGATCGAGGGGCAAGCTGGAATTGTCCAAGGCTCCCATGAAGCCCTAGTCATTCTATGCGCAGCGCTCGAACCGGGTCGATGGAGGCGGCGCGCTTCGCGGGAATAAGGCCGGCAATGGCAGCGGCAAGCACGAGCACTCCGATGGCCATGGCAATGACGGGCAGGTTCACACCAGTGGTTTCGTAGAGCTGCGACTTGACATACCGTACGCAGAAGATTGCCACTGGTATGCCGATCGCCAGCCCAATCACCGCCTGCAGCATCACCCCCCGCATGACCGTCCCGATCACACGGCTGCGCGCCGCCCCCAGCGCCATCCGGATGCCGATCTCCGGCGTCCGCCGCACGACCGTGTACGCCGTCACTCCATACAGCCCAATCGCCGCCAGCAGAAGCGCCAGCAGTCCGAACAGCGACGTCAGCCGCGCGATCAGCCGCTCCTCGATAAAGCGGTCGTCGATCTGCTGCTGGAACGTCTGGAACTTCACCACCGTCAGATTCGGGTTGATGCTGGCCAGCGTGTCGCGCACGACCTTCTCGAACCCCGCCACCGGACGAGCCGTCTGGATCACCAGCGCTCCGGCATACATCGACTGATCCTTATCTAAGCGGTAGTCGGGATCGCTGGCGTTGCCGGCGGGCTGCGTGAGGGGGAGAAAATACATGGCGTGGTCCTTCCAGTAGACGCTGGTGTAGGTGGTGTCTTCGACCACACCGACAATCTCATGCGCTGCGTCTGTGCCCGGGTGAAGGGGATCGTCGAATCCAAAGTGATGCCCGATCGGGTTCCGCTTGCCGAAGAACTGCTTCACGAATTCCTGATTGACCACCGCCACCGACGGCGCATGCAGCAGATCCTGCAGCGTGAAGCCCCGCCCCATCACCACATGCGTGCCCACCGAATCGAAATACTCCGCCGTGCCCTTCACCCACGATGCGCCTTTGTTCAGGTCTGGCTCGCCCTGAATCTTCACCCCCGATCCCCAATTGTTCTCATCCATCGGTGTGTACGTGGCCAGGCCTACTTTCAGAACGCTCGGCATGGCATGGAAGCGGTCCACAATGGTCTGATACAGCGACTCTACCTCGGTGTTTTTGTAGCCCGCCGCCTGCGGATTGATGTGGGCGATGTAGCGATTCCTCGCATCCAGCTTCATGTCCACTTTCTCCGCCTTGCTGAGGCTCTGCACAAACAAGCCCGCCGCCACCAGCAGCACCAGCGAAAGCGCGGCCTGCAGCACCACCAGCCCGCGCTGCAGTAAAGAAGCTCCGTGCGCGGTGGTGCGCGCGTTCGAACGCAGAGCGTCGGCGGGCTGTGTCCGCGCCGCCATCATCGCCGGCGCCAGACCGAACAGCACGCCGGTCACAAGCGAAAGCCCAAACGCAAACCCGATCACCAGCGCCGAGGGCGACGCGGTGATCGGCATGTCCTGCTGATGAGGAAAGGCGAGCGCCAGCAGCGCGTGCGCTCCAAGATACGACACCGCCAGCCCGAGAAGCCCACCCATGGCCGAGAGAAGCACGCTTTCCGTCAGAAGCTGGCGCACAATGCGGCTACGCTGCGCACCCAGCGCCGCGCGTATCGAAAGCTCCTCGCGGCGGCTCATCCCCCTCACCAGCAGCAGGTTCGCGATGTTCGCGCACGCCACCAGCAACACCAGCGCCGCGATCCATTGCAGCAGCTTCAGATGGTCCTTGTAGTCGTCCTGCATGTTCTGGATGCCGCCCCCGCCCGGCGTCAGCACCACATGCGTGCGGTCCAGCGCCTTCTTCGCTCGCGGATCGGTAAAGGTCTTCAGCCGCGCATACTCCTGCTTCAACAGCGTGCCGGCCCTGGCCTCGAGCGCCGGAATCGACGTGCCTGGTCTCACCCGCCCGATCACGTACGCCCACTGTGTGTCCGGTTCGTTGAAGTACGGTGCGCCGATCACCTCATCCATCGTGTTCATCGGCAGGTAGTACTTCGGTGGATTGGTATCGATCCTGTCCCCGTAAAACCCCTTCGGGGCAACCCCGATGATCGTCGCCGGTTTGGTATTGATGTAGAACGCGCTTCCCACCACGCTCGGATCCCCAGCGTAATCCTGCTGCCACGCGTCGTAGCTCATCACCGCTGTAATGGGCGCCCCCTTCTGATCATCGGCATCCGCAAACAACCGCCCTGTCGCCGGCGAAAGACCAAACACGCGGAAGTAGTTGCCCGAGACGAAAGTGCCCATCACCGATTTTGCCAGCGTCTGCGGTCCCGCGCGCCGCACCGTAATCGGCCGCCACGCGTAGCCGGACTCCATCGCCGCCAACTCTTCGAACTCCGGCAGGTTCTTCCGGAACATTTCGTAGGTCTCGGTCGCAAACAACGAATAGTCCCCGTTGTCGTGCCAGCCGCCGTTCACGCAGCAGTCGTCCTGGTCACCGATGCGAACCAGGGTTTTGGGATCTGTGACCGGCAGATTATGGAGCAGGATTGCGTTCACGAGCGTGAATACCGCGGAGTTAGCGCCGATGCCAAGGGCAAGCGTGAGCAGCACGTTAACGGTGAATCCCGGCGTTCGTCGCAATTGCCGGAACGCGAACGCGAGATCCTGCAGCAGAATTCTCATCGCCTTACCTCCGGACGGGCGTCATGCCTCCCCTGGGTGTTACCCGTCATAATGTTACCGAATGTAACACATGACGGTTGCCGAAGTGCAAATTTAGCTTCCCCTTTGTGAAGTCCGTAGGCCCCGGAAACCGGCTTCTCGCTGGCAATCGCTCTCGTTTGACGACAAATCACCAACGCGCTCACCGACTGGCGTGTTGCCTTGGAACCCGGATTGCGATAGTCCCGCTCGCAGCCGAAAGCGACCCCTGGGCGCAGCCGCCCGCACAAAATCGCAACCAATCTCCGCCCGAGCCGCGCGCGTCAACCGGCCGGGAGTGCCGAATTCCGATGCTGCCTTCAGAGCGGCTCGGTGAGCGCGTTGCCCTGAAGTCGTCAATCGAGGCCCTGTTATTTTTGAATCTTCCCATAGAAGTTCGAGTGGTGTATGATTCTTTCCCATAGAAGTCCGAGTGGAGAGATCGATGCGGAAAAGCAGCGAGCCACAGAATGAAATGCTCAAGGGCACCCTGGACATGATGATCCTGCGGACCCTTGTCGGCGGTGATGCACACGGCCATACGATCACCAAAGTCATTGAGCGCACCTCTGAGGATCTTCTGGAGGTGGAGCAAGGCTCCCTCTATCCCGCGCTGCACAGGCTCGAGGACCGAAGGTGGGTTTCCTCCTATTGGGGTGTGAGCGAGAACAATCGCAAGGCCAAGTTCTACCGGCTGACCGCAGAAGGCCGTAAGCAGTTGGTTCGTGAGACCAGCCGCTGACGGCAAATGACCCGCGCCATTGGCCTTGTGATGGGTGAAGAAGGCGGTGCGCAATGAGCTGGATGAGATTCCTGCACCGAAAACGCTCCGACTCCGAGTTGCAGGACGAGATCGAGGCGTTTCTGACGGAAGAGACCGCCGACAATGAGGCCCGCGGTATGTCACCCGATGAAGCCCGGCGGCAGGCCCGATTGAAATTCGGCAACGCCCAGAAGGTGCGCGAATCGCTCTGGATACAAAACACTCCCCAACGGTTGGCCGGTATCGCCCGCGACGTTCAATACGCTTTTCGAACGTTGAGCCGCACGCCAGGATTTTCGATCATCGCGATTGTGGTCATGGCTTTGTGCCTGGGCGCTGCCACGTCGCTCTTTACCGTTGTGCGTTCGGTGCTGCTGCGGCCTCTGCCTTTTCGCGATCCCGCGCAGCTGGTGATGGTGTGCGAACACTTCCGCGGAGGGGAACTGAGTTACCACCCTGTTGCGCCAGCCGACTTCTACGACTGGCGCTCGAAGACGCACGGTTTTGAAGATATGGCAATCATGCGCCCTGCTGGGAGTGCATCCGGCACTGGGCCGGGAGTTTACGGAGGCGGACGATCAGCGCGGCAACGCCGTCATGATGCTCACCTGGAGCCTGTTCGAGCGGCGGTTTGCAGGCGACGCGAAGATTGTGGGCGGGCAGATTCACCTTGATGACAGACCCTGGACGGTGGTCGGAGTGCTGCCCTCGTGGTTTAAGTATCCCGATGACAGCATTCAGCTGTGGGTTCCCTACAAGGCCGATGCCAGTGCAGAGATGCTTCAGCATCACGACTGGCATGGAAGCGAGGTGGTCGCGAGGCTCCGCCCGGACGTAAGCCTGGCCAGCGCAATCGCGCAGGTTGGCGCCATCCAGTACCAGAATCATTTGCTGCATCCGCACGATCCCGTGGCTGAAGATGTCGTTACGCGCTCGCTCAACGACGATCTCGCCGGAGATGTGAAGAAGCCGCTGACGTTGATGCTTTCTGCAGCCGGCTGCCTGCTGCTGATCGGCTGCCTCAACGTTGCCAACCTGCTGGTGGCGCGGGGCGCGGCACGGCAGAAGGAGGTGGCGATACGAAGTGCCCTCGGCGCTCAGCGGGCCACCCTGATTCGCGAGCAGATGGCCGAGAGCGCCCTGATTTGCGCGGCCGGCGGTATGGGCGGGATTCTGCTGTCATTGGGCGACACTGAGTGGCTGGCAAAAACGTGGAAGGATCTGCCCACCGCGCAGACCATTCAT
>Ga0210385_10002246_pt1 | contig 11648 bp, 13 predicted proteins | sample IncBWH26OmetaG_FD_160107 | JGI IMG/M metagenome (GOLD analysis project Ga0210385, IMG submission 160107) | Forest soil microbial communities from Barre Woods Harvard Forest LTER site, Petersham, Massachusetts, United States - Inc-BW-H-26-O ... | reverse complement strand
CTTATCCGTGAAGCATGTCACGATCTTGGCGCCATTGATATCTGTCTCGCTCTTGTATCCAACCCCATCTACAATCGTCGTGCTACTCGGGCTCTCGTTCCCCATCACCTGGACAGAACTCTCCATCGTCATCGATTTCACCTGGCTGATTGCAGGTTTCCCGCCAATGGCAGCCACATACTTGCTGACGATCTCATCGGCCGTCGGTTCAGCCTGAGCACTCGGTGCTGACTGTGCAGTCGGTGCTGACGGCGTACTCGGCGCGGTCTGTGCCCTCAATGAAACTGCGCCGACCAGCACCAAAATAACCAATATGCCGCGGATGATGTTCTTCATCAGGCCCCCTTCACCTTTCGCGTGCCTTCCGGCACCGTCTCTCATGCGGCACCAGTGTAGCCGAAGTGCGCGAGCCACGCTTAGCGGCTGATTGTCTTCTCGGTCAAAGCTTCCCGTAACCCGATCAGGTCGCAAACGGTGTCTGTACCGGGGATCGTCGCTCCTAGGCTAATTACCGCTCCTCCCGAATCGCAACGGAATTCGAGACTTGGAATGCCGGACTTCCGCCACGGGAGAAAACTGGAGCAGGAAAATCGCGAGTCATGCAGTCGTAAACATCTTGGCGCTGCCCGAACCGTCGCGCCCCGAGTCTTTGAAAGCCGAGTCGGCTAACTGAGAACTGGCAACTGACAACTTGCCTTTCAACCCACCGGCACCAGTTTCCGATCTGATGCCTCGCGCTTTGGTTCGTTGTTCAACTCCAGCGGCGCGGGCGATGCATCAAGATGCAGCGTCTTTTGCTTTGAATAGAAGCGCAGCAGCATCTTCGCCTGGTCAAACGTGACCACGAATTGCTGCAATGGTGTGGACCCAAGATTCACCAGCGGAAACGCCGGATTGATCTCGACAAACGCCTGTTTGAACGCATAGTGCCCCAGCCGCACATCCGGCCGCAGCCGCGCAGCCCTGATTTGGAATCGCGTCGACAGCGATTCTCCGCGTCCAAACTCAACCGGAGTCGATAGAAACTTAACCCGCGCCGCGACGGGGTCGGGCAAACTCAGACCAGTCCCGCCGGAATCCACCTGCGCCTCAACGTGCTGTCCGTCGATGCGCAACGGCACAATTGGCACGCCATCCGGCATGCGAAAGGTCAGCACCGACCCGTCATCCTGGTCCATCGCTCCCGACGTCAGAACGATTCGACGCCCGGGGTAGTCCAGCGTGAAGAGGTAGTTCTTGAAAAGTGTGAATCCCAGCACTCCCTGGCAAATCTCTTCTTCACCGTAAAGCCGGTGCCGTATCGCCTTGATCTCCGCAAATTCCGCGCCTCCGATTGTGAGCGAGTGAACCCGCACGATCTCGGCCCGCTGATCACCCAGTCCGCTGGGATCCATGAGCCGCGCATGCCCCACCACGGGCAGCGCCAGTTCATCTGCCAGCGCAGGCGAAATCAGCGCCTGCCCACCCGTTCCCGTATCAACCAGGAACCGGAACGGCCCGCGGCCATTCACCATCACCGAAACGTATGGCTTGTCATGAATGAGCTCAAGAGGAGCCGTGTACGCCGCGGGTTTTTCTGGAACTGAGGGCGAGGGCTGAACCGCATTTTGTGCAGGTACATCACAAACGCAGACCAACAGAACGAGTGCACCGGCAAGTCCCGCGGAAGAACCGAATCCGACCTTGCCCGGGGCAGGCATGCCGTTCTCCTTTCGCGCTCGCTTCAACGCGATCTGGGTCCGAATTGCAGGATGATTCTACGTGCATTTCGTTTCCCTGGTTAGCATAAGTTGCAGGAAAGGACCGGCGAACCTCAGGACGGCCCCACTCTACAATGGACCGGTATGCCCACCACCGTCCGCTCCCATGCCAAGATCAACCTCGGCCTATACATAGGCGCCCCCCGGCCGGACGGCTTTCACGAGCTCGCCACTGTGTATCAAACCATCGAGCTGCACGACCTCGTCACGGTATCCGCTCAGCCGGCCCCCTCGACATCCATCCGCCTGACCTCAAACGACCTGCGCGTTCCCACCGATAACCGCAATACTGCGTATAAGATGGTCGCCCTGGAACTGGAAGCCCACAGTACACCTGCCAGCGTCTCCATCCATATCGAGAAGCGCCTTCCGATCCAGGGCGGTCTCGGCGCAGGCTCTGCCAATGCCATCGCCGCTCTCGTCGGCCTCGAGATAGAGCTGAGCCGCGTCCGCGAGAACGTCCTTCCCGGTGGACGTGGCAGTACAAGCTGGCTCGACATGAGTCAATTTGCTGAAAATATGGGGGTTCCCGAACCGGGTTCACCTGCGTTCAACGCTGAGAACTGGCCTTCGTTCGAGCTGAATCTCGCCGCAAAAGTAGGCTCCGACGTCCCCCTTTTCCTCGTCGGCGGTGCCGTCCTCGGACGGAGCCGGGGCGAAAATGTCTACCCCCTCCCCGACCTTGATCCAATCTGGTGCGTCGTTGCCCTTCCGCCCGTCGGCGTCTCCACCCCCCAGGCCTTCCGCGACTGGGACGCTCTTTGCGCGGACGAGGGTTTGACCGCTGATGCGTCAGAAGATAGACTGGAACAGTTGAGCCGCACCTATGCCAGGGCCTTCGCAGGAGCAATCCCGCAAGGTCAGCATGGATCAGGCTCCTCCGGTGTCCCTGTCTTGGATGGGGACCTGGCCGGACCCCAAGAGTCCGCGCTTGTCCGCACCGGGATCAGTAGCTGGATCCAAAACGACTTCGAACGCGTCGTCTTTCCCCAGCATCCCTCCCTTGCAGAAATCAAGCGTCTTCTTGCGGCCGCCGGTACGCCGGAGGCAGCCCTTCATGCCTCGCTGTCTGGGTCTGGTTCAGCGCTCTTTGGGTTGTACCTGACCCGCGGAGATGCACAGCAAGCCCAGGACCGGCTGGCTGCGTCAGGTGTAGAGGGCCAGATCACACGCACCCTGCCGCGATCAGAATATTGGGCAAACATGCTTGTGCGACAGTAAGGTTGACAGCCCGGCTGGGCGGGAGCGAGACTCGCGAACGGCTGTCAATCAGGAATCCGGATAACCCGGAGTTTTACGAAGTTGGGCGATCGTCTAATGGTAGGACAGTGCCCTTTGGAGGCACTTGTCTAGGTTCGAATCCTAGTCGCCCAGCCAATTTTGTGTAGGACCGGAATGCAGCCAAAGCAAACCAGCTTGGAGGTACCTCGGAGATGGAAGTGGGATCGGTGACAGAGACGTTGGAAGACAAGCAACGTACGGGTGCGGACGACGCCAATGGCGCGGGAAAGGGGCCAACGACGCCCGGCGGTCCGCCGGATGCGAAGTCGCCAGGCGGCAAGCCCAACCCAGAGCGCAAGCGGACTCGTGTTCTGAGCGAGGACAAGCGTTTCCGGCTCTTCAGCGGCTCGGCCAATCGACTGCTATCTGAAGAGATCGGCCAACACATCGGGGTCAAGGTAGGCGACGCCAAGCTGCAGCGCTTTGCCGACGGCGAAGTCTACTTCCAACTTCTCGAGAACGTCCGTGGCGTCGATGTCTTCGTCGTCCAGCCCACCTGCTACCCAGTTGACCAGAACCTGATGGAACTGCTGGTCATGATCGACGCCCTCAAGCGCGCGTCGGCCGCCCGCATCACGGCGGTTGTTCCCTATTACGGATATGCGCGCCAGGATCGTAAAGATCGCCCGCGCGTCGCCATCAGCGCCAAGCTCATCGCCGATCTGCTTACCACCGCCGGCGCCAACCGCGCGCTCTTCGTTGACCTGCACGCCGCGCAGATTCAGGGATTCTTCAACATTCCCGTAGATCACATGTTTGCCAGCCCGGTGCTGGTCAGCCATTTCCGCTCGCTCGCGCTGCCCAACCTCATCGTGGTTTCGCCCGACGCGGGCGGCGTGGAACGCGCTCGCCACTTTGCCCAGAAGATGGGCGCGCCGCTGGCCATCGTCGACAAGCGCCGCACCGACATCAACGTCGCTGAAGTCATGAACGTAGTCGGCGATGTGGCCGGCAAAAACGCCCTCATCATCGACGACATTATCGACACCGCCGGAACCCTGGTCAAGACCGTCGACGCGCTTTACGCCAACGGCGCGGCCGCCGTTTACGCATGCGCTAGCCACGCCGTGCTTTCCGGCCCGGCGATTGACAGAATTGCCAATTCCCGCCTGGAACAGGTGGTTGTCACCAACACCATTCCCTTGCGCGAAGCGGCTCAGAAGTTGCCCAAGATTAAAGTGCTCTCCATCGCCGGCCTGTTAGGTGCGGCTATTGAGAGCATCCACATGGAGACCAGCGTCAGTACGTTGTTCAGTTAGGGGTCAGGGATCAGGTTTCAGGGATCGGTGACCTAAAAAAACAAGTTCGTCCAGGCGACGGATAAAAGCGGAGTGAGATCGGAAACTTTTCTGATCCCTGACCCCTGAACTCTGAACCCTGGCACAACAAAGGGAGCGGCACCTCAAAACGCCCGTGCCCGAATACAGAAACGAGAGATTTGCATGCCTGAAGTAGTCGTAACCAAGCCCCGTGAGGGCAAGTTCAATAAGAATGCCGCGCGTCGCGTGCGTGTCGCCGGAAAAATTCCTGCCGTCCTCTATGGTGCAGGTCATGAGGCTGTCGCCGTCGAAGTCGATCCCAAGCAGATTTCGCGGATCCTCTTCTCCGAAACCGGCCACAACACCATCTTCGATGTCGAGGTCGCCGGTTCTCCCACGGCCAAGGCCATGATCGTCGACTGGCAGCGCGAGCCCATCAAGGACAAGCTGATCCACATCGACATGAAGCGCATCGCGCTCGACAAGACCCTGCGCGTCAGCGTCCGCGTCAAGCTGCTCGGCGTTCCGATTGGCGTGAAAACCGAAGGCGGCATCCTCGATCAGGTTCTCCGCGAAGTTGAAATCGAGTGCCTACCTGCCGATATCCCGAATCACATCGACGTCGACGTGAGCGAACTGGCCATGCACGGTGTGCTGCGCGTCAGCGATTTGCCGCACTCCGACAAGATCAAGTATCTGAACAACGAAGACGCCACCGTGGCACACGTCGTCTCGATTCGCGAAGAAGTTGTTGCTGCTCCTGCCGAGGGCGAAGTGGCTGCAGTCGGCGAAGCCGGTGCTACACCCACCGAACCCGAAGTTGCCAAGAAGGGCAAGGGCGAGCCTGCCGCGGCAGAAGGCGCTGCCAAGCCACCCGCTGCCGGAGGCAAGAAGTAAGCACCGGTGGAGGAAGCAAGCGAGATCGGAATTCGGACCGGGCCCTTCCTTGTTATCGGGCTCGGGAATCCCGGCAGTGAGTATTTGTGGACGCCGCATAACGCGGGGTTCATGGCAATTGACCGCATCGCCGAGCAAGAAGGCGTTGTGGTCCAGAACCGGCGCTGCCGGGCCGTTACCGCAACCTGCCGAGTGGCGGGGCGCGAAACGATCCTGGCCAAGCCGGAGACGTTTATGAATCTCAGCGGGCTCTCGCTCACCGCTCTGATTCGGGAGTTCGAGGTGGACCCGGCACGAGACCTGCTCGTGATTTACGACGAGCTGGACCTGGTGCTGGGGACATTCAAGATCAGGGAGCGCGGTTGGCCCGCGGGACACAACGGAGCCCGCAGCGTAACCAGTGCCCTGGGCAGCCAGGAGTGGCTGCGGTTGCGTATCGGCGTGGGACCGGACTTGCCGCCCGAGGCCAAGGAGGCCGGCGGCAGAAGGCCGGGAAGGGATTACCTTCTCTCGCCCATGCGCAAAGCGGAACTGTCCAAGCTGGACGAGGTGCTCGACAAGGTGGCTACTGCTACCCGGCGCATCATCCAGGAGGGACCAGGCCCCGCAATGAACGAATTTAACCGCCGCGAGTAAAACAACCCGGCGGCAGGAAGAAGACGGGCGAGTAGGGAACAGAGACCAGGGAACAGCGACAATGCTCCCCACTGTGAACTACGAACTCTGAACTACGAACTGTCGTGCTGGAGCCAGCGGGCTCCGGCGGAAAAGGAATACGGATGTCTCGTTTATATGAGGTTATGTTCATCGTTCGGCCAGATGTGGCCGAAGAGGACGTCGACAAGCTGATCGCGGGCTTCAACACCAATGTCACCAACGGTGGCGGCGTGGTCAAGAACGTGGATAAGATGGGTCGCCGCAAGCTTGCTTACATGGTTCGCAAGTTCAACGACGGAAACTACGTCCTGATGACCATTGAGGCTGGCGGCCCTGTAGTGCTCGAACTGGAGCGTCGTCTCCGCGTCTCCGAGCCGGTGATTAAGTTCATCACCGTGCGCATCGACGAGGAGGAGAAGCGTCTGGCAAAGGTGAAGGCACTGCGCGGTACGCGCCGCAAGGTTAGCGCGGAAGCGCCCGCTGCAGCGGCACCTGCTGCTCATGCGCCGGTTGCCGCACCGCCGGTCGCCGAGGTTGCGCCTGAAAGCGTCCCGGCCAGCGCCTAGGCTCTCACGGATCTCCGCCGCGTTCGTGCCCGATCAGGAACCCGATCGCCGCGATTCGACACCGCTTTTCTGTGCCTGGGCTCAGGCGCCGGAAAGCCAACCAAGTAAAGAGGAAACAAAATGTCTGACGAAACCGTAAAAGCGCCCGAAACAAGCGCACCAGCAGCACAAAGCGGCCCTCCGCAAGGTGGACCCGGCGGCCGTCCCGGTGGCCGCCCCAGCGGACCCGGCGGACGCGGCAAGTTCTTCCGCCGCAAAAAGGTCTGCAAGTTCTGTACCGAGAAGATTGACGCAATTCCTTACCGGGATGTCCGTCTGTTGCAGGGATTCGTAGCCGAACGCGGTAAGATTGTGCCCCGCCGCCTCACCGGCGTTTGCACAACCCACCAGCGCCGTTTGACGCGGGCCATCAAGCAGGCACGCAACATCGCCCTGCTGCCCTTTGCAACCAGGCACTAACTTGCACTTCGCTGGAGCGCTCGTTGCTTATAGCGCTTTAGTTGTAGCGATGACACAATTTGACAGGCGACGTTCGCGCAAGAATCGCGGTAGAATCTGGCGCGGCGCAACTCAACATGAGCCGCCTGTGTCTAACACAACGGACGGACGGCACGATGTCTGGCCGCCCGTAAATCTGGAGAGTTTCACATGGAAGTCATTCTGAAAGAAGACGTAGCCAACCTCGGCCACCGCGGCGATGTCGTGAAGGTGGCGGACGGCTACGGCCGCAATTTCCTGCTGCCGCGCAAGCTGGCCCTGCAGGCAACACTGGCCAACAAGGCCGTCATTGAACAGATGAAAGCCGCTGCCGCCCGCCGGTCTGCGACCGAGAAAGCGCAAGCGCAGGAACTCGTTGCCAAGCTCGAGCCCGTCACCCTCAGCTTCACCCGCAAATCAGGCGAAAACGGTCAGCTCTTCGGCTCCGTCACTTCGGCCGACATCGCCAGTGAGCTCGCTGCCAAGGGCTTTGAAGTGGATCGCCGCAAGATTCAGCTCTCTGAGCCGATCAAGAGCCTGGGCGACTTTACCATCTCCGTCAAGCTGCACCGCGAGGTCACCGCTCACCTCCGGGTCAACGTCGCGGCCGATGCGTCTCAGGAAGTTTCCGAGCCCGTCGCCGCCTCCGCAGTCGCTGACTGACAACCCGCGACTTCTGACCAAGCCGCCTCCCCATCGAACGGGAGGCGGTAGTGTCTCTGGTCAACTGCTGTTCGTCACAGTCGCTTTGCTACTTCGCTTACGCCATGTCGGCGTGGCGCCGCTCCACTGTCGGCAAGTCGATTGAGTAGGTTGTCTTGGGTAATCGCTGAAGAGCCACGCAGTACGGTCGTCGGTGCCGCTGGAAGGCTTGTGCACATGGCCACCGACCAGAATGTTCCACCTACCGGTTCTTGAAGATATCCTTCTCCTCCATGCCACCGCTCAGCTTGATCAGCTTTTTGAAAGCCTTCGTGAACTTCGTTTGAAATCCCGATCCAGCCGGAATCGAGTCCCACGAAAACAAGATTCGCGCCCGCGATGATGGAATCGACATATCGACATTGTTGTCCGTGTCGTAGCAGATGCGGGCCTTCTTGCCCGCGATCGCATCCACCGTCATCCGTGCCAGCGGCGCCCGGGTCTGCATCGAGTCGCTCGCATCGTACACGTCCCACACAATGGTGTTGGCATCCAGTGCGCTCATAAATATGTCGCAGTGTCCATCGGGCTGCTTGATCGTTAAGACTGTCGCCGTGGGATCGATCGAAATCTCCAGATTGTCATTCGCCCGGTCCTCTGGACTGTACGCGAGCAGCGCCCCGTGCAGATAATCGAAAAGTTCAGCAGATGTTGGGTCGTGTGGCGGAGACACCTTCTTGTGCGTATTGGTCTGAGCGGCGCAAGAGCACACGGCAATCGCCAGCACGACCGCACAAACGCTCGCCGCGAGCAACAACCCGGCCCTTCTTTCGACTTGAATCATGTGGCTTCCCGCCCATGATAGGGTACGGATGTCGAAAAATGGGCACCCCTGATGCCACCGGGACCACCTTCCGTAACGTTTGGTGGTAGGGCGCGATCCGGGCTACCCTCTGGCTTGCGTGCCATAAACGCAGCAAAATGAACGTGAGCTTTAGCTCATGAGGACGTTCTCTCAGCGCTTTGCCTTCGGCACCGGAAATAATGGCCGCAAAACCAGAGGGCTTTATCCCCGAACATCCACCATAGCGAGCGGCTGCTCGCGATCCGTCCGCAGCGTTGGCACCGCCCGCAGCAAACTTTGCGTGTAAGCATGTTGAGGCGAAGTCAGCAGCTTCATGCAAGGCCCTGTTTCCACCACGCGCCCCGCGCGCATCACCGCAACCCGCCCCGCTACCTGCCCCACCACTGCCAGATCATGAGAGATAAACAGCATTGCCAACCCGTACTGCTTTTGCAACTCGGCCAGCAATGCCAGGATCTGCGCCTGCACCGTCACGTCCAGCGCTGTCGTCGGCTCATCCGCAATCAGCAGCCTCGGCCGGTTGATCAACGCCATCGCAATCAGGATCCGCTGCCTCTGCCCTCCGGAAAACTGGTGCGGATAATCGCCGAACCGCGCCGCTGCATCGGGAATAGCAACCTCCTCGAGTGCCGTAATCGCTCTCTTCCGAGCCTCGTTTCGTGAACACGATGGCGCATGCGCCTGCACGCTCTCCGCTACCTGCCGCCCGACGGTCATCACCGGGTTCAGCGCCGTCATCGGTTCCTGAAAGATCATTGCAATCTCGCGCCCTCGCAGAGCCCGCATCACCCGCGCCGGCCTCTCGAGAAGATTAGCCATCGCCTCGTGTCCGCGCTTTCCCGAGACTGCCGGATCTCCGTCTTCCCGCCAGCGAATGCTTCCCGTAACTCGAGCGGCGGCTCCAAGCAGCCCCATCAGCGCCAATGCAGTCGCGCTTTTCCCGGAGCCTGACTCGCCCACCAGCCCCAGTACCTCGCCATCGTCGAGATCAAAATCAAGCCCGCGCACTGCCTCGGTTGCTCCAAACCAGACATGCAGATCGCGAATTTCGAGAAGGCGGCTCATACCGCAATCCTATTGCATCGTTGCGCCCGATTTAGGACTCGCATCCGGTGTTGCACGGCAGACTGAATTCGATCTGTAAAACACAGATTTCTTGTCACCCCATCCATCAATCCCGGCATCGGGAAAGCCGTCCAGTAGAAGAACTTCCCGCATCCCAAGCTGCAAACATCCGTAAAGGCAACCTTCCGAGGGCAACGCCAGCCGCCTCGTCTTCATCTGTATGGCTTGAACCCGGAGGTTCTTACTCTATGAAAAACATAAAGTGGTTTGCACCATCCCTGCTTGCTCTCTGCATCGCTTCAACCGGCGCACTCAAAGCCAGTGCCCATGAAGCCCAACCTGTTCCCGGTGCCGCACAGTACCAGGACCACGACCAGGATCGTTGGGACCAGCCCCCGGCAGATTATCGCGATGTCCAGCAGCGCGGTTTTCACGAGGGCGTAGAAGCCGCACGAAAGGATGTCAGCGAGCATCGTCACGCCGACGCCGATGACCATGAAATGTACAAGCATCCGCCAGTTGAAGGAGAAGCTCGCAAGGACTTCCGCGAAGGCTTCCGTGAAGGATATCGCCGCGCCATGGATCACATGATGCATGATCACGATCGCGACGATCAGCCCCATTTCTAACTCATACCTGCCGCGATCAAATGCCCGGCGAATCCAACCGCCGGGCATTTCAGTCTCGCTTCGGTCCTTAGATGCTGACCCAGTTCATTCGAATCAATGCGAGCGAACCGGTCGCTACTATCACCCACAATGCGATTCCTTGGATCAGCGGTCTTGCGCCTACCTCGCGCAACGTCTTCTTCGAAATCCCCGTCCCGATCAGGAATAGCGTCACCGTCAAGCCAAGAATTCCGAGGTGTCGCAGGACCGGATAAATCGGCCCGAACACGCCGTCGTAGGTATTCGCTATTGATGCCAGAAAAAAAAACAGGATGAACCACGGCCATTGGATCTTTGCCTTGCTTTTCTGCACCAAGGCAGTCCCCACCGACATTGGAACGATCCACAACGCGCGCGCCAGTTTCACCGTGGTACCGACGGCCAGTGCAACCGCGCCATACTTGGCCGAAGCTCCCACCACGGAACTCGTGTCGTGAATCGCCAGCGCCGCCCACAAGCCAAACTGTGTTTGAGTCATGTGCAGCGCCGTTCCAATTGCGGGGAACAACAACAGCGCAACCGAGTTCAGTGTGAAAACCGTGCCCATCGAAACCGCGATCTCCTCTTCCGTCGCATGCGCCACGGGTGCCACGGCAGCAATCGCGCTTCCTCCGCAAATCGCCGTACCCACCGAAATCAGAAACGAAATTCGCCCCTGCACCGTCAGAAACTTGCCAAGCGCCCATCCAAGCAGCATCGCAAACGTAATGCCCGCAGCCGTGTAAAGCAGGCCGCTCCACCCCACACGCAACACTTGTTGAAGATTCATTCCAAACCCGAGCCCGACGACCGACGCCTGCAGCAGCACCCGAGAAAGCCGCTTCGCATCGAGATGATACGGATGCTCAAAACTGAATCCGAACACCAGGCCCGCAGCCAGCGCAATCGGAGGAGACAATAGCCCGCTCGCCGAAACAATCAGCCCGGCAAAGAAAATGTACTTAGACATGCTCGAAGCCTCTCTGAATCCTAGAGGCAAGTCCAAGCAGAAGTTCTTATCGGTCATTTGTCTTGCTTATGAGGCAACAGACGCTGGCAAAAAACAGAGCCTTTAGCTCATGTTTTCGGCTTACCGCGTTCGGCACGCTGCCGAATCCACCGAAAGTCGCGCTCTCAACGGTCCTTGCGATAAAGCATGTCCCGGATCACTTTGCGCCTCTCTTCATTCACTTCGTGCAGCGCTTTGCGCTCCTCGGCGCTCATGGTTCGCTTGTCCGCTCCCTCTTCCGCTTCAGGCGAACTGCACTCCGGACAACGATTCGCAAATCCCGGCTTGTCGGGTCTCAGTTCGAACTCTTCTCCGCATACAACACACGTTTTGATTGGAAAACTCATCCACAATATTTTATCGAAACCTGGATCTCTCCCTGTGAAATCCGAATCGCCCTTCTCAGCGCACCTTGGATGAACCTCTCTCGATTTACGGCGTTCCGCAGTTCATTTGTCGGGAAGCGATTGCCTCCGAGTGGATCTTTCCTTAAAAAAATCCACTCTCCTTCGAAGCCGTAAGC
>Ga0210385_10002244_pt1 | contig 11656 bp, 10 predicted proteins | sample IncBWH26OmetaG_FD_160107 | JGI IMG/M metagenome (GOLD analysis project Ga0210385, IMG submission 160107) | Forest soil microbial communities from Barre Woods Harvard Forest LTER site, Petersham, Massachusetts, United States - Inc-BW-H-26-O ... | reverse complement strand
CCTGCTGGACAGGCCGACGAACCCGGTAACTCCTGGCGTGTTCCGCACGGCGGCCCATGACTCGTCGGTGAGGTCCATTCGCACCAGGATGTATCCGGGCAGCACCTTCTCCTGGACCTGCTGCCGCTTGCCGCTCTTGATCTCGGTGACCTCGTGGGTGGGCACCTCGATCTGGAAGATGTAGTCCTCCATGTTGAGCGACTGCGTCCGGCTCTCCAGGTTGGTCCTGACCCGGTTCTCGTACCCGGCGTAGGAATGCACGACGTACCAGTCACCGGGGAGCAACCGCAGCTCGGCCTTGAATTCAGTGACCGGGTCGGTCGCTTCGCCGGCAGGCTCTTCGCCGTCGGTCTCGGGCTGGTCGTCCGCTGCGGCCGCGTCGTCCTCGGCCTCGTTCTCGGCCAGGATCACCGCCTGAGCCTCAAGTGCGGCCTCGGCCTCGAGCTCGGCCCCGGCCTCGGCCAGGGACTCAGCTTCGGGAACGCCCATCACCTCAGGAGTGTCAGGCTCGCCGTCGGGGCCATCTTCGGCCGGCTCGTGGCTGCCTTGCAGTTCGGACTCGGACACAGTAACTCTTTCTCTTCGCATTTCATTCCGGCGTCAGCCAGAGCCTTCCTGGCAGCGCTCGACCCCCGCCGCCGGAGCTTACGCTCGCTCCCGGCCCGCGGATCACTCCTCAGCCAGTCAGCTCAGCCAGTCAGCGCCTCAGCCGAAAAGCTTCGTGACCAGCCAGGTGAACGCGGTATCGAGGCCCGTGATGAGCCCCATCATCACCAGGATGAACACGATCGCCACCGTGGTGTACGTGACAAGCTCTTTGCGGGTCGGCCAGATGACCTTCCGCAGTTCCGCGATGACCTGCCGCAGGAACAAAGCCGGCGTGGTCCGGTCCGGCTTTTTTGCCGGACGCCCGGACTTGGCCGGCTTCTCCGCCGCGGTACCACGAGTCTGAGTTGCCATGTCCTCACCTGAGCAGCATTAACACTGACCGGCTTACGCCGTCGGCCCGCAACGTGCACGGACCGCACCCGCAGGGCAGGAGGGACTCGAACCCCCAACCGCCGGTTTTGGAGACCGGGACTCTAGCCAATTGAGCTACTGCCCTGTGACGGCACTGCCGCGGAAGGCGCAAACGCTGTGCTGCCCAAAAGGCGCGCTGCAGGCATGCACCGACCACCTGGTGGACCGCCACCAGTTGCTGAAGTCTACGTTGCCGAGACCCCCGGCGTCGAACCGCTTCGCGACAAGTCCCGTCCGCGTGGACAGCCTGCCCCCGCCCCTGCCCCGCCGCTAGCCCACCCCGAGACCGCCCTGGCCCCCGATCCGCGTACCCGCGCCGCAGCAGTCGGGCCAGGATGCCAGGATGGGGACATGGCATCTTCTCACCAGCGAATCTCGGCCAGGATAGGGGCGATCACCGAGTCGGCGACGCTCGCTGTCGACGCCAAGGCCAAGGCGGCCAAGGCCGCGGGCCGGCCGGTCATCGGCTTCGGCGCAGGCGAGCCCGACTTCCCCACACCCGACTACATCGTCGAAGCCGCGCAGCGCGCCTGCGCCGTGCCGAGGTTCCAGAAGTACTCGCCCGCCCCCGGCCTGCCCGAGCTGCGCGAGGCGATCGCGGCGAAGACCCTGCGGGACTCCGCGTACCAGGTCGCCGCGAGCCAGGTGATCGTGACCAACGGCGGCAAGCACGCGGTCTACATGGCGTTCGCCACGCTGGTCGACCCGGGCGACGAGGTGCTGGTGCCCACGCCGTACTGGACGACCTACCCAGAGGTGATCGCGCTTGCGGGCGGCACTCCGGTCCCGGTGCTCACCGACGAGAGCACGGGCTACCTGACCTCGGTCGAGGATCTCGAAGCGCACCGCACCGAGCGCACCAAGGTGCTGCTGTTCGTGTCGCCGTCCAACCCGACCGGTGCCGTGTACCCCCCAGAGCTCGTCGCCGCTATCGGCCGCTGGGCCGCCGACAAGGGCATCTGGGTGATCACCGACGAGATCTACGAACACCTCGTCTACGGCAACGCGCGGTTCTCCTCGATCGCCGCGGCAGTGCCGGAGCTGGCCGACCGGTGTGTGGTGCTCAACGGGGTGGCCAAGACCTACGCGATGACCGGCTGGCGGGTCGGCTGGCTCATCGGCCCGCCCGACGTGGCCAAGGCGGTAGCCGACCTGCAGTCGCACATGACATCCAACGTGTGCAACGTGGCGCAGGCCGCCGCGCTCGCCGCGGTGTCCGGCGACCTGTCCGCCGTGGCCACGATGCGCGAGGCGTACGACCGCCGGCGGCTGCTGATGGCGGGCATGCTCAACGAGATCCCCGGCGTGCTCTGCCCGGTGCCGGACGGCGCGTTCTACTGCTATCCGTCGGTCAAGGGGGTGCTCGGCAAGGAGATCGCCGGGCGCAGGCCGGACAACACCACCGACCTCGCCGAGCTGATCCTCGACGAGGTCGACGTCGCCGTGGTCCCCGGCGAGGCATTCGGGACCCCCGGCTACTTCCGGCTGTCCTGCGCTCTCGGCGACGCCGACCTCGAGGAGGGGATCACCCGGCTCGGCAAGCTGCTCTCGCAGGCCCGCTGATTGCCGGAGCCGGGTGGCCGACGCCATGGCACGCCCGCTCGACGCGCTGCCCAAGGCGCACTTGCACCTGCACTTCACCGGGGCGATGCGCCACTCCACTCTGGTGGAGCTCGCCGCCGCCCGCGGCGTGCACCTGCCGGATGCCCTCGTCACCGAGTGGCCGCCGCGGCTGAGCGGAACCGACGAGCGGGGCTGGTTCCGCTTCCAGCGGCTTTACGACATCGCGCGTTCGGTCGTCCGCACCGAGGCCGACGTGCACCGGCTGATCCTCGAGGCAGCACAGGATGAACGGGACGAGGGGTCGGGCTGGCTGGAGATCCAAGTGGATCCGTCGGGCTATGCGGCCAGGTTCGGCGGCCTCACGCCCACGGTGGAACTCGTGCTCGGCGCCGCCGCTGAGGCGGCCGAGGCCACCGGGGTCGGCGTCGGCGTGATCATCGCGGCCAACCGGACCAGGCACCCGCTGGACGCGCGGACGCTGGCCAGGCTCGCGGCGGCGTACGCCGGGCGCGGGGTCGTCGGCTTCGGCCTGTCCAACGACGAGCGAAGGGGCGCGGCGGCCGACTTCGCGCCCGCCTTCAGGATCGCGGCGCGCGCCGGGCTGAAGGCGGTGCCACACGGGGGTGAGCTGTCCGGCCCGGCCAGCGTCCGGGCTTGCCTCGATGAGCTGCACGCCGACCGCATCGGCCACGGCGTGGCCGCCGCCTCAGACGCAGATCTCCTGGAACGGGTAGCAGCCGCACGGGTCACGCTCGAGGTGTGCCCATCGTCCAACGTGGCGCTCGGGGTCGCCGCCACCCCGGCAGACGTGCCGCTTCGGCTGCTGCTCGACGCGGGGATCGGGGTTGCGCTCGGCGCGGACGACCCGCTGCTCTTCGGGCGGCGCCTGACCGCCCAGTATCAGCTCGCGAGGGAGGCGCACGGCCTGTCCGACGGCGAGCTCGCAGAGCTGGCGCGAATGTCGGTGCGCGGATCGGTCGCGCCCGCCGCGGTCAGGGCCCGGCTACTCGCCGGGATCGATGCGTGGCTGTTGTCCTCCGCGGCCATGCCAGCCCCGGTCCTCCCGGCGCGGTTAGGGCCGGCTGCTACCCCGGCGCCTCCAGGGCATCGCGGATCCTGACGGCGTTGACGCCGATATTGGCGCCCAGCAGCTCACCGGTCGTGTCGATGATCTGTATGGTGCACAGCGTCGTGTGCGTGGCCCACACGCACGTCCAGGTGCCCTCTTCGTTCGCGCACCCCATCGCACCGCCATGCGGCCCGGGTGGCACCTTCTGGAAGGTATAGGACGTACCCTCAACCGCGCTGATGGCGGCGGCCGGCCGGAACGTGCCTGTCAAACCCACCACGTTGACCGAACGGTAGAAGTTCGGGGTCTGCGGAGACTGATACTCGGCCGTGGTCGATGACGTCACCGAGCCGACGCCGGCCAGGTTGATGATCATCTTGTTTTCGCCCGCCACCGTCTGGCCCAGCTGCTGCGACTGACCCGAGTTGTCCAGCGGCAGGCCGCAGAGCATCGGCGGGGAGACAAACTTCCACGGACCGCTTCCGCCCGCCGGCCGGCCGGCGGTGATGCACGCCGAGGGACCCATCGCGCTCTTGGCCAATGACGAGCCGGCCGACGACTTACTGGCCGACGGCGACGGCGACGGCCTGCTGGCCGACGGGCTCGGTGAAGCCGAGTCCTTTGCCGCCGGAGAGCAGGCAACGACGGCGACGAGGACGACGCCGGTACCGATCCCAAGCCACATGCGGCGCCGGCGACGTGGCGGCGCGTCAGGGCCGCCGTCATGAGCCATCAAAGGGGACCCTAATCGCGTGTGCCGGGAAAGCCCGCGCAGATTCATCACGTCATTCTCCTCGCTGGCAGCGCAGCAGCGGGCGGGGCACGGTGCCCCGCCCGCTGCCAAAGGATGCTGGACCCGGTGGTTCAGGCGCCGATCTGGGACGGGACGTGTTCTGTGTTCCCTTCCCAGAGGTCCGCGTCCTCGGCCATCCAGGCCTCGCGGCGACGCTCCTTGCTCTGCTGACCGGAGCCCTGGCCGCCAGACATCGGGATGCCGCCGCCGGAGTCGTCCGCGGGCCCGGCGATGGCGTCGTCTGCTCCGACGAACCCGGTCGCCCCGCTGTTGCCGGCTCCCACCCCGCCGTCGGCGAAGCCAGCGTCCATGCCTTCGCCAAGCCCGCCCGGGCCGGAGCCGATCATTCCATCGGGGCCGACAACCGCGCCGTCGCCGGCCGGATCGCCGACGAAGTCGTCACCGATCGTGCCCTGACCGCCAGCGCCGCTGCCGCCGGCGCCAGCGGGATCGCCGACACCACCGCCGCCGGCTGGATCGCCGACACCACCGGCGCCGCCGGCACCACCGCCGCCGACCGGATCGCCGACACCACCGCCGCCACCGGCGCCGCCGGAGAAGCCGTCAACCGGAACCGGATCCGCACCATCACCCGGCACACCGCCCAGCCCGCCGGGATCGGCGCCGTCGCCCGGAACACCACCCGGCGCACCGGGATCACCCGCGCCGGGAACGCCGCCGGCCGGAACCGGATCTGCGCCGCCGGGAACGCCGCCGGCCGGAACCGGATCCGCGCCGTCACCGGGAACACCAGGATCGCCGCCGTCGCCCGCCGTCCCGCCTGGCCCGCCGGGGCCAGGATCGCCCGGAGGTGCCCCGCCAGGCGGGGGAACGGAACCGATTGGGTCTGGCGCGGGCGTCCCACCCGGAGGCCCACCGGGAGCGCCGCCGGCCGGAACACCGGTGCCGGTCCCAGTGCCAGGTGCGGTACCTCCCCCGCCCGGGGGCAGGCCGGCCAGGGTTGTGCCCGGTGAGGTGCCCGTGGGCCCGGAACCGGAGCCAGGCGAGATGCCGGAGACGCCACCGCCGCCACCAGGAGCGCTGGGTGTGCCAGTGCTCCCCGCACCGCCGGGGCTGACGCCGCCCGGAGCGCCGCCAGGGCTCGCACCGGCGGCCGCGGCCCCGGCGGCTACGCCGCCCGCGGCCCCGCCGACGGTCTGCGACGTGCCGCCAAAGGAGCCTGTCGGCAGGTTCTTGCTGACCGTGGACGGCAGGTTGCTGTTGGCCTCGACCAGGTTCGAGTTGAACTCGTTCATGGCGTTGCGCGCGGCCTCGTCCCCGGAACTGTTGTTGGCCGCGGTGAAGTTCTTGTAAGCGGGAATGATCCCGCCCAGCCAATTCAGCACGGCCCCGGTCTGGGTGCTCGCCTGGGCGAGGCTGACCGCCGTCTCGTGCAACTGCTGAAAGCTGGTGACCGCGCTCTGCGCCGCCGTGCCGCCCCAGTTCTCGTTCAGCACCTGCACGTGCTTGACGAGCGCATCCGCGATCTGCCCGAGAAGCACGCCTGCTTGCGTGTGCGCCTCACCCGACTGCGTCACCAGGCTGGATTCGGGAAGGAAGGAGAACATCTGCTTTATGTCGTCGGCTGAGAGCCCGCTGACCGAAATCGGCGCGACCGCCGACTGCTTGATCTCAAACGAGTTGCCCTGGATGTTGCCGAACCCGCCGCCGTCTTCCACTCTCATGATGGCGTTTCTCTTTCCCGGCCGTCAGCTCGACGCTTCCGAGCCAACTGTGCTCGCCGCGCTCTGCGTTGTGGCATCGGCGTCGGTGTAGTTCTGCGCCGCCTTGCCCACATTGTTGGCCACTAGGTCGTAAGCGGTGTTCAACGCCTGCATGAACTGCGTGATTGCCTCGTACGCGTTGAGGGCATTGCTGCCGAACGCATCCGCGGTCTCCCAGCCGCCGATCGCCGAGCCGAAGGCCCCGTAGCTGACGACCTGTGAGAGGGCACTCGTCAGCCGACCCAGATCGCCAACCATCTGGGACTTGACCGAGTGGAGCTGGTCCGGCTCGACGTGGAACTGTCCGCTGGCCTTCAGACCCTTGGGGAAGGCCGACGCCGGCAGCTTCGGCTTGTGAAAGCCATCCGTCTTCACCGGATCCTTTGGCGGAGCGCTTGCCGCTGCAGCCGCCTCCTGGTCTAGCTTCTGCTGGTCCTCAAGCGCCATCACATCGGCGATCGCGCCCATCGCTAACCTCCGCTGCCGTTGCCGTCATCACTGGCCGGCCGATACGAACGGCGTGCCGTACCACGACTCGCCGGCACGCCGTTCGTGTCAGCTAGAACATTCCCGAGTTGGTGCGCTCCGCGTTCTGGTAGTTCTCATTGGCGGTGCCGATCACCGAGCTCATCGCGGAGATGACCTGGCCCATGTCGGCAATGGCCTGGTTCCAGATCGCCTGCGCCTCGTGATAGGCGGCCTGCGCGGAACCCTCCCAGCTAGACAGGTGGGACTGGAGCTGCCCCTGAAGGTCGCTGACCGTGCTGGTCAGCCCGTTGTATGCCTGGGCAAACGAAGCCTCTCCCTCGCCCAGACTGCCAAAGTTGGCAAGTACGTAATCGCCCATTTTCTATCTCTCCCGCTCAGCCGTTCAGCGCGCCGATGATCTTATTTGCCGAACCCTGGTTGGCAGTCTCGACCGTGGTGTAGTTCACGCCCGATTGCCGCAGCTTCGCGCCCAGGTTGTCCAGGGCTGTGATCACCTTGTTGAAGTCGGTGTTGAACTCCGTGAACGCGTTATTGAACGTCGTGGCTGCCGAACCCCGCCAGCCGCCCATCATGCTCTCGTGGGCGCCGGCGAGGTTACTCTGCAGGCCCCGGATCTGCCCGACAGCCGAGTCCACCTGCGTCGCAGCCTGGGCCATCAGTTGAGCATCGTGTGCACTCACACCGGCCACTGCCGCACCTCCTGTCCGTGACGTGTCGTCGTCATCCGCGCCTTGCGCTTGGATGATCTTGCTCGTCCGGGGCGGAGTTGCCCAACCGGCTCCCGTGCCCCGTTACTCCCGACCACGCGGCCGAAGGCCGCCCGGTTCAAGGAACATGGCTAATTCAAGCTAAGTCGGACAATGGTGTCAACCAGGACAGGCAACTACCCTACGTAATCGGCACCCGGCCAAATGCCCGGCCAGCTTGGAAGGGTTCTGACTTGGGGTTTTTCGGCATTCCCGCAATGCAGTAACGGTCACGTCACCGAATCTTTACCCGCTGGAAGACACGGTCCTCTTGGCCAGGGTTGGGTCAAGGGCAGGCCCCGGCGGGATCAGCTCCACCACCCCGGCCGGCAGCAGCACCGCCTGTGACCGGCTGTAGCCCAGCATGCCGATCACACCGGTGCTCGCGAGCGCGTACCTGCGGCCGTCGGCGATCAGGAAGTAGCTGACCACGCCGCTGTCGGAGCCGGCCGAAGGATCGGCTCCGACCAGCGCACCGGCGCCGGCCGGGAGCGTTATCTGCCCCACGTCGGCGGCCGCTCCGGTCGCCACGCCGCCGGACGGCAGCGTGCCGCCGGTCTCGACCCGGCCGGCGAGGGCGGTGCCGGTGGCGGCGGTGCCACCGCCGGAATAGGCAATGCACAGCGGTGCGGCCCCAGCGGGCGTGACGACCGAGGGGATGCCGGTCGGCAGGTCCCCGCCGGGCACGCTGGCCGTTGACAGGTGGCCAGAGACTTGCGACTGGGCCAGCGTGGCCTTTGCCGGAGCGTTCGGCTGGCTGACGAACAGCGACGCCTGCATCGGCGAGATTGGGGCCAGGCCGCCGCGCAGCATCACGTAGAACTGCACGCCCGAGGCCGCGTTCACCTTGTAGACCTGACCGACCGTGACGTTAGTGCCCGTGGGGCCGGGCACGGTCGCTCCCGCGTCCGCGAGCCTGGGCGCGGCGAACGCAAGCCCCTGCGGGATGGCGTTGAGCCAGACCACCGGAACCGGTACCGGGGGCTGGCGGGCACCCAGCGCCACGATCCCGTCCCGCTGCACTGCCATGCGCTGGCCGTTCCAGATCACCCAGTCCTGACTCTGCGCCGTCACCAGCAGCGCACTGTCTCCCAGTGGCCGGCCGCCGACGCTGGTGCCGCCGACCAGGGCGGTTTTGACCTGCGTGCCAAACGGGCCCGTGGCGGTCTGTGTGCACACCGACCAGGGCTGCCGGACCAGCAGGCTGGCCGTGGGCAGTGGCTGCGGCAGCCCGGGAATGCCGATCTCGGGCCCGCGGGCGAACTTCGTCAGCGCGGACTGGTCCACGGTCTGCTGGTTCAGCGGCGAGTTCCCGAGCGCCAGCCGGGCCGAGGCGTAGTTCACCACCGGGCAGAGCTTCTTGCCCTCGCAGAACACAAACGGCGTGCCGGTCTGCTTGTCGATGACCAGCATGCCCGGCGTGTTCTGGATCGATGAGCTGCCGTGGCCGAGCAGCCCCAGGATGAAGAACAGCCCGGTGATGATCACCGCGACAAACACGCCAGCGAACACGGCCACGTTCAGGCGGCGTATGGGCTGATCGGGGACGTCAGGCTCGCCGCGCAACAGCGCCAGCGACGCCCGCTGCGTCATCAGCCGGTGCGCCTGGAACAGGTCCCTGCGGCTCTGCATGGTCATGGTCGCTGTGCGTTTCCCCTCAGGGCGGTCAGCCGCCCAGCCCGCGGGCCTTGCCAAATACCCCGGCGAGGCCGAGCGCGAGCGGGAACAGGCCGACGTTGAGCAGGGTGTCGGTGATGTCGGCGAGGCGCCCCCAGAACGGCGATGGACGACGGCCGGGCAGCCACAGGCCGACGACGGCGACGAGCGCTGATCCCGCGATCAGCGGCCCGAGCGCGAGCGCCAGGTGCCGCGCCTGGGAGGATCCGTGGGCCATGCCGGCCGCGAGCAGTATCAGGCCCCCGAATCCGGGGATCAGCAGCCAGAGCCGCTGGGCGAGGCCCTGGAACAGCCTGGACCGCAGCAGGAGCACGCAGGCGAGCACCGCACAGGCGACCATGCCGAGCCAGCCCCTGGTGAAGGCGAGCACCACCTCCGCAAATCCGGCCACCAGGCCGATGCCTGACGCGGAGCCGGTCACGAACCGGTCGGCCACGGCCGTCCGGTCGAACACCTCGGCACCATCGATGGTCAGCGTGTCGCGCCTCAGGTCATCGGCGTGCCGCGGCACCTCGGGCAGCGCCATCCGCGCCATCCGGAACGAAACCGCGGGGATCAGCGGGGTGAGCGCGAGTATCAGCACGGCCATCAGGGCGGCGGGCGCGGCGAGGCCAATGCCGAAGGCGTAACTGAGCCAGGCCCCGAGCACGCCGAGCAGCCCCGCGATCACCAGGCCAAAGAACAGCGACACCTCGGCGGAGGCGGCGGCGGCTATGACCGCGGCGAGCGCCACGGCGGCCAGCGCCGACACCATCTCCACGGCGCCGAGGTGCGAGAGCGGCGCCGATCTGGCCGGCGTGAGCAGGCCGGCCAGGAATGCGTACGGAACCGCCGCGTAGCCAAAGACCACTCCGGCCCGCGAATCACCGACCGCCCTGGACACCGCCACGACCGCGAGCAGCAGCGCCACGGCGACACCCGCAGCGGTCGCAGCGGGCACCGGCCACGGCGGCCCGGACCGCACGATGAACACCGCGCCGGCGATCAGCGCCGCGGCGACCGCTCCCAGGGCCACCCACCGGGCGTGGCCCTGGGTCCAGCGGCCCGGCCGGTCGCTCAGCCTGCTCGCGATCACGTCGGCGACGTCATCGAACGTCATCGCGGGCAACTGCTCGCGGTGCGGGCGCAGATAGATGATCTCCCCGTCGCGGAGGCCGACCTGCATCGGAGTCATGGCCGGCGAGAACGGCCCCTCGCCCAGGCGCTGCAGCACCCACCCGCCCTTCTCGCCAACCACGTCGGGCCCTTCCAGGCCCGCGTACTTGGCGACCGTGGGAAACAGGTCGGCGAAGGTCACGTAGCCGGGAAGCGCGACGTCCACTCGCCGGGACGGCCCGATCACGGTGATCCGGCACACTTCCGTGCCGCCTGGCGAAGTCATCGGCCTCCCTTCATGGACCTGCCGCATATATGGTTTACGTTCCCGCACTGCCCGCGATGTCGGAAATGCGGCCGTAGAATGATAACCCGCTGCAGTGCGGACCAACCGGGTCAATCGCACTGAGCGCCGTGCCCGGAAGGACACCAGAAAGGCAGCCTGTGAGCACCGTCATCGTCCGCCGAACTGAGCGGCACGATCCGCCGGAGCTGCCAAGCGGCGAGATCATGCTCCAATCCCCGCCGGAGATCCCGGAGGTCACCACCGACGGCTTCCGCCAGACGCTGATGTACCTGCCGATGCTGGTGATGACCGTCGGGATGACCGCAGCGTTCGCCGGGAACAGCTCGAACAAGATCATGTATGTCGCCGGCGGGGCCATGGTCCTGGGCATGGGCGGCATGGTGGTCGCGCAGATGAGCCGGGGCAGCGGCGACCGCAAGCTCAAGCTGAACGGCCTGCGCCGGGACTACCTGCGCTACCTGGGCCAGGTACGGCGCAAGGTGCGCGGTATCGCCTCGGCGCAGCGCGAGGCGCTCGAATGGACCAGCCCGCCCCCGCGGGCGCTTGCCTCGCTGCTCGTCGACCCAGAGCTGCGGCGGGTGTGGGAACGACGCCCTTCCGGCGATGACTTTGCCAAGGTCCGCATCGGCACCGGGACGCACCGGCTGGCCGTCCGGCTGGTGCCGCCGGACACGAAGCCGGTCGAGGATCTTGACCCGCTTTGCGCGGGTGCGCTGCGGCGTTTCGTCCGGGCGCACAACAGCGTTCCCAGCCTGCCGGTCGGCATCTCGCTGCGCTCCTTCGCCAGGATCGCGGCCGGGGGCGAGCCCGAGGCGATCTACGGCATGCTGCGGGCGATGATCGCGCAGCTCGCGATCTTCCACTCCCCCGACGACGTCCGGATCAGCGTGTGCGCCTCGCGGGAGCGCATCCCGTGGTGGCAGTGGATCAAGTGGCTGCCGCACAATATGCATCCCGCCGAGATTGACGCCGCCGGACCGGTCCGCCTGATGGCTCCCGTGCTGCCCCAGCTCGAGGCCCTGATCGGCGCCGAGTTCGCGGGCCGTACGCAGTTCACGCCCGGCAGGTCGACCGGTCTGCCGTTCCACGTGGTGATCATCGACGGCGGCGAGGGCATGGCGGACTCCCGGCTCGGCACCGACGGCATCGAGGGCGCCGTGCTCATCGACCTGA
>Ga0210385_10002241_pt1 | contig 11660 bp, 7 predicted proteins | sample IncBWH26OmetaG_FD_160107 | JGI IMG/M metagenome (GOLD analysis project Ga0210385, IMG submission 160107) | Forest soil microbial communities from Barre Woods Harvard Forest LTER site, Petersham, Massachusetts, United States - Inc-BW-H-26-O ... | reverse complement strand
TCACGGTTTACGCTATCGGAGAGGCGGTAAACGCCGTCAGCGTCACCGACAACGGTCCGGAAAGTCCGCAGATGCTTGATCTTTACGGCGACGGCGTATTTCAGGAGGATGGCCAAATTGATTGGCAGTTCCACTCCGCGACCGATAATGCCATCTTTCCTTTCTAGTCCTTCGACAAAGTATTGAGGGATAATGACTTAGCTCCAAGCTCTTCAGGAATAAGGAGTTAGGTTGTCAAAGAACGCTGAAATTGGGTTGGGGCAGTTTTGAAATCCGTTTCCGAGACGGATACTCGATACTGCCTCATCAGGCGATCATTCTTGCATGGGACGGATTACTTGTCTGTGATGGCTGTCACAGGTTGGTTGTGATAAAAAACATCGGAGGCTTGGTTTCTCCCTCAGACAAAAACTCCATGACTGAACGGGGGAGTCCGACTTCCCGGTCGAAGAGAGAAAATCTGACTGTTTCGGAGAATACTTATGAGCGAAGGTTGGCTGCTAGAACGCGTTCCAAGGCTGACTGTACTCCTCGTTCTGCTCTTCGTGTTGGGTGACGCGGCCATGCCCCAATCTGATCGGCCGGGTGCGAATGCGCAGAACGCTTTTCCTTTCGCGCGGGCGACGCCGACAGCAGAGGCCAACGCCCCTGCGTTGAAGAACCCTGGCCCGCGGCCGGGACTTTCGCCAGAGTCTGCGGGATTGCAGTTCCAGCCGGAGGCGATCTACGGCTCGGGAGCGTTCAATCCCATCTCGGTTGCGGTGGCCGATGTCAATGGAGATGGCAAGCTTGATCTGCTGGTGGCAAACGAATGTGTCACTCAACCTACTTGCCCGAACGGAGAGGTGGGCGTGCTGTTGGGCAATGGCGACGGTACTTTCCAGCCGGCCGCATCCTTTGACTCAGGTGGGTATTCGGCTTATGCCATCGCCGCCGGCGATCTCAATGGCGACGGCCATCCCGATCTCGCGGTTGCCAATTATTCGGCAAGCGGACACGGCGAAGACGGCATACTCGGCGTGCTGCTGGGCAATGGCGACGGTACTTTTCAACCAGCGGTGGCCTACGATTCTGGTGGATCTATTGCCACATCAGTTACGATCGCGGACGTAAACGGCGATGGTAAACCCGATCTGGTTGTGTCCAATGAATGCAACGCACCGTGCACTACCCATGGAGTAGTGGCCGTCCTGCTCGGCAATGGCGATGGCACCTTTAAGAAGGCCGTGAAGTACCCCGCCGGCCTCGGCCCCGACTCGGTCGTGGTCGCGGATGTTAATGGAGATGGCAAGCCCGACGCAGTCGTGGCAGATTTCTGTATTAATTCCAAATGCGCGTCTGGAGCTGTGGATGTCCTGCTGGGTAATGGCGACGGAACCTTCAAAAAGGCAGTCCCGTATAACTCGGGCGGGGCATACCCGAATATGGTTTCGATTGCCGATCTGAGGGGAAACGGCAAGCTTGATCTCGTGGTGGGAAACGGTTGTTCGACCGGGACCAACTGCTCGCCCGATGGCGTTGTTGGCGTTCTGCTGGGCAATGGCGACGGAACCTTCCAGAAGGCTGTCACTTATGACTCCGGCGGACCTGAAGCCTATTCGGTTGCCGTCGCCGATGTGAACGGCGACGGCATCCCCGATATCGTCGTTGGCAACGGCGGTAACCTGGGTGTACTGCTGGGCAATGGCGACGGAACCTTTCAGCCTGCTGTGGCTCTCAACCTGAGCTTTGGAGCCAACTCGGTCGCGCTCGCCGACCTGACTGGAAACGGGCTGCCCGACATCGTTGTTTCGGCTAATCAGGCCAGTAACGTCGGAGTTCTCATCAACGGCCCTGCAACCAGAACTGCGACGGCAACCTCGTTGGGTTCGTCGCTCAACCCTTCCGCGATCGGCCTGCCCGTGACCTTCACCGCCCAGGTCACAACGCAGGGCACAGGCACTCCGACGGGTACGATAGCTTTCTATGACGGAGCCACTAAGATTGCGACTTCCACCCTCAACAGCAATGAAGTAGCGACATTCACGACCTCTACGCTAGCCGTTGGCACTGACAACATGACGGCGGTTTACAGCGGAGATTCAAATTTCGCACCGAGCAACTCGAACACCGTAAGCCAGGTCGTTCAGGGAGGAGGTGGCGTCGTATTCTCCCCGAATAGTCTTAACTTTGGCACCCAGGTCGACGGGTCAGTCACTGGCCCGTATACGGCTTATATGACCAATACCGGCACGAAGACAGTGAAAATCTCGTCGATCCAGATTGTCCCTGTCTCGGGTTCCTACGGTAATTATTCCCAAACCAATAATTGCGGCACCAAGCTGAAAGCGGGTGCCAGTTGCGCGTTCAACGTGACCTTCACGGTTTACGCTATCGGAGAGGCGGTAAACGCCGTCAGCGTCACCGACAACGGTCCGGAAAGTCCGCAGATGCTTGATCTTTACGGCGACGGCGTATTTCAGCAGGATGGCAAACTTGATTGGCAGATCCACTCCGCGACCGATAATGCCATCTTTCCTTTCTAGTCCTTCGACAGCCGCTTCTGGTTGCCGATAGTGATGGTGGTGCGGAAGTGCTTTTCGCTGGGACTTATATTTTGAAGGCTTTCTCTTTGAGGTATTGCTCACTGAGTGCGCCCCCGCCTCCTAAACCTGATCCCGGCGGAGATGTATCACCTTTCCCCCTGTGCAGCTACCTCCCGCTATTTCTTGACACCCTTGGCTGCGCTCCCTAAAATCGTCGTAAGGCGTGGTGGAATCCTAATCTAAGCCACTGCATCTAAAGTATTTATAGGGGCGTTTCAGCTCCGAAGACTCGGGAAGATATGCCAGCAGGGCCAGCGGGCGGACGGGAACGGGAAATCCTGACCGCGATTGTCGAAACATTTATTGCCAGCGGAGAGCCGGTGGGGTCGCGCACGCTGGCGCGCTCCAGTCGCGAGGGGTTGAGCGCGGCGACGATTCGCAATGTGATGGCGGACTTGGCGGATGCGGGATTTCTGGAGCAGCCGCATGCGTCGGCGGGGCGCGTTCCGACGGCTGAGGCTTATCGTTATTATGTCGAGCAGCTGAGCGGTGAAGCGCATCTTTCGCACGAGAATCAAAGCATTATCCAAGACACGCTGACGGGCGTGACGGATGTGCAGGAGTTCATGGAGCGCACGTCGCATGTGCTCTCGCTGATTTCGCACGGAGTTGGGGTGACGGTAGCGACGAGCGGTCCGCGGAATGCGCTGGAGCACGTTTATTTCTCGCGGTTGGGCGATCAGAAAGTGCTGGCAGTGGTGGTCACGCGGTCGGGAGTGGTGCGGGATCGCGTGTTGCGGCTGGATATTGCGCAGTCGGATCTGGATTTGGCGGCGCGCTATATCAACGAAAACTTTCGCGGCTGGACGATGGGCGACATGCGCGCGGAACTGGCGCGGCGGTTGGAGCAGGAACGCAGTGAGTATGACCGGCTGATGAAATCGATTGAGCAGCTCTATCAGCAGGGTGCGCTGGCATCGAATGAGGGGACGCAGGTGGTGTTCGTGGAAGGCGCTGCGAACCTGGTAGAGAGCGGCGTGAGCGGTGAAGAAGACCGGCAGCGGCTGCAGGAAATGCTGCGCACGCTGGAGGAAAAAGAAAAAGTTGTAAAGCTGCTGAGCGCGTATCTGAACACGAAGCAGGAAGCGGTGCGGGTAGTGATTGGACTGGATCAGGGGCTCGATGGCGCTTTGCCGTCTTCGTCATTGCAGAATTTTGTGCTGATCGGGGCTCCGGCGCGAGTGGGCGGCGAAGTGATGGGGTCGCTGGCGGTGATTGGTCCGACGCGGCTTGATTATCAGCACACCATGTCGGCGGTGTCGTACATCGCGCGGCTTTTCGACAAACTTTTGAATGAAGGTGAGTGATTGAGCGGTATGGCAAAGGGAAACGGAAAGACAGAAGGAAGCGTTGATCTGGGAAATCGGGATCTGGGAAACCGGGATCTGGAGCGGGAGCTTCCGGCGGGACAAGGTGGAGAGGAATCCGTGGCGGGGGCGAAAGCGGCGGATGCGGTATCGGAGATTGAGAAGTTGAAAGCCGAGCGGGATGCGCTGCTTGATCGGGTGGCGCGCTTGCAGGCGGAGTTCGACAATGCTCGGAAACGGGCGGCGCGCGAGCAGCAAGAGTTCCGCGAGTTTGCGGCGGCCGATGTGATCAGGAATTTTCTGCCGGTGCTGGACAGTTTCGAGCGGGCGTTGAAGGCTGGCGATTCCAACCCGAGCGAATTTCGCAATGGGGTAGAGCTTATCTATCGCCAGTTTCAGGATGTGCTGCAAAAAGTTGGAGTTCAGCCAATTGCGGCGGTGGGGCAGCCATTCGATCCGCGGATTCACGAAGCGATTGAAATGGTGGATACGACTGCGGTCCCGGACCATCATGTGCTGGAAGAGTTGCAGCGAGGTTATAACTACAAAGAGCGATTGCTGCGTCCGGCGATGGTGCGGGTGGCGCGGAACGGGCGCGGATAGCGCGACGCAAGAGTTTTAATTTTCTGGTTGAGAGTGGGGGAGTTTCTGGCCGCTAATACAAAACGCGATTTTTACGAAGTGCTCGGGGTTACGCGCACCTCAACCGAAGTGGAAATCAAGAGCGCGTACCGCAAGCTCGCGATGACCTACCATCCCGACCGCAACCCGAATAATCCTGACGCGGAAGAGAAGTTCAAGGAAATTACGGAAGCGTACGCGATTCTGGCCGACAGCGACAAGCGATCGTTGTATGACCGCTTTGGTCATGCGGGCGTTGGCGGTAACACGGGAGGTGCGGCCGGATTCGATCCGGCGATTTTCCAGGATTTCGGCGACATTTTCGGAGACATTTTTGGATTTGGCGACATGTTCGGCCAGGGGGGACGGCGGCGCAGCCGAGCTCAGCGCGGGGCCGATCTTCGCGAGGACCTGCAACTGGAATTCGACGAAGCGGTGTTCGGCTCGGAGAAGCAAGTCAGTGTGCGACGCCATGAAGCGTGCGATGCGTGCCGGGGCGCGGGGGCTGCGCCGGGTAAAGCTCCAGTGGCTTGCCGGGCGTGCAACGGGCGCGGGCAGGTGCGATATCAGCAGGGATTTTTCAGTATTGCTCGGACGTGTCCAACCTGCCAAGGGGCAGGGAGCGTGATCACGGATCCGTGCCCGAAGTGCAAGGGCGAGGGCCGATTGATGCGGGAGCGCGTGGTTGAAGCCAACGTTCCTGCGGGAGTTGAAGACGGCACGCGAATTCGTTTTTCCGGCATGGGAGAAGCGGGTGTATTCGGCGGGCCATCCGGCGATTTGTATATTGTGCTGCACGTGAAGGAGCACGCGTTTTTTGAGCGTGAGGGCAACGATCTGCATTGCGTGGTTCCGATTTCGTTTCCGCAAGCCGCGCTGGGCACGGAGATCATGGTGCCAACTCTGGAAGGCGAGCACAAACTCAAAGTGCCGGAAGGCACGCAGTCGGGAGCGTCGTTCCGGATCCGCAATAAAGGCGTGCCGATTCTGAACAGCCACGGCAAGGGCGATCTCTACGTCGAGGTGCGAATCCAGACGCCGGCGAAGGTGAACAAGCGTCAGCGTGAGTTGCTGATGGAGCTGGGGGAGTTGTCTCCGGTGGAGAACAAGCCGCAGCACCGCTCGCTGTTGGGACGCGTGAAGGACATGTTTGTTTAAAGCAGGTCTTAGGTGTCAGGTCTTAGGTCTTCAGATCGAAGGCTGCGTGGTTGCTCGAACCATCAGGACCTGCCGGAAGCCTAACGCCTGAGACCTAACACCTGAGACCTAACAGCCTCGACATGCTCTCATGACACGCCGCCGCTGGATTGCCGACGAGGTCGAGGGAGACACCGCGGCTCTGACGGGCGAACATGCATCTCATCTCGTCCGTGTTCTGCGGGCGGAAATCGGTCAGGAGTTTGACATTGCGACGGGCGACGAGGAAATCCGACGTGGGACGATTACAACGATCTCCTATGATCGGGTGGAATTCGCACTGGACGCAAGGCCGCACCGCGCGATAAAGGCCGGACTACCGGCTACCCCGATGATCACGCTGGCGCTTGCCATCTTCAAGTTCGACCGCATGGAGTGGGCGATCGAGAAGTGTACCGAAATTGGAGTTGCGCGGATTGTCCCGGTGATTGCGCGGCGCACCGATGCGCATCTGGCGGCAGCTGCTGCGAAGAGGCATGAACGATGGCAGCGCATGGTACGGCAGGCGAGCGAACAATCGCGGCGAACGGCAGCGGCGGAGATTGTCGCTCCAGTTAAATTGAAAGATCTTGCCGGTGCGCTGCGGGCTGATGCATGGACGCGGGTGGTTCTCGACGAATCCCTGGCGGGACTGGAAGAGAACAAGCGGTTGCGAGACATGCTGCAAGCGCGACCCAGCGAAGTGACGCTCGCGGTGGGGCCTGAAGGTGGCTGGGCGGACGGGGAGCTAAGCTGGTTCCACGAAAGCGGATGGCTCGCAGCCTCGCTGGGCAGAACGATTCTTCGTGCGGAAACGGCGGCGATTGTGGCGACGGCGCTGGCGATGGAAGCGCTAAGCTAAGTCGGCTGGAGGAAGTCGAACGCACACGTTTCGTCCGCCTGTCACAGGCTTTCACAACCTGCCACAACCGAGCTCTGATATTCTCCGCTAGAGACTTCCCGGTGGCTTCAATCGTATTACCAGCGACGAAAATTGTTCCCGATGAACGGCAACGGCAGGCCATTGAGCACGTGCATGGCCCGATGCTGGTAATTGCCGGCGCCGGCACGGGGAAGACGACGGTGCTGACCGAGCGGATTGCCAATCTGATCCGCGAAGGGCACGCGCGACCGGACGAAATTGTTGCGCTGACGTATTCCGACAACTCCGCGGCGGAGATGTTGGACCGCGTGCGCCAGATATTGAAGGGTACTTCGATTGACGGCCTGCAAGCGTGCACCTTTCACGCGTGGTGCAACGGGCTGCTGCAACAGAACGGGGCTGGGTTTCGGGTACTCGACGAAAAGGACCTGTGGGTATTTTTGCGACGCAGCATCCGCGATTTGCACCTCAAGCACTTTGTGCGTGCAGCCAATGTAGGGCAATTCCTCGATAGCCTGCTGGAGTTCATGGACCGCTGCCAGGACGAGCTGGTTGGTCCTGAAGAGTACGGCGAATATGTCGCGGGTCTGGAACGCGGCGAGTTCCCGCTGCCTCGTGTGGCGCGCTCGAAAAAACAGGAAGACATGAACGCCGAGGAGGTCCTGGGACGGTGCCAGGAAATTGCGCGCATTTTCGCCACGGTGGAGAACATGCTGAAGGAGAAAAACCTTGGCACCTTCGGCCACATGATTACCAACGCCTACCATTTGCTGAAAGACAATCCAGGACTGAGGGCCGAGGTAGGGAAGCGGGCGCGCTTTCTGCTGGTGGATGAATTTCAGGATGCGAACTACGCGTACGTGGAGATTCTTTCGCTTCTCGCCGGATCGAAGGCAGACGGATCGGCAGAAAACGTTTTTGCCGTGGGCGACCCGGATCAGGCGATTTACCAGTTTCGCGGCGCTTCGAGTGAGGCATTCACGTTGTTTGCGAACAAATTTCCCGAAGCGCAAATCGTTGTTCTGGGGAAAAACCGGCGTTCGCTGGGCAACATTCTGGGTTGTGCTTTTGGGATTGTTAACGACAACCCGCCGGTGTTCGAGCAAACATCCGCGCCGAAGGGGCCGGCGACGTCGTACCAGCGGACGCCTCTGGAGTCTCTGCGTGACGAAGAGGCGAAACAAAAGGGTGAAACGGCGGCCGGGCCGCTGGTTGAAATTGTTACCTGGGGAAATAAAGAGGGCGAGGCTGCCGACCTGGCGCGGCGCATTCAGAAAAAACGCAAAGAGCAGCGTTGCCGCTGGAGCGAATTTGCGGTGCTGTCGCGCACTCACGGCCATCGCGCGGAAGTGGTGCACGAATTTGCTGAGCGCGGCATTCCGTTTTCTATCGAAGGTCTGGACGTGCTGGGTACTCCAGAGGTTCGCGATGTAATCGCATGCCTGACGGCCGCGGTGTCTCCGAACGACGCTGCCAGTCTGTTTCGGGTGGCGGCGCTGCCACAGTTCGGCATCGATCCTACGGAGTTGCGTGCAGCGATGAGGGCGATGCGGCGCGATGAACTCGATTTCCGCAGCGTGCTGAAAGGTTTGCCGAAGGGGCCCGCGCTGCTGGCCAAGGTTGACGGACTGCACGGCGAAGTAGAACTGGACGGAGTTCGCGCCGGCCATGCGGTAAATCTTGTGATCCGCCATTTCGAGTTGCAGCGGACGGAGCTGGTTCAGGCGTTCGTCAAATTTGTGGAAGCGTGGCACACAAAGCCCATCAACGAGACGGAGAGTCCCGCAGAATTTCTCGATTACCTCGACTACTTCGTACAGGCGAATGGGGCGATTCCGCTGCCGCGCAGCGAGGACGACGCGGTGCAGTTGCTGACTGCGCACGCCGCCAAGGGACTGGAGTACAAACACGTTGCCATCATTCGCGGTTCGTCTACAACGTTCCCGAGTTCCTATCGCGAGCCGCTCATTGCGTTTCCAGCGGAGCTGCGCAGGTCGGGGACTTCATCGACAAACGACAAGATGTTGCATGAAGAAGAAGAGCGCCGTCTTTTCTATGTTGCCATGACGCGCGCGAAGGACACGCTCGCCATTTATGCGAATCAGGGGCAAGGCAAGAAGGATCCAAAGCCGACAAAATTTTTACGCGGTCTGATGGACAATCCAGTCTATAGAAAGTTCTGGTCCGCGCGGCCGGCGGAAGCGGTGCAGGACACTTTGTTTGCGGAAGAAGAACAGAGGATCGCCTTGCAGAAGTCGAATGTGGCGACATGGCTGATGATGCCGCCTTCGGCGAGCTTTGCCACGAGTTTGAGCGCGTCGTCGATTGAAACGTACGAAGGGTGCCCGCTGCGCTTCAAACTGGAACGCGAGTGGAATCTGCCGCGGGAAGTGTCGGCATCCCTGCATTATGGCGCCGCGATGCACCGCGTTTTGCATACTTACTACGATGCGCAGCGCTATGAGCGTCAGATCAGCGACGACGATCTGGTGGAGATGTTTCGGGCTGATCTGACCGCGGCGGGAATCGCCGACCGCTACCAGTATGACTTGTATTTGAAGCAGGGAATCGATCAGTTGCGGCAGTTTTTTGAGGCGGCTCGCAGTGGTCCGCAGCCGGAAGTGGTGGAGACCGAGCACAGGTTCGAGTTTCAGGTAGGGACGACTAAAGTGACGGGGCGAGTGGACCGCATCGACAGCACGGGGCCGAATACGGTCGCGATCGTGGACTACAAAACGGGAAAGCCCTGGTCGCAGGATGATGCCGACGAAAGCCTGCAACTCTCGCTGTATGCGATTGCGGCCAAAGAAAAGCTGGGGAAAAACGCGGACCGGCTCATTCTCTACAATCTTGAAAACAACACTCCGGTATGCACGACCCGGCTTGACGCCGAGTTGGAAGAAGCGAAAGCGCGGGTGAAAAAAGCGTCAGCGGGAATCACGGAAGGGAAGTTTGCTCCGAAACCTGGCTACCAGTGCGCGTTTTGCCCGTATCGCAATCTTTGTCCGGCAACGGAAAAGAGTGTTGCGGTGGCGCAGAAGAAACGCGGTCACTGAGCACTCCAGTTAGAACGCGCTATAAAAAACTTTGGGGACGCTCATCGCGTCCCCTTTGTCGTTGCCTGTTGCAGGTTCTTAGTGCTTTTTGCTGCTTTTTTTCTTTGCTTTCTTCTTGGTTGCCATGGATCTATTCTCCCTTTCCATTCTTCATGGAATTTGCAACGGTGTTTTGTTGCAACTAAATGAATGTATAGAGTCAACGCAGATCGAAGTCAAGGGAAAAATGATCACAACGTGCGCACGCAACGGTGTACCAAAGTCACTTCGCTGTGTCGCGCGAGAAAAAAGTTTGCGCGACACGTCGGATTTCGTGTTGGTCGATGGTCGTTCCTCGTTCGCCGTTGGAAAAACTCCAAGCGACTAGCGGGCGTCGATCAATGACCAACGACTTTTCTGCATTCCCCACCATCTATAATGAAAGATGATTTTTGAAGGAGCGCACTTATGGCCGGTTCAAACGAAGTTGTAATCATTGCGGGATGCCGCACGCCAATCGGAAAATTTCAGGGAAGTCTGAGCGACATGACGGCTCCGCAGATCGGCGCGGTGGCGGTGCGGGAAGCGGTGAAGCGCGCGAATCTGGAGCCGCAGCAGGTTGACGAGTGCATCATGGGCAACGTCGTCTCTGCGGGGCTGGGTCAGAATCCGGCGCGTCAGGCGGCGCTGTTTGGCGGACTCGCGCCCGAGGTTGGCGCCATGACGATCAACAAAGTCTGCGGCTCGGGATTGAAGGCGGTGGCTCTGGCGGCGCAAGCGATTGAGACCGGCAACGCCTCGATCGTGGTGGCGGGTGGAATGGAGTCGATGACCAACGCTCCATATCTGCTGCCGAATGCGCGCAAAGGATACCGGCTCGGCAACCAGCAGGTCGTTGACTCCATGGTGAACGACGGACTCTGGGATATTTACAACGACTATCACATGGGGCTGACGGGCGAGAACGTTGCGGAAAAATACGGCATCACTCGCGAAGAGCAGGATGAATTCGCGGTCAATTCGCACCGCAAAGCCGTAGCCGCGCAAAAGGAGTGCCGATTCAAGGCGCAGATTGTTCCGGTTGAGATTCCGGCGAAGAAAAAAGGACAGCCAGCGGTGATCTTCGACAAGGACGAAAGTCCGCGGGAAGACACGACGATTGAAGTGCTGAGGGCGCTGAAGCCGGCATTCAAGAAAGATGGGACGGTGACGGCGGGGAACGCTCCGGGAGTGAATGATGGGGCCGCGGCACTGGTGGTGACCAGCTCTGCGCGGGCCAAAGAAATGGGCGCGAAGGCGATGGTGCGCATTGTTGCGCAGGCGACGAGCGGAGTGGAGCCGAAGTGGGTGATGATGGCTCCGGTGGGAGCGGTGCATAAGATCTGGGAGAAGACGGGCTGGAAGAAAGACGAAGTCGATCTCTACGAACTGAACGAAGCCTTCTCGGTGCAGGCGCTGGGCGTGATCCGCGAACTGGGGCTGGACATGAATCGCGTCAATGTGAATGGCGGGGCGGTAGCTCTGGGGCATCCTATTGGTGCAAGTGGGGCGCGCGTGCTGGTTACTTTGATTTACGAAATGATTCGCCGCGATGTGCATCGCGGGATTGCGGCGCTGTGCCTGGGTGGCGGGAACGCGGTGGCTATGGCGGTGGAGCGGTAAGGAACGGCTCAGACGGTCACATAGCGACATTCGCGGCGTGGCACATTAGGAATTAAGAGCGAGCGAGAAGGAAACCCTTGAGCGACGCCTTTATTTTGCCTGCGTCGCTTCCGTCCCCACCGGCAAGCTAATTGTGAATACAGCGCCTCCGCCTGGGGCGGATGCGGCTTCGATGTTGCCGCCGTGTTCGCGGAGCACGGTTTTGCAAATGCTCAAGCCAAGGCCGGTGCCGCGGCCGGGACGCTTGGTGGTGAAGAAGGGATCGAAGATGTGAGCCAGGTTTTCGGGCGCGATTCCGGGACCATCGTCCTGAAATGTGATCCAGACCGATTCGGGGTTGCGGCCGAGGCGTATGCGAATCGTACCTTTGTCGCGGTTTTCGCGGATGGCT
>Ga0210385_10002240_pt1 | contig 11663 bp, 9 predicted proteins | sample IncBWH26OmetaG_FD_160107 | JGI IMG/M metagenome (GOLD analysis project Ga0210385, IMG submission 160107) | Forest soil microbial communities from Barre Woods Harvard Forest LTER site, Petersham, Massachusetts, United States - Inc-BW-H-26-O ... | reverse complement strand
GGCTTGGCGGCTCAGGAGAAATTCTTCTGGCGAAATTCTCTCAAGGCGTATGGTTGGAAGCCTCGATCTCCTGCTCAAAGAGCTCTCATCCGGTCGTAAAAGAATCGCTGGATTATGGGTGAGAGGGTGCGTGTCCCTTGGCATCGGTTCCCGATAAAGTTCGCATTGAGACAGCCGGGGAAGAGGTGGCGACATGGCATCCAGGCAGATTTAGCGACCGCCCACTCGTGGCCAGCGCTGGATTGACCTGATCTTGCGCCGCCTGTCAAACCAGCAAACGGACTGAATCGATGCAACTGGCTCGCCTATGCACAACTGGCGCGCCAATGCGCTCATTGGGGACCGTTTGCACTGGGACAGGAGGATAGATCCTGGTAAACGCGGTTTGCACCAGGATTCGGCATTCCGGCCGAATCACCGCCGATCCAGAAGTAGCTCCATTTTGGAGTAAGGGAATGTTTGCTGACAATCCATGGATACGTTCCTGATCTTGAAAGAAGACACGCCGCGGCGCCGTCAAAACCTGGTCTGGGACGGGTCACCATGCAGGAAGCCGACACCACTGAATCTTTGTCTTTACTGCGTTAAACGAAAGTGGGCCGCCTGTTCGGCGGTTGAGTTCCCGCCAATATATACGGTGTACTCGGTTCCAGGTTCGACGGTCGCTTGCGCTTTTACGTTGTAGAAAGAAAGCTCCTCAAATCCAAGGGGAAAACTTACAGTGCGCGACTCACCCGGCTTCAGGGTGATTCGAGCGAATCCCTTCAGAGTTCGCACAGGCTGCTCGGTGCTAGCGCCGCGGACATTAATGTAGCATTGCACGATTTCGGTGCCTTCACGGTTGCCCGTGTTCGTCACCTCTGCCGTGGCGACAAGCGGCTGTGCCTTCCGATCCCTCATGAGTTCCTTGACACTCACCGTCGCATGCGAAACTGAGACGTTGGCATAGCGAAACGTCGTGTAAGTCAAACCATGGCCAAAGGGAAAGAGAGCGTCGTTCGGCACGTCCAGATACCTGGACACATATTTGGTCTCGACGTATGCGTTGGGATGCGCGGGGTCGAAATGTTGGATTGGACGCCCAGTGGGTAGCTGATTGTAGTAGAGGGGTTCCTGGCCCACAGCGCGGGGGAAACTCATAGTCAGCTTGCCGCTCGGCGCACTGGTGCCGTAGAGCACATTGGCAATTGCGGGCCCGGTTTCGACGCCAGGAAACCAGACTTCCATGATTGCAGGTACATGGTCCGCCGCCCAATCGAGCACCAGCGGCCGCCCGGAAAAGATCAGCAGGACCACGGGTTTCCCTGTCGCCTGTACGGCCTCAAGCAACTGCTGCTGATTGCCCGGGAGGTCGAGGTACGCTCGCGAAGCTGCTTCGCCACTCATAGCGCTTGACTCACCCAGGGCCATCACGACGAGGTCCGCGTTGCGGGCCATGTCCACGGCCTCGGCGAATCCGGAGGTGGATGTGCCAGAGATATCTGTTCCCTTTGCATAGATGAGCGAGCCGCCGTGCTCCTGCGCCCGCTCGGTCAGTGTTTCCCGCAGCGTTCTTACATCGCTGAAGTTGTTTGCTCCGGACCAGGCACCGACCATGTCCGGCGAGTCATCCGCGAGAGGTCCGATAAGGGCGATCTTTCGTGCATCGGCTGCGAGCGGCAGGAGCGGTTGGCCACTGACGGGGTTGTTCTGCAGCAATACAAAGGACTCTTCCGCTGCCCGGCGTGCGAGCGCCCTGTGATCAGGCACGGCGTTTGTTACCTCGAGCCCCTCCGTGAAAGGATGATCAAACACTCCCAGAGCGTACTTCACACGCAGCACCCGCCGCACAGCTTCATCCACTACAGCTATCGGCACTTTGCCAGACCGAACCAGTGATGGCAGTTCCGCGTCATAGTAGTGTGAGTTCATGTCGATATCGACCCCGGCAGTCAGGGACTTTTCCGTTGCTGAAGCCGCGTCCAATGCGATGCCATGACGTGTCAGCTCCATCACGGCGGTGTAATCCGAGACGACCAAACCGTCGAAGCCCCATTCGTCGCGCAGAATTGTCTGCAGGAGGAACGGGTTTGCGCTCGCGGGCACGCCATTCAAAGAATTGAATGCAGACATGACGGTTGCGGCGCCAGCTTCGACGGCCGCGTGGTACGGCGGCAGATAGACCTGCCGTAACAACAGTTCACTCATGTCGGTTGTGTTGTATTCACGTCCGGCTTCTGCGGCACCGTAGGCGGCAAAATGCTTCACCGAGGCTGCGACGGATGCAGGATCAGACAGACTATTTCCCTGATATCCCTTGATGTAGGCCCGGGCAATTGCCGAGCCGAGATATGGATCTTCCCCGGCACCCTCGGTGCAGCGGCCCCAGCGCGCGTCACGAGCGATGTCCACCATTGGCGAGTAGAACCAGTTGACTCCTGCGGTACGCGCTTCGACAGCAGCCATGTGAGCAAGTTCGGTGATCATTTCCGGATCCCAGCTCGATGCTGTTCCGAGCGGTACTGGAAAGATCGTGCGAAACCCGTGAATAACGTCTGCTCCAAAGAGCAAGGGTATGTGCAGCCGGGTGTTATCGACCGCCGCGTGCTGGAAGTGGTTGGTGAGCGCCTGGCCGACAGTATTCAGCATGGAGCCAAGTTCGCCCTTCTGCGCCAGCTCATAGCTATCTACGCCGCCCGGCCCCGGCGGATTGACGTTTAACGCGGCCGTCGTGGGCCCAGCCTTTTTATCCGGGTTAGCTTCTGTGGCGCTGTACTGGACCAGTTGCCCGATCTTCTCCTCAAGGGTCATTCGTGCCAGGAGGTCGTTGACCTTCCGCTCGATTTCCGGGCTCACCAACTGTGGGTTCGATGGTGGCGCAGGCGAGATGCTTTGCGCAGAAAGCCATCCACCTGAGAGCAACACGCCGCATATGACAGCCGATCGAAAAAGGTTCATACCTGAAAAGTCCTCATCGAAAAGCGTACTATTACGCGAACACTTATACGCGGTTACTTTGGAGATCCACCATGGGACTTCACTTGAATGGAACCTGCAGCCCCGGTGCAACAGGCCGAGGACGATCTCGCTAGTCTCTTCGACCACTCCCTTGATTTCCTGAGAACCAACTGACCAGATCCCTGAGGAATCACTTTCTTGAGCAGGAACTCAATCGCGTGACGCATAAATAACCGGGGCATCGAAATGGAACGAATCACTCAAGCAGTTGGAGACGGGCAGCCGAATCATCCCGAGGACGTTCGTTTAGTTCAAGCGCTTCTCAACCAGCACAAAGACGAAGTTGGTATAGCAGCGCCTCTTGATGTGGATGGATTGTTCGGACCCCGGACGGCTTCGGCCATTCGAAAATTTCAGCGTTGCCGCAAACTGCCGGTCGTCGACTGCATCGTTCACCCGGCTGGCCCGACCTTCCGGACGCTGAACTCCGAGTCTGGCTCACCTGTTTCCTCTCAATCAGTGAAGATGCCTGCGCACGTAGCCGAATTCGTCAACAACGCCTTGCCGGCGGCCAGAAAAGTAAAAGAGCAATGGAACGTTCCGGTCTCGGTCCTCCTAGCCCAAGCGGCCATAGAATCCGCTTGGGGAAAGCATGTAAAAGGCAACGCCTACTTCGGGATAAAGGGCAAATCGCGTAGCGGAGCATCAACAAGATTTGCTACGACCGAATTTATAAACAATGAGCAAGTCGGGATTAAGGATGAGTTCCGTGCTTATGCCAACTTCGAGGAAGCAGCCGATGATTATGGCCGCTTCCTCAATGAAAACCCAAGATATCGGGACGCATTCGATCACACACAAGATCCCGCTAAATTCGCGAAGCACATCGCCAAGGCTGGTTATGCAACAGACCCCGAGTATCACACGAAGATCGTCTCTATAATCCGCCGCTTCGGCTTCGATCAATATGACGTTTAGATCTCTGAAAGCAAGGAGACAGCACATGCTTCTGGACAAAGCGGCGAATGAGGATTTCCGGGGAGGACCAGGTCTCAAGAAGGTCACGCCCCGGAACTCAGAGGTCAAAGATGCCCTGCTCGAACAGTGTGAGGCAATGTCGATCGATGCTCTGGAGAGTGGGACTCCCGTTCCCGTTGACTCACTGAACGTAGTCGAGGAAGCCTTGAACGAGCCCGACTCCGTCAACCTGGCCGCACTGCTCGCGGCGCACGAAAATCTGAGTGCCTTGATCGCGCCTGCCCTTCCAGTCGCGATCACGCTTGTGCATCGTGACAGCAAACTGCACCCAAGGTTATCGGTATTTGGACCGGTACCGATGGTTAGGGTCTTACTCGGAATCGGCATTGCGTCACTGTTCGGACTGATAGCGGTTAGTATGTCGCCCGAAGTGAATGACGCGAACCTGAGCAAGGACATGCTTCAGAACTCCGGGTTAACTTTATTGATTTGCGAGCTCTTCCTCACGTTCGCAGCGCTAGTCGGGAGTTCGTTCGCGGCCATCTTCCGAGTGGCGGACGACGTGCTGAAGCGGATCTACGATCCCAGACAAGACGGATTGGTTTGGGCGCAAATGGCTCTGGGGGCTATCTCCGGCACGGTTATATCTCAGCTAATCTTTCATCTTCTGGAACGCAGTCCAGAGCTGAGCGCGCACTCAGCTTCCTCCGTGACCGCACCAATCTTCGAGCAGCCGATCTTAGCGCTTCTGGGCGGGTTTTCAGCCCCCCTGGTACATCGCATCCTGACTCGACTTCTGGCCGGCGCGGAAGCCGTTTTCGGGTCCGACGCCCCACCTGCGTCACCAAGGTCTACAGGGTCAGATAAGGGATGAGCAAATTGGAATCACAGCGAAAGCCCGGACTTTGACGGGCGAGCGCGAAATCGGGAGGCATTGCATGAGGAGATTCGACGAGCATGGGGAATTCACCCACCCCAAAAATCCCGGCGCCCCAGCGTCTCCAGGCAAATACTCAGATACTACAGTCACATTCGAATGCGAGCGAGGCGAGAAGCGTTGGAATCGGTCGTTACAGGTGGAAGCTTCCGCAATGCCGCCCAAGCGAAATTCAAAAGCGTTGGAAATCCCTCTCCTAACCGGACGCAAACATGGCTGACGATTCTGAAAATCCAGCGATCAGACCCGAGGGCTCGGCTGAGCCCGAACGCGCTGACCGGGATCACGATCCGGATCACATTCGCGACCAACTCACCAGGGTCACTGTTCCACCTGAGTTGGACGACGCGGCGAACCGGGCGAAGTGGAAGCTGGAGAGGGCCAAAGACGGCCGCGGTCCCTACCTGATCGAACTCAATGTACAGCACATCGGCGGGTTGCCAGGCGCGGAGGCGGATTTCCTGAAGCTCTACGCCGATCTGCAAATTGGCGCGACTCGCTCGGAACTCGAACCCGATTCCTTCCTGTATGAAGACACTGCGGCCGAGCCAGCCAAAATCGGAAAGGGATACTATCGCTGCGTTCTTCAGGTCCGGGAATGGCGCCGCCTCGTCGCAGAAGACGAGAAGCGGGCGACGGAACGTTCCAAATCAAACCCCGGCCAGGAAATCTCCCGCTTGCGATGCATCTATAAGCTCTGGCCTGATTTCCCAGTGCACGGTCAAATTAGCCGATCGGTAGCGACGATAAAGGCCGACGCCGCTTATCGTTCCTTCGAAGCGTCGGGCGAGGGGATTATCTGGGCTGTAGTCGATTCAGGCGTGGACGCGAGCCACGCACATTTCGGCGAGGCCGAATCTCATGCCCTGCGACATCCCAGCGTTCAGGAACTGCACCGCTGTTTCGCACAAGTGTTTCGGATCAGCGGAAACCTGCGCATCCCAACTCGGCTGGCCAGCCCAGACAAGGATCCCCAAATGAAGAATCGCCCCGAACTCGTCGCAAAGCACGCGCATTACGCGCTTACAGACGACTTCGGTCACGGCACGCATGTCGCGGGAATCATCACCGGCCACGCCCCAAAATCAGAAGTTGTTGTACTCGAACGCGAAGCCACAATCGACATCGACCACATCGACGATGACAAATACGCTCGCAAGCAGGAAACCAAGGAGAAGGTCATAGCGCCTCGCGAACGCGAACGACTTCATGGGGTCGCGCGGGATTGTCGCCTTGTCAGCCTTCGCGTGCTCGATGAGAATGGCGAGGGGCGGTCAAGCGATGTCATTCGTGCCCTCGAGTACGTCCGCGAGACTTTAAACGATAACCCCAGAATGCTGCGAGTCCACGGCGTCAATCTGAGCGTCGGTTATGAGTTTGACGCCGAAATGTTCGCCTGCGGCCAAAGTCCGCTGTGCAGCGAAGTGAATCGCCTCGTGCAGTCGGGTGTAGTAGTCGTAACGGCCGCGGGAAACACTGGTTATGGGACGGTGACCGCCCAGGCACGTGTATCGAAAGTCGGTCTCTCGAATACCATCAATGATCCTGGAAATGCGGAGTTCGCCATCACGGTGGGTGCCACGCACCGTGAGGCGCCACATACTTACGGAGTCTCTTACTTCTCGTCAAAGGGACCCACGGGAGACGGTCGCCTGAAGCCGGATATCGTTGCGCCTGGGGAGCGAATCATATCTTGCGCAGCCGGAAGGAAACTGCGGAAGGCATTGTCGGAACTTAACAGTCCGGAAACGGCTGCGGTCCATGCCGATGAGAACCCGGCGGGCGAACGGTCCGAACCAGGGAACCCTGACGTGCAGTCAAGCCGCAACGGAACTACCCACAAAGCCTATTATGTGGAGGACACCGGAACCAGCATGGCGGCTCCCCACGTTTCCGGCGCTATTGCCGCGTTTTTGTCCATTCGTCGCGAGTTTATCGGACGGCCTCAGGACGTAAAGCGGATATTTCTCGAGAGCGCGATCCCGCTCGGGAGGGAGAAGTACTTCGAGGGTCACGGCCTTCTTGATCTGATGAAAGCCATCCAGTCGGTTTGAAAGGGGAATTCATGGGAACAATACAGGCGCAGTACGACATCGAGTTCAGAAAGGACGGCACAATATATGACGACAATCAGTTGGCAAGGCTCTTGGACGGCTTACAGGAACTAACGAACCTCGTCGTGATCTCGCACGGATGGAACAACGATACAAAGGAGGCGAACGTCCTTTACGACGGTTTTCTACAGAGCGTTGAGGATGTAGCGGCGGAGGAGCTTGTTCCAGGGATTGCGGCTCGCAAACTCGGAGTGGCTCGTCTTTTCTGGCCAAGCAAGAAGTTCGTTGACGCGGACCTGATTCCGGGTGGCGGGGCGGCCAGCCTTGCCGAAGCGTCCCTGGCCAGCGCTGCATCACTGGATAGGGTACTTGATAGGCTGAAACGCGACCCTGACCGGCTTGGAGGCGATGACATAGGCGAGGATCGGAGCATCAACCTGCAACGGGCTCAGGCTTTGATTCCGGATTTGGAGAAGTCTCCTGATGCCCGTGCCGAGTTCGTGCAGTCGATCCGTGCAATTCTCAATCCGAAAGAGGAGAGTCCAGAGGACGGCTCCGCGGAGTTTTTCGAGGCTGATCCTGAAACACTGTTTCGCAACCTGAGCGATGAAATCCAATATCAGCCTGCTCTCGACGAGGGCGGTCCTGCCTCCATGAATGACGGAGGCGCTGCGGGGCGGATTGGCGACACCGCATCAGGATTATTGGCTGCCGCTCGGCGTATCGCCAACTTCGCCACCTACTACGAAATGAAAACTCGCGCCGGAACCGTCGGACGAGCTGGTGTCGCGCTAATGCTGGCCCGCATCCGCGAACGTCGATCCGACTTGCCGTTAAACCTCATTGGTCATAGCTTCGGGGGCCGCTTGGTGACTGCGGCTGCGTCAACGCTGCCGCGTTTCTCGGAGCGAGTAACAATGATGCTCCTTCAAGCCGCGTTCTCGCACAACGGCCTGGCGGAAAAGTTCGACGGCAAACACGATGGCGCGTTTCGAACGGTACTCCGCGACGGCCGCATCTCAGGGCCACTGCTCATCACCCATACGAAGAGGGACAGAGCTGTAGGAATTGCGTACCCTCTGGCATCACGCCTTGCCAGGGACGCCGCTGCCGCGTTCGGAGATGCCAATGACCCGTATGGCGGGATCGGCCGCAACGGAGCGCAGCGTACACCCGAGGCGGAATTTAGGATCCTCGGCGATTTGGATGCGCAGTACAGCTTCGACCAGGGCAGAGTCTACAACCTGAAAGCCGACAAGTTCATCAGCAACCACAGTGACGTCACCGGCCACCAAGTTGCCTACGCGTTCTGGAACGGTCTGACAGCCGCACGCTGATCCGAAAAATAAACTCGCAATCGTAGTCGGGGCTGTGAAACGGAAAGAGATTCCGATCACCGTCCCGCCGGAGCCGTCGGGCCGAAGTGAATGTCGACCGATTTCGACAAGATATTCAATGTCAATGTAAAGGGAACACTGTTCACGGTGCAAAAGGCCCTGCCGCTGCTCAATGATGGCAGCTCGATCATTCTGAATGGCTCTGTCGCGAGCGTCAAAGGAACTCCTGGCTTCGGTGTATACGGCGCAAACAAAGCAGCCGTCCGAAATTTCGTACGAGGTCGACGATCAGGGACAATCCACCTGGACGAAAAGTCGTCATATTGTACAAGTGCCCCATGAATCGATGAGTGCGCTCAGAACCGCGCACTAGCAGGGGCCGCCAGCGAGCTTCAGTTGTGCTGCGCGGTGAGCGGCGCTAACGTGATTGCTACCAGCCGCACTTCGCTGGAGAAGGGTGCAGGAGTCGAACGTGAGTAGGTCACGTAGATCGTCTGACCACCGTCGGCGTCGTATTCGGGATGAGCATGCGCGTCGTAGACATTCCCCGAGGCAGGCTGCATCGCCGTGAATGCGGTCACTTCGCTCGACCATGGGCCCTCAGGGTAATGCGAACTGCGCATCATTACCTTCTGAGAAAAAGGTGCGCTGTAGACCGCGACATATTGCTGCAGATAGTTGTTCCACGCAACGCTGAGGATGTTGTCGCCGGTAAAGGCAGAGACCGCGTCACCAATCTGAGCAGACCATGCGCCGTTGCCCGCGTAGTAGGTCCACGCGCTCCGATCGAGGACATTTGACGGGCTCACTCTGCCCAGCCTGCACCCCTTGTCCGTGCCGCTGGTTGGTATTCCGCAGCCATACACATAAAGCATTCCTCCGCTGATCAGCGTGGCCGACCCAAAACTCGGCTCATTCTGATCGAACAGAAGATCGGGATGACCCGCCACAACTGGCGGGCTTATCTGTGGCGTTGCGGCTGGTCCTGAAAGCTCTGCCAGGTGGCGACCGAGTTGCCTATGGCTTGGAAATTGAAGCTGCCGGCAGCGCATAAACCAACATGTAGAAAATCAGCGCATGGCCGGAGGTGGGATCGACAAGGATCGATGCGGGCCAAAGCGCCCATCTGGCGCCGCATGGCTGTTCCTGGCAGTTGTTGCTGTTGTGAGCTGCATTGAAAGTCTGTTCGGCCGACGTCTCTGGGAGGATCATCGTGGGCGCACCAGTTGAATCCAGGCGTTCCTGAAAGCCCGTAATGCCATCCCGCGCATTTGAGATCGGTGGTATCCGACCAGGAATCACTGATCAGCGTAAAGTCTTCTGCGTTCGGTTTGGCAAGAAAGGTGTCCCCATACAACCATGTCGAATAGCCTTGGAACACCGCGCTGTAGCCGCCGTCTCGTCCCAGGATGTCAGGATTTGTCGGAAGTGTACCGAGATCGGTCACCTTCAAAACGATGAGATCAGGCGGAGATCCGGATTGAACACCGCAACCATGGGTTGCAAACTCGGCTACCGCCGCAAGAAGCATACCTGCAAGAAAATGAAGGACCCTCGGCCGATGTGATGGGACTCCAGTGCCAACCAGACGAAGTCTGCGCAGGAGAAAGAACGACGTCATTGCCTGTTCCGCCCTGTGCATGGGCGTCTGCTTGCTGACGCTCACCACAGGTCCAAGCATAAACGGATCTCTATTAGCAGGCATAGCGTTCGCTTTTGGACAATCTGTCTCGGCTCCGGACACGGCTTTGCGATCTTGACTTGTTTAAGGTCTCTGTTTTCAGTATCGAAGCGCTGGCCTTTGAACTGCACAGTTCGAAGACCAGGGACGATACATCCCCTACCGCTTTTACAGGAGAGATCATGCTGGCTGACTTCCGGCACGCGTGGCGTCAGTTGCGAAAAACTCCTGGCTTCACCCTGACGGCTGTGATCACGCTCGCGCTCGGGATTGGCGCGACGACGGCCCATCTTCACGCTGGTGGAGCAGGTGTTGCTGAGTTCTCTCCCCGTGACGCGGCCGCAGGAACTGTTGCGCATTGGCGACCAGGTGCGCTGCTGCAACTGGGGCGGCTACAGCCAGGGCAACGACGACGAGCCGAACCAGTGGGGACTGTTTCCCTGGGAGGCGTACAAGCTTTTCCGCGCGAACACACCCTCGTTTACGGATTTGGCAGCGATGCAGGCTGGGAACACTCCGCTGGACGTGCGGCGCGCCGGTTCATCCAATCCGGCTGATACGCGCAACACCCAATTTGTCTCCGGCAACTTCTTCCGAACGTTGGGCGTATCCCCCTGGCGCGGGCGGCTGCTGAGCGATTCTGACAACCAGGAAGGCGCCTCGCCGGTGGCGGTGTTGAGCTTCCACGCCTGGGAGGAGAAGTACGGCTCCGATCCCTCGGTGGTAGGTTCCACGTACCAGATCTTCGGCCATCCGTTCACGATCGTCGGCCTGGCCCCGCCAGGTTTCATCGGGGCGAAGATTGTTAGCTGGGGCATGCCGGACTTCTGGATGCCGCTGACCACGGAGCTGATCATCGATCGCGGGACCGCGCGGCTGAAAAACCCGCGCATAGCCTGGCTCGACATCATCGGACGCGTGAAGCCGGGCACTAACCCGAAAACGCTGGAGGCGCAGCTCCAGAGCGAGCTGCACGGATGGCTGGCGAGCCATCTTGCGGGTATAAACCCGCAGGAAAAAGCCGTCTTCGATAAGCAGACGCTTGCGTAGGCGGTTCCACGACCCCAATTGCAAATCGGTGACAGACCGGTGAGCATCTCCCGCATGTAACCGCTGTAGCAGTACGATCTCGTGTATGTTTAGGCAGCAGCGCCTGGAAGATTCGCACCGTATCCGGCAGGCGGACTCGTTTCAACGTCAGTTTGTCTATTTAGGAGATCGCGGAGAACAACTGTGACCGACAAGACCGCACTGTTCGATCAATGCCGAAAGCCGACGGGACGGATGGGGCGATTCACCTTGTGGAGGATGAATTGGTCGCATTCCAGGTTGACCGATTGGGGCTTGGCAAAAATTTCGATCGAGCCGCACGGCACGATTCTCGATGTAGGTTGCGGTGGAGGGAGAACGGTGAGCAAGTTAGCGGCGATCGCCACGCAGGGACAGGTCTGCGGCATCGATTATTCTGATGAGAGTGTCGCCGTATCCCAAAAAACCAATGCGCGCTGGATCGATGTGGGCCGGGTCGAGATCCGGCAAGGCTCGGTGTCTCAGTTGCCCTTCCCTGACGACGTCTTTGATCTCGTCACAGCCGTAGAAACACACTACTTCTGGCCCGACCTGGCCGCCGACACGCGCGAAGTCTTCCGGGTTCTGAAGCCCGGCGGCGCTCTCATCCTGATCGCGGAGGCTTATAAAGGAGCGAAGACGGCGGCCGCAAAACTTGCCGAAAAATATTT
>Ga0210385_10002239_pt1 | contig 11665 bp, 11 predicted proteins | sample IncBWH26OmetaG_FD_160107 | JGI IMG/M metagenome (GOLD analysis project Ga0210385, IMG submission 160107) | Forest soil microbial communities from Barre Woods Harvard Forest LTER site, Petersham, Massachusetts, United States - Inc-BW-H-26-O ... | reverse complement strand
CGAAGGCGGCCCGCGCCGCCGGCTCATCCGAAAGCGGGATCGACGAAGCGACGCATTTGAGCCGGCGGTCGTAGCTCCAATCGGTGGACGGCCACCGATCGCGCAAGCGCTCCAGCGCAACGAAAACAGAATTCCACGCTTCGTCGGTGGTGGGCATCGCGACAGAGTATCCGGTTGTGGCGCCGACCGCAAAACCTCGCGCGTTGTGCCCGCTCAGGTTCACAGCGATTGGGGGGCGGTTTGGTAGTCCGAGAACGAAAATGCCGCGAATTGCGAGAGTCCCAGCAACCCCAAGAACAGGCGGGCGGAGAGCGGCGAAGCGCCGAGGCCGAACGGGGCAACGATCGCGGCGGCCAGCACGGCGGTGCCCTCGCCGAGCTCGATGAAGGCGTGGACCCGGAAAGGGATGATCTTCAACGTCCCTTGCGGATAGTTGGTCAAGCGGGTCAGCAGGAAGTGAACGCCCGCCCCCGCCAGCGCGACGGCCAACGCGGCGCCGCGCAGGTGCAGCGCCGCGGCGCCCAGCAGGTAGACGATCACCACCAGATCGTCGAGCCAACCGTGCAGCCGCACGCCGATGAGCGGAAAGATCATCCCCGGCCCTGGCCCCAGCCCCAGCCCCAGCCCCAACCAACGACAGCGCGGATCGAGGACCTCAATGCGGCGTGGCCAGCAGGTGCGCCTTATAGGGGATCCCGCCGCAGGTGGCGGTGCCGTCGTAGGCCGAGATGAGGATCGGCTGATCGTCGGTGCTCCAGGACCAGGCGAGGTAGCTCTGCGGCGGGCTGAGGCCGTCGAGGTAGGCCATGACCATCGCAATGAACGTGCCGCTGTCGGTGCTGCCGGCGGTGCAGTTGGCGTCGCCGATCTCCGTCGCCACGATGGGGATCATGCCCGCCACGGCGCTGGCGTCCATGCTCAGCGTGTGGCTGCCGGTGTAGTTGCTGTTCGGATAAACGTGCCAGGAGACCGCCAGATTGTTGGCGGGGTCGCTGGGCTCGTTTTGCAACCACTGCGACAGATCGTTGGCGTATTCGATCCCGGCGAGCAGGATCAAGTTGTTGGCGCCGGCGGCGCGGACGGCCGTGACCAGCGACTGCATGCCCGCGACTGGGTAGCCGACGCCGGGGCAGGTGCCGCCGCTCTTCCAGCAGGCCCAGCCGCCGTCGGTGTTGTTGTCCGGGTAGGGCTCGTTGAAGAGATCGAAGATGACCTTGGGCGAGTTGGCGTAGGCGGCGGCCACCGAGCTCCAGAAGGCCGGGGCCTGGGCGGCGTCGGGCATCGGTTGCTGGCCGGTGGCCTTGGCGCCGTTGTTCTCGGTCCAGTGCAGATCGAGGATCGGGTAGATGCCGTTCTGCAGGAGCAGGTTGACCCAGGTCAGGATCGCGCTCTGATAGGCGGCGCCCGAGGCTTTGCTGGAGACCCCGTTCAAGGAGAGCCAGCAATCCTCGTTGAGCGGGATCCGCACGGCGTTGATCTTCCAGGCCAGCATGGCGGTGATGGTGGCCATGTTGTTGCCCGAGCCGTCGGCCGGGTCGAAGACGTTGGGGCCGTTGATGCACGAGTACTCCGCGCCCGGCCGGTCCACGCCCATGAGGCGGATCACCTTGGACCCGTCGTAGATCTGGTTGCCCACCACGTGAACGCCGGAGACGTTGGCGCTCCCGCCGGCGCCCGCGCTGCCGGTCGATCCGCCGTTGCCCCCGTTGCCGCCTCGCCCGGCTGCGCCGCCACCCGCGCCGCCTCGCCCGGTCGCGCCGCCACCCGCGCCCGCGCCGCCTCGCCCGGCCGCGCCGGTTCCGTCGGTCGCTCCACCGCTGCCGGTCGCTCCACCGCTGCCAGCCCGACCCGCCACGCCGGTTCCCGCGGCGCCGGTGGATCCACCGGCGCCTCGACCCGCGACGCCGGTCCCGGCGGCGCCCGTGCTGCCGGCGGCGCCGGACGGGCCCGCCGTACCTGTGGTGCCGGCGCTCCCCGTGGCGCCAAGGGTTCCCGCCGTGCCGCTCGTTCCAGCGGCGCCGCTGGTGCCGGCCCGGCCTCCGCCGGTGCCGGCCTCACCGGAAGACGAGGTACCGCCGCTGCCACCGCTGCCCGAATCGGGGCTGGCGCAAGCCGCGAGCGCGATGCCGAAAAGGACGGGGAGCGTCCAGGCCGTCTTCATGGGGGCCTCCAAGAAAAGAGTCAGGGTAAGTTAGAAATCCGCCCTTCGCGAGAGGGTTCCTACGGCCACCGACCTTCATGTAAACGTCCCAAACGCACGCGGGAGCCCTTTGCAAAACGGCGAAGATCGATCGATGAAAAGTCACGATCGAGGTGCCGCCGCCGCCCCCTACCTTCCTGGAAGGTTGACGCCTGGGCCTCCCCACGGGTACAAAAGGTGGGTAGCAACTGGGGCTGACCACCGACGCCGAAGGGAGTTAGGTAATGAGTCGACCGTCCGGGTTTCTCAAATGGGCCAGCACCTCTACGGTCGTCGCCGTCGTCGCGGGGGCCTTGATTCTGCTGCCCGCGCTCCAGCGGCCGGTCCTGGCGCAGCAGAGCTGGGCGCCGCCCCCCGCCGGTCCGCCGCCCGGACAGCCGGGGTACGGTTATGCGCCGCCGCCGGTGGACGCCGGTCGCGCCGCCGCCGAGGGCGTTCAGGACGCCAACGCCGACATCAACGGGACGCTCTGGTTCTTCGTCGGCTGCCTGGGGATCATCGGGATCGCGGTGGCGTATTTCGCCGACCCCTCGCCCCCGCCCGCCCGCCTGATGGGGAAGTCCTCCGAGTACGTGATGATCTACACCACGTCCTACAAGAGCGAGGGCAAGTCGATCCAGGGTCGCCACGCGATCTACGGCTGCCTGGTCGGAACCGCCATCGGCGTGGCCATCTACATCATTCTCGTGGTCGCGATCCTCAAGAGCGCGAACGACATGTCGACCGTCAACTGATCGATGGCCGCGGGCTGGGTCGCGAGCTGCGTCGCGTGGACCGCCGCCACCTCGGCCGCGCTGTGGTCGGCCGCGCCTACGCCCGATCCGTCGGCGGCGCTCGCGCCGGCGGCGCTGGCGCTCTCGGCGGACTTCGTGCTCGAGACCGCCGACAACCAGGGGACGGAGACGGTGAGCGGCGCGCTCAGCTTCGTTCCCGGCGGCGACGTGTGCGTCGCGGTCAAGCGCCCGACCTCGCAAGAGATGCATCTGTCGCGGCGCGAGCTGGTCATTCTCTATCCCGACCGCGATCTGGCGTTCGTGGCCCACGTGGCGCCGAACCACGCGCCGCCGATGCTGGACGCGCTGGCGGCCGGCATCGCCGATCCGGGCAGCACGTTGCCGAGCAGCTCGAAGCTGCTCGAGCGGAGGCGCGCCGAGGGAAACCTCTTCACCCGCTGGCGGGTGGTCGACGAGGGTGGCCAGGAGATGGGCGAGATGCGCACCGGCGAGTCGCGGGGCGGCGTGTTCTCGATCGATCTCCTCGACCAGGCCGGCCACCCGCAGCGCCGTTTCTCCTTCGGCGATCGCGTGCGGGTGGGGGCGCGCAGCGTGCCGCGCACCGTCGAGGCGGAATACTTCGCGCCGGGGGGCGCGCGGACGCGGCGGGAGCGGTGGACGCTGGCCAACGTGATTCGCTTCGATCAGCGCGCACCCTCGATCGGGTGCGCGCGCCTCGGGCCCCAGACCAAGGTCCAAGAGCTGCCGTGGTGAGCGGCGCCCGCGGGACCTGTCTGGCGCTCGTCGTGCCGATCCTCTGCGCCGCCTGGCTGCTGGCGGAGGGGGCCGCCGCGGCGCAGACGGCGCCCGACGAGGCGCCGCAGCTCTGGCGCCCCGCCGACGCAGTCGGTTTCCTGTTGGCCAACCCGGCCGACGCCGCCGCCGGAAACGTCGAGCCGACGCCCCGCTGGGACGGCGGGATCGGGGGCGGCGTCACGCGGGCCCTGTTCGGGACCTATCGAACCGTCTTTTCGTCGCAGGATCTGCCGGTCTGCGCCTTCAGTCCGTCCTGCTCGCGGTTCTCGCAGCAGGCGGTGGCCCGCTGCGGGTTTCTGCAGGGGGCGCTGCTCTCGCTGGATCGGCTGCTTCGCGATCATCCGCTGGCGGCGGCCTTCTATCCGGTGGAGGCGGGCGGCAAGCTGCTCACCGACGATCCGGCGCGCTATTGTCTGACGGCGCCCCGGTGAGCCCCCCCTGTTTTCGTCGTCGCGCCCGATGGGCGGCGGTCGCGTCCGCCGCTTTTTCGTGGCTGGCCGCTCGACCCGCCGCGGCCGAGCCGGCGGCCCCGCCCGCGGCGGCACCGCCGGCCGAAGCGACGACCTCGGCGCCACCCGTCCCGGCCGCGCCCGCGTACCTCGAGCTCGCCGACCGGCTGCGCGGCGCGGGCAGCTACAGCGAATGCGTGGTCGAGGCGTTGCGGCACGCCTATCAGCATCCGACCGAGCGCCAGCGCGGCTTCGATGAAGCGGCGCTCTGTCTGTCGCTGGCCGGACGCTTCGAGGACGCCCACCGGTTGATGCTGACCCTGCCGGCGGAGGGGGAGCCGCTCGACGCGCGCGGCCGCCTGCGCGTCTGCCTGACCGAGGTCTTCATGCCCGATCTGGGCGCGCCGGCTTGCCCCCAGCTCACGGGCGCCTCCACCGCTGTCGATCGCCAGGACGCGCTCGGCCGTTACACGCCGACGATGCGCGCGCTGCACGCGCGGCGCTGGTCGCAGGCGCAAGCGGCGGCCAGCGGCGCCGCGAGCCTGCCCGGCGTCGACCCGATGTTGGCGGCCTGGCAATCGCGAGATCGGGCCTGGCTGGGTCGCTACGATGCGCTGCCGAACAAGTCGCCGCTGCTGGCCGCCGGGCTGTCCGCGGTGGTGCCGGGGCTGGGGCGCGTCTACATCGGGCGCTGGCAGGACGGGCTGGTGAGCTTCCTGTTGGTCGGCCTCAGCGCCGCGCTCTCGGCGCAGGGTTTTTACGAAGAGGGCAGCCACTCGGTGCGCGGGTGGATCGTCGGCTCGGCGGGCGCGCTTCTCTATGTGGGCAACGTCTACGGATCGGCGGTCGGCGCGGTGGTGCAACGGCGCGACGCCGAAGAGGCGCTCAGCCAGGACCTGGATCGTGAGTATCGGCGGCGGCTCGAGCCCTGAAGCGCGCCGCCCGCGGCGCCGCCGCGGAGGGCCGCGGCCCGGCCGCGGGTCGGCGGCGCTGGCTTGCGCGCTGGCGGCGCTGCTGTGGGCGCGCGCGGGGCGCGGCGCCGAGCCCGCCCCGCCGGTTGGCGGCCGCGCCTCCGGCGGCAGCGACGGCTTCGTGAACATGCTGCTCGACCTGGGTCTGCCCGCCGAGGCCGGTCTCGAGGCGCGGCGCCTGACCTTCGAAAATGGCCCCGACGCCATCGCGCCGCAGACGGCTTTCCAGCTGGGGATGGCGCTGGCGCTCGACTACCGGGCCGAAGAGGCCGTTCCGTTCCTGAGCGCGGCGGCGGCGGCCACCGACGACCCGGTCCGCGCCGACCAATGGCAGTTGGCGACCGGCGTGGTGTTGCTGCGGACCAAGGCCTTCCCGCACGCCGAGCATGTCTTCTCGCGGGTGGAGGCCTTCGGCGCCGACGCCCCAACCCGCGCCTTCGCCACCCGCCTGCGCTGCATCGCCGAGGTGTTGGCCCACGACGGCGCCGCGGCGCGCGCCTGCGTGCGCGAGCTGCCGCCGGCCGGTGCGCCGCCCGCCGCGGAGGTCGACGACCTGCTGTCCGATCTCGAGCTCAACGCCCACCTGCGCGGCTGGGTGGGTGGCGTCCTGTCGGCGCTGGTCCCCGGGCTCGGACAGGCCACCGGCGGCCACCCGGGCGACGGCCTGCTGGCGCTGGCGGTCAACGGCGGGTTCGGGGCCGGGGTCTATCTGTTGATCGCCGACGGGGCGGTGGCCGACGCCAGCCTGCTGGGGTTGGGTCTGGGCCTGCGTTACTACCTGGGCAACATTCACAACGGCGCGGAGGGCTGGCGCGGGGCTGCCGAGCGCCGGCGGGCCGCGGCCGCCGAGCGGCTGATCCGCTTGCTCGGCCCGGCGCCCTGAGCGGCGCTAGAATCGGGGCGTGCCGGCGGTGCCCGTCGACCTGTATGCCGTGCTCGGTGTGGCCCGCTCGGCCAGCGCGGCCGATCTGCGCCGCGCCTACCGCCGGCTGGCGCTGCAGCACCACCCCGATCGGGCGGGGGCCGCCAGCGCGCCCGTCTTCGCGCAGATCGCCGAGGCCTACCGGATGCTCTCGAACCTGACCGCCCGGGCCGCCTACGACGCCCACCTGTTCCAGCGCGAGCGGATGCCGGGCGGACCGGCCGCCGGCGTCAGGTCCGACGGGATGAGCTGGAACGTCTCGCAGAACGGCTGGTCGGCCACCTGGCAACGCCGGGTCACGGACTTGCTGCCGCGGCTGACCGGCACGCTGGAAGAGCTGATCGCGGCGCAGGTCGCCCGGCTCGACGCCGCGGGCACCCTGGAGCTGGATCTATCGGCGGCGGAGGCGGCCTCCGGCGGCACCGCGGTCGTCACGCTGGCGCTGCGGGTGCTCTGCCCGACCTGCGGCGGCGTGGCCAGCCCGCGCACGGTCTGGTGCCTGCGCTGCGAGCACGCCGGGCAGGTCACCGAGCCGGTGCCCGTGCGCGTCGTGATCCCGGCCCGCGCCCACGACGGCCTCACCGTCGCCGCCGTCGCCTCGCGCGCCGGCGCGCCGCCGCAGCGGGTTCGGTTGCGCGTGGCCGGCTGAAACGCCGCCGGTCCTATAGACTCCCCGCGACCGTCCATGCGCGTCTTGTTGCTCACCCCGCCGATGGTCCAGCTCAACACGCCGTATCCGGCCACCGCGTACCTGACGGGGTTTCTGCGCCAGCACGCCGCCGAATTCGATCTCGATATCCAGCAGGCCGATCCGGCGCTGGAGCTGTTCTTGGCGATCTTTTGTCGAGCGGGTCTGACGCGCGTCCGGGCCGCGTTGCCCAAACGGGTGGGGTCCTCGAAGGGGGCGCGTCCCCCGGCGCCGCGTTCGGTGGCTTCGTTCGTCGCCCAGGCTGCACGCTACCTGGAGACGATCGATCCGGTGATCCGTTTTCTGCAGGGGCGCGATCCGGCGCTGGCGGAGCGGATCGCGGGACGCGGCTATCTGCCGGAGGGGCCGCGCTTCGAGGCGCTGCTGGATGCGCTCGGCGCTGGCGACGGGCCCGGCGCGGGTGAACCCGACGAGGTCGACGGCGACGCGCACCCGCTGGCCCAGGCCTTCACCGCCTTGAGCCTGGCCGATCGGGCCAAGCACCGGGCCAGCCTGTACGTCGACGATCTGGCCGACGCGATCCGCGAGGGGATCGATCCCCGCTTCGAGCTGTCGCGCTACGGCGAGAAGCTGGCCAGCAGCGCCGCCAGCTTCGATCCCTTGCAGGCGGCGCTGGACGGACCGGCCACGCTGGTCGACGAGCTCCTCGACGGGATCAGCGCCGCGCTGCTGGCACGGCACCGGCCCGATCTGGTCGGCCTGACGGTGCCGTTTCCGGGCAACCTCTACGGCGCGTTTCGGATCGCGCGCTCCATCAAGAAGGCCTCGCCCGGCGTGCGGCTGGTCCTGGGCGGCGGCTACGTCAACACCGAGCTGCGCGAGCTGCGCGAGCCGCGCGTCTTCGATCACTTCGACTACGTGACGCTCGACGACGGCGAGCGCCCACTGCTGAGCCTGCTGGCGCACTTGGCCGCCCCCGTCGGGTCACCCCGGCCGCCGCTGTTCCGGACCTTCGTGCGCGAAGGCGGCGCCATCGTCTTTCAGACCGACCCCGCGCAGCACGACATTCCGCACCGGCTGAGCGGCACGCCGACCTACGACGGTCTGCCGCTCGGCAACTACGTCTCGCTCTTCGAGATGCTCAACCCGATGCACCGCCTCTGGTCGGACGGGCGCTGGAACAAGCTGACCTTGGCGCACGGCTGCTACTGGAAGAAGTGCAGCTTCTGCGACGTCTCGCTGGATTACATCGGCCGCTACGAGGTGGCGCCGGCCGATCTGCTGGTGGATCGCATCGTCGCGCTCTGCCAGGAGACCGGCCAGACCGGCTTTCACTTCGTCGACGAGGCGGCCCCGCCGGCCACGCTGCGCGCGCTGGCCGAGCGGCTCATCGAACGGCGGGTGGCGATCACCTGGTGGGGCAACATCCGCTTCGAGAAGACCTTCACGCCGGCGCTGGCCCGCCTGCTGGCCCGCTCGGGCTGCATCGCCGTCACCGGCGGCCTGGAGGTGGCCTCCAACCGGCTGCTGGCGCGGATGGAGAAGGGCGTCACCGTCGAGCAGGTGGCCCGCGTGACCCGCGCGTTCACCGACGCCGGCGTCATGGTACACGCCTATCTCATGTACGGCTTTCCGACCGAGACCGAGCAGGAGACCATCGACGCGCTCGAACGCGTGCGCCAGCTCTTCGTGGCGGGGTGCATCCAGTCGGCGTTCTGGCACCGCTTCGCCGCCACCGTGCACAGCCCCATCGGCATGGCGCCCAAGCGCTTCGGGATCCGGTTGCTGCCGCAGGCCAGCACGTTCGCGCGCAACGAGATCCCGTTTCAGGATCCCATCGGCACCGATCACGACTTTCTGGGCCGCGGCCTGCGCAAGGCGCTCTACAATTACATGCACGGCGTGGGGCTGGAGCTCGACGTGCGGTCCTGGTTCTCGGAGCCCGCCCGGTCGCGCCCGGCGGTCGGAAAACGGCGCCCCCAGTCCGGTCGACGGGCGGCGGCGCGGCCGCGCCGGGTGCCGACGCCCAAGGTCCCGCGCGATCTCATCTCGAACGCGCTGCGCGAGGTCTGAGCCCCGACATGCCCGTCAAACCCTGGTTCCCGACCTTCATCTACGAATCGCCGCTGCTGGCGCGTGGCAACCCGGCCTTCGCGCGCGCTCTGCTGGAGGACTGCCGCAAGGTGCGGGCCCACGATCGGGCCGGTCAGCGCTGGTGCCGGAAGAACTACCCCGGCGGTTACACCTCGTACGGCACGATGTGCAACCTGCACCAGACCTTCTCGACGTTCATCGAGCTGGAGAAGAGGATCCGCCGTCACGCGCAGCGCTTCGCGCGGCATCTCGAGATGAACCTGCAGGATGGCCGCCTGGCCATGACCGACTGCTGGGTGAACGTCATGTCGCGCCAGGCGGTCCACCCGCTGCATCTGCACCCGCTGGCGGTGATCAGCGGGACCTACTACGTCAGCACGCCGCCGGGCTGCTCACGGATCCGCTTCGAGGATCCGCGGCTCGACAAGTTCATGGGCGCGCCGCCCAAGGCGGCCGACTGCCGCCCCGAGAACCGCCAGCAGATCTACCGCGAGGTCGAGGTCGGCAAGCTGATCCTGTTCGAGAGCTGGCTGCGCCACGAGGTGGCCTCCAACCCCAGCGCCGCCGAGCGCGTCAGCATCAGCTTCAACTACAACTGGGTCTGAGTCCGCGCCGGGCGCGGCGATCACATCGCCATGTTGTCCATCCGGTTCCCCGCGCCGTCCAGCATCCACATCCCGAACAGGTGCAGGCCCACGTCGAGGGTCACCGCCGTGTCGGTCGGATAGTAGGGCGGGATGCCGCCGACCAACGAGGCGGGGATGTGGATGTAGGTCGCCTCGGCGTAAAAGCCGATCTGCAGGCCGACGTGGCGCGACGAGCTGACCACGTGCTCGGCCCCCAGCGTCTCGAAGAGCCAGGGTGAGCTCACGCCGCCGCCGCGCGACGCCGGCTCCTCGCGCTGGTTGAGCTCGCTGCGGGCCCAGAAGATGTTGCGCAGCCTGGGATCGCGCGCCGCCAGCTCGGCCAGCGCGCCGTTCGAGTTGGCGCCCACCGTCGGGATGTTGATGGCCCAGTCGAGCAAGCCGTCGAAGCGCCAATCGTCGAGCCGTCGCCAACCGTAGAGGCTGGCGCTGATCTGCGTTTCGTCCGGCTCGCCGTGCCCTTGATCGCGCAGCCGCTCGGCGGAGAGCTGCCCCTCGAGCGCGCCGGCGAAGGTCTGGCGCAGCCGGCCGGCGTAGGACTCGGGCGCGGCCGCGTGCGGGACCCAGCGGCTGTCGGCCGGCGTCAGCTCGAGGGCGCTGAAGACCGAGCCTTCGATCCAGGTGCCGCCCGCGCGGAAGGAGGCCCCCAGGACCGGAAAGGTCTCGTGGGGGTTCTCCCCCTTGTGGTGCTTGCGCGGCACGCTGGGCCCCGGATTGCTGGCCCGGTGCATGAAGATCGGCGGTCCGATGGTGGCGCTGCCCTGACCGGCGAACAGCGACAGATCGAAGTCCCCCTCCTGGCCCATGCGCGCCGCGCCGCCCGCCGTCCCCGCCAGAGGATGAAAGGCCAGCATGGCCTGGTGGAGAAACTGGTGCGGATGCTGGGCGTCCCACAGCCCCTCGCCGGATTGCCCCAGCTCCGGGTAGCCGGAGCTCCCCACGGTGGCGGGCTCGAAGTTCAGCATCAGCAGGCCCTCGATCCAGCCGTGCGCCTCGCGGCCGTAGCCCATCACCCAGTCGTCGGTGAGGAGCGGCTGGGTGCGCCCGGCGTCGAAGGTGCGGGTGGTGCCGGGGTTGTCGATGGTGTAGCCCGACAGCCCCGGATTCTGCGCGTGCGCGAACCCGTTCACCATCAAGTGGAAGCCGCCCGCCATGCCGGGGGTTCCGGGGATCAGCGTCTGGCGCGGCGTCGCGTAGGGCATGGCGCCCGAATCGTCGGCCAGCGCAGCTGGAGCGGGGGGCACGTCTTGGGCGACGGCGCCCCCGGCCGCGGCGACGGGCGTGACGAAGACCAAGGCCCGTGCCCAACGGATCGCCAGGCTGGCTGTTCCCCGCACGAGCCCAGAGTAGCGTGTCCGGAGGCCTGCGCCGAGCGCCGACCGAAGACGCCGAAGAAGATACCGACGGCCAAGCTTGCGCGGCGCTATCGGGGGCGCCATCCTTGCGCGCCCCGTGCCGACACCGCCGATGACCACCGCCGCCGTCGAGACCACGGATCTGGCCAAGCGCTACCCGCGCGTGGAGGCGTTGCGGGGGCTCACGTTGCGCATCGAGCCGGGCGAGATCTTCGCGCTGCTGGGACCCAACGGCGCCGGCAAGACCACCTGGATCTCGATCGTCTGCGGCCTGGTCCGCCCGAGCGGCGGCACGGCGCGCGTGCTCGGGCACGACGTGGTGCGCGACTCGCTGGCCGCCCGCCGCCAGGTGGGCCTGGTGCCGCAGGAGGTGAACTTCGATCCCTTCTTCACGCCGCGCGAGGTGCTGCGCTTTCAGATGGGCTACTTCGGCGTTCCCCCCGACGACGCGCGCATCGACGAGGTGCTGGCGGCGCTCGATCTGTCGGCCAAGGCCGACACCAACACGCGCGCGCTCTCCGGCGGGATGAAGCGCCGGCTCCTCATCGCCAAGGCGCTGGTCCCGCGCCCGCGGGTGGTGTTTCTCGACGAGCCGACCGCCGGGGTCGACGTCGCCCTCCGCCACGATCTGTGGTCTTACGTGCGCACGCTGCGGGCCGCCGGCACCACCATCGTGCTCACCACGCACTATCTGGAAGAGGCCGAAGCGCTGGCCGACCGGGTGGCCGTCATCGACAAGGGGACCTTGGTCGGGATGGACACGCCGGCGGCGCTGCTGCGGCGGTTCGGCCGCAAGCAGGTGCGGTTTCGCCTGGGCGCCCCCTGGCCCGGCGGCGCCGAGACGTTGCCCCC
>Ga0210385_10002237_pt1 | contig 11671 bp, 11 predicted proteins | sample IncBWH26OmetaG_FD_160107 | JGI IMG/M metagenome (GOLD analysis project Ga0210385, IMG submission 160107) | Forest soil microbial communities from Barre Woods Harvard Forest LTER site, Petersham, Massachusetts, United States - Inc-BW-H-26-O ... | reverse complement strand
CATACAACTCGCTTTCTAACCTTCATCGACGGTTATCCGTACTAGGCTCGGGATGAATCAGCACGCGGAATAATTCGGGCGCAGCCTGTTTGAACCGGATTTCAAGTTCGGTCTGGATGTCATGAACACTGGCGAGCGGGAGATCATCGGAGAAGGTGCAGTGGCAGGAGACATAAAGGCGTCCGCGCACCTTCTTAATCTGCACGTCATGCATGTCGACAATCTCAGGAAACTGGCTGGCCAGCGACTTCAGCCGCCGCTCGAGGTCGGCGTCGCGTACTAGTTCGTCGCCGGTTTCGATGGTGGCGGGCTCACTCTCGATGTGGGTGAGGATGTCGGCGATCTCCGGTACGTCGTGGCGCATGTCGGCTTCCAGTTCGGTGACCTGGTCGTGGGCGCTCTTGAGGGTCATGCGTTCGTCGAGTTCGACATGCTGCTCGACGTGAAGGCGGCCGTGGAGATCCTGCACGCTGATGTCGTGGACGTTGAGGTTGTGGCGGGTAGCAACGGCGCGAATGCGGTCGAAGATATTTTCCGAGCGCTGGGCGCGCGGTAGCGGCTGAACCGTAACATCGGCGTCTGGAAGAATACTGTGAACAGCCGCCGTCACAGCCTCTACCAGTTGTTCCGAACGCTGGAAAGTGACGGTGCGAGCCAGGCCGACGGCCAGATCGGCGAAATAGCGGTTGCCGGCGCGGCGAATTCGCACGCGCCCGACCTCGAGTACACCATCTACGTGGGAGACCGCATCAGTGATCTGGGCTCGGATGCCGGCAGGAGCTGCGTCGAGGAGAGCGTCGACGGTGCGTCGGGCCAGGCGCCAGCTCACGGAAACGATGACGCCTCCAACGAACAAGGCTGCGATGGGATCGGCGACGCGGAGCCAGTCCAGGCGATAAACGCGTCCCAGCACAAGGAGCACCAGACTGAGCACGACGACGCCTGATGACCAGATGTCGGTTGCGAAATGGAGCGCGTCGGCTTCAAGAGCCTGGCTATCGTATTTCGTGGCGATGCGGCCGAGGGCGCGGGAACGACACCAGTCCACGGCCATGGAAACCAACATCACGGCGAAGGCCCAGATTGAAGGCTCGACGTCGACATGCCGGTAGAACAGGCGCATGATCGCCTCATAAATAACCCAGACGCAGGTCAGCAGGAGCAGACCGGTTTCGACGAACGCCGAGAAATTCTCGACTTTGCCGTGGCCATACTGATGGTCGGCGTCGGCGGGTTTGTCGGAGACTCCGACCGAGAAATAGGTGAGCAGGGCGGCAATCAGATCCAGCGCGGAGTGGGCGGCTTCGGAGAGGATGCCGAGGCTCCCCGTGGTCAAACCGACAACGATTTTTCCGATGGTGATGAGGGCCGAGGCCACCACGGAGTTTCCAGCCACAGCGCGTTTCTCGGCGCGCATGGCGTCTGGCGAATAGAGGGCCGGCGTCCCCGACATGATGGAATTATCGCCGCTAGCGCGAGATCACGCCAAGAAAATCAACGTGGAGCAGGGTTCTGTGGAAAAGGGCCTCTATGCTAGGATGCTAGGTTCGGGTTGTAAAAACTTCCTGCGGTACCAATCCTGGAGGAATTTTGTATGCGTAAGAGTTGGTTGCTGTGTGTGCTTTTGGGAACGCTAGCCTGGGGCCAGGCAGCGCCGACGGAGATGACTCCGCCGAGCCCGGCTCAGTCTCCGAGCGCTGCCAGCAAGGCGCCGGCACCGCCGCCTGAAGTGCCGGAGAATGCTGTCGTGCTCACCATCAAGGGTGTGTGCGCGGCGGCGCCGAAGACAACCGCCGCATCCAATACCGGCGCCGGCAAGACGGCGGCAACCACTGCGAAGAAGCCGGCGGACTGCAAGACCGAAATCACCCGGGCGGAGTTCGAGAAGATTGCGAACGCGGTTTCGCCGACGCCGACCATCACCCCTCAATTGAAGCGCCAACTGGAATCCGGGCTTCCACGGATCATAGCGATGTCGGATGCGGCGAAAGCGAAGGGCCTCGACAAGAGTCCGCGATTCCTCGAGAGGGTGAAGCTGGACAGGATGCAGATTCTGGCAATCGAACTGCAGCGCACAGTGCAGGAAGAAGCGGACAAAGTGCCGGATATGGTAGTTGCCGAGTTCTATAAGAAAAATCCGGAGGCGTACGAACAGTTTTCACTCGACCGGCTGTTCATCCCGCGCTTTAAGCAGGCGGAGCCTGCAGAGAAGGACGCGAAAGAGCCGGAAAAGCTGACCGAAGAACAGCAGAAGGCGAAAGAAGCCGCGGATCAAGCCAAGCGCGAAGAAGGCGAGCAGGCGTTGAACAAGTTGGCGGACAGCTTGCGGGAGCGAGCGGCAGCAGGTGAAGATTTTGTGAAGCTGCAGAAGGAAGCGTTCGAAGCGTCCGGCACAAAAGTGGCCAACCCCACGGTGAACTTGCCCAAGGTCCGGCGCACGGCACTACCTCCGGCGCACGCCTCGGTGTTCGACCTGAAAGTGGGCGACGTATCGACTGTCATCAGTGACAATGGCGGCCATTACATCTACAAGGTAGTGAGCAAAGAAGTTCTACCCCTGGACCAGGTGAAGGATGAAATCCGTAACAAGCTGAAGAGCGAACGCTTGAAGGAAATGATGGAGAAGTACACAAACTCGTTTCAAGCAATACCGAATGAGGAGTATTTTGGAGCCGCGGGTCCGGCGGGCCCCCCGGGAGTGCGTCAAATGCCGCTTCGGCATCCTCAAATGCCCTCGACGCAGCCTCAGGGCGCCGGTAGCACTACGCCTCAGCAGGCAGCGCCATCCCCTGCTCCGAACGCGCCGGCGCAAACCCCGGCACAACAGCCGCCACCATCCAAGCCGAACTGATGACGAGTACCAAACCTGTCGTCGTGATCACCGGCATTGCGGGAAACCTGGGCTCCCGGCTGCTTCCGCTGCTAGCCGATTTCTCTGTAATTGGGGTGGACCTGAATCCACCCCAAACCGGTCTTCAGTTGCAATTTGAGCGCCTGGATCTGGGCGAGGAATCCTGCACGCGAGTACTTTACGAACTGCTGCGCGACACTCATCCGGTCTCAGTGATTCATCTTGCATTCGTAATTGATCCCGTACGAACGGGTGTGCTCGATGTGGAGCGCATGTGGCAGATCAACGTGGCGGGTACAGCCCGTGTGATTGAAGCCGTCACCGAGGCGAATCGCACGGCGGATTCCCCGATCAAGCAATTCGTCTTTCCCAGCAGCGTTTCCGCCTATGGGCCCAGTCTGCCTGGGCCGGCAACTGAAGACTCTGCCATGGCAGCACACACCTTGCCGTACGCTATCCACAAAAAACAATCGGACGAGGTCGTGCAGCAGCGCGCGCCGTCCCTGCGAGGATGCAGCGTGTACATTCTGCGTCCTCATATCTTTGCCGGCGCCAGCGTCGACAATTATCTGGTGGGTGCGTTTCGAGGCACGCCCAACGGCAAGAGCCCACGGGCTGAGAAAATGCGGAATCAGGGCAAACGACTGCCCTGCATGCTGCCGCGGGGGCAGCAGTATCTCGACAACAAAATTCAGTTTGTCCACGTGGACGATATGGCGCGGCTGATTGCACACATCTTGCACCGGGATCCCGAGCCGCAGCGCCTGACCATCCTGAACGTGGCCGGGCGCGGCGAGCCGCTCACCTTCGGACGCTGCATTCAGATCGCACAGGCTAAGCTGTTGCGCGTTCCCGGAAAGTGGGCGATGCGGCTGGTGCTGCGATTTCTGTGGAAGCGGCAAGTCTCAGCAATTCCGCCCGAGGCGCTCCCCTACATGACCGGTGAATACATCATGAATACGGACCGGCTGCGGAACTTCCTGGGCGGAGAGTATGAGAATGTGATCCGTCACACGATTGCCGGCGCTTTCGCGGACAGCTTCAAGACCACTCCAGCGCCGGCGGAGAGCGCGAGCGTTAAATAGGTCACTTCTTCCCGCGATATAGGCCGGCAATCCCGAAAGTGTAGGGCGTCCAAGTTGCCTCGCGGAAGCCGGCGAAGCGCATCCGGGCGAGCATCTCCTGTGGCTCAGGGAAGCGCTCAACAGAATTGGGAAGATAGTCGTAGGGTCCGCGAACGCCGGAAAGCATGGTACCGACGCGCGGCAGAATCTGTTTGAAGTAGACGCGGTAGAGATGACCGATTACTCCCGTGGGCTCGCTGAAGTCGAGAATTCCGCATTCCCCCCCGGGACGCAAGACTCGCGCGATCTCGCGCAGGCCGCCATCGTAATCGACAAGATTGCGGAAACCGAAGGCTGAGGTCACGAGGCTGAAATGCTGGTCGGGAAACGGAAGGCAGAGGGCATCGGCTTCGATCCAGTACGGTGCAGGCAACTTGCCGTCCGATGAGACTTTGTCGAGAGACTTCCACCGGGCGCGCTGCAACATGGCGTGAGAAAAGTCAGCGCCCAAGACCTGCGGACCATCGTTCACCGCCTGCGCGCGCAGGGCGAAAGTCATATCCCCGGTGCCGCAGCAGAGATCCAGGACCTGGGAATCAGGCCGGGCGAGGATCTGGGCGAAGGAGCGCGCCGTGCGGCGCCACCACAGGCGATCCACGTTGAACGACAACACGTGATTGAGCAAGTCGTAGCGCGGCGCAATCGAGCTAAACATCTCACGGACGGCGCTCGCCGCAGAACGAGCATCATTGGCACCCTCCGGAGTGGCACCAACGACGGTTGACCGTTGCTCAGCCACTGCTTTCACTTCCCCCATCCGCCGCGGGATAGGCGACGCAATTCTTCAACCGCACCGATCACCACGCTATCCGGCACATCAGCGGCGATTTCGACTTTTCCAATCTCCCGCGGCAAGACAAAATGAACCACACCGCCTTGCGTTTTCTTGTCGGCCTGCAGCCGTGCGAGAATCTTGCGCGCGCTCACCTTCACTTCCGGCAGGCGGCCGAGGCTGAGCACGGCGTCGGCAATGCGGCCGGCGGTCACGCTGTCCGTACGCCCCACCGTGAGGGCGATATTAGTCGCGGCGATCAGGCCCCAGGCGACGGCCTCGCCGTGAAGCAGGCTGCGATAACCGGTTTCCGCCTCTAGCGCGTGCCCGATGGTGTGACCCAGGTTGAGCACGCGGCGCAATCCGCCTTCGCGCTCGTCGGCGGAGACAACTTCCGCTTTCAGTTTTACAGACTGCGCGATGAGTCCCTCGAGCTCTACCGGATCCCGCTTCAGGATTTGAGCCCGCTTCTGTTCGAAACGCAAAAAAAGGTCCATATCTCCAATGATTCCGCACTTAAGCGCTTCGTAGAGTCCGGCGCGAAACTCGCGGTTGGGCAGCGTGTGCAGGACTTCAGGATCAATTAGAACAACGCGAGGATGATGGAAGGTTCCCAGCAGGTTCTTGCCTGCTCCGAGGTTCACGCCGGTCTTGCCTCCGACGGATGCGTCCACTTGCGCCAGGACTGTGGTTGGAATCTGCACCAGTTCTATGCCGCGCATGTAAAGCGAGGCCAGCAGTCCGGTGACATCACCGACTACACCGCCGCCAAGAGCGATTAGAACGGCCTTGCGATCGGCGCCCTTCCGGGACAATCTTTCCGCCATTATTTCGATCGTGGGTAGCTTCTTGGCGGGTTCTCCGTCGGGCATCGGAATTACCTCCGGCTTGAAGCCGGCCGAATTCAGAGAACGAACCAGCTTTGCACCCCACCGCCGGCGCACCGGCGGAACTGTGACAATAAAAACCTTGCTGGCTTGAGGCAGCAACTCTGCCAGCAAAGATCCGGCTCGCGCCAGCAGGCCGTTTTCAATTCGCGCCTGATAAGGGCGCGGCGGGACATGGAAGGTGACCTGCGCCATGGAATTCCATAATAGCCTATGGTTGGCGAGGCTTTGATTGCACAGGCCCCGGAAGTGCTAACATTTGCGCGTTTATAAAGAGTCTTCCAGCCGAGACTGACTTCGTCGTGATTGGCGCCGGGGTTGCGGGTCTGCGGGCCGCGATCGAACTGGCGGACGCAGGACGCGTGTTAGTGCTGGCAAAACAGGAAGTCACGAACTCCCGCGCACAATCTGCGACTGGCGAGAGCACGGCTGCTCTCAGCGACGAAGAGGAAGTCATGCTGCACTTGCAGGACACTCTTGTCGCTGGCGATGGCCTTTGCTTCAGCAGGCGGTAAAGACTCTGGTGGACGACGGATCTGAACGCATAGAGGAAGTGATTGCGTGGGGAGATCAGCTCGACCGGAAAGGCACCAAGCTGATTTTTGAAACCGAAGCTTCCTACACTCACAGCCACGTTCTGCGCGCCCCCGGCGGCTCGACGGGGCATGAGATTTTGCGCGTGCTGCAGGCCAAGGTTCAGGCTCACAAACAGATTTCTTTGCTTGAGTTCGAGTTCTGCACTGGGCTTCTAACCGAAGACGCGCGGGTGAGCGGCGTTTCGCTAATCAGCGAGAAGGGATTGCCGGAGGACGTACCCTGTTCGGCGGTCTTGCTGGCCACAGGAGGGTTGGGTCAGATCTATCGCAACACCACCAACAAAAGAAAGCGGTGTCGCAAAACGGGGCTCGCCAGTAATTCGCTGCTCGAGGGTCTGGTGTACGGAGCACGCGCGGGGCGAGCCATGCGAGAGGAAGTGAAACATGCAGTGGCCTGTGGATGCCGGAATCGAAGACTTGATTCGGCAAGTTTAGGACATCATGTGGAAAGACGCCGGCATTATGCGCACGCGTAGTGGAATGCAGGAAGCGATTCAAGTGCTGGAAGGTCTTGCGCCGAGAGTAGCTCATCCTCGCACCCGGCGTTCATACGAGGCGGCAAACCTGCATCTGGCGGCGATTCTGGTTGCCCGTTGTGGGCTGGCGCGCGAGGAAAGCCGCGGCGCGCATTATCGCAGTGACTATCCCGGCCACGATGACAAGAAGTTTCTGAAGTCTTCGGTGGTAACGGGTGAGAGTCTTCGTTTTGTGTAGCCGAAACTATTCTGCCTTCTTTGCCGGATACGCCACCGACGCGATTACCGACACTGTCAGCACTCCGGCAACGACCGCAAGCGTCACCAGCGTCGATACTGGAAAGTGATCGGCACTGACCATCTTCAGACCTACCAGGATCAACACCAACGCCAGTCCAGTGTGAAGAAAGCGGAAGATTTTCATCAATCCGGAAACGGCGAAATACATCGACCGCAGGCCGAGGATGGCGAAAACATTCGAAGTGTAAACAATGAAGGCATTGAGGGTGACGGCAAGGACGGCGGGTATGGAATCGACGGCGAATAACACGTCTGTGGTTTCGATTACCGCCAGGACCACTAACAATGGCGTGGCGTAAAGCCCGGGCTTTCCTTTCCACGCCCGGACAAAGAAGCTGCCATCCTCATAGTCATCCGTCACCGGCACCCAGCGGCGGAGAACTCGAACTGCCGGATTGGTTGCCGGATCGATTTGATGCTCCCCGATTAACCCTACCCGGATGCCGCTGTAAATCAGCAGTGCGCCAAGGATATAGAGAATCCAATGGAAGCGGTGGATCAGGCCGACACCGGCAAGAATGAAGAAGCCGCGCATCAGGAACGCGCCGAGAATTCCCCAAAACAGCACGCGGTGCTGGTGCTCCTCAGGCACGGAGAAATAGCGGAAGATGACGAGGAAAATTAAGAGATTGTCCACGCTCAGCGAGAGTTCGAGAACGTAGCCGGTAACAAACTCGAGAGCGACCTGGCGCCCCTGCCAAAAGAAAACCAGTCCCGCAAAGGCAGCGGCGAACGCGATCCACATGGCGCTCCAGGCGAGGGCCTCGCGCGGGCGCACAACACGGCCGCCGCGGTGAAAGACGAGGAGGTCCAGCCCCAGCATGCCCAGCGCGAACAGGTTGAAGAGAATCCAGAAGTAGAGCAAGTCAGATTGCCGACGGTTGTTATTCGATTAGCGACTGCCAATTTCAATCGGAAATATTGCCTGAGTCAATTTTGGCCATCGGAAATCGGAATTGGACATTCAACTACTTCTGCCGACCCAGGCGTCCACTCTCCCAGGCATCCCACATGCCAGAGTTCTTAAGCATCTCGTCGCTATGCGTTTCCTGCAGGCTCTGCTCGATTTGCGCACGAGTGAAGCGCGGTCCGATCTTTTCCGGAAGACTGGCCAGCGCAAAGCTGAATTCGGCGGCCTCGGCTACATTTTTCTTGAGTTGCACAAAGTCTACTTTGTCGTAGGTGTCGGAGACGGCGTGGTAGTTTTCCATGTAATTCGCCTCGTCCTCATCGGCGACGAATGTCGGAACGCCTTCCAGCATGAAATCGAAGTGATCGGTGCCCCCTTCCATGTCAATTTTCATATTGGTCAAGCCGAACTGCTGCAGCGGAGCGATGAGGCGCGTCGCAGTGTCGATGACATCCTTGCGGCCGCCATCGGAAAAGCCTGTGGTTTTGCCCGTTCCGGAGTCATAGATAATGACTCCCGAAGCTTTGTCGAGCTCAGGCCGATGGGATCGAGAGTAGGCCCGCGAGCCGAGCAGACCTTCTTCTTCGCCGGAAAATAGAATGAAACGGATGGAGCGGCGGGGTTTCAATCCGGATGCCTTGATCGCACGCAGCGCGTCGATTACCAGTGCGGCGTTGCAGCCATTGTCGAGCGCGCCGGTGCCGAGCTCCCAGGAGTCCAGATGTGCGCCGAGAATTACGAATTCGTCCGGCTTTTCGCTGCCTTTGATCTCCGCAATGACGTTTGCGGACTTGATCGGCCCGCCAATTTGGTTGGGGATACTCAGGTCAGCCCACACCGGATGCCCTGAGGCCAGCAGGCGGCCGATGCGCTCGCCATCTTCGCGGGCCACCAGCACCTGCGGAATGCGATCGATTTCTCCCTCGGAAGAGTTCGTGTGCCGGTAGAGGATATCGTGTTCGCGCGTAGCGATGAAAGCCACTGCCTTGGCCTTACCTTTCACTGCCGCGGTGATCACCGGGGGAGCGTTCGAATACTCCGCGAATAGATCATCCCAGGTCTTGAGCACGATCGAATGGACCAATAGCACCTTGCCAGAGATATCTCCGGCCTTTGCAAAGTCCGCAGGACTACCGTTGCCGACGTCGACCATCGGCACGTGCTTGGCTGGAGCGAGCGCGGGCGCCCAGGCCACCGATACTGCGTGCGCGCGGAAAATCGTGGGCAGCAGTCCGCCCACCTTTGCGTCGCCCACTTCGTAGAACGCGCTTATCGTCATCTCGGTCGCGCCTTCGGACCAGGAGTTCGGGATTACGAAGCTCTCGGTATGAACGCTGTCGGCCCCGGCTACGGTAAATGCTTTCACTCCCCACTCGACGGCATGTTGCATTGCTGGCGTGCCAGGCACGCGCCCGCCGATTTCATCGGTCAGGTGTTGCAAGTTGCTTTCGAGTGGAGAGGGTTGAAGAGCGGCCTGAATGATGCGGGCCGCATCGTCGGTCTCGGTGGTGGGAGGAGCGGCGGCAAGACAGGTAGCGCTAAGGGTGAAACAGAGGCATAAGGTTTTCAGCTTTCGCATATCGGGTGCATTAGAAATGAAATCCCGGAAAAGAGCAAAAGCTCGGGACAGACGGCGCGGAGTGCTGCCCGGAGATCGCTGAGAACATGGTACCGCAGGGATGTGTGCGCTTACTTCGGCGGCAACGGATCCATCTTGTCGAGGATGCGAACTGTCTCCAGCATGGTGACGCCGACAATCTCCAGGCTCTTGGGACTGAGCTTGTCGACGGTGTCCTCGGTCGTGTGCCAGAAAACATCGTGGTAGCCGTAGTCAAAGTCAATGAAGTCGGCACAGGCGATGCCCTGCTTCACGAAGGGGATGTGATCGTCGTCGACTGCCATGGTCCGCGCGAAGAAATGCGACTGATAGCCAACCCGGGTGGCGGCCTCGTAGGCGACGTCTTCGAGCCATGGCGTCGAGTTCGAATCGTGTTCAATGTTGAGATCAGCGTCTCCGACCATATCCGCTAGCAGGAGTGCCTTAATTCTCTTAAGGGTGCCGTCGGCCTCCCACTTATCTTTCAGATGGCGAATGCCGTACAGGCTGTCTTCGAGAAACGGAACTTCATTGTCGGGCTTTATCCCCTCCTCGGCATCGTCCCACACCAGCCAGATGCTGTAGCCGTCGCGAGGTTTGCCGCGGAGTTGATTCGCGAATTCCAGCAGCAGCGCGCTGGACGAGCCGCCATCGTTGGCCCCCACGAAGGAGGTTTTCCGGAGCGGATAATTCGTATCGTAATGGCTGGCAATGACGATGATCCCGTCTTTCGTCCCGGGAAACTTGGCGACGATGTTGTGGACGGGTAACTTACCTTCGGGCGTGTCGGCGATGAACGTATCGTTCTCGACCTCATCGCCTTTGAGACGAGAGAGAATGTAATCCTCGACCTTCTTGTGATCCGCACTGCCGATCGGCCGTGGGCCGAAAGCAACGATCTCTTTTATATACTGGAAGGCACGGGCGGAATCGATCGCCGGCGGCGGCCCGCTGTCGGGCGGAAGTACGAGCTTGGGAAGAGTCGAGTCGGCAGAAGGGTTAGGATCCGCAGCCTGCACTCCGGCAGCGCTGCCTTCCTTGTCATGGCTGCAGGCCACGAAGGCGATGACAAACGAGAGCAATAGAATCGAAAGAAAACCTCTTGTGCTTATATTTCTCGAGATCTTTCTCGAGCTCTCTCTCAAGATCACTTTCTTCGTCACTATCACTGCCCGAACCTCGCCATCGAATTCATCCCGAATTTCGAATCTCAGGGTGCCTGTCTTTCTGCGCGCGCGCGCCGTTGCTTGGGATGGACAAGCCATGCGATGCCAATGCTGGCCCCATATAGAGCGATCATGGGAGAAGCAAAGATGAACATACTCATGATGTCAGGCGTCGGTGTAACAATGGCCGCGACCACGAAAATGAGCAATATTGCGTAACGGAAGTTTTTCCACATGAAGCTGGCGCTGATGATGCCCATCAACGCCAGAAAAAAAATAAGAATCGGCATCTCAAAGACTAATCCCATGCCCAGGATGATGCTCAGAAACAGCGAGGTGTATTCGGAGATGGTGATCATGGGCTGGAACTGACTTCCGAAGCCGATCAGAAATTCCAATGCGCGAGGATAAACAATCCTGTATCCGAAGTAGCCTCCCGTCGAAAACAAAGCAATCGTCGAAGCCATGAAGGGCATCACATAGCGCTTTTCATTGCGGTACAGGCCGGGCGAGATAAACATCCAAACCTGATAGAGCACAAAAGGCGAAGTAAGGAACAGACCAGCGAGCGCGGCAATCTTCAAGTAAAGGTTGAAGGGGTCCACGGGATTCAGGTAGACCAGTTTTTCCGACAGACCGTGAGATCTTAGTGCGTCCACGATTGGCTTCTGCATGAACGCATAGATTCTCTCCCGAAAGCCCCAGCAGGCAAAGAATCCCACAGCCACGGCCGCAATGGAGTAAACCAAGCGGCGGCGCAGCTCCTCCAGGTGATCGAGAAAGCCCATGGTAGGCATGGCGTCGCCCTTGGGCTCGTCGCCGGAAACCTCGGTCGCGGTGTCAAACATGCGACTCCTGCGAGGTCGGGGGGGTGGGCTCCGCAACAGGCTCGGCGGGGGCAGTTGAACTGGGTGACACGGCTGCACTCGAATCCACTGGCGTAGCTTGGTCTGAGATTGCCTGATCCGCAATAAGCCCGTCTGACGGGGTGT
>Ga0210385_10002236_pt1 | contig 11672 bp, 8 predicted proteins | sample IncBWH26OmetaG_FD_160107 | JGI IMG/M metagenome (GOLD analysis project Ga0210385, IMG submission 160107) | Forest soil microbial communities from Barre Woods Harvard Forest LTER site, Petersham, Massachusetts, United States - Inc-BW-H-26-O ... | reverse complement strand
TGGCTAGATCAAAATGCGCGAAACGCACTAGTTATTGATTGCGATGGAGAATCCATTGGTCCCGCATTGGCACAGAATCGCAACACCGGATTCCGATTTGGGAGAAAACCTGCCGCCACGCCCGCGTGCGCATTCTCTCGAGAAGTTGCGTCATGAATGCCTTATGTGGAAGGGCGCGGTTCTGGCCCCTGAAGCGGCGGGTTCATCATCGAGAGCTGACTTGCTTCAGCGGAGCGGTTGACACCAGCCCGCTGCAGCCGAATAATGCGCCCATGTCCAAGCCCGAAACCGTCCGGCGCATCAAGAGCTACTCAGCTGAAAACGGCTACGTTTACCAATATCAATTTCAGGATGTGCACCCCGCCCAGCGCGACGGCGCGAAGGGCAACGAATTCATCTATTACGTCTCGGCCGACCGTAAAACCATGTTCCCCATCCGCATCTTCGTTCCCCGCGAAGCGCTCGACCAATGGACGAAACAAAACGGCCGCGCCCTCACCGGCACAGAAGAATACGCCGTAGCCAAAATGCGCCTGTTCCAAGGCCTGGACGAAATCCCCGATTTCGCCACAACCCGTCCCGAACTAACCGTGAACGCAGCAAACCTGCCATCGCTTCTCGAACGCCTGGATTTGTAGTTCGTCATCCACAGTGGTGCTTAAAGACAAGTGAACCGAAATCCCACCACCGGCGTCTGGCTGAATGAGGCAGTGATGAATGCATTGGCGGCCAGTTTTCCGGGAAGCGCGGTGAGCCATGACGAATCGCTCGCGCGCGAGTTCGAGCAGCGTCTGGCGGATTGTCCCAAGCTGGCCTATCGCGTCGCGCTCGGCGTGTTGCACAACACCGCGGAAGCCGAGGATGTGGCGCAGGAAGCTATGCTGCGCGCATATCGCAATTTCCACCGACTGCGCGACCGCGAAAGGTTTCGCGGATGGCTGGTGCGTTCCACTTTTCGCTTGGCGCTCGATCGCATTCGTTCCAAGAATCGGCGCGAGCGCCACGAGACCAATGCGATGCGTACGATTGAGGGCACCCAGCGCGAGGCCAGCGTCGAAAGTCTGGTCGCATCTCGCGAATTCGAACAGCAAGTGGCGCGGGCGCTCGATGCGCTTCCAGAGAAACTCCGTATCGTGATGGTCCTCGCGGCCATCAAAGGATTCAACACGCGCGAGGTCTCGAAACTGGCCGGCCTGCCCGAGGGCACCGTGAAGTCGCGACTATTTCTCGCGCGAAAAAAAATGGCGGAGAGTCTGCAATGTCTTGTCAAAAATACTCCGGTTGGCTAACCGATGCCGCGCTCGGCGAGCTTCGCGCCGACTGCGAGCTAGAGCTGCTCGTGCACGCCGCGGAATGTGATGCGTGCCGCGAGGCGCTGAATCACGCGCGCGAGGTGCATCAGTTCATAGATCGCGGCGTCGAATCGCTCGTGGCAGGCGAGCCTTCGCCGAATTTCGCCACGAATCTGCGGCGGCGTATCGCGCAGGAATCTGAACCGCAGCAACCCCCATGGATGGCATGGGCACCGGTCGCAGCTGGCGCCCTCGTGCTCGCCCTCGTTCTGGCAATCACCGTCGCCCACTTGCAGGTTCACAGCGAGGTCAATCCCAGCGTCGACTCCGCAATGGCTCCCGTTTCCGTTCCATCCGAAGCGGCGAAGGCGTCTGCCGCGAGTCCACAAATCGTGAAGCGGACCGAAAGCAAGCACGACCCCGCGCCTGGCGTGCGCGCGCGCGCCGCCACCACAGCCCTTCCGGAAATCATCGTGCCGAAGGGACAACTCTCTGCAGCAGTGCGACTGAGCGCGGCAATTGTCACGGGTCGAGTGGATGGCAATCAGCTTCTGGCCGCGGAGCAAGAGTATGGCAAGCCTCTGGAAGTGAAGCCCATCGAAATTGCGCCAATGGAAATTCCTGCGCTGGATACTGCCACGGAAAAACCCGCAAACTCGATTCAATTCTGAACGAAAGCTGGCTGACCGGCGTCTTCATCTATGGAAAGCCGCAACAAATGAATCATCGGAGGCTCTTGATGAAAATTTCGCGATCGCTTGTCACCTGCGCGTTACTTCTTATGTGCGCGCCGCTCCTGGTCTACGGTCAGGGAACCATGGGGCCAGACGCTCCGGAAAATGCGGCGGCCGAGCCGTCAACGCCAGTAAAGTTGCAGATCGTTCTGTCCGAATATGACGGCGCGAAAAAAATCTCCAATCTCTCCTACGCTATGCCTCTTATCGTAGCGGGCAAACCAAGCGGGGCGTATTCGACCCTGCGAATTGGAGTCAAGGTTCCTGTGACGACCCGCGATTCGAAAACCGGCGACACGCAGATCCAGTATATAGATGTGGGTACGAACATCGATGCTCGAGTGGCGCATGCTGCCGACGGGAAATACCAGGTGGATTTAAAGGTGGACCGGTCTTCGTTGTACGTTACCGCCCGCGGTCAGGATGGCAAGATCGCCGGCAAGGAATGGTCAGACGGAGAAGCGCCTCCGAGCACTCAACCGCTTGTGCGGCAATATCGCGGAGACGTAGGAATGTTTCTGCGCGAAGGGCAACCTTCCGAAGGAACCGTCGCAACAGATCCTGTCACAGGGCACGTTTTCAAAGTGGAGGTCACTCTGAACGTCGTGAAGTAAATTAGAAATTAAGGGGTTCGAGCACAGCAAACGTGGAACCATGTCGCGTAAAATTCCACTGCATTCGCAGGGTAGCAGTTCAGCACTCGGCAGATTAACGGCATTACGCCTTCGCCACAATCGCGTGCAGCGCTGCCTCTAAGTTTTCGTAGCGAAATGCGTAGCCGTGGCGCGCCAGGGACTCCGGCTGCACGCGCTGACTGGAAAGCAGCAGCGCATCGGCCATCTCCCCCAGCGCCAGGCGCAATGCCAGCGCCGGAGCGGGAAAAATTGCCGGCCGGTTCAACACGCTCGCCAGCACGCGCGTAAACTCGCTGTTTCGCACAGGCTCCGGCGCCACCAAGTTCACCGGTCCGTTCCACCTCGCATCATCCATCGCCGCGCGCAACACCCGCACCACATCTTCCAACGCAATCCAGCTCATCCACTGCTTCCCGCTGCCAAGCCGCCCGCCCGCGCCGAACCTGAATGGCGTCAACATGCGCGGCAACGCCCCGCCGTCCACCGAAAGCACAATTCCAAAGCGCATGATCACCGTGCGTATGCCAGAGGCAGCCGCGCGCGCCGCTTCGCCTTCCCACGCCCGGCACAAAATGGAGAGAAAATCGTTGCCGTACCCGCTCGCTTCCGTCAACACCTCATCGCCGCGGTCTCCGTAAAATCCGATCGCCGAGGCGCACACAAATACGCGCGGCGGCTGCTTCAGATGCGTCAGCGCGTCCACCAGCACGCGCGTTGAATCCACGCGGCTGCTGCGCAGCACCTGCTTCCGCCTCGCAGTCCAGCGCCCGCCCGCGATGCTCGCTCCGCTCAGGTTCACCACCGCGTCAAATCCTTCCATCGCCGCCACGTCCACCAACGCGCTCAGCGGATTCCACTGCACGTCGCCCGGCGCTGCCAGGCTGCCCGGGCGCACCATGCGCGAAACGGTATGGCCATCGCCGCGTAGCGAACTGGTCAGCGCCGCTCCCACCAGGCCGGAGCCTCCTGCAATCAGAACTTTCATCGGACTTCCTCTCCCGTCGCGTGCGCCCCGATACCTGTTAATCTAAACTACGGTGCGCCACCCACGCCGTCAAGCGAACGGCAGGCACCGCGCACGTCCCTCCTCCGTTACCTGCCCACCCACCGACGTCGCGAAAAATTTCAAATCCACGCGACGCCTCGCGCACCCATGTAGTATAGAATCTGCAATTCTTCAACGAGGTGTGAATGGCAATCACCGGGCGGCGCGCTCGTACGGCGATCATTCTCGCAAGCATCTTTATATTTCCCGCCGCAATTTCCCGCGGCAAGCAAGAAAATCCCGGCATCCGCGGATTCGCACCCGCGCGCGTCGCCGCCGAACGCGCTCTCGAGCAGCAACTGCGCGCCATTCCCGATCCCGCGCGCGCCGAAAGCAATTTGCGCCGCATCACGCAAGAACCGCACATGGCCGGCACCGAAGCCAGCCACCGTCTGGCGGAATGGCTTCGCGATCAATATCGCAGCTACGGATTCGATGCCGAAATCGTCAGCTACAGCGTGTGGCTCGCGCAACCGCGCGAGATCAAACTGGAACTGACTGCGCCCGATAAAAAAGCTCTAGCCACTCCCGAACAACCATTCGAAGTGGATCCCGACACATCCAATAAAAATATCGTCGCGGGCTTCAACACCTTCTCGCCTTCCGGCGACGTCACCGCCCCAGTCGTCTACGTGAATTACGGCATGCAGGCTGATTATCGCGAACTCGATAAGTTGGGCATCAGCGTCGCGGGAAAAATCGCCATCGCCCGCTACGGCGGCTGCTACCGTGGCATCAAGACAAAACTCGCCGAAGAGCACAAAGCCCTCGGCCTGATTATTTATTCCGATCCCGAAGACGACGGCTACGTCGCTGGCGACGTTTTTCCCAATGGCCCGTGGCGCCCCATGAGCGGCATCCAACGCGGCTCCATCGAATACACGGAAATCTATCCCGGTGACCCACTCACGCCCGGAGCAGCCGCCACTCCAAATGCCAAGCGCCTCGCCCCCGCTGACGCCACAAACATGCCGCGCATTCCCACCCTCCCCATCAATTCGCAGGATGCCTCCGCAATCCTGGCGAATCTCGGCGGCCCGCACGTTCCACGTCAATGGCAAGGCGGCCTGCCGTTCACCTATCACGTGGGGCCCGGCGCAGCCGTCGCGCACATGAAACTGGAGATGGATTATCAGCAGCGCCCGCTCTACGACGTCATCGCAAAACTTCACGGCACAAACGACGGCGAATGGGTCGTCCTCGGCAATCATCACGACGCCTGGGTTTATGGCGCGGTGGATCCCGGCAGCGGCACCGCGACCATGCTCGAAACCGCGCGCGCTTTCGGTGAATTAGTTCGCGCCGGATGGAAGCCGCGCCGCACCATCGTCATGTGCGAATGGGATGGCGAAGAACCCGGCCTGATGGGTTCCACCGAATGGGTGGAAGCAAATCGTGCAGAGCTCCAAGCCAAAGCCGTCGCCTACCTGAACACAGACGTCGGTGTCGCCGGCCCGAATTTCACCGCCTCCGCCACGCCGTCTCTAAAAGAATTAATCCGCGACGTCACCCGTGAAGTGCAGGACCCCCGCGACGTGCGCAGCGTTTACAATATTTGGCTGGACCGCGCCACCCGCCAGCAGGAAGAGCCCAGCGGCATTGCGCGCCCTCCCAGCGCGAAATTCACCGCGCCAGGAGAAGCACCCATCGAAGCTCTCGGCGCAGGTTCGGACTTCTGTCCTTTCTTCGACCACGCCGGAATCCCATCTCTCGACGCCGGGTTCATTGGCGACTACGGCGTGTACCACTCCATGTACGACGATTTCTTCTGGATGAAAAAATTCGGCGATCCCACATTCGAATATCACGTCGCGCTCGCGAAAATCCTCGGCACTTTGGCGCTGCGGCTGGATGAATCGGATACGCTCCCGTTCGATTACTCCGCCTACGCCGCCGAAATCACCCGCGTCACAAACGACCTAGCCACGCGCGCCGTCAAGCTCGGAATCGGCACCGCGGACGTGCCAGCGGTAACCGACGCCGCGGCGCAACTCGCAGCCTCCGCGGCCCGCGCATCGCTCGCGCTACAGCAACGCGCAAACGACTGGCCAAATCCCGCGAAGCAGAATGAATTGAACCGCGAACTCGTCAGCGTCGAACAGTCCCTCCTAGCTCCCGAAGGCCTCTCAGGCCGCACCTGGTACAAACACACCATCTACGCCCCCGGCTCTTACGCCGGATACGCCGCCGAAGTTCTCCCCGGCGCAAACGAAGCCCTCGACCGCCAGGACGCCGCCACCTTCACCCAAGAATCCGCCGCCCTGGCCGCAGCCCTGCGCCGCGCCTCCACCCGCCTGGAGGAAATCGCGCGCCTAGCCTCCTCGTCCGCGCAATAATAGCGGGCATTCGTCGTCAATTCGCGACTGTCGCCTGTTGCATCTGGTTCGACTTCGCAATCGCCTTGCGAAGAGCCTCTTGGATCATCGGCCCTCTTTGTTTAGCGGCTTCCAATACTGTTTCGCCATTCTTGTTGCGAATTGTTAGGTCGGCGCCATGTTCAGCGAATAGCGGTATGGCATCCACATCCACTGTAGTGAAAATCGGCGTTTCACCGTCCTCATTTTGCGCATTTACATCCGCACCGAGTTTCAACAATTCCTGCTCCACATCGGTGAGGAAAGTCTCATGCAGCGGTGTGTTCCCGCGACGATCTCGCGCGTTCAAATTGGCGCCGGCCGCAGCAAGCAGACGCACGCATTCCACACGTGCACCGTCTTTGTCACGGTGGCGATACTCTGCGGCGGCGAACATCGCGGTTCTTCCGTCGCTATCCTGCGCCTCTAACTTCGGGTCGTAGCGAAGAATTTCGCGCAGCATCTCCGGATTCCCAGACTCTGCGGCGTAAATGAGCACGCTCCCCGCGCCTTTACCGAGCCCCACACCGCTCCCACCACCACTTTCTACGACGACTAGCTTGCTGAGATCCGCATTCGGATTGGCGCCGTAAGTGATCAACGCCCGAGCGCCCTCGACGCTTCCCGATCGTGCAGCTCCGGCCAGCGCCAAGTCCTTGTCGTTCTGATCATCTTTACTCGCAGCCGCGTTAATTAGAACCTGCAGTGTATCCAGATTGCCGCTTGCTGCATTGAGCCATCCCACGTCCTCGAACGGAGCGCGCATGTATGCCTCAGTTGGTTTCGGAGCCGGCAGGGGCACCAGCGGCACACCGGCAACTAAGAGTTCCCGAACAGTCGTAGCTGTCCCGCGACTAGCGGCCTCTTTCAACATGACCTGTGCGTCGAAAGTACGGAAGTTGAATTTCTCCGCGCGTAATGTTTGAACGAGCCCGTCCTTGCCGCTAATCCATCGCTCCGTCCGCGCGAACGTGTCAACCGCATCTTCTAGTTCGCTGATCACCGCTGGCATTCCCACCCACGAGCCCACGTAGTCCTCCACTTCCTTCTTGTGCCCATCGATCGTGACGGAAAGTATGTAGGTAGGGTTATCTGTCACGGACGCCCGATAGATAGAATCCATAGAATAAAAGTCAGCGGTGACGAATCGTTTTGCGAGCGTTCGAACTTCATCCGCATCCACTCTATCCTTGTGCTTTCCGGCGGCAACCGCGCCACTGTGGCCTTCAAACTCGATGCCGCCGGTACTAACCGTAACCTGATAGGAAGGACAAATGCCGAAGCATGACGTCCGCGCCAACGTGATCGCAATTTCAGAATTCGGTCGAACGACGGGCGGCGCCACGTGACTCTTCGGCAGTCGTTCGGGCGGCGCAAGATCGATATACTCCTCGACTTCTGCCGTAACCGGCTTGCCATTCACCTCAAAGGGCGTGAACTTCCACTGAAGCACTTCAGTCTGTAGCTGCGGCCAGTACTTCAAGCTGTCAATGTTGCCCGTAGCGTCGGCGCTTACGACGTCGCCTGCTGGGGACACCGTAAGTACGACGCGAAGTTGATTGAAACCGCCTTCTATCCCCTCAAGCCGAACTTCACGGCGATGTGGCTCTATTTCATGTTGGCGCGCAGCCTCGTAGTCGTAGCTCGGGTAGGACGGCTTTTTCTCGTCTTGTGGCCAGACGGCAATTCCCGACAACAAGCACATGAGAGCAACGCTCGCGCGAATCATATCGAATATCTTAGATCAGCAACCTGCCAACCGCGTTGCCTTTCGAATTCTGTTGGTTATGCGACTTATCTTCGTTGACTTGCCATCGGACGCAACCTAATATGTCCGCGCAATGCGGGCTTCCTCAATTCCTCTCGGCCACACAATTTCCCGCTCAGCTGCTATCAAAAAGTCCGCTGGCCGCTGTATGTGCACTGCCTAATCAGTGAAAGTTTCTGATCCGCGTGCGTCGCGGTGGAGGAATATGATGTTCGGTCGCAGAATCGCAATTCTAGTTGTCGCCGTATTGCTAGCCGCCGCCGGCGCGCTAGCCCAGGCCAAGCCCGATTCGCCTGAATTCGATGTCAAAGAGCATTACACGAAATACGAATACCGAATCCCCATGCGCGACGGTGTGCACTTGTTCACCGCCGTGTACGTCCCGAAAGACAGCTCGCAATCGTACCCGTTCCTGATCAACCGCACCCCCTATAGCGTAGCGCCCTACGGCGTGGATCAATATCGCGCCCGCCTCGGCCCGGGGGCGGAGTTCGACAAGGCCGGCTACATTTTCGTGATGCAAGATGTCCGCGGCCGTTACATGTCCGAAGGCACCTTCGTCGAAATGCGCCCACACATTGACAATAAAAAATCGAATCAGGATGTTGACGACAGCAGCGACCTATACGACACCATCGAATGGCTGTTGAAAAACGTGCCCAACAACAACGGCAAGGCGGGCATCTGGGGAATTTCCTATCCGGGATTTTTCACTTCGGCCAGCATGATTGACTCCCATCCGGCACTGAAAGCTGCGTCGCCACAAGCCCCCATGACCGATCTGTTCAAGGGCGACGATGCCTACCACGGCGGCGCCTTCATGCTCGCCGCAAATTTCGGCTTCTACGCTTTTTTCCAACCGCAAGCGAATCCGCAGCTGCCGCCGAAAGTCCGCGTACCCTTTGATTTCGGCACGCCGGATGGCTACGAATTTTTTCTCAAGGCCGGCACGCTGGAAAACCTGAACAAACTCCTTGGCCCCCAGCAAGCGCTCTGGCTCGATCAAGTGCACCACGATACTTACGACGACTATTGGAAGGCGCGCAATCTCGCCGCGCATACGAAAAATATTCACTGCGCCGTGCTCACCGTCGGCGGCTGGTTTGACGCCGAGGATTTGCAAGGCCCCTTCACCTTGTTTCATGCGATAGACCGCGACGACCCCGAGATCTTCAACGCCCTGGTAGTCGGTCCTTGGGTCCACGGCGGCTGGGCGCGCTACGATGGAGACCACCTCGGTCGCGTCAGTTTTGCTGCGAACACTGCAGACTACTATCGCAAGAACATCCTGTTCCCGTTTTTCGAACAGCACTTGAAAGGGAGCGGCAACGCGAAGCTACCGAAAGCCTATGTGTTCGAGACTGGCACGAACGTATGGCGGCAGTATCCTTCATGGCCGCCAAAAAATACGGAATCCAAGACGCTCTATTTTCACCCCAACGGCGTTTTGTCCTTTGACCCGCCGAAAGATCAGTCGGCTGCGTTCGACGAATACGTCAGCGATCCCGCCAAGCCGGTCCCCTTCGTAAACTACGTGGCACAAGAGGTCCCCCAGGAATACATGCTATCGGACCAGCGCTTCGCCGCGACCCGGCCGGACGTGCTCACGTATCAGACCGAAGTGCTGCAAGAGGATGTGACGATTGTAGGACCGGTGTCCCCGCGGCTTTTCGTTTCCACCAGCGGCACGGATTCAGATTGGGACGTAAAGCTGATCGATGTTTATCCGCCCGATTATCCCCAGAGCAAATTAGACGATCCGCGCCCGGAAGATAAAGGCAAGCCGCTCACCGATGTCGCGGCCCCGCCCTTCACCATGGGCGGATATGAGCAGCTCGTTCGCGGAGAACCGTTCCGTGGAAAATTCCGCCACAGTTTTGAAACTCCTGAACCGTTCACCCCCGGCAAAGTAGAAGAAGTGACCTTCGCAATGCAGGATGTGAACCACACTTTTCGCCGCGGCCATCGCATCATGGTGCAAATTCAGAGCACATGGTTCCCGCTCACCGATCGCAATCCGCAAACCTTCCTGAATATCCCGGATGCGAAACCGTCCGACTTCGTAAAGGCCACCGAGCACGTGTACCACGGCCAGGGTCAAGCCTCGGGCATCGAGACCAACGTGCTCCTGCCAACAGGCGCGGCCGCGGATAAAAAATGATTCGGCCCATCTCGGCGAGTTCATCCGCTGTGATTGTCGTGGTCTCTGGCAATCCGTTTGCAGCCCCACTTTTTGATGGCCGTGTAACTTGTCGCTGTACGTTACGTAAAGGCCGAGTAAACAATCAGATAGCCCGTCAGGAGCGTGACATGATCTCGCATCGGCGTACTCCCCTTGCACGGCTTATTCCAATTTTCATAGTCGTGGTTCTTGTTTTATGGATGGCCGCTCCGTTGCCCGCGCAAAGCACCGTCGCAACCGGCAACATCCAGGGCGCGCTGACCGATCCCAGCGGCGCGGTCGTCGCCGGCGCCAAGATCACCATCACGAACAAAGATACCGGCCAGGTGCTCCACGTCACTACTTCTTCTGCCGGCACATACAATTCCGGGGCCCTCGTGCCCGGCGATTATTCTGTGCGCGCCGAAGCCACCGGGTTCAAAACGGTCGAGGAAGGCGTCGTGGTGAAAGTGGGCGTCGTGTCGGGCGTGAATCTTAGCCTCCAGGTCGGCGCGGCGAACACCGTCGTCACCGTCGCAGAGCAATCGGTGGCAGTCAATACCGAACAGGCCACCGTCCAAGGAGTTTTGAGTAAGGAACAGATCGAAAACCTCCCGGTCAACGGGCGCAACTTTCTGGATCTGGCGCAGTTGGAACCGGGCGTCCAAATTCAAGATGGCGCCGATTTCGATCCCACCAAAGTTGGCTTTTCTTCCATATCCGTCGGCGGCCGCTTCGGACGCACGGCACGCATCGAAGTGGATGGCGTGGACGTCAGCGACGAAACCGTCGGCACCACCACAGAAAATATTCCAGCTAGCGCGATTGACGAATTTCAGATCAGTCAATCAACACTCGACCTTTCGAACGAACTCACCTCTTCCGGCGCCGTCAACGTCACCACCCGCTCCGGATCGAATGCCTTTCACGGCGAGGGATTCGCGTTATTTCGCGACAGCTCATTCTCCGCGGCTCTGCCTACACCGACTCCTCCTCCTACGCTCGAGTCGCCATACGCCAGGAATCAGGACGGCGGCAATTTCGGCGGTCCAATCCTGAAAGACAAAGTGTTTTTTTTCCTCGACGCAGAACACACCAATCAAAACCTCGCGGCTCCCGTTGTAGCGGCCGCGCCGTTCACTCCCTATTCAGGAAACGTCAGTAGCCCTTTCCGCGAAACCGACTACGACGCACGTCTCGATTTCAACCTGTTCAAAAACGTCCGCATGTTTTATCGCTTCAGCTATTTTGACAGCAAAGCGCTGGCCACCGGAGGCACCGTTGGCTTTCAACCGTTCCAAGATAAGAACTACACCAGAACCCACGTAATCGGCGCGGATTTCACCACGGGTGGCTTCACTCACAGTTTCCGTTTTGAATATCTTAAATTCATCAACAATTTGGGAGACACGGTTCTCGGCTCGGACCTGCCGTTCGCAAATTTCCCGGTCAGCCTGAATTTCACCAGTTTCGGATTTCTTACGGGTCCAAATTTCCTCGCGCCGCAACAAACTTTCCAGACCGATCGCCAGATCAAGTACGACGGCAGCAAGCTGCTCGGCTCGCATATCCTCCGCTATGGCGTCTCCTACAATCGCCTCCGCGGCGGCGGCCTATTCTCCTTCAGCGCCATCACGCCCAACGTCAGCCCAATTGGCAGCACTTCGGAGATCGCCAATGCCG
>Ga0210385_10002235_pt1 | contig 11676 bp, 10 predicted proteins | sample IncBWH26OmetaG_FD_160107 | JGI IMG/M metagenome (GOLD analysis project Ga0210385, IMG submission 160107) | Forest soil microbial communities from Barre Woods Harvard Forest LTER site, Petersham, Massachusetts, United States - Inc-BW-H-26-O ... | reverse complement strand
CGAGCCGGTGCCTTGTTCGATCGTACCGACCGCCAACACAACGCTGCCGTCGGGATACATGGTAATTCGCGCGTCGGAGTCGCCGCGATGCGTCCCGCGTGAAGCGGTCGCCATGCCCCAGCCGACGAGCATCCCGTTTCGTTGCATCGAGCGCGGCGGCGCGGTGCGCTTCGACCAGCCGAAACGATCCGCCGCTTGCGTGTAGCACTCGCGCAGCTTCTTGCTCGTGTACTCCTTCCCGTTGTCCGGATTGACCTCGGAGTAGTTGCGCAGGCGCAGCGCAAGCGGATCGATGCCGAGTTCGTAAGCGAGTTCATCCATCGCCGACTCCACTGCGAAGCCGCCGGTTGATTCGCCGGGCGCGCGCTGATACGTCGGCTTGCTGATCGCGAGCCGGCGCAGTTCCTGATGCATCGTATAGTGCGGCACCGCATAGAGATCTCGGCTGAAGACGGCACACGGCTCGACAAATTCATCAGATAGGCTGGTCTCGTTACGCACCTCGTGTATCATCGCGACCAACGTGCCATCGGCCGAGGCGCCGGCAGCGAAGTGCTGCTCGGTTTGCGGACGATGACCGACCCACCCGAACATCTGCGGTCGCGTGACCAGAAGCTTGACCGGTTTACCGGTCGCGCGCGCCGCCATTGCGGCCAGCGGCACGTGCGACCACGCCGTGCCCTTGCTCCCAAACGCGCCGCCGACAAATGGCGCGATCACGCGAATCGCCGACGGATCGATACTCAAGACATGCGCGAGCCGAGTGCGCACGCCGAACGCCCATTGCGTCGAATCATAGAGCGTCAAGCGATCGCCATCCCACGCAGCTATCGTTCCGTGCGTCTCCATCGGATTGTGATGCTCGGTCGGCGTACGATAGATCGCGTCGACCTGCGCGTGCGCGCTCGCGAGGGCGGGTTGCGCCGCGGGGCGCCGATGCGCTGCGGGCTGGTTCCCAGCCGTCTGCGCAGGCGTGGCAACCTCGCCCGCGTCGAGATCCATCTGCGGCGCGCGCGTTTCATAGACAACGCGGACCAGATCCGCGCCATGAACGGCTTGTTCGAAGGTCCGCGCGACGACCAGCGCAACCGGCTGACGGTCGAACTCGACGGCATCGTTCTGCAACAAGAAAAGCTTGGCGTCTTGCGGTGAGCTTTTGTTTTCGTTCACTCTTGGAGCGTTAGCATGCGTCATCACGAGGACCACGCCCGTTGCGACCCGCGCATCACGATCGTCGATCGAGAGCACGCGTCCGTACGCAATCGTGCTGGGTACGACGACAGCGTGCAGCATTCCGGGCAGCTCGCGGTCACAAGTGTATTTTGCGCCGCCCGTTACTTTGTCGCGCCCGTCGACGCGGCTGCGCGCTGCTCCGACGATCGGCATGCTCACGCGCTCACCATCTCGAGTGCGCGCACCACGACGCGCTTGGCGAGTGGAATCTTGAAATCGTTCTGACCATAGCCGCGCGCGCCGCGCACGGCAACTTCAGCGGCGCGTTGGTAGCTCTCGCGGGTCGCCGGCGCGCCGACTAGCGCTGCCTCCGCGGCACGCGACCGCCATGGTCGCGTGCCGACTCCACCGAGTGCGATCCGCGCGCCACGAACCATCCCGCCGTGCCGGTCGAGCGCGACAGCGGCCGACGCCAGCGCAAATTCGTATTGCGCGCGGTCACGTGCCTTGAGGTAGGTGGACTGCGCACCGAAATTGAGCATTGGTACCATGATCCCAACGATCAACTCGCCTCGGCCAAGCGCATTTTCAATCTGTGGTGTCCTACCTGGTTCGCTGTAGAACTCGCCGATCGGCACTTCGCGCGTGCCGCCGGGATGAGCGATATGCAGCACCGCGTCGAGGGCGGTGAAGGCCACGGCAACGTCGGAGGCGTGCGTTGCAATGCAATGGTCGCTCGTGCCGAGCACGGCTTGCATACGATTAACCCCAGCGATGGCGCCGCAGCCGCTCCCGGGCTGACGCTTGTTGCACGGCGTTGCGGTGTCGCGGAAATAGGGACAGCGCGTACGCTGCATGACGTTCCCGCCTATCGATGCCATATTGCGCAACTGCGGCGATGCGCTCTCCTCTAGCGCCACAGCAATCACCGGAAACGCGGAGCGAACGAGTGGATGCGCGGCGATGTCGCTCATGCGCGCGAGCGCGCCGATATAGATGCCGCCGGGACGTTGCTCGATCGTACGTAAACCCAGCGCGTTGATGTCGACGAGCAGTGGGGGACGCTCGACATCGTCCTTCATCAAGTCGAGAATATTCGTGCCGCCGGCGATGAAACGTGCGTTTGGCGAACGCTGCATTGTGGAGAGCGCAGTCGCAATCGAATCGGCACGGGTGAAGGCGAACGGGTTCACGCCGGCTTACCGGCCGCGAGGATCGCCTCGACAATGTGCGGATAGCATCCGCAGCGACAGATGTTTCCGCTCATCTGCGTGCGCACGGTCTGGTCGTCGAGCGCATGGCCCTCGGCCAGCATGGCGACTGCCGAAACGATTTGCCCGGGCGTACAGAATCCGCACTGAAATCCATCGTACTCGATGAACGCGGCTTGGACTGGGTGCAGCTTCTCGCCATTCGCGATCCCCTCGATAGTCGTGATCGCGTCCTCTTGGTGCATCACCGCCAGGGTCAGACACGAATCGATGCGCCGCCCGTTGACCATGACGGTGCACGCTCCGCAGGTTCCCTGGTCGCAGCCCTTCTTGGTTCCCGTGAGACCGGCGTGATCGCGAATCGCGTCGAGCAGCGTCACGCGCGGTTCGATTGTCATCCGGTGCGCCGCCCCATTGATCGTAAGTGTGACGGAGTTCGCCTGCGGCCCTGACACCGAGAGTTCGGGCGCTTGCGCGGCCGCGGCACTCCCCAGCGGAACGGTCATGGCAGACACCCCTGCGGCGACGATGAACGTGCGGCGACTCAGCCGGTCGGATTGCTCATCGGACACGCAGGGATTCTTCCCCGATTTCTTCGCGAATCACGCTTACGGCAGGTCAGACTGCTCGTCGACGTCGCGGTAGGGCCAGTCGTCTTCAATTGCGATCGTTCGACGCGTCAACGCCGGATGGTCGCGGAGCGCTGCGATCGGCTCGTTATCCTTGAGCTGCGGTATGCGCGCGCGAGCGCGGGGCGAAAAGTAGACCGGATGACCGGGCGTTCCGTCGGACCGCACAGGATGCACGACGTCGGCTTCGTCCACCAATCCCGCGACCTCGGCGAGGTGGTGCGGCTCGACGAGGAGCAGGTCAGCCGGAAGCACGAGAATCGGCCGGTCATGCTCGACGGCGCCGTTGGCCAGACGCAGCGAGTAGGCCATGCCGCGTTTAGGTTCCCAATTGAGGACCGCCCGCGTGTGCCGTGCGCGAGCGAGTGGCAACATCGGCTCGCTGCACACGATGACCGAGTCGAATGTCCCGGCCGCGCGAATCGCACGCTCGAACAGCGTGTCGTTTTCCTCGAGCTTATGCAGTAGCTTTTGCGATCCGAATCGGGTGGATAGCCCCGCGGCGAGAATAACGACGGTAAGCAACGCTACAACGGCTCGCCGATCGCGCTTTGTGCCGCCTGCACCAGTGCGCCGCTCGCGATGAGCTCGCGCGCCGCTGCGATATCGGGTGCGGGCACGCGGTCGACGGTCCACGGCTCGATTCGCTCGCGCGCACACTCGTACGCGGCATGCGTACCTGCGCCCGACTTGAGCGGCCGGCGAAAATCCGTCGCGGCCAGCGAGCCGAGCAGTTCGCAGGCGAGCGCACCCTCGACGTTATCGAGGACGCGGACAAGATTGTTCGCCGATGTCATGCCCATGCTCACATGATCTTCTTGCCCCGCCGAGGTGGGGATCGAATCAACGCTTGAGGGCCACGCCAAACCTTTATTGTCGTTGACCAGCGCCGCGGCCGCATACTGCACGATCATCAAGCCCGATTGTAGGCCCGACCGCCCGGTGAGAAAGAGCGGCAAGCCGCGATCTTCGGCATTGAGCAAGAGATAGAGCCGTCGCTCGCCGATCGAAGCCAAGTCGGCGATGGCGATCTTGAGAAAATCGATCGCGAGCGCAATCGGTTGACCGTGAAAGTTTCCGCCGGAGAGGAATTCGCCATCCTCGGGAAAGACGAGCGGATTGTCGGTGACCGAATTCGCTTCGATGTGCGTGACGTTGCGCGCATAGGCGACCGCGTCGCGGACCGCGCCATGCACGACCGGTATGCAACGGAACGAGTAAGGGTCTTGCACGCGGCCGCACTCGCGGTGCGAAAGCATGATTTCGGAACCGGCGAGCAGCGCGCGCAAGTTCGTGGCGACGCGTGCTTGTCCCGGATGCGGACGCAAGTCGTTCAAGCGTCGGTCGAAGACGCGATCTGTCCCCAAGAATGCTTCTAGGGACATCGCGCCGATCACGTCAGCGGCGGCGGCGAGGCGTTCGGCGCGCAGAACGCCCAACGCGCCAATCCCAGTCATCACCTGCGTGCCGTTGATCAGCGCGAGACCTTCTTTGGGACCCAGTGTCACCCCGCGCAAGCCCGCGCGCTCGAGTGCAAGTGCACTTGGAAGCCGCTCGCCCTTGAAGATTGCCTCGCCTTCGCCGATCAGCGTCAGCGTCATGTGCGCGAGCGGCGCAAGATCGCCACTTGCGCCGACCGAGCCCTGGCAAGGCACGACCGGCGTGACGCCGCGATTGAGAAGTTCGGCGAGCAGATCCAGCGTCTCGAGCTTGACGCCCGAATGCCCCGCGGCAAGCGAATTCACGCGTAGCACGCCGGCAGCGCGAACCAACCGCGCATCGAGCGGAGCGCCGGTTCCAGCCGCATGCGAGCGCACCAGATTCAACTGCAGCGCAGCTGCATCCGCCGGATCGATCTGGACGTTCGCCAACCGGCCGAAGCCGGTCGTCACGCCGTAAATTGCGTGCCCGCTAGCGAAGCGTTCGTCGACGAAGGCGCGCGCCCGTACCACGCGTTCGCGCGCGGCCGGAGCAATGCTGACGGGCGCTCCATCTGCGACCATCTCGATCGCTTCGAGGCTCAAGTGACGCCCGTCAAGCTCGACGGGTTGTTGATAGAGCGTTGATGACATGGATCAAACAAGTTTCCAAGTGGATAACCCCACGCCTGCCGTGCATAACCGCAAAAAACTTGTGGATAGCGTGTGGGTGAGCGCGCGCGCACACTTGAAGCGCCCTTGGCGCGGTGCTACCATCACCTCACTTCGAATTCATCGAAGGGCGACGCACGTATCGGTCGCGATCGGAAGCAATGCGCGTGGTGGCTGCGCTGGTAGCCACCCGCCGCGACGGTCGAACCGCCGTCGACGTCAGTCGAGCTCTCCCACCCGGGAGCTCGATAGGCGACCCCGGTGAGCGAATACGTCGAAATCCGCTAGCCTTGCGCTAGCGGATTTTGTTTCTCTGGGAGTGCTGGTGTGAACTCAAACTAGTACTTCCGAGTGTCTGGTATATTTCTCGGCTATCTCTTTTGAGAGTGCGGCGACGCGGTAGCGAACGTCGGGCGGACCGAGCACTTCGGCTTGCGCACCCCAGCCGAGCACCCAGCGCGCGAGTTCGTCGGCATCACTGACGCGATATTCGATCTCGACCGTACCGTCGTCGAAGCGCTCGATTTGGCGCTCGGCTACCACGCGTGCCGCGACAGCGGCCTTCGCAACGCGCGGCGCAAATCGCACGCGCACCGGAGTTGCCACCGCACCGTGCATGACGCCGCTGATCGAATCGGCGGCAAACGCATCGACATTAAAATCGTTCGGCTTGGTGAACGTGCGAACCGTGACGTGTACGTCGCTGACGTTGTCAACGGCAAAGACACGCTTGTCGTGCCGCGCATGATCGTAGGCCACGCAGTAGATGCGGCCGGAGCTAACGACGAAACCGTACGGATCCGCCTCACGCGTGCTGCGCGTACCTTCCTTGTCTTGATAGACGAATTGTACGGTGCGCGATGAACGCTCGGCCGCGGCGAAGAGACTGAACGCGCGCTCACCCTGCTCGTCGAGCTGGATCTCGGAAAGGCGAAATGCCACCGGCGACGGCGCATCGACGCGAGCGCGCGCCGTACTGCGCGCCGAGCCAAGGACCTTGTCGGTGATCTCATCGATCGACGCACCGATCGCTCCGCCAATCGAGGCGCCGAACGAACGCAGTGCGACCAGGCCAAAGAGTTCGCCGTTGGAGAGGTCGAGACGCCGCAGGCTATAGCCCTCGGCAAAGCGATACGCGTTGATTGCACGGTCGAAGTACCAGGGAAACCCGGCGTCGGCCAGGACCGCGAGGTACCGGCGCAAGCTGCGGGTGCTGGGCCGTTTGGTGCCCTCGGCGATCCGGTCTTTGAGGCTTTCGAACGAGTGACGGCCCTCGTCGATTGCGGAAAGGAGCCGGACTAGGAGCACGATCTTGGGTTCGGTTGTGCGTTCCACTGATTTCATACTCTAGCGCAGATTGTGGCCCTGTGGTGTGCCAGATGGCGGGCCTTGTGCTCAAAATTCGATCAATTCATTAAGGCCCGGGATCATGTTAGAATCGATGCCTATGCTCGATCTGACCGTCCCTTCCGCGGTGGCGCTCGACCTTGCGGCCATCGGCCGCTTTGCGTCCGCGCGCGGCTGGGTGCCGGCCACCAGCGGCAACTTCTCACGCCGTATCGATGCGGCGCACGCGGCGGTCACCCGGTCGGGGATCGATAAGGGAAACATCCGGCCCGAAGACGTGATCGCGGTACCACTGGCGGGCCCGCTGCCGGCCGGGGTCTCAGCCGAGACCCCGCTGCACGTCGCGCGCTATCGCCACGACCCCGACACCGGAGCAGTCGTGCACGTCCACACGGTGGCGGCAACGGTTCTCTCGCGGAGCGACGCCGGCCGGGGCTACGTCGAGCTCGAAGGGTTCGAGATGCATAAGAGCTTGCGCGGCGTGACCACGCACGAAAGCACGGTGCGCCTACCGATCTTTGCCAATGACCAGGACACCGGGCGCCTGGCCGAGCGCATCGAAAGCACGATTGGTGCCGAGCCCGAGGTTCCCGGATATCTGCTCGCAGGGCACGGGTTATATACCTGGGGTGCTACCATGGCGGATGCGCAACGCCACCTGGAGGGCCTAGAGTTTTTGCTCCAGTGTTCATTAGAGGAACGGAGACTACGCCGATGACTACCACGCTGACCAGCACGCTCCGCGTCTACGATGAAAAGCATCCCGAAACACTCCTGGTCGACACCAGTGACGGCGAGCGCATCGCCGACGAGCTGCAGACGATCGGCGTACGGTTCGAGCGTTGGGCCGCCGATGCGCAGTTGCCCAAGGGCGCCGACCAGCAGACCGTCCTCGACGCATACAAGAGCTCGATCGAGAAGTTGGTCGCTGAATGCGGCTACGCGACGATGGACGTGATCCGTCTGGAGCGAGGCACGCCGAACACCGAGCCGATGCGTAAGAAGTTCCTCGACGAGCATCAACACTCCGAAGACGAAGTGCGCTTCTTCGTCGAAGGACGCGGCGCGTTCTACCTGCACGTCAACGGCCGCGTTTATCAAACCATCTGCGTCAAAGGCGACCTGATCAGCGTTCCGGCCGGAACCCGGCACTGGTTCGACATGGGCTCGGATCCCGAGTTCACCGCGATTCGCCTGTTCAACAACCAGGAAGGTTGGGTCGCGAACTTCACCGGCGACCCGATCGCCAGCGGCTTCCCTAAGCTCGACTAAATGCAGTTTCGCGCCCACGCGGCGCTGATCGACATCGAGGGCACCCTCGGCTCCGTTGCGTTTGTCCGCGACGTGCTCTTTCCGTTTGCTTCCATGCACATGGACGCGTTCGTGCGCGAGCACGCGCAGGACGCGATGGTGAGCGAAATCCTGGATCAAACGGCCGCCGAGGCCGATCTACCCCGCGACGATCTGAACGCGCTACTCGAAGCGCTGCACGACTGGGCGGATCGCGACGTGAAGGTCACCCCGCTCAAGCAGCTGCAGGGCCTGATCTGGGTGGAAGGGTATGCCTCGAGCGGCATTCGCGGTCACCTCTTCACCGATGCGATCGATGCGTTGCACCGCTTTCACGATAGCGGCGTCGCACTCTACATCTATTCATCGGGATCGGTAGCGGCGCAGAAGCTCCTCTTCGGCAACAGCATCGCAGGCGATCTGCTTCCGCTTTTCGCCGGGTTCTTCGATACGACGATCGGCGGGAAGCGCGAAGCCGCGTCGTACGAGCGCATTCTCGAAGCGATTGGCGTGCCGCCGAACGAGGCAATTTTCTTCTCCGACAACGAAGCTGAGCTCGACGCCGCGCAAGACGCCGGCGTACAAACCGTGCAGTTAGCGCGGCCCGAGGATGGGACCGTCCCGACCACCCGCCACGCCTGCGTCGAATCGTTTGACGAGATCGAGGTAACGAAATGAGCAAGCGCTACTATGAAGACTTCAACGTCGGCGACGTGCGCGACACCGCGCGCTACCGCATCGGCGAGGAAGAGGCCCTCGCATTTGCCCGCGCCTACGATCCGCAACCGTTCCACCTCGACGCCGAGGCGGCGAAAACGAGCTTCTTTGGGAAACTCGTGATCAGCGGCTGGCTCACCGCTGCCATCGCGATGCGCTTGCTGGTCGACGCGCGCGGTGAGGAGAGCCCGCTCATCGGTTCCGGCATCGACGAACTGCGTTGGACGTTTCCCGTCGCGCCGGGTGACGAGCTCCGCGTGCACAGCGAAGTGATCGAGAAGGCGCCGTGGCCCGGCGGCAAGCCGCGAGGCGTCGTGCGCTTTCGCAACGAGATTATCAATCAGGACGACGTGGTCGTGATGACGTTCATCGCCAACGGCGTCGCGCCTATGCGAACATCGACGCAATGACGTCGTTCTGGTGATCGATGCGGTCGGCGAGCGAACGCACGATCGAAGCATGAAAGGCCATGGCCGCGCGCGGATCGAGCATCTCGATCTCTTCGAGTCTGTCGCGGCTCAGGGCGTAAACAACAGCCGGAACTTCGGCTACGACCGTCGCATCACGTGGCATCTGACGGTAGAGCCCCATTTCGCCGATCGTCGTTTGTGGCCCGAGGCTTGAAACGCGAACGGCCTCGCCGATGATCACCGCAAGGCGCCCGCAATCGATGAAGAACATCCGGTCAGCGCGCTCGCCCTGTGCGCACAAGACAACTCCCGTCGCGAGGTCGATACGCTCGAGCCGATCGCAGATCAATTTTGCAAGGGGTACGCCGAAACGCGCGGACAGCCACGCATCTATGCTTGCGGCTTCTTGTGCCGAGGAATCGAAAAGTTGCAACAGTTGCGCCTCACAAAATTCCAGCGCAAGGTCGCGGTCCTCGAACGCGAGCGGACGAAGATGCGAATCGAGCGCGGCGTTCCAAAGTGTCACGACGCGCGCATTCATTCCGCAAATCATGAATTGCACACGGTCCGCGTCGACGTTGCGCGCAAACTTGACGAAAGCCGCAGCCGCCGATGAATCCATCCCGGTCACGCCGCCAAAATCGACCACGATCCACATTACGCCGTCGACCTCGCGGGTGCAGGCAAAGAGTTCGCGGTACAGGCGATCGGCTATACCGAAAAATATGAAGCCGCGCAGCCGGAAAACGCGCACACGTCTACCCTGGGTAGCGAGCACGTCCGATTCGCGTTGGGATCGCTGCAGGCTCGAGCGGATCAGCTCTCCCGACCACCGCCGTTCGACTGCATCGACGCGGCCGTAGCGTACCACGAACGTGATGCAGCCGACGGCAAGCCCGACGACGATGCCGGGAACGAAGCCGAGCCAAACGATGGCGAGGACGATCGCCCAAATGGTTACGTAGTCTCCGCGCGATTGTCCGCGGTGCGGCCGAATGAGCCAGCGATAGGCCACACCGCCGCCGAGCGCGATCAAGAGACCCGCGGGAGCAAAGACCGGAACAAAATCAATGAGGCGCCAAGGGCCGACCACGATCGCCGCCAGCGCTCCGAGTGCGACAATGACGCCGATAGAGCGATCGCGCACGCCGAGCTGGTGATTCAGCGATGTGCGTGCAAACGAAACGTAGGCGACCATCCCCCCGAACAGAGCACCGGCAACATTCGCAAAACCGGTAAGGCGCAGCTCGCGATCGAGATCGACGTCTTTTCCGGTAAGCAGCTCGAGACCGGTCTCGTTGAAGAGCAGCGTGACGGAGGACACGATGGCCACTACCACCATGGCCGGAACGCTCATCAAGGTTGCGTGCACATCGATTGGCCCATGAGCCGACCAGGCTAGCCACGGCGATGCTTTCGGCATGCTGAAAAACCAACCCGTCGCGCGCAACGCATCGAAGGGAACGTGCAATACGGTCGCCGCTGCCAGTGACGCGGCAACCGATCCAAGGAAAGTCAATGGAATAGCTACCGCGCCGAATCTCCCCGAAAGCACAACCAATGTTGCGGCTAGCGCGAGCGCGAGCCCAAACTGGATCAATACCGGCTCCATAACGAGCGCGTGTAATCCCGCAAGCCCGAGCGAGTGTCCGGTGAGCACCCGCAGCGAGCCAAGCATCACGAGCACTCCGGACGCCGCGTTGAACCCGCCAATCATCGGCTCGGGAATATAACGAATTGCCCGTGATGTACGAGCGGCTCCAAAAGCGATCAACGCGATCCCGGTCAGCAGCGTGGCCAGCGCAATCACGGTGAGCATCGTAGGGATGCGCTGCGCCGGCACGACGACGGCGATTCCGGTAGCTGCTAGCGCGAGTACGGCGGTTGGATTGTTGTCAGGGCCGGCCATCGCAATCGCAAACCGGCTGAATACCGCAATAGCGAGACCGCCAATTGCAACCGCCACCAATGCGGAAAAGACGCCGATTCCAAATCCGCTCCGGAGCTCGCCGGAGAAAATCAGCGCTGCAAACGAAAGCGCATAAGCCAGCGCAAGTGCGATGGCAACGAGAGAATGAAGCCCACGTTCTAGCGCTGACCGATTTTGCAAGGCGGTCTACTTCGTGGGCGCCACCAGAATCTGCTGCGCGCGCACGAAAGTATACCGTAGTTAATTTAGGCCACGCTTGCTAGCGCTCTAATTCGAGCAGCGAATCAATCTCTTTGCGTGCCTGCTCGTAGCGCTCTTCGTACGTGCCGCGCAGCACGACAAACGGGCGATCGAGTAAGCCGAACAACTCGCTAAGCCGTTCGTACATCCAGTAGCGCTTGTGCTCACCGTCGCGGATCTCGTCGGCAACGAAGGGTACGTCGGGGTACGGCATGAGGTAGAGAGCAATTCGCGAGGGTGGCAGCGGCCAGCGCGTCGGCACGCGATCGAGATAGCGCTCGGACCAGACCTTGGTGGCAAGCGCGTCGGTATCGCAAATCAGCAGCGGGCTGGCATACCGAGCGGCTTCGTCTTCGCGCCGCTGCTGTTCAAAGCCGATGTGGACGAACTCGTCCTCGACCCACTGCCCTTGCAAACCGTTGCGCCGCTTCTCGAGCGAATACTCGCGCCCGTATTCGCGAACCCAGACCGTCGCATAGTGCGCGGCGAGACGCTCGCAAAGCGTACTCTTCCCGGTCGATTCCGAACCCACCACACACACGCGCGGCACGTAGTGGGCTCGCACCGGGCCTTCCAGCCACTCGAGCATCGCCGCTGGAGCCCGGCGAACCATCGTGCCGGTGATTGGCACGAGCGCGC
>Ga0210385_10002234_pt1 | contig 11685 bp, 13 predicted proteins | sample IncBWH26OmetaG_FD_160107 | JGI IMG/M metagenome (GOLD analysis project Ga0210385, IMG submission 160107) | Forest soil microbial communities from Barre Woods Harvard Forest LTER site, Petersham, Massachusetts, United States - Inc-BW-H-26-O ... | reverse complement strand
CTTCGCCTCCCCTAACGGGCTCTTCAACATGTCCAAGCTGTCAGTCTGGTGGCTGCGCCTGGGTATCACCATCGAACGCATCCGACCCGGACATCCGCAACAGAACGGCCGGCATGAGCGCATGCACCTGACGCTGAAGAAAGAAGCCACGCGCCCGGCCGGCGCCAATCTGCTGCAACAGTAGGCCAAGTTCGATGCCTTCCTGGAGGAGTTCAACCACGAGCGCCCGCATGAAGCACTCGCCATGAAATGCCCGGCCGAAGTCTATACCGCTTCTGCCAAGCCGTATCGCGGCATCGGCGAGTCGCACTACCCGTTTCACGACAAGACCGTTGTGGTCACCAACTGCGGACGTCTTTGTCTGTCGTAAGAAGATCAATCTCAGCACCTGCCTAGCTGGCCAGGCAGTCGGAATCAAAGAAGTTGACGATGGCATCTGCCTCGTCAGCTTCATGCACTACGATCTCGGTTATGTCGACCTCGAGGAGAAAACTTTGCAGCCCCTGGAACATCCATTCGGGCCTAAAGTGTTACCTATGTCTCCGGTCCGGACACACGATTTTATTGGCTCCTCAGGTAGGATTCGAACCTACAACCCTTCGGTTAACAGCCGAATGCTCTACCGTTGAGCTACTGAGGAGCATCGCGCTCTACCTTGCAAGAGCCCCTCGCCGGGCTCTCGGAAGGTTCGCCAAACCCATTAAACCACAGCACGATTTCGCGCCATGACGGCCTCCGGCCAAAGCGAATGCTTCACGTGTCATTCCCTCTCTGATGTTAGGCTGAGACTTCCGATGTTTGTTCCCGCTACGAAATGCCAACCCTTCGTGTTGGCCCTAGTCTTGGACAACATCCTTCGATGCCGTTAGACATTGACAAGCTCCTGGCCCGGCGGCCGCAGAACGAAATCTATTACTTCCCAACCCTCGGCTCGACCATGGCCGAAGCAACGCGGCTCGCCACCTCCGGCGCTGCTCACGGTACGATCGTTCTCGCCGACGAGCAAACCGAAGGTGTAGGACGCCTCGGCCGCGCCTGGCAGTCGCAATCCGAAGTTGGCATCTATTGTTCGATTCTTTTGCGTCTGCCGCTGGCACCCGCTAGTTTGCCGGTCGCCAGCCTCCTGCTCGGGCTCGCAACGGTGGAAGCCATTCAGAAGTCGACTCAGCTTGCGTGCGATCTTCGCTGGCCCAACGATGTTCTTATCAACGAACGCAAGGTGGCCGGCATTCTGACCCATCTTGTCGACACGTGCATTGTCGCCGGCATCGGAATCAACGTTAATCACGACGCGATGCCCGCCGGTTTCCGCACCCCTGCGACATCGCTTCGCATGGAAAGCAACGGCCGTGTTCAATCGCGCGAGGAGATTGTAGTGAATTTGCTCGAGTCGCTCGACGCTTTCTGTTGCATGCTTGCTAAAGAGGGCACCCCTAGCATTTTGCGGATTTTTGGCTCCGCGTCCAGCTATGCCATCAACCGGCGCGTAATTGTCGAAGAGAGTGGCGCCAGAGGTGTCACGGCAGGGCTGGACGAAAATGGATTCCTGCTGGTGCAGTCGGACGCTGGCCGCATCGAACGCGTTGCAACGGGCGGTGTTCGTCCGGACTACCAATTTCGACTATGAGCAAGGCTGGCGCTCCTAATGAAGACCTGGATTGGCCGCGGAATTACTTCAACTACTTCACCGAGATTGAAGACCATTTCCAGCGCGAGCGTGGAAGCGGCCTGTTTCTGCTGTCTCCGCTCGATTGGGCATTGATCGAAAGCTGGAAGAACTCTGAAATTCCATTAGAGGCTGTTCTCAAGGGCATCGATGAAGCGTTCGATAAATGGCGCAGCCGAAAGGCCAAACGGCAGTTCATCAATTCTCTCGCTTACTGTACTCAAGCCGTAATGCAGGCTGCGGGGCGAATGCCGTCCCGAGCAGGCTCGAAACCCTCGGCCGAACCGCCTTTTACCGCCGCCGAACTCCGGTCTCATCTCGAGAAAGCCGCTGGCGCACTGCGGCAGAGACCCGAGGCCCTCTTTCAGGAGGTTGCATCGACGCTCGACATCTTAGCTGGACAAACAGCAGAGCGTCTCCCCGATCTCGAAGATCTCGAACGGCGCTTGACGGCGATTGAAGACAAGATTGTGGCCGCACTTCGGACCCTCGAGTCCGATGAAGAGCTGTATGCCATCCGTGCAAATCTGGATCGCGAGTTGCGGCCCTATCGAGGAAAGATGACCGCAGACCAAATTGTGATGCTGGAACGCCGCTATCTGGAGAGCGCTTTGCTCGAGCGCGCAAAACTGCCGCGCTTGAGCCTCTTCTATCTGCATTGACTCTGATACAGTATGGCCAGCCGTGGAGACTGCAGCGCCCAGGCCCAGCACGTTGCATTGGACGGCCCTCGCGCTGCTTGTCATTTCGGTCTGCATTAACTATGTTGACCGGGGCAACCTGGGGGTCGCTGCCAGGAGCATTGAGTCGGATCTTCATTTTCGCCCTGAATACCTGGGCATTTTGCTCGGGGGCTTTTTCTGGACATACTCGCTCTTCCAGATCGCGGCAGGAAAAATAATCGATCGCTGGAACGTCAACTGGGTCTACGCCGCCGGATTTTTGATTTGGTCTGTCGCAACGGGACTTACTGGCTTGGCGAGCGCATTCTGGATCATCTTCTGCCTGCGTCTGGTGCTGGGGGCCGGCGAATCGGTCGCTTATCCCGCCTATTCGAAAATTATCGCTACTACTTTTCCGGAGCAGCTCCGCGGAACAGCGAACGCTTTGATTGACGCCGGCTCAAAAGCCGGGCCCGCTCTTGGGGTGCTGATCGGTGTGAAGATGATCGGATGGTTCTCGTGGCGTTACATGTTCGTGGCCATCGGCGCCGCAAGCCTGTTGTGGCTCATACCGTGGTGCTTCATCGTGCCGAAGCTCGCCGTGAAACGCTTGGCGAAGATATCCGCCTGGGGGCCTCCCTATCGCGAGATCGTCGTCCAACGGCCTTTATGGGGCACCGTTCTCGGTCTGTTTGGCGGCAATTACACCTGGTATCTCTTCCTGACCTGGCTTCCTTATTATCTGGAGAGGGACCGGCACTATACGCATGATCGCCTTGCCGTAATCGCATCGCTGCCATTCTGGGGAGTTGCCGCCGCCTCTATGGTTTTCGGTCTGCTCGCCGATGCGATCATCCGCCGCGGCCATGAAGCAGGCAGAGTGCGGCAGATCTTCGTGTCATCAGGATTGCTCGGCTGCTGTGCGTTTCTTTTACCCGCCGTGCTGGTGCGTCAGGCAACTGTTTCAACTGCTCTCTTGCTACTAGCCTGTGTATCCATGGGCGCGTTTTCCTCCAATCACTGGGCCTTGACGCAACATATTGCGGGAGCCGAGGCTGCAGGCAAATGGACCGGCTTTCAAAATTGCATGGGCAACTTTGCAGGTGTGATTGCGCCGTACGTAAGCGGATTTACCTTGCAAAGAACGCACTCGTTTTTGCCGGCATTTGCAATTGCGTGTGCCGTTCTATTGCTGGGGGTGTTCGGATACTGGTTCGTAATTGGAATTCCCAAGCAAGTTTCCTGGCGCGCATCTATGACTCTTGCCGACGGCGCAACATGTTTACAAATATTTTGACCGTCGCAACGTAATTTATTGAGAACTGTTCCGTCCAACAGTTTAAGCAGAAACGACACTTGAGTTTGGGATTGTGTTCTGTGCCCGCTCTCCCGGCGACCGGAACCAACGAGTTGGCGCACGCTGCATCGCGGCTGGTGCGCCCCCGGTGGGTATCTTCCTCCGAGTACCCACCGGACCTGCCCACGCCGGATTTCAGCAACCGCCATTCTTCATCGCGACTAGAGACAGCCGGAAGGCTGGCCGATGTACGCGAACTTGAGCTCCCTCGATTCCAGCCTGGCGAGTCAAATTCAACAACTCGCTAGCGCGAAAAGAGGCTCTCACCGAGATCACGCCGTCGTGAACCGTGATCGGCTGCCAACGAAACAGAATCTTGCTGGCAGGTAAGAAAAAATACGGCACAATGTGGCGTTCCAAATCGCACACCAGCAGGCCGCGGCGAGCCACCTGGTAGAAATTCCGAAGCAACTCGATTACCTGCGCATCTTCGAAGTGGTGTAAGAACAGAGACGAAAGGACGAAATCGAAACTCGCGGGCTGAAATGGAAGCCGGAACGCATCTGCGAGAAGCTTGGGATGAGGTGCAATGCCGAGGTTGACGGGATTGTAATCGAGGCTCGTGACCCGGGCCTTGGAGAAATTTTCTTGTATCAGGCGCGCGGCATCCCCGGATGCTGCACCCACATCCAATATCGTGAACTCTTCCGTTGCGGCTGCCACCCTGGCGAGCGTCTTGCGAAGCACCGAGTGTCCGCCGAAGTTTTTATTGATCCGGATCAGGTCGGCCAAATTCGGGCGCGCTTCTTCCGGGGGAACATGATCCAGCAGCTCTGGCTTGATGAGCCGTTTCGAAAACACTTTTTATGAGACTCCGCGCCCGGAAGAGTGGTAAAAGAATGATGGCACACTCGTGAAAATTCCATCGCTCTCCAGGCGCGGCCTCCTTAAGACGGCTGGCGCGGCAACAGCTCTTGCTCCCTTCAGCGCTCGCGCACAAGTCCAGTCAAAGGGCGCAGACACCGGGCCCACAACTTCCACTGTTCAAGACCGTGACCGCCGCATGCAGTGGTGGCACGAAGCGCGCTTTGGCATGTTCATTCATTTCGGCCTCTACAGCGTGCTGGGGCGTCATGAATGGGCGATGGAAGAAGAAGGCATTCCAGTCGCCGAATACCAGCAGCTCGCCAAACAATTCAACCCGGCGCCGCACGCTGCTCGCGCTTGGGCCAAACTCGCCAAGACTGCCGGCATGAAATACATGGTGATGACAACCAAGCACCATGAGGGCTTCTGCCTCTTCGACACCCAGCTGACGGATTATTGCGCGCCGAAGCAAGCCGGCGGCCGCGACCTGGTGGCGGAATACATCGAAGCCGCGCGATCGGAGGGCATGCACTTCGGTTTCTACTACTCCTTAATGGATTGGCACCATCCCGATGGTGCTCGATGCCGCAATGACGAGGCGGCCCGCCGCCGCTTCGTGGACTACATCCACGGGCAAGTTCGTGAGCTCTGCTCGAACTACGGCAAAGTGGATGTGCTCTGGTATGACGTCAACTGGCCGTTGTCGCCGGAAGGGTGGGAATCCGTCAAGATGAACCAGATGGTTCGTCAGCTACAGCCGGATATCCTGATCAACAACCGCTCCGGCATCGCCGAAGACTTCACCACTCCCGAGCAGGAAATCCGGGCCTCCTCCGAGCCTTGGGAAGCCTGCATGACGATGAATGATAGCTGGGGCTACCAGCGCGCGGATGATAATTGGAAGTCGCCCAAGACCATCGTGCGCAACCTGCTCACTTGCACGCGCGACCAGGGCAATTATTTGCTGAATATCGGCCCGCGCGCGGATGGTTCCATCCCTGAACCATCAATCGAGATCCTCACGGCCGTCGGCAAGTGGATGGACACGCATGGCGATCTCATCCACCACGCCAACCTGTGCCAGGTGAAGCGTTCCGAATTCGCAGACTTCACGCGCCGGGGCAATACTTTGTTCATTCACGCGTATTTCTGGCCAGGCGATACGCTGGCCATCGGCGGCCTGCAGCAGAAAGTTCTCTCAGCCAAAATGTTTCCAACCGGCGAACCGGTCAAATTTGAACAAGAGCAGTTTCGGGTTCGTTTTTTAGGCCTGCAAACCACCGCGCCCGATCCCATTGCCAGAGTCTTGGCGGTTGAATGCGACGCGGAACCTACGCAAGACCAGAGGGCGATTCGAATCAATCGCCAGCGCGAAGCCGTCTAGGACAGGTTCTTAGCGCAGAGCCAAACGCGATTGAACCATAATAGGGATAAAGAGAGAACACCAGATGAGTAGTACACCACAACAGCCGACCTATATCATTCCACCGCCTTCTAGCCCCAACTGGAAAATGCCAGTGCTGATAGGAGTGCTAGTGCTGCTGGCAGCGGCGAACATTTTTCTTTTCGTGCAGCTTGAGCACCTCAGGACCGACAGCAAGAACGAGATGGCTAAGCTGACCAATGACCTGAACAGTGCGATGGAAAAGATGCGCATCGACTCAAGCGAACAGGTGCAGCGCTCCCGCCGCAGCGTGGAAGAGCTGCAGGAGCGTCTGGCGGCGCAGCGCCGCGCGGCCGACCAGGCGGTGGGCCAAGCCAAAGTGGATGCACAGCGGCGAGTGGAGATGCTGCAGGAGCGCGTCGCACAGGAAGAGGCGGCACAGCAGCAGGCCATCAGTGCCGTCAAGCAGACTGCCGATACCGCGACAACCCAGCTTCAGAGCGTTTCAACTGACGTGGGCAACGTGAAGAGCGACGTACAAAACACCAAGACTCAATTGCAGCAGACCATCGACAATCTAAAGCGCGCAACCGGCGAACTGGACAGCCATGCCAGCCTGATCGCAACCAACGGTAAAGAACTTGAAGCGCTCAAGGAGCTCGGCGAGAGGAACTACTCGGAGTTCACCATTACGAAATCCAAGAAGCCTCTGCGCGTCGCCGACGTCATGGTTGAATTGAAGAAGGCCGATGTCAAGCACAACCGGTTCACCATCGCGATTACCGTGGATGATAAGACAGTAGAGAAGAAAGATCGCACGATCAATGAGCCGATTCAGTTTTACACCTCAAAGGCGCATCAGCCCGAAGAGATTGTGGTTAACTCGGTTCGTAAGGACACTATCGTCGGCTACTTGGCAACTCCCAAAGTACAGACAGCGAGGGCAGGAACCTAAAATTATGTTTTCAACTCCCATGCGATACCCAGAGCAACTTATTGCTCGAATGCGGGAAGACTTGACGCAATATGGGGTCGAAGAGACCCGCACACCGGAAGAAGTGGATCGCAAGCTGGCGGCCGGAAGCGGCACCGTGCTGATGGTCGTCAATTCCGTATGCGGGTGCGCGGCGGGAAAGGCGCGGCCGGCAATCGGAATGGCGTTGGAGCATTCGGTGAGGCCGGACAAGACGGCTACTGTATTCGCCGGCGCCGACTTAGAAGCAGTGGCGCGCGTTCGCGAGTTGCTGGCGGGCGTGCCGCCGTCTTCGCCATCCATGGCGCTATTTCGCGACGGCAAGCCCGTCTTCGTGCTTCATCGGCACCAGATCGAGATGCGTCAGGCGCCGGAGATCGCAAAGCTGCTAACCGAAGCCTTCGATCAATACTGCGTGCCTGCGCGGCAGTAGCTTCCCGAGCGCACAGGCGTTTGGCGCCGTTGTGCGCGAATGCTATTCGGTTCCGAAGCCGTAGAGGCCGTGTTCCTCGATGAACTGGCGCACCGGCGGGGGCAGCTCCGGCGTGGGCTGTCCGGCTGCCAGGCGCGCGCGGATCGTAGAACTCGAGACAGGTAGCGCCAGGCCTGTGAGCCGACGTACCCGCGCATTTTCCGGAATCCGATAGTCCGCACCCGGCCGCGAGACCACGATGAACTCTGTCATCGCTACGACTGCGCGCCAATCCTTCCAGCTCTCTAGATCCTCAAATGCATCCGATCCGATCAGGAAGAACAAATTGCCGGCGGGTGAAAGTTGCGCTTTGAAGCGCCGCAGCGTCTCGACAGTGTAGCTTCGCTGCGCGCCTTCTTCCAACCTCGACGCCTGAAATTGCGTATAGGGCGCACAGGCGATCTCCACCATCCGGAACCGGTCTTCGTAGGGCGTCACCGCCGCAGGATCTTTGTGCGGAGGATGGGCGGCCGGAATGAAGAGAACGGTATCGAGTGAAAACGTTGTGAGCGCCTCTTCCGCAATGCGGAGATGCGCCTCGTGAATCGGATCGAAAGTGCCTCCGAAGAGGCAGATTCTCTTGCCTTTACGCTTCGGCTCTGGCATGCAGTCGATATTGGTCGCTTGCTGAACTGTGTTCGCTCGCGGTTTGTTCTTCGGCCGCGCGGCTCGCCAGCTCGTCGCAGCGGTTGTTATCTTCGTGCGAGGCGTGCCCTTTGGTCCACTTCCAGTGTGTCTGGTGTGTGCTCGCCAGTTCATCCAGGACCGTCCAGAGATCCCGATTCGTTACCGGCTGCTTGTCGGCCTTTTTCCAGCCATTGCGCTTCCAGCCGTGTATCCATTTCGTGATCCCGTTGCGCAGATATTCGGAATCGGTAACAATCTCGACCGCGCAGCTCTCTTTAAGGCGCTTCAGGCCCTCAATGGCGGCAGCCATTTCCATGCGGTTGTTGGTGGTGTGAGGACTCGAGCCAAATAGTTCGCGCTTATATTCGCCATAGCGCAGGATGCAAGCCCATCCGCCAGGGCCGGGATTGCCTTTGCAGGCGCCGTCCGTGATCAGTTGAACCTGTTTCAAGCGATTCAAGCGCACAGGCCGTTTGGGCCGTTGTGCGCGGGAGCTATTCTAGGTGCACAGGCCGTTTGGTGGCCGTTGTGCGCGGTAGCTATTTTAGGTGCACAGGCCGTGTTCGCTTTAGCGCGTTGGTGGCCGTTGTGCACGGGTGAGAAAGGAACGTCAGCGCACTCCAGCGCTGAAACCTGCTCGAGTTCCTCGCTGAAGAAGACCTCCACGATGTCGAGAATCCGCGCGCTATCGTGCGCCCGGTAGATCTCTGTTCGCAGCTTGGAGCCGTTGCGCACGCCGTGAGTGAAATACGTGGCGAACTGCTTCATCTTGCCGATGGCATCGGCTTCACCATGCTCCTGGAGCATCAAATAGTACGTCTTCATCAGGTTGTACCGGTCATGCTCGGGAGGCACAATATAGGATCCCGTGCGCAGGTATTCGTCGATCTGGCGGAAAATCCATGGATTATAGGAAGCTGTACGCCCGATCATGATGGCGTCGCAGCCAGTCTCGCGGTGCATACGCCATGCGTCCTCTGGCGTGGCGATGTCGCCGTTGCCGATCACTGGAATCTTTACCGCGGCTTTCACCTCCGCGATGCGCATCCAATCGGCCCGCCCGCTGTATCCCTGTTCTCGAGTGCGCGGATGCAACGCAACGGCCGCCAATCCGCAATCTTCGGCGATTTTTGCCATTTGCACCGCGACCAGCTCCTGGTCATTCCAGCCGGCGCGAAATTTGCAGGTCAGAGGAATCGAAATCGCCGCTCGAACTTTGCAAAGAATGGTCTCCACTAATGGCAGATCGCGCAGAAGCCCGGATCCGCCATTGCATTTCACCACCTTATTTACCGGGCACCCGAAGTTGATGTCTACGATATCGAAGCCGCGGCTCTCGCACACACGCGCCGCTTCCGCCATCACGTCGGGATCGGAGCCGAATAGCTGGCAAGCGATCGGATGCTCTTCCGGTTCGAAGTACAAGTATCGAAAGTTGCGATTCGGTTTCTTGGCATGCCGGGTGCTTACCACTCCATGCGAGCTGGTGAACTCGGTCATCAGCAGCCCGCAGCCGCCCTGATTGCGGATCAAGCGCCGGAAGACGGTATCGGTCACGCCTGCCATGGGCGCAAGCACAGTCGCAGGGCGGATCGGAACACGGCCGACGCCGTAAGCAGAAGGAAAATCGAAGATGTAGCGGCCCGTCATGCTGCGAGATTGTGTGCGCGACCGAAAAAGTCGGTCGAATGACCTTATTTTAACTGTCTCGCCCGAAACGTTGCGGCCCTGCGTCGCGTTTTCACATATAGTGGGGTTTGGCCGTGATAGTCGTGTCTAACTTGCTGAAAGTCATCGCCGCTTTCGTGGCGGGTGTAGTTGTCGCGCTAGGCGGTGCGCTGATTTATGTGCGGGCAAGCGAGATGCTTCATCCGCCGCCCGTCGTTCAGTCTGTCTCGGCGAACGATCAGTTGGCGCAACTGCCCGCACAACCTCCTCCGCCACAGCAGGCCCCAACAGAGCAGGCCGCGCCGCCCCCCGCGAAGGGGACTGACGAAGCTGAACCCGTCTCCAAACCGGTTAGACGAACCACGCCCGTTGCCGCAAAGGTCCGGGAAACCGCGATGCCATCCCGCCCGATCCAACCGGCGCTGGTACACAGCGAACCGATTCAGATCGCGCAGAATACTCCCCCGGGGGCTCCCTCTCAGAGCGCCGATACTAACCAGTTGACGTTACCTCAACCGCCGCGGCCCGGCTACTCCGACCAGCAGCAGCCAAACGCGGAAAATAACGCCGCCGCGCCGCCTCCCGCTCCCGAACGGCAGCCGCACGTCGTGACATTACCAGCCGGAACCAATTTGACTATTCGTCTGGGCGAGACGCTATCGACCGATCACAACTACACGGGCGACACGTTTCGCGGCACGCTCGAGATGCCGATCATCATGAACGGCTTCATCATTGCCGACCGCGGATCACGAGTGCTGGGCCGAATCGTCAACGCCCAAAAGGCCGGACATATTGAGGGCGTTTCCGATCTGAACCTCACGCTCACGGAGATCAACACCACCGACGGGCAGCGCGTCGAGATTCAAACCAATACGAATGACCGAAAGGGTCCATCGGGCTCGAATCACGGCGCTGAAAAGATAGCCGGAGGAGCCGCACTGGGCGCCATTATTGGAGCCATTGCCGGCGGCGGTAAAGGTGCTGCGATCGGCGCGGGGGCCGGCGGCGCGGCTGGTACTGGCGCGACCATGGCGACGCACGGCAAAGCCTGCGTCATCCCAACCGAGACTCGTTTGAGCTTCAGTCTGACGGTTCCCGTCACGTTAACCGAAAAGCTGAATTAGCCGGCCCACTGAACCAGCGCGTGAATTAACCACGCTTGACCGCTTCCAGCATCTGCCATTTCGAGCTATCGAGTTTACGCGGCGCCGGTTCGATCTCCATTATCTCGTCCAGTTGATCCGGCGTGGCAGGCCGCAGTTCTCTAAATTTCCGCGCGGATGAAAGGACGTTGCGCTCGAGCGATCCAACCGTCTGGTTGTAGGTCTCAACCGTTTTCTCAATCGCATCGCCGAGCCTGACGAAATGTTGGCCCATGGTGACCAGCCGCGAGTACAACTCGACTCCGCTCGTACGAATCTTCTCGATGTTCTCGGCTAGCGCCTGTTGCCTCCAGCCCTGGGCAACCGCGAGCAACAAGGTGATCAGCGTGACTGGGGTCGCGATCATAACGCGATTCTTTACCCCGTAATCGAGCAACTCGGGATCCTGCTCCAGCGCTGCGCTGAACAATGATTCGAGTGGAAGGAACGCAACCACGAACTCCGGCGCGCACGTCAGTCTTTCCCAGTATGCCTTATCGCCCAGCGATTTCACGTGCGTCCTGACTTGCCTTGCATGATCGGTCAGGCACCGCAGGCGCTCGCCATCTTCCTGCGCTTCGATGGCGCGAAGGTACGCCTCGAGCGACACTTTCGCGTCGATCACCACCTGACATTGATTCGGCAAGCGAACGATCAAGTCCGGGCGCAGATTGGTCTCGCCAAAGAGCGTCTTCTGTTCGGCGAAATCGCAATACTCCAGCATGCCGGCAAGTTCCACCACGCGCCGAAGCTGCATCTCACCCCACCGCCCGCGCTGAATCGGCGACCGCAAAGCCGTCTTCAATTGATCGGTGGATTGACGGACGCGCTCCTGCAGTTGCATCAGCCCTTGTACTTGCGCCGATATGTCGGCGTACGCTCCTGCGCGCGAACGCTCGATCGCTTGCACCTGCTCCTCGAAGC
>Ga0210385_10002232_pt1 | contig 11689 bp, 7 predicted proteins | sample IncBWH26OmetaG_FD_160107 | JGI IMG/M metagenome (GOLD analysis project Ga0210385, IMG submission 160107) | Forest soil microbial communities from Barre Woods Harvard Forest LTER site, Petersham, Massachusetts, United States - Inc-BW-H-26-O ... | reverse complement strand
AGAATTTCTCCGTGCAACGTCACGAAATCTTGAATGTCCTGGACAAGCAACTAGCCGTCGCTTGGCGCGGTAAAGCAACTGTGCCCGGTTGCGCGCTGGATTTGGCCGACCAATCGCTGGTTTATCTGCTGCGACGCGACGCGGTGGAAAGCCAATTGAGCCCATACGAAATCGGACGGATTCTCTACCATTTGGCCCAGCGGCGAGGATACTTTTCCAACGGGCTGGACGATGACGATGCAATCAACTCGGGAAACACCGACGCGTCGGAGTCAATCGAAGCTGAGAAGAAATCGCGGAAGATCAAGGTGGCGAAGGAAAAGACCCTCGGTGAGGTTGCCGCGGGGATATCATCCCTGCGTGCCGACATGGAAGCGAAGGGCACCCGGTACATTGGTTCCTATTTTGCGTTGGTAAACCCACATGAGAAGCGCATTCGACACAGGTGGACGGAACGCGCGATGTTCGTGGACGAATTCACAGCCATTTGGAACAAGCAAAAGGAATTCTACCCAGAGCTGTTAACCGACGAGTTAGAGGCCAAGATTCGCTATTGGCTTTTCTTCCAACGCCCCCTGGCAAGTGCAAATCATCTGGTCGGATTCTGCGAACTGCAAAAAGGGGAACGGAGGGCGCCGTGGGCCACATTGGATGCACAGCGATTTCGCCTGTTACAGAGAGTCAACGACCTCCGCGTGATTGAGCGCGGAATGTCGAATGAGCGCCCGCTTCGCAGGGAGGAACGAGAGCGCATACTCGACTATTTGGAAACAAAAGGCGATTTGAGCTTCAAAACTTTGAAGGACTTACTGGGTTCAAGCGGAATCCTCGGATTCAATTTGGAGCGCGGGACTAAGGATCGGATTGAGGGTAATAGGGTCAACGTGCACATGCTGCGCGTCTTCGGCGACCGGTGGAACACTCTCTCGGCAGAAGACAAGCACAAGGCTGTTGAGCAGTGGCGCACCGTCAAACCGGAAAAACTGGAGCAAATTGCAAAAGAGCAATGGCAGCTCAACGAATTCGCGGCAAAACGATGGGGAGATACGAAGCTGGCACGCCCGCCAAAAGACTATTGCAATTTGTCGCGTCTTGCGCTTTCCAAGGTCCTTCCTTTAATGGAAGGCGGTTGTCCGTTCAAGACAGTCGAGCGCGCGATATACGGCAAGCGATTCTCTGGCGCCAAGCCATCGGAGTTCGTTCCAAAAGTGATGGATTACCTGCCGTCCATTACGAATCCGGCTGTTATGCGTGCGCTGACGGAGCTTCGGAAGGTAGTGAACGCAATCGTTCGGGAGTATGGAAAACCATACCAGATTCGCATTGAACTTGCGCGCGAATTGCGGAAGAACCGCAGAGACCGCGAGAGGCAGTTTTTCGATAACAAGGTCCGTCAGGAAAAACGCGAAAAGGGTGCGCGCTGGATACTCGCGCAACAAAATAGGGCGACTCCCACTGCCCAGGACATTCGAGATGTCCCAGCCCACATGATTGAGAAATGGCTGCTCGCAGAAGAGTGCCACTGGATCTGTCCTTACACAAAGAAGGCCATTAACTACACCAATCTCTTCACGTACCCGGAGTTCGAGGTTGAGCATATCATTCCGTTAAGCCGCTGCACGGATAACTCTTTCGCCAATAAGACACTGTGCCACCGGAGTGAGAACCAGAAGAAGAGCGGCAATACGCCGTGGGAGGCTTACCATGACGATGACGAGCGTTGGGCTCAAATTCTCAAGAGGGTTTCTCAATTTGCTAATGGTCCAAGGATAGGAGACCACCCAAAGCTCCGCCGGTTCAAGCTCCGATCGCTGGAAGAGATTGAAGGATTCACTCGCCGGCAGCTCACAGATACCCGCTACACCAGCAAATTGGCCGCTCGTCTGTTGATGGCCTTGTACGGGGGACGAGACACAGATGCTCCAGCGGATGACGATACTGCCGAGTTTTTCGACAAGAGCGGGCGGCGAATCTTCGCTTCGACGGGCGGCGTAACCAAGCTTCTGCGCGATGCGTGGTTGCTCCATCCGAATGTGGTCCTGGAGCTTCCTTCCATGAACGATGGCGAAAAGCGCAAAGGAAAGGACCGTTCCAACCACCGCCACCATGCGGTGGACGCGCTCGTCATTGGGCTCACAACGGAATTGCAAGTAAGGGATGTGAGCTTGCACGCACAGAGCAAAATGGGCAGTAAGTGGCCGCTTGATTATCGCGACTTGGTGCGCGGTTTGAAAACACCTTGGAGCGATCGAGACCGCTTTTTAGGTGATGTATTTCACCGAATGCTTGTGTCGCACAAGCCAGAGCAAAAGCTTACTGGTTCTCTGCACATTGACACGATTTACCCGCAGCCTAAACAAGACCCAGCGGATGGGAAATACTACGTCAGCCTGCGGCGGTCGGTCGTTGGCATTACAGATAAACAGATCGAAGAAATCCAGGGAGACAATATTCGGGAAGCGGTGAAGAGTAAACTCCTGGAGCTTGGCGGCAATTCGAAGAAGTTCAATCCTGATGATCTTTCGACTCTGCCCGTACTGAAGGCGAAGGATGGGCGGTTGATCCCTATCAAGAAAGTGCATGTCCGAGAGGCCAAGACAGCTGAAACCCTGACCCAGTTTCCAGGCAACCGATACGTTGAATCGGAGAGCATTCATCACTTTGAATTGTTTGTGCGGCGGGACGCGAGAAATCGAGAAGAGTGGACGCACGTTGCTGTTTCGATCATCGAAGCGTATGCCCGACATGGCCGGAAGGAGCCTGTCATTTCTCACATACACCCGGAGGATCGAGATGCTGAATTTCTGTTTTCGCTGGCTAAGGGCGACACGGTCGAGCTGGATTACAAAGGCGGTCGAGACGTATTCAGAGTGAAGAAATTCTACTCTTCCGGGCAAATCTGGTTGACTCATGTAAACAATGCACAGAAGGATGAGGAGCAGAAAAGAGACAAAACAACATGGTCCGTAAACCCTAATCCCTTGCGCTTGCTCAATCCTCAAAAGGTCACCATCGACCCTCTTGGGAGAAAGTACAGGGTTAACAGAGCGACATGATCGATCGAATTATCGAAATTGCCAATCCTGCTCGCTTGAGTGTGCGCGATGCGCAGCTCGTCATTGAGCGTCCGCAAGGGGACCAACTTGTTCTGCCTTTCACGACGCCAATAGATGAGATTGCTGTTCTCTTACTGGCTCATCCGCAGGTGACGCTTTCTCAGGCCGTCCTTTCACGCATCGCCGAGGCAGGCGGTTCGGTGGTAACCATTGACGCCAAGTTTCTTCCTGCTTCTATGCAACTGCCAGTGCAGGCGCATTTCTTGCAGACCGAGCGATTTGCGAAGCAGATGCAGCTTACTTTACCAACTCGAAAGAGGCTCTGGCAGCAGATCGTTCGAGCCAAGATTCGTGCGCAAGGTGAGTTGCTGAAGGAATTGCATGGAAGCGATGAGGGTCTGATCGCGATGTCTGCACGGGTTCGGTCTGATGATGTCGGCAATTTGGAAGCACAAGCGGCCAGGCGATATTGGTCCTTCGTTTTCGGTGACCCGAAATTTCGACGCGGATCGGAGGGACAAGATCAAAATCGGCATCTCGATTACGGATATACCGTGCTCCGAGCAACTGTCGCTCGCGCACTTTGTGCGGCTGGCCTCCACCCCTCGATTGGTCTGCGTCACAAAAATCGGTACGACGCATTTTGTCTCGCAGCCGATGTCATGGAGCCTTTTCGCCCTCTAATCGACCGTCGTGTTGTCCAATGGATTGCTGATCATGACGCCGCGGGGCCATTCGATTCTGTCACAAAGAATTGGTTAATCGGAGCAACTACAGCTCGCTATTTCCTTGGCCGCGAGCAACGCTCTCTGTTTGACATCGTGTTGCGCACCGCAAATGCGCTGGCGCAGTGTGTAACAGGAGAGTTGCGCGACATTGGGATCCCTGCACTGCTTGAACTCTGTACAGAGCCGATGTTGTCCAAGCGCGACGTGCAGAGCGTCAGGCCAGAAAGCGAAGAACAGGCTACTGGGTAATTCAGAATCCTTGGAAGTGAATTTGAGGAAGCTGCGTTCAGATTTTATGAAAGGACTGTCTCCCTCCGAGTATCGGTCTATGTGGCTGCTCGCCATGTTCGACCTTCCGGTGGAAACATCGGAAAACAGGCGCGATTACACGCGCTTTCGCAAAGCCCTGCTCAAAGACGGATTTACAATGCTTCAGTTTTCAGTGTATGCACGCTATATTCCAAGTGAAGAGGCCGCTGAGGCGCACCGAAAGACGATTCGGTCCGCCATCCCCCCATTGGGGCAGGTCCGGCTAATAGCAGTGACCGATCATCAGTTTGGCAGAATGGAGGTCTTCTATGGGAAAAAACCGCGAGAACCCGAAGAGGCTCCCGAACAGATTTTGCTTTTCTGAGATGAAAAGCCGCGCCAACCTGCTATTTTTCAGCAGGTTGGACGCGGCCTAGTGTACTTGAGCGGTGAATCCCGGCCATCCCTAGCGGCATGTATGTGCGAGCAGGAGAGGAAGCAAGTGTACTTGAGCGGTGAATCCCGGCCATCCCTAGCATACATCGGTCATAAGCGCGTGGCGGAATGAGTGTACTTGAGCGGTGAATCCCGGCCATCCCTAGCCAGTGACGATCGGTGAGCCACAGTGGAATCAGTGTACTTGAGCGGTGAATCCCGGCCATCCCTAGCTTGACCCGACCTTTGTACTTGCCGGCTTTTTAGTGTACTTGAGCGGTGAATCCCGGCCATCCCTAGCAGGTTTCTGGCCTACATAGGCCGTCATGTTAGTGTACTTGAGCGGTGAATCCCGGCCATCCCTAGCGTCACTAATGGCCGCGTGGATCCCGCAAAAAGTGTACTTGAGCGGTGAATCCCGGCCATCCCTAGCGCAAACCACACGCGTCTGAGTAGGCTGCCCAGTGTACTTGAGCGGTGAATCCCGGCCATCCCTAGCTGCAAACATCAACGGAAATGGCTTTAGTCCAGTGTACTTGAGCGGTGAATCCCGGCCATCCCTAGCAAGGGCCGCATCCTGGTCACGCATTTTGATAGTGTACTTGAGCGGTGAATCCCGGCCATCCCTAGCGGAAAAAACCCCCAGGCCATTTGTCGCGCATAAGCGTTGGCTTCACACAGTTTTCACGAAATGGCCTGGGGGTTTTTTCCGCTAAGAATGACGCACATGAGGTTCTCAATTGTTGCAGCATGATCTCGCGTTGTATTGGCTCAGCGCGACTTCTTAGCTATCTACTACGTCCCCAGTTTATTTTCCGGATTCGATTTTCCATTCGGTAGTTTGCGGCTTCAAGATCGGAAATCTTTTTCCTTAGTTTCTCTATATATGTTTGGACAGTGACCGGCAGTGATTTGAAGTCCGCAGTAGTAATTTCACTTGCATCCTCTAATGAGTGGTTATAGCGTTGAACCTCCTGGTCGAGACCGAGTTCGGCGAGCAGTGCCAGGAGCGCACCGACTTCTGCATCAACCTGAGATGCTGCCACTTGTTCGCCTCGATCCACCTGATAGGTGCGGATGTGGCCAGCATGAAAGTCTTTAAGAGCAATACCAAACGTCTCAGCCCAGTAATGCAGTTTCTCGCTGCGTGAATCTGTCCAGCGGGCCGCGGCCTCCCGAATCGTCATTGTATCCACAATTTGGTTCCCATGTGTGCTCATGAGTTCATGATCCTAAGTCAACACGTATTATGATTGCCGGGGATTCGGCTGAATTCGTTCACTGAGTTTGTGCCGATTCTCCAGTTTTTCGCGGGAGCGTTCCAGTTCCTCGGCAATGAGTTTTTCATCGGGCAGTACGGTTCGATACTCGGCGGCGAGCACTTTGTTGGGAAGACTATCGAGAGCGTAATGAGCTTCGGCGGCTCCCTTTTCAGCGCACAGAATCAGGCCAACAGGAGGGTTTTCGCCGGGCTTCATCCAATGTTCGCGGGCGTAGTTCAAATAGAGGTGCATTTGTCCAGCGTCGGCATAGCTGAACCTATCAACCTTCAGGTCGATAATGACCAAGCAACGCAACCGTCTATGGAAAAAGATGAGATCGATGCGGAACCAAGTGTCGTCAAGGCGGAGGCGGCGTTGGCGACCGAGGAACGCAAATTCGTCGCCGAGCTCCAGGAGAAAATCCGCAAGATGCTTGATGAGCGCTTCCTCCAAATCTGACTCCGAGTATTCGTCCTTGAGGTCGAGAAATTCAAGAACGAACGGGTCTTTGATGGCTTCTTCCGGCGTGATTGCGTCAGCCGGCTGGGCGGTTGCTGCTTTTTCCAGCATTGCGGCCTTGTTTTTTGAAAGTGCGATACGCTGATAGAACTGGCTGCCGATCTGACGATCAAGTTGGCGTACGGACCAGCCCAAGCGGAGGGCTTCGGTTTCGTAGAAGCTCCGAGCCTCCGGGTTCTTGACAGAGAGCAGCCGGACATAGGCGGACCAAGGCAAGGAAAACTGGGCAGTTGCAGGCAGCGAACTTGAAGGGGGTCTCTGTATATCGCTGATTAGATTGACGGTCGAAGATTTTTCAGACACCGTCTGAAAAATCCCCTTCTCTGGCCAGGTAAGGTAAAAGCGCTTCATTTGACTCAGATTTACAACGCCAAACCCTCGGCCAAATTGTCTGGAAAGATCATTTGCAAGTTGCTTAATCAACTCATCGCCATAGTTCGCTCTTGCTGCGCCTCCTTGTTCCGATTCAACAATGCGCCTCCCGATTTCCCAGTAGGCTGCCGTCATGATGGAATTGACATTCCGGGCGACAGCAGAGCGCGCCGCTTTGAGTAGTTCGACGATTCCAGTGCGGATCTTTTCGTAATTTTCGGGCATGGCTGTTAGTTTGGTCATCGTAAGTCCTCCCTACCCTGAACGCGACATTGAACACGATAGCGGCGGAGGCTGGTGAAGCCTCCATTTTATCGTTCGCATCCGTCAGATCCTCATGCCAACTCCGATTTCCTGGGCGACGGACGCGGTCTGATTGATCTCTAGCGCGGAAGTCTTGGAGATATCAGTGCGGAGTTGCGGTCTGAGCTTGTTTATGTCGTCCGTAAAGAGAATGGCTTCATGACTGGCTCGGGAAACGGACACATAGCCAAATCGGGAGTTGAGCAAATCGGGATGGACCGAAGTATCGACGTGGACCAGAACGCGATCGGCGGTGAGTCCCTGGGAACTGTGGCTGGTGACCGCATAGCCATGATCGAAGTGCTGGTTGTCCCGATATGAAAATGTGACATTGCGGCCACCGTCGAGACGGACGGATATTTCTCCATGCGGAGAGATGGCCTCGATGGTGGCAAGGTCGCGATTCGCCACCTGTAATTGTTTATCAGGCGCCGTGAACTGAATCCGGTCGCCGATGGCGAATTCCCGTTCCACCTCCCGGTAGACGCTCACGCCGCGCAGGCGTTTGGGATCGTAGGTCGCCAGTTCTGTGCTCTGTTTTTCAACGGACAGGAGATTTTCGATGGGATTGACGGCCACGACGCGGGCATAGGAGCCGTGCTCGATGCCGATATCCTTGCTGCCGCGCGCGTAACGGATCACGTCCTCCGGCTCGTAGCGCGAGGCCCATTGGCGCTCCGCGCCCGTGAGTTCCTGGCGCGGAACGAGAACCCGCAGAGAATGGTCCTGCATGTTCACCATGCCGCGGGCCTGCAACTCGTGGCGCACGGCATCGTTGATCTCGCGGCGGGAGGCATTGTCGGGGGAGACGATCAATGTCTTGTCGGGATTGGCCGCATAATCCCTGGCGATGGCCTGAATGCGCGCAGCAGGGTCGGCGATCTCCGTGACGCGCCCCTGTTGTTGTAATAGGCCGATGCCACCGGACACATCACCACGCGCCAGGCTCTCCACGACCGCTTTCAATTCCGGATGATCCTTCTGGCGCACGATCTGGTCGATCTGCGCCGTGCGCATTCCGGCCTCTATTAACTGCTCGAAGGGCTTTCCGGCTTCGACGCCCTGATGCTGGCGTGTGTCGCCGATCAGCAAATCTCGATCCTGCGGTCCGATCTTGGTGAGAAATTCTCGCATCTGGCGTGTGCCGGCGAGACTGGCTTCGTCCACCATATATAGATGGCGGCTGTTGGGGCCAGTTCCAGCCTGTTGGCCACGCGCCAGGAACCCTTGCAGCGTGTCGGAAGGAATGCCGGCGTCGCAAAGCTGGCGCGCGGCACGCGAAGTCGGCGCGAAGCCTTCCACGGCGTAGCCATTGCGCTCGGCACCCTCCCGGACGGCAGACAAAGCAGACGACTTCCCGACCCCCGCGAATCCCTGTAAACCTTGTACTCGGTCCCGCGAGACTAGAATTTCTTCGACAGCCCGACGCTGGCCGGAATTCAGATGCGAGTGTGTCTCCGTGTGCGCGATGGCCTGTTGAATGGGCATGATCTGCGCGGCCTGGCCGCGGCCATCGCGCATCATACGAATCACGTCGCGCTCCGAGCCCAGCACCTGCCGGGTGGTGAAAAGCCGACCCGAAGCGTGCTTCGGCCCCGCAATCTCCTGAAACTCCCCGGTATCGCGGCGAGCTTCAAAGTTGGCGCGAATCTCCGGATAGCGAAGCTCTCCCATGCCGCGCCGAAGGGCGTCGCGGAAGATACCCCGTTCGTCGCCCACAGCTTCCCGCTCGAATACCTTATCGCGCGCCCAGGTGACGGCTTCCTGTGCTCGCGTCTCTACTCGCTCCGGGCGCGGCGCTTCCGATACTGCAAGCGAGCGGGCACGCGCCGCAGCAACGACCTGATCGGCCTGGTTGCCGAACTCGGCTGCGAGCTGGCGGTGGGCAGCATACACTTCCGCGGGTGACAATATCTTCTTCGCATCCCGCGTCGAATGCGCCGCGATCTCTGCCGATTCGTAGCCCTGGAAACCGCCGCGCTCCATGTATTCGCGTATCTGCTGGCTGCGTGGACTCGACGCATCCAAATACTCCTGTGTGTATCCCTTGATCTCCGGCGCGCCGCTGCGCCCGGCGGTGATCTCGTAACCGAGATTGCGCAGCCGGTGCATCAACTCGGACTGATAGACGGCGGTGGCGAACTGCTGGGACTCGAAGAGGCTCCGCGGCTGAATAGCGCGCGGACTGTCATCGGCGCGCTCTGTCATGTTGAAGATCACGGCATGGGTATGGAGCTGGGGCGCGGCGTAACCGTTTACAGGCCGTGCCGTGTCATGCTCAAACTTTGCGGCAATGAACTGTCCCGTCGTCTCCGCGGGATGGTTGCCGCCGATGCGCGCCTGCGTGTACCGCTCCAACTCCGTGAGCGCAGCCGTCACCGCCTCGCGGTGGGCCAGGCGCACGCGGTCGTCGCCACCCACGAGAGCTGTCAGTGAGACGGATTTGGGCGCGGCAAACGTGGCATCCCACCCGGCGCGATGCTCGACTGACTTTACGATCTCGCCAGCGGCATTGCGGTACTCGTGGACCTGCCGATGCTGCACCAATTGATCCCCGGTTGCCGGGTTTTGTCCCTGCGCAAGCCGCTCAAATTCCTCTGCGCCGACTGCGCCGGAGAGGCCGAACTTCTCTGTCAGCCGACCCTGCCACTCGCCCCGCACGGTCTGTCCTCGGCTCCAATAGCTCTGGTCGGGCGAGGTAAACTCGATGGCGTGGTAGTTCCATGCCTGGCTTGTGTTGAGCGGTTTTGAGATGGTGAGCATGTCAGTACGTTGTCACCGGAGTGTGAGTGCTGCGCTCTTGATCCGGTGACGGCTGTGGCTTTTCGGTCTGCTTACCGGTTGGCTCTGTCGCATCCAGTTTCCGCAGCGTCTTTGGGTCGAAGTCCAGCTTTTCGCCGGGCAGTTCGCGCGGCTCGAATTGTGTCTTGGTGCTGGGCACATCGAGATACGGAAACGAGAAGCGGGTTACAAAATTGGCGTGTTTTAAGAACGCGTGCAGGTCTTCGAGACCGGAGATTTCGGACTCCATGACCAGCGGCTCTTCCTGCCGGTCAAGGGCGAAATTCCGGCCAGAGCGCGAGCCGTCGAAGTGGGTTTCGCGCATCCGTTCGATCTCCACTTTGCCGATGAACTCGCTCACCCACTGGCCGGCCTTGGGTTCTTTGGTTTTAAGCCAGATGTTGGTAGCGGGCTGCGACAGCATGACCTCGGCCAAGTGCCCATAGATGTATTCGAGCTGGGCCTTGCCCTGGAAACCCAACACCAGCGGGTTCCGGCTTTTTCTGTTCTCTGTTATCGCCGTGTGAAGCTGGGGGAGCCGCTGCAGGCTGGCCAGTTCGTCCAGAACAAACCATACTCGTTTCTGCTCCGGCTTGGGCTCATTCAGGAGCCGCATCACCAGCAAATCAATCCAAAGACTATGCAGCGGGCGGAGCGCGGCGCGCTGGGCTGGCTGCGAGGTGATGAAGATCCACCCCCTGCGCTCTTCGGCCCATTCGGTCGCCGACCAAACCGCCTTCGCCTCGGCGCGCGTGGGCACCATGCGCAGGCTGTCGGCCACCAGGCCCAACGATGCGAGAACGCCGTTGCGCTGCTCTTGCGCACCCTTGGCGATCATGTACGCCATCTCCGTTCCCACGACGCGGCGGTCGATTTCTTCATCATTCGACATCCATCGCACGAGGTCCTGGGGCGATGGGCCGTAGGTCAGCAGATGCGCGAAAATCTTCTGCGGCGTCTCGATAAAGAACTCGCCTTTGCGGTCCTGCGTGGGTTGAAACAGGGATTCGGCGATCGATTTGGCTTCCGACTTCCGCCGCAGCTCCTCGGACGGACCCCAGTAGGGACAGCGCGCGTCGAGCGGGTTCAGAATCACGTCGCCGCGCTTGGGATCATAGAACCGCTGGATGAATTCGCAGGCGGGGTCATAAATGATAGCTGCATCGCCCCGGCCTTGAATCTGGCGGAGCACCTGAAAGATGATGGTGGTCTTGCCCGCACCCGAGTCGCCGATGATCTGGATATGCTGCGATTCGGCCCTGGCCGGAATGCGCAGCATTTCTTGGAGACCATCGACTTTGATGCCGATACCGTCACCTTGGAGTGTGCGATTGAACTCTTTGGGCGATAGCAGCAACGGCCCGCGCAGGCGACGCCCGTACTTCATCTCCTTGCGTCGCCGGATGTCCTTTGGAATCGAGAACGGGAGCTGCACGGCCAGAGCTATCAGACCGAAAAGCATCTGCCACCTGAAGATGGTAAATGGCTCCCGGCCGGCATAGATGTCGTTTTTCAGGTACTCGTGTAACGCCCGGTTGCCGTAGACAGTGGGCGCAGTCCGGTAGAGGATTTCTGCGCCTGCGGCCCGCGCTGCGGGGGTTAGTTCCAGGGCCAGCGGCTTGCCGCCTGAGACTATTGTTTTTCCAACTTGTACGTCGTTATCGCTCGCAAGGTGGACCCGGCTGCGCGCGTCAGCGACGCCGAGAAGCTGATATTTGTCCATCTTGTGCATAACACCTGCAACCTCCGTTCTCAGGAAGTAAGGAAGATAGAACTGTTGCAATGGCGTAAGCGCGAAGGTGAAGCGCAGATACACGAAAAGGCCGGTAGCAATACAGGCGAGAAACACGGCGCCATAAGTATAGATAGGGCTGCGGGGCGGCCAGATGATGGTCTCGGTGCGCCCCCATTTTGCAGGCTTGGGCATGGCTATTTTCCCTCCAAAACGAGTTTGCGGGCGACGGACTGCTTGAGCTTATGGACC
>Ga0210385_10002231_pt1 | contig 11691 bp, 9 predicted proteins | sample IncBWH26OmetaG_FD_160107 | JGI IMG/M metagenome (GOLD analysis project Ga0210385, IMG submission 160107) | Forest soil microbial communities from Barre Woods Harvard Forest LTER site, Petersham, Massachusetts, United States - Inc-BW-H-26-O ... | reverse complement strand
GTCAAATTATCAGGGCCGTCGTCTCATCATCCGAGACGACTTGTCCTGAAATTTCAAAATATGGACGTTCAGGCCGCGGGCACGCCCGGCTTGGGCGTGCCGGTCACCGGCTCCACCGTGCCGGTCCGGATGAGCGCTTCCACGCCGGGGGCCGCCATCGGCCTGGCCACCAGGAAGCCCTGCCCGTAGCCGCAGCCCATCTCGCGCAGCTCGGCGAGCTGGCGCGGGTGCTCGATGCCCTCGGCCACCACCTGCATGCCGAGGTCGCGGCCCACCTGCACGATCGTCTTGGTGAGCATGGTCAGCACCGGGTCCTGGCCCAGGCCGGAAACGAACGACGGGTCGATCTTGATGATGTCCGCGGGCAGCTGGCGCAGGTGCGCGAGCGACGCGTAGCCGGTGCCGAAGTCGTCGATGGCCAGCTTGACGCCGAGGTCGCGCAGCTCCGCGAGGCGGTCGGCGATCAGGCCGGTGTCCTCGACCAGCATCCGCTCGCTCAGCTCGATCGTGAGCGCGCTCGGCGGCAGGCCGCTCTCCGCGAGCGCCGCGGCCACCTGGGCCGGGAAGTGCGGCGCGTTCAGCTGGCGCAGCGCGATGTTGGCCGAGACCCCCACGTCCCACGAGGCGGCCCGCCAGGCCGCGCCCTGGGCGCATACCTTGCGCAGCACCCACTCGCCGAGCGCGACGATCAGCCCGGAGTCCTCGGCTACGGCCAGGAACGCGCGCGGCGAGACCGCCTCGTCGCCGCGCCGCCAGCGCACCAGCGCCTCGGCGCCGATGACCCTGGAGGTGGCCAGCTCAACGATCGGCTGGTACTGCAGCTGCAGCTCCTCCCGCGCGATCGCCCGCTGCAGGTCGCTGGCCATGTCCAGGCGGCGGACCACGTCCGCGTGCATGTGCGCGGCGTAGACCTCGACCCGGCTGCCGCCGCCGTCCTTGGCCCGCGCCATGGCCACGTCCGCGTTGCGCAGCACCACGCCGGGGGCGCTCCCGTCCGCCAGGGCGACGCCGACGCTCGCGGTCAGCCCGAGATCCCGGTCGGCCACCCGGAACGGCTCGCCCGCGATCACGCCCGCCAGCCGCTCGGCGAGCTCGATGATCTCCTGGGCGCCCGTCGCGTTCTCCATCAGCACGGCGAACTCGTCGCCGCCCCAGCGGGAGACCGTGTCCTGGGCGGGCACGACCGCCCGCAGCCGCCTGGCTGCCTGGGCGAGCACCAGGTCTCCGGCGCCATGGCCGATGAGGTCGTTAACCGCGGTGAAGCCGTCGAGGTCGAGGAAGATCACGCCGGCCAGGCGCTCGCCCGACGGCTCGAGCGCCTCGCGCGCGCGCTCCTCGACGTAGGCGCGGTTGGGCAGGCCGGTCAGCCCGTCGTGGAAGGTGAGATGGGTCACCTGCTGCCTGAGCGCCACCTGGTCGGACACGTCCCTGACGCTCAGCAGGATCCGGGCGGGCTCGCCCGGCACCCGGTACAGCAGCACCGCGCATTCCACGTGCCGCCAGGTGCCGTCGGCCGCCCGCACCCGGCAGGAGAACCGGCCGGCCGGCTCGTCGCTCAGCTGCTCCAGGTTGACCGGCGGCTTGCCGAGCGCCTCGGCCGCGTCCTCCGGCAGCCCGATCACCAGGGCGACGGCCGCCCGCGCGGCGCGGATGTCCTCGGGGTGGACGAAGTCGCTCAGCGGCTTGCCGATCAGCTCCTCCGTCGGGTAGCTGTACGCGGAGGCGAGCGGGCTTACGTAGCTGATGGTCCCGTCCAGGTCGCAGATCAGCACCATGTCGCCGGTCCGGTCGGCGAGGTCGCGCAGGCTGTTGCTGGCCTCACGCCACATCCGTATCGCGACGCCGTTCTCCCGCACGAGCATCAGGATGCGCACCGCCACCACGAGGACGGCGGCGCCGCCCGCGATGACGAGCGCCAGCCCGGACGCGGGAGCGCTGGCGAGGCCGTTGATGACCACCACCAGCGCGGCGATGACCACGGATACGGCGGCGATGATCGTGGCCGCGCCCGCGTTGGTGACCGGCGACCGCCGGACTCCCAGGAAGCCCGGCCGGTCGCCGTCGGCCGACTTGGCCTGGCGCTGGCCCACCCAGGAAGCCAGGTCGAGGCGCGCGGCGATCGACCCGACCCAGGGCGCCAGGCCGAACAGGCACGCGGCCGCGATCACGGCCAGCTGCTCGAGGATCCCCTCGCGGTTGCTCGACAGCTTGGCGCCTACCCCGAGCGCATCCGCGAACGTGAGCGCGACCAGCCCGACGTACGGGACGAGCACCCGCCGCCAGGCGACGGTGAGCACCGGCAGCAGCGCGCCGAGCACGGCCAGGTCGGCCAGCGGGTGCAGCAGGTCCTGGAGAAAGGTCCCCGGCCGCCCGCCCGCCTGGTGGAACTCGCCGCCGAAGGCGACTACCCAGCCGATGACGAGGAGGGCGACGGCCATGACGTAGCCGTCGGCCAGGCCCGGCAGTACCGACCCGGTGTCGTTGCGCTTCTCGCCCTCGGCCAGCACCATGACGCCGGTCGCCGTGGTCGCCAGGGCGAGCAGCGGCGCCACGTCGGCCAGCGACAGCGGCCCCGAGCTCACCGGCCCGGCGAGGACCTGCGCGATGATCAGCCCGGCGCACCAGAAGAGGGCGGCGACGCCCAGCCAGCGGTAGCCGCGTGCTTCCGCCCCGGTGTGTCGGCGTGCCCCGACGAGTAGCCCAACGGCGGCGCCGGCCGTGGCGAGCATGACAAGGACGCTCACGGGGCTCCTTCCGGGATCTCGTTAGGCCGCCGCTCATTCATCACTGTGCAGCGTGCGGCGTGCGGATGTTATGCGGCTGGGAGTTAGGCAACGGACGGGCAACGATCTGTCACCGATGACAAGTGCGCTGCAGCGTCCGCCGATGGCCGGAAGCAGCCGTCCTCCGCCAACCGGCTGCGGCACCGACCATACCGTTCACTCTACGTACCCGAGATCACGCTTCGGTTGAGGATGAGCGTAGACCGGGAGACAAGTGCGGCTCCGGTTTCCGGCCAGTGTCGCGGGAGCGGCGGCGCTCGCGCACATCCTAGGATAGCTGCCGCTAGTAAGCGCCGCTGATCACGTTGCGGAGCGGCTCTCCCTGCAGGAATGCCTCGGCCTGCTCCCGGACCAGCCGGGCGGCCCGCTGCCGCGAGACCGGGGTCGAGGCGGCCACGTGGGGCGTGATGAAGGCCCCCGGCAGCGACCAGAGGTCGTGGCCGGGGGGCAGCGGCTCCGGGTCGGTCACGTCGAGGGCGGCGCGCAGCCGGCCGCTGGCGACCTCGGCGACCAGCGCGGCCGTGTCCACCACCGCGCCCCTGGCCGCGTTCACGAGCAGCGCGCCGTCCTTCATCCGGGCCAGGAAGGCCTCGTCGGCCAGCCCCTTGGTCTGCGCGGTGAACGGCACCAGCAGCACCACCACGTCGGCCGCGGGCAGCAGCGACGGCAGCTCGGCGAGCCCGGCCACCCCCGGCCGCGGGTTCCGCGCGACCCGTTGCACGGTGACCTCGAAGCCGGCCAGCCGCTGCTCGACGGCGGCACCGATCGCGCCGTAACCGACGATCAGCACGTTCTTGGTGGCGAGCTGATCGGTCCCCTGGTAAGCCCACCGGCCCGCCGCCTGCTCGGTGACGAACAGCGGGAAGGCGCGCAGCGCGCCAAGCATGGCCGCGACCACCCACTCGGCGGTGGACGCGTCGTGGGCACCGCGCGCGTTGCAGAGCGCGACCGACGGCGGCACGTGCGGCCGGATCCAGTCCACCCCCGCCGTCAGCGCCTGCACCACCCGCAGCGAGCGCATCTCGCCCAGCACCCGGCTGCTGGCCGCGCTAGGGAAGAAACTCGGCACGTAGAACTCGACGTCGGTGACGCTCGCGGGGACCGCCACCGGCCCGATGTCGCCCGTCTCGCCCATGTCACGGCCGAGCGCGACGACCTCCAGGTCCACGCCGCCCAGCCCGCTGAGCCCGTCCGCGACCCAGTCTGAGGGAACCCACATCAGCACGCACCCCACGGTACTGATCTAGACTCGCCCTGTCTTCTCCAGGGGGACGCCCCAGAGTCGGTAAAGGCGAGGTCCGAATTGCGGAAAGTTCTGATCGCGAACCGCGGCGAGATTGCCGTCCGGGTGGCGCGTGCCTGCCGTGACGCGGGCCTGGCCAGCCTCGCCGTCTACTCCGAGCAGGATATCGACGCGCTGCACGTGCGGGCGGCCGACGAGGCGTACGCGCTCAACGGCACCACCCCGGCGCAGACGTACCTGGACATCGACAAGATCATCGCCGTCGCGGCCCGGTCGGGCGCCGACGCCGTCCACCCCGGCTACGGGTTCCTGGCCGAGAACGCGGCGTTCGCCCAGGCCGTGATCGACGGCGGGCTGACCTGGATCGGCCCGCCGCCCGCGGCCATCGTGGCGCTCGGCGACAAGGTGAAGGCGCGGGAGATCGCCAAGCGCGTCGGGGCCCCGCTCGCGCCCGGCACCGACGGCCCGGTCAACGGCCCGGACGAGATCGCGGAGTTCGCCCGTCAGTACGGCCTGCCGGTCGCGATCAAGGCGGCCTTCGGCGGCGGCGGCCGCGGCCTCAAGGTCGCCCGCACCTTCGAGGAGATCCCCGAGCTGTACGAGTCGGCGGTCCGCGAGGCGACCGCGGCGTTCGGCAACGGCGAGTGCTTTGTCGAGCGCTACCTGGACAAGCCGAGGCACGTGGAAACCCAGTGCCTGGCCGACTCCCTGGGCAACGTCGTGGTGGTCTCCACCCGGGACTGCTCGCTGCAGCGCAGGCACCAGAAACTGGTCGAGGAGGCGCCGGCCCCGTTCCTGTCCGACGCGCAGGTCCGGCAGCTCTACGACGCCTCGAAGTCGATCCTGCGCGAGGCGGGTTACGTCGGCGCGGGAACGTGCGAGTTCCTCGTCGCCACCGACGGCGCCATCAGCTTCCTCGAAGTGAACACCAGGCTCCAGGTCGAGCACCCGGTCTCGGAGGAAGTCAGCGGCCTCGACCTGGTCCGGGAGATGTTCCGGATCGCGTCGGGCGAGCCGCTCGGCTACGACGACCCGGAACTGCGCGGGCACTCGATCGAATTCCGGATCAACGCCGAGGACCCGGCGCGGAACTTCCTGCCCGCGCCGGGCACGATCACCGAGTGGAACCCCCCGTCGGGTCCCGGCGTCCGGCTCGACGCGGGCTACGGGGCGGGCGAGACGGTGCCGCAGGCGTTCGACTCGCTGATCGGCAAGCTGATCGTGTCCGGGGCTAGCCGCACGCAGGCGCTGGAGCGCGCCCGGCGGGCGCTGGCGGAGTTCACCATCGGCGGCATGCCCACCGTCCTGCCGTTCCACCGGGCGGTCGTCGACGACCCCGCGTTCGCGGGCGACCGGCTCGCCGTGCACACCCGCTGGATAGAGACCGAGATGACGGCCACGTTCGAGCCGCAGCAGGCCGCGCCCGCCGCGGAGGCGCCCGCCCGCGAGGCGCTTACCGTCGAGGTCGGCGGGAAGAGACTCGAGGTGACGGTGCCGGCCGCCCTGTCGCTGCCCGCCGCCGGCGCGAACCACGGCTCGCCCGAACGGCAGCGTGCTGCGCGGGGCAGCGCCCGCCGCTCCGCCGGGCGGGCGGCCGGGGGCAGCGGCGATTCGCTGGTCACCCCGATGCAGGGCACGATCGTCAAGATCGTCGCGGCGGAGGGCACCCAGGTGAGCGCGGGTGACACCGTGGTGATCCTGGAGGCGATGAAGATGGAACAACCGCTCACCGCGCACAAGGACGGCACGGTCACCGGCCTGGCGGTCGAGGTAGGCCAGACGGTCACGGCCGACACCGAGATCTGCCAGATTAAGGACTAGCCGCCCTGCAACAGTTAACGGCATGGTTAACAGTTACCGGGCCAGCCGACCATTATGTTCGCAATAGTTAGCGATATCGCTAACTATTGCCCCCTACGCGAAGGGGGGACGAAGTGCGACGATTGCCGGGCGATCCCAGCGTCCTGCGCTGGCTGAAGTTCGCGATCGGCTTCCGGCTGCCGTACGAGAACCGCGAGTGGGTCAGGCACGAGCTGACCGACGCCGGCTGGCGCGGCCGGACCATCAGGCGGCTCATGGTGCTGATGGCGCCGATCTGCATCGGGCTCGCGTTCCTCCCCGGCCCGGTCTGGCTGCGGGTGGCCGTTCCCGGGTTCGCGCTCCTCGCGAGCGTCGGCACGGTGCTGATCAGCGCCGACGACGTCCGGGCGGCCCGCCTCAAGCAGCACGACCTCGAGGTACCCAACGACGCGGACCTGGGCCACCCGCCCCACTAAGGCCGGCCTCGCGGCCGGCAGCGGACCGGCGGGCGTCCGCCGGCGCGGGGCCGGCTGATGCGGGATCGTTGGGAGTATCGGGGTACTCCCAACGATCCCGCATCGTGCGGAGGCACTACTGCTGACGGGAAGGCTGTGAACTGCGTGACTGGCGGGGGAAACGTGATTGCCGCGGCGGCCGCGATGGTGCGACGGGCGGGGCCCGGCGCCGGGCAGACGCGGGTGCTCGCGATCGACGGGCGGTCGGGGTCCGGCAAGACGTCGCTGGCCGCCGCGCTGCGGGACGAGCTCGGGGCGCCGGCGGTGACGCTTGAGGACCTGTACGGCGGCTGGGACGGGCTGGAGCGCGGGATCGACCTGCTGGTTTCCGCGGTCCTGGAGCCGCTGAGCGCCGGGCGGGCGGCGCGGGTGCCCAGGTACGACTGGGTCGCGGCCGCCTGGGATGCGCCCTGGGTGCTTGAGCCACCCGCGGTGCTGATCGTCGAGGGGGTCGGAGCCGGGGCCCGGCGCGCCGCCGCCCACGCGAGCGCGCTGATCTGGATGGAGGCGGCGGAACCGGTCCGGAAGCGGAGGGCGCTTGACCGTGACGGGGACGCATTCGCCCCCTACTGGGACCGGTGGGCCGCCCAGGAGGACGCGATGCTGGCCCGCGAGCGCACCCCGGACCGCGCCGACCTCGTCATCACGGCCGACGACTGTTCTCCGCTTAGCCGGTGACCAGTTCGAGTGGGCGAAGGCGCGGACCTTAGAAGATCGCGTCGGTGCCGAACTCCATGACCGTGCGGGCCGCCTCCGTGACGGAGCCGGACAGGCTCGGGTAGATCGAGAACGTGTGGGCGATCTGGTCGACCGACAGGTTCTGCTCGATCGCGATCGACAGCGGCAGGATTAGCTCGCTCGCCCGGGGGGCGACGATCACGCCGCCGAGCACCAGGCCGGTGCCCGGCCGGGCGAAGACCTTGACGAAGCCGTCGCGGAACCCGCCCATCTTCGCCCTCGGGTTGGTCGCCAGGGGCAGCTTGACCACCCGGGCGGGCACCTCGCCGCGGTCCACCGCGGCCTGGGAGACGCCCACCGACGCGATCTCCGGGTCGGTGAAGATCGTGGATGCCACGTGGCTGAGCCTGATCGGCTGCACCGCCTCGCCGAGCGCGTGCCACATCGCGATCCGGCCCTGCATCGCGGCCACGGAAGCGAGCATGAGCACGCCGGTGCAGTCGCCCGCCGCGTAGACGCCGGGTACCGAGGTCCGCGACACGCGGTCCACCTCGATGAAGTCGCGCGAGTCCAGCTTGACGCCGGCCTCGGCCAGGCCGATCCCCCTGGTGGACGGGGCCATGCCCACCGTCAGCAGGCAGTGCGAGCCGGTCACCTGGCGGCCGTCGGCCAGCGTCACCACCACGCCATCGCCCTTGCGGTGCACCGCCTGGGCGCGGGACTTGCCGAGCACGTTCATGCCGCGCCGCCGGAAGACGCCCTCGATGACCATGGCGGCGTCCTTGTCCTCGTGCGGCAGCACCCGCTCCCGGGACGACACCAGCGTGACCTGGGAGCCGAGCGCCTGGTAAGCGCTCGCGAACTCGGCGCCGGTCACGCCCGAGCCGACCACGATCAGCTCTTCCGGCAGCTCGGACAGGTCGTACAGCTGACGGCAGGTCAGGATCCGCATCCCGTCGGGCACCCCGTCGGGCAGGGCCCGGGGCGACGCCCCGGTGGCGATGAGCACCACGTCGGCCTGGACGGTGGCGCCGTCGGCCTCGATCGTGTGCGGCCCGGCCAGCCGGCCCTTGGCCTGGATGATCCGCACGCCCTCGGCCGCGACGTGCTCGGCGATGTCGTTCGACTGGGCGGCGGCAAGCGCCTTGACCCGGGCGTTGAGGGCCGGCGCGTCAACCTCGACCACCGGGTTGGCACCGTCGGCAAGCTGCAGGCCGAGCGAGGCCGAGCGGCCGAGCGAGGTCATGGTCGACGACGACTCGATGAGCGTCTTGCTCGGGACGCAGTCGGTTAGCACACAGGCGCCGCCAAGGCCGTCTTCGTCGACGACGGTCACCTCAGCGCCCAGCTGCGCGGCGACGAGAGCGGCTTCATAGCCGCCCGGGCCGCCGCCGAGGACGGCGACATTGGGACGAGGCAGACTCACGTTAAGCAATTATCCCGGACGTTCACCACTGCTATTCCCCGGGGGACGCCCCCCGTCAACCCGATGCCCGCGCGGTTAGGCCCGATCGCAGAAACCGCGATCGCAGCGGTCCGGTCCGCGGGCCAAGGCTTCCGGGACGAGCAGAAGGCGAAAAGAACGGCAAACGCGGCGTCCCTATCGGGGTCCTAACCGCGCAAAAGCTACGTGGCACCCCGCGCGCAGTCGATTACCCGTACGCTTAGGCAGCGTGGCACTTTACGCCGCCTACGGCAGCAACATGGATCCGGCGCAGATGCTTCTGCGCTGCCCGCATTCCCCGCAGCGGGGCACCGGGTGGGTTGAGGGCTGGCGCCTGAGTTTCGGGGGCGAGGACCTCGGCTGGGACGGTGCCCTCACCACGGTCGTCGAGGACCCGGCCCATCGGGTGTTCGTCGCGCTGTACGACGTTCCCGAGGTCGACGAGAAGGAGCTTGACAGCTGGGACGGGGTTAACCTCGGCTTCTACAGCAAGATCAAGGTCCGCGTGCAGACGCTGGACGGCGACGCGCTTGCCTGGCTGTACGTGCTCGACGCCTACGAGGGCGGCCTGCCCTCCGACCAGCGGCTGTCCATCCTGGTGGACGCGGCGATCAAGGCCGGCGCGCCCGCGGACTACGTCGACTGGGTGCGCGCCCGGCCCTCGAACCCGCCGGCGCTGTTATCGCCCGGGAGGACGCCCCCGCACCCCGCCGTCAGTGCGCCCGATGGCGAAAACCGCCATCGTGTCGGGCGCACTTCCGGCCCTTTCCCGGGGGACACCCCCCGATGTCCGCGCGTGCGGGCAAAGCGGCGCGGGTCACTGGGGCAAACGTGGGCGCCGCCTAGGTCAGGGCGACGACTAGCAGGGCGAGGCCGGGGACGACGACCGCGGCGACCGCGGTCCAGTCCCAGGTCGAGACCGGCGCCGTCGCGGGCTCGGCCGGCGCGTCGAGCCGTGCCATGTCCGCGCGGGAGGTGATCGTGGCGATGATCCGTGCGGGGTCCAGGCGGAGCGGGTCGCCCTCCGGGGACGGGGCCGCCGATGAGCCGATGGTCCCGCCGAAGCCGAAGCCGAGTGCGCCCCCGCCGGCGCCGAAGATGCCGGCCCCGCCGCGACCGCCCTGGGCCTGGTGCTGCGCGCGCATCTCGGCGGCGATCTGCCGCCGGCGCGAGGAGTGCACCGCCCAGGAGTAGATGACCCGGCTCCCGGTCGCGTCTCCGGCCGGCCACTCGCACCGGACGCGGAGCAGGTCGGTGGGGTCGGCTCCCACCACCGCCCGCCAGTCGACCCGGTGGTCGCGGACCGGGTTGGCGATCGTCAGCCCGTCGGCGTCGGCGACGATCTTCGGCCGCTGGGCGGTCACGTATACGATCCCGGTCACGAACAGCAGGATGAAGGCGGCCACCAGCGACAGGTGATCACGGCCCTGGACCGCCAGGTCGATGAGGTTGCCGAGGGCGAAGAGCACCCATATCCACCAGACGACGATGGCACTGGGCGAACGGAACACCTGCCGACCTGAGGGGTCCTGCTTGTCTTTCACGCGGCCACTCTAGTCAGCCCTGACCGGTCGATGGCCGCGGCGGGTCGTCTCCCTGGGCGATGGCGGCCAGCAGGCGGACGCCGATGGCGATGGCCCGCTCGTCGATGTCGAACGTCGGCTGGTGCAGGTCCCCGGCGGTTAGCGTGCCTGGCGCCCGGGTGCCGAGCCGCGCCATCGCCCCGGGGGCCAGGTGCAGGTACCAGGCGAAGTCCTCGCCGCCCAGGCTCTGCGGTGTCTCCGTCACCGCGTCCGGGCCGAGTACCGCCGCGGCGGCGCGGGCGATCAGGCCGGCGCTGGCCGGCTCGTTCACGGTCGGGGGAACGGCGCTGAGGTACTCCACCTTGGCGGTCACCCCGTACGGGGTGGCCACGGACTGGACCAGGTCCTCGATGAGGACCACGGCCGAGCGCCACACGTCGGCGTCGAGGCAGCGCACGGTGCCCTCGACGACGCCCTCGTCGGGGATGGCGTTCGCCGCCGAGCCCGATCGCACGTGCCCCCACACGAGGCTCAGGCCGGCCCTGGGATCCACCCGGCGGGTCAGCGCCGCGGGAACCTCGGTCACGATCTTCCCGAGCGCGTACACCACGTCGGCGGTCAGGTGCGGGCGGGCGGTGTGTCCTCCGGGCCCGGCCAGGGTGACCTTCACCTTGTCGCAGGCCGCGGTGATGGCCCCCGCGCGCACCCCCACCTTGCCGGTGTCCAGCCTCGGGTCGCAGTGCAGCGCGAAGATCCGGTCCACCGAGTCCAGGGCGCCCGCGGCGATGACGTCCTTGGCGCCGGTCGCCGCCTCTTCGGCCGGCTGGAAGATGAGCCGGACGCTGCCGGGCAGCAGCCCCGACGCCGCCCGCTCGGCCAGGAACTCCCCGGCGCCGGCCAGCATGGCCGTGTGCACGTCGTGGCCGCAGGCATGACACGTCCCGGCGATCGCGGACCGGTACGGCACGCCCTTCTCGTCGTCCATCGGCAGCGCGTCCAGGTCGGCCCGCAGCGCGACGCGCGGCCTGCCCGGCCCGATGTCGGCATAGAGCCCGGTCGTCCGGGGCAGCAGCACCGGGCGCAGCCCGGCGCCGGCCAGCCGGTCCGCGACCAGGCGCGTCGTCCGGCGCTCGGCGTACGCCTGCTCCGGATGCGCGTGCAGGTCACGGCGGAAGTCAATCAGCTCCTGCTCATGCCGGGCCAGGAATGTGTCCAGGGCCGCGGTGAGGTCATCCCCCATGCCCACCATCCCCGCGGAGGACGAACTTGTCCTCCGCGAACTCGGTGACGAGCGCGTCCACCACGCCGGTCAGGTCGCCTTCGCCGCTGTGCACGGCCCGCTGCCGTTCGTAGGAGGCCCCGTACTCGAGCACCTCGGAGGCGACCGCCAGCTCTTCGGCACAGCCGAGCCGCCATGCTACCGGCTCCAGGTCGCGGACGAGTTCGTATATCTCATCGCGGAGCGGCGCGGTCGCCCCGGCCTCGTTGGTGACGATGTTCGCGTCGAGCCCGTGCCTGGTGGCGCGCCACTTGTTGTCCGCCACCACCCAGGACGAGCGGGACGGCAGCCGGTACCCGCGGTCCAGCTGGGTGTCGAACAGGTGGATCAGGCACTGCACGATGGCCGCGAGCATGCCGACCTCCCGCAGGGTGGGGACCGCGTCGGCGACCCTGACCTCGACCGTGCCGTAGTCCGGGTGCGGGC
>Ga0210385_10002230_pt1 | contig 11692 bp, 12 predicted proteins | sample IncBWH26OmetaG_FD_160107 | JGI IMG/M metagenome (GOLD analysis project Ga0210385, IMG submission 160107) | Forest soil microbial communities from Barre Woods Harvard Forest LTER site, Petersham, Massachusetts, United States - Inc-BW-H-26-O ... | reverse complement strand
ATCCAGGAACGTCAGCCCCACGCCCGACTGGATGAACGCGAGCCACCCGGCCGACGCATTGACCCGCGCGAGCTCTTCGATCATCTGGAGCCACTCGACCGGCTCGACTTCCAGGCCCCCGACCTCACGCGGGAGCATCGCCTTGAAGACGCCGACGTCGTAGAACGCCTCCACGAGTGGCGGCGGAATGCGCCCCTCCTCGAGAGCCTCCGCGTGCTCACGGATCATCGGCTCGAGAGAACGCGCGATATCGATGAGCGAGACACCTTCGCCATCAGTGACTTCGATCGCACCGGGGTCGGAGATGGCCATCAGCATCCTCCATCGCATCCTCACCGCGTCGACGGGCTGAACCCGCCACGACGGGAAGCTAACACAGATTACTGATCTGACGACCGGCCCGCCGCGCCCCCGGGCCGGTCAGCCGGTCCGGGCGCCATTGATGATGGCGTTGACCGCGAAGGCGAAGCGCTGGGCGTCATCGCCCTGGGTCAGGGTGGCCGCCATGCTGGTGATGGCCGGGTAACGGTCCGCGGGAAGGGCGGCGTACAGCTTGCGCACGTCCCCGGTGTAGTCGGCGGCCGGCGACTTGTGGTGCGGGGCGGTGGGCGTGCGGCGGCGTTCGATGGCGTCCTCGACCGCCGTCGCGACGGTCAGCAAGTACAGCGCGTCGGAGGCCCAGGCGGCCGCCTGGTCGGGGATCCCCCCGGCCCGCATCAGCGTGAGCGCGTTCTCGGTGATGGCGAGCGCGGATGGCCAGGTGGGGATCGATCCGAGCGCGACCTGGGCGAGCCCCGGGTAGCGGCACAGCGCGTCGAGGGTGGCCGTGAACAGCCCGGCGAGCTGCTGCTGCCAGCGCCCGGGGTCCACGGCGACCACGGAAACCTCCGCTAGCGCGCGGTCGAGCATCCGCTCCAGCAGGTCGTCGCGGTTGGCGACGTAGACGTACAGCGAGGCGGGTCCGGTGTCGAGGCGCTGCGCGACGTTTCGCAACGTCACCGCGTCGAGCCCGTCCTGCTGCACGAGCCCGAGCGCTGTCTCGACGATCGCCGCCCGGCTCAGCGGGGGCTTCGCGGGGCGGTCGCGGCGGCTGCGCGGTTCGCTGACCTGGGTCACGTCCGCGAGCATAGCACTTGACAGAACGTTATTCGTAACGAATGATGTTCGTAACGAACAAGGATCGCTAGTGGTTGGGGGGCCACCATGAGTCCTGTTTCCAGTGATTACATCGTGATCGGCGCCGGGTCGGCGGGGTGCGTCGTGGCGTCGCGGCTGAGCGAGGACCCGGACGTCACCGTCCTCCTGCTCGAGGCCGGCGGTGACGGCCTGCTCGACCTCGTGCGCGACCCGCAGCGGTGGCCGGCGCTCAGCGGCACCGAGCGGGACTGGGCGTACGAGACGACCGTCCAGCGCGGCACCGGGCACGCGCACGCGATACCGCGCGGACGTGGTCTGGGCGGCTCGCACGCCATCAACGCGATGGCGTTCCTGCGCGGCCACCACACCGACTTCGACTCCTGGGCCTACGCCGGGAATCCGGGCTGGTCTTACGAGCAGGTGCTGCCCTACTTCAAGCGGATCGAGGATGTCCCGCACGGGGACCCGCGCTACCGCGGCCGGGGCGGCCCGCTAGCGGTCGGGCCGACGGCGCGGCCGCATCCGCTGACGCTGGCGTTCACCGAGGCCTGCCAGCAGGCCGGTCATCCGCCGCGGGAGGACTTCAACTGCCGCGAGCTGGACGGCACGGGCCTGCACGACATGACGATCACCGATGGCCACCGGCAGACCACGGCCGATGCCTACCTGCGCCCGGTCGCGTCCCGGCGGAATCTCACCGTCAAGCTCGGCGCTTCCATGCGGCGGCTGGTCGTCGAGGGCGGCCGCTGCACGGGGGTCGAGTACTACCAGGACGGCAGGCTCGAACGGGTGCGCGCCGACGCCGAGGTAGTGCTCTGCGCAGGCGCGATCGACTCGCCGCGACTGCTGATGCTGTCCGGGATCGGCCACCCGGGCGAGCTGGCCGGTCTCGGCATCGACACCGTCGCCGAAGTGCCGGGGGTTGGCCGCAACCTGCATGACCACATCCTGCTGTGCGGCATCTGCGTCGAGGCCCGGCAGCCGATCCCGGCCGGCACCGGCAACCTGGGGGAGGCGGTCCTCTACTGGCGCAGCGACGACGCCCGGCCCGGGCCAGACTTGCAGATCGTCCTGATCTACGCCCCGTACCTCAACCCGTGGCAGGAACCGATCACCAACGCCTACACGTTCGCGGTCGGGCACATGCGGCCGGCGAGCCGCGGCCGGCTGTCGCTGGCCTCCGCCGACCCGCGGCGGCGGCCGGTGATCGACCCCGGCTACCTCGACGAGCGGCACGACCTGGAAACTCTCGTCGCGGGCGTGCGGAAGTCGCTGGAGCTGCGCACCCAGCCGGCGTTCGGGCAGTGGCGGGGCCGGGATGCCATGTCGGGCATCGAGCAGGCCGGGCCGTCGGCCCTGGCCGAGTTCGTCAGGCACGGGGTGAGCACGTTCAGCCACGCCGTGGGCACCTGCCGGATGGGGATCGATGACCACGCCGTCGTGGACCCGCAGCTCAGGGTCCACGGCCTGCGCGGGCTGCGTGTCGCCGATGCCTCCGTCATGCCCTCGATAACGACGACCAATACGAACGCCGCGACGATCATGATCGGCGAGAAAGCCGCCGACCTCATCCGCGGCCGGACACCCGCGTCCCAGCCCGCCGCCGTCGCGGCCCGCGTGTGACATGACCGGAGGGAGAGACATCATGTCAGCTCAGCCGACGCTCGGCGAGTACGTCATCGGCGTCGAGGGCCTGGCCCTCATGCGGCTCGGGTTCACCGGTGACGCCGCTGGCCGGGCCGCGCGCACCGCCGAGATCCGCGACCTCCTCGCCCAGCTCGACCAGGAAACCCGCCTTCGGGCACCCGTCGCGACGGAGTACGACCTGCGGACCGGGTACCGGGAATGGTCGGCGACCTACGACCAGCCGTTGCGGCTGTTCCCCATCGAGGAGCCGCCGATGCGGGCGCTCATCGAGACCCTCCCGCCCGGGACGGTCCTCGACGCCGCGTGCGGGACCGGCCGGTACGCCGCTATGCTCGCCGACCGGGGCCACGACGTGATCGGCATCGACCAGTCCGGCGCCATGCTGGACATAGCCCGCAAGAAGCTGCCGTCCGCCTCCTTTCGGGAGGGTGACCTGACGGCGCTCCCGCTGCCCGGCCGCTCCGTGGACGCCGTGGTATGCGCGCTGTCCCTCGTGCACATCCCGGACGTCGCCAGCGCGCTGCGCGAGTTCGCCCGCGTCCTGCGGCCCGGGGGCCGGCTCGTCATCAGCGACGTCCACCCGTTCTTGGTCATGCTCGGCTGGCAGGCCCAATTCCCCGCGCAGGACGGCAGGGACGGGGAGGACCCGTCGCGGGGCTTCATGCGCCTGCACTGCCATCTCGCGTCCGAGTACACCGGCGCGGCGACCGCCGCCGGGCTGCGGCTGCGCAGCCTCGCGGAGCCGCCGCTCACCGAGTCGGCCGTGGTCACCCCGGCCGCGGATATCGTCCCCGACGCCAACCGCGCCGCCTTTACCGGCCTGCCCGCGGTGTTCGTCTGGGACTTCGAGCTGGCCAGCTGACCCGGCTGCCTTCCATTCCCGGTAGCGGTCCGGGCAACAGCTGGCGCAGGGGCGGTAACCCGCGGCGAGTAGGTCCTGGCGTCGCCGCTCAGGCCGCGTCGTGGAAGACGAGTCCGAGCGTGTGGCGCTGGCCTGACCGGATCGCGGACACGCCGTGCCGGACCGGGGCGGCTGACCATCCCCGTGCCGAGCGGACCGGCCTGTCCCTGGTCGTGAACACGTATCCGTGCCCGTGCGGCAGCAGCGTGGCGGTGCCGCGGGACTGCGCGCGGGGACGCTGTTCAAGGAGCAGGAACTCTCCTCCGATGTGGTCGACCCCTGGTTCGTTCAGGTTGATGACGACTTGCAGCGGGAAGACCAGGTCGCCGTACAGGTCGCGGTGCAGGGCGTTCCAGTCTCCCTGGCCGTACCTGAGCAGGATGGCCGTCGACTTGACCTGCCCGGCGTCGTGGCACATCCGCAGCCATTCGTCCAGCGTGTCCGGCCACGGGGCCGGGCGGCCGAGCTTGGCGCGCCAGTCGCGGGCGATCGGCAGCAGCCGGGGATATAGCGCCTGCTTGAGCCGTTCGACCGGCTCCGGGTACGGGGCCCTGAAGTACCGGTACTCGCCCTCGCCGAAACGGTGCCGGCCCATGTCGATCGTGGCGCGGAAGAGCCCGTCGTCTTCGTACAGAGAGCGGATCCGGGTGGTCTCGCCGGCGGTGAGCAGCTGCGGCAGCAGGGCGCCGCCGTAGGAGTTGACCTCGGCCGTTATGGCGTCCCAGTCGCCGGAGTCGACTCGCTCGCGCCACGGGTCACGTACTTCGGTGCTCATGCTGCTGCCTCCAGGTTCAGGAGCGTGGTCTTGGCGGCGGGGCCGCCGACGTAGCGGCCCGGCATGCCGTCGTTGCGGAGCACCCGGTGGCAGGGCACCACGACGGGCAGCGGGTTGGTGGCGCAGGCCGTGCCGACCGCCCTGACCGCCTTCGGGTTGCCGACGAGCTCGGCGACCTGCCGGTAGCTCCGGGTCTGCCCGTAGCCGATCGACGGCAGGCGCTGTTGCACCAGCAGCCGGAACCCTTTGGACAGCGACAGGTCCAGCGGGAGGTCGAAGGCTCGGCGCCGTCCGCCGAAGTACTCCTCCAGCTCCCGCGCCGCCGTGTCCAGCCTGCTCGGTGCCCGCAGCACGCGGGGACTAAGCCGGCCCGCCAGGGTCTCAAGCACGCGGTCATGGTCCTCGACGTCGTAGGCGACGCGCACGAGCCCGCGCGGCGTGGCCGCCAGCAGGAGCGAGCCCACGGGAGAGTCGACCGTCCGGTACGCGACGTCAAGCAGCCCCTCGCTCTCGGCGGCCAGCTCGAGCTCCGCGTGCAGCCGCGCCAGCGTGCCGGCGTCACCGGGGGTCGTGAAAAGATCAGTGCGCTCGTTCATCGCCGAACTCCGCCCGGGTAGGTCTTCCGCAGGTTCTTGATCCCATCGGCAGCGGCCCTGCGCGCCGCCTCGGTGGTGCCGCCGATGATCCGCGCGATCTCGGCGTAGGGCAGCCCGGCGGCATAGTGGTAGGCGACCGCCTGGCGCTGCTTGTGCGGCAGCGCCCGGACCGCCTGCCACAGGCCGTCGTCGTCCGCGCCCCGCACGCCGGGCCCGGCCGGCTCCTCGGGGAGCTCCCCGACCGGGACCGGGCGACGGGCGACGGCCCGCAGCACGTCGATGGCCTTGCGGTGCGCGATCGTGACCAGCCACGCCTCCACATTCGCGGTCTCCGGCAGGTCCGGGTACGCGCGCATCGCGGCGAGAAACGTCTCCGACCAGGCGTCGTCGGCGTCATGGCGGCCGAGCAGCACACGGCAGACGCGCAGCACGGTGCCGCCGTGCTCAGCCACGACCTTCTCGAACGGCTGCTTGCCCATACCCGGAAGACGCTCCCCCGCCGCGGAACGTGAGGTCATTAGGACGCTAGCTGATCAGGAGGTCACAAGAGCAGTTGCCGCGGCTCTGGAACCAGAGCCCGTTCGAGCTCAAGCAGTGCCCGCTTGCGGGCGAGGCCGCCGGCGTAGCCAGTCAGCTTGCCGGTCGCTCCGACCACCCGGTGGCAGGGGATCAGGACGCAGAGCGGGTTGCGTCCGATCAGCGCGCCGACGTCCTTGGCCGGGATCTGGAGCTCGCGGGCGAGCGTCCCGTAGGTGGTCGTCGTGCCGTACGGGATCTGTACCACGAGCCGCAACGCCGCCGCCTGCTCGGAGTCGGCGAGCAACCGGAACGGCACGTCGAACGTCTGCCGCGAGCCGCCGAAGTACTCGTCCAACTGCCCGGCCACGACGTCGAAGCCGTCATCGGCGCGCGAACCGAGGGCGTTCTGCGATGGGCGATACCAGTGGTGCGGGAAGTACAAGCCGACCAGCGCCTCGCCCTCGCGGACGAGGGTCAGCTCGCCCAGTGGGGTCGGGATCTTCGTGTGCACTCGCGCTGTCTCAGGTGATCGAACCATCATCCGCTGCCTTCCCTGACCGCCCGATGGTCATCGGACATCACTAGGAAGACGGCACGGGAGGCATGGTCGTGAGATCGGGCTCGTCCGGGACCGACGCGTAAGCGCGGACGGGAAAGGTCCCGACGCCCGTGAGCGGAATCGGCGCGGCCGTGAAGAAGAAGCCGGCCGGCGGCAGCTGGGCGAGGCCGGTGAGGTGCTCGACGACCGGGATGCCGGCCCGCAGCAGGATCGAGTGCGCGGGCCGCCGCCCGTCTTCCACGGAGTCGATGTTGACCGCGTCGATGCCGACGAGCCGTGCGCCGTGCCCGGCCAGCCAGCGGGCGCCGGCTTCGGTCAGATACGGGGCGTCGGTGGCGTACGCGGGACCGCCCCACGCGGCATCGCCGCCGGTGTGCAGCAGGACCGCGCGCCCGGCCACGTCCAGCGCCGCCAGCGCGCCCATATCCACGCCGCGCGAGCGGGAGCCGACCGTACGCGCGACAACCGCCGGCAGGCCGACGCAGGATTCTAGCGGCAGGGCCGCGAGGTCCAATCCGTCGTCGTACCGGTGAAACGGACTGTCCAGGTAGGTGCCGGTGTTGCCGACGAGGGTGACCTCGTCGATCTGGAACTCGGTGCCGGGCTCGTACCTCTCGCGAGACGAGGCCCTGGTCAGGTACGGGCGCATCGCGGGAGCGGGCAAACCCGGATAGGTGATCAGGCCGTGGCCGATCGGATGGCTCAGGTCGATGATCCGCTGCCGCGCCGATCCGGGCGCCACGCCTCGGTCGCTTGGGCCTCCACGGGTACCCTTATGCGGTTCGGCGAAGACACTGAGGTTGCGCAGCTCGACAACATCAACCATCAGCAGGTTCAGCGATGCGACGAACAGGCCGGCGACCTCCTGCTCGGTCACGTCCGGCCCGGGAACGTCCACGCGGAACCCAGAGGCGCGCAGCCCGCCGCCGTTGGAGAAGGTCACGATGGCGTCGAACTGCGCGCGGTATTCGGTTCCGGCCATGCGCTCTATGCTGGCCGCGCTGGGGTGATCCCTCAAGCCGGGCGTGTCCGTCGACCTGGTCCCCGGCAGCGTCTCTCACCTGACCGTCGCCAGCGGCCAGCGCGCTGACCTCCTCGTCCAGGCGGCCGGAACGCCTGCTTGACCAGCCCCAGGAACTGGTCAGCGCTCATCCGCACCCGCTGGTGCGCTACTGCAGACCCAGGTTTGGGCGCCGTACCTGGCGCGACAAGCCCGCGGCCGGAGAGGGCGAGCAGGGTATGCCGCCTGCCGAAGGCTTTGAGGCTTATTCAGGGCGACATTAGAATACCCTCCGTGGGTATACTGCCACCTAAATTCCATGATCACGTTAAGAAAGGGGCCGTATAAGAGACTTTTCTTACATCAGGAAAAAAGTCTTCGTGATAATGGCCTTCTGGCTGGCATAATTTATACTCTTAAATCGTGAAATTTCGGACGCCCGGCTTGCCGGGCGGTTCCCGGCGATCCGCTGACGGCGCCATTCTGGGTCGCCACGCGCGAATCGCGTCTCGCTTTGCCCGAATGCGGAAACTGCGGCTATCTGCCGGCGCCGGGTGGGAGGCGGCCGAACACGAGGCGTACGGGATACCTTTCCCGGGCACTGGTGTACGCATGGAGGCATTCCCCGACTGAAGCAGGCACCGGTGAACGAGGAGGCTCCAGGCACGGGACTGCTCTGCGAGCAGTCGGCGGTGCGGACGCTGAACCTGGATGACGTGCACCTCACCTACGCGGTCGACGGGGCGACGGGGCTGATCCCCCGGGTGTTCTTCCCTGACCTGCCCGCCGGGTACTGGGCCGATCACCCCGAAGCGCTCACCAGGCACGGGCAGGTCGCCATGTCCGTCGGCGGCCTGCTCGTCGAACGCGGCGGCAGGAGGCTCCTGATCGACGCCGGGCTCGGAACCCGGGCGGGGCACACGTCCCTGGGGACCATGAACAGCGGAGCGCTGCCCGATACCCTCGCCGCGCTCGGCTGCGACCCGGCCGCCATCGACACGGTGGCGTTCACGCACCTGCACGTGGACCACACCGGATGGGCATTCACCCGGAACCGGGACGGCACCTACCGCAAGACCTTCCCCGCGGCACGCTATCTCGTGGCGGGAGCAGAATGGGCACCCTACGGCCGCGGGGAAAGCCTGACCTCCGCCGCGCCGCCCGCCGTCCTGGAGCAGCTCGCCGCCACCCGCACCCTGATAGACGACGGCGAGGAGATCTTCCCCGGCGTGCGCGCCCTGGTCACTCCCGGGCACAGCCCCGGCCACACCTCCTACATCATCACCTCGGCCACCGGCAGACGGCTGATCGCCCTCGGCGACGCCTTCCACACCCCGGCCCAGCTCGGGCACCCGGAATGGCCGTCCATGCCCGACATCGACGGCACCGCCGCCCTGGCCGCGCGCCGAAAGCTCATCCACGAGCTGCAGCAGCCAGGCACCCTCGGCTTCGCATGCCACTTCGGCGACCAGGCATTCGGCCGCCTCACCCGCACCCCGGCCGGCAACAACGACTGGGAACCCGTCCCGGCCACCGCCATCATGCCCCCACCCCGCCAGCTCGACGTCGCAGGAGATCTCCCCTCCCGCTTAGGACACGGGCGCGCCGATGAGATGGCCGACACCGCGGGTTCACGCGGTCTCGGACTGGAGGACCTCGGCGACCGGCCGGCGCATGGCGATCCCGGCCGGGACGACGGTGAGGGCGGCCATCACGATGAGTGTCCCGACCAGCGTGGCGGCGAGCCAGAGCGGCGGTGGCACGCTGCCGCCCTTAACAACGGCCTGGTAGAGGCCAATGCCGAGCGGGATGCCAATGACGACGCCGGGAAGCGCGGAGAGCACCTGCGCGACGACGAGTCCGGAGCTCACCTGTCGCTCCCTGGCGCCGAGCGCCCGCATCAGCGCCGAGGAGCGCCGCGCGTCGAGCACGGTCGCCCAGGTCGTGAACAGTGCGTTCAGCACGGCCAGGGCGACGAGCATGATCGTGATCACCGCCAATCTGCGGATGCGAGACTGTAACGATGGACTGGTATCCGCTGCGGCTGAGCTTCCGGGTCAGGCTGCTCGTCTTCGGCGGCCGGGCGATCGCCGAGAGGCTCCGCAAGGAGGGCCTGCCCGACTGGCCCGTCGCGGAGACCTGGGAGGTCAGCGACGTCGACGGCCACGTCGCGGAAATCCGCGACGGGCCGCTCGCGGGGATGTCGTTGCGCCAGCTCCTCCGCGACCACCCCGAGGAGGTGATGGGGCGCGGCTGGCGCGGGGACAGGTTCCCGGTGCTGACCAAGTTCATCGACGCCAGCGGCACGCTTCCGGTGCACGTGCACGCCGACGATGCCGCCGCGCGGCAGCTCGAAGGCGAGCCCAACGGGAAAACCGAGGCATGGCACATCCTGGACGCCGTGCCGGGCGCCACCGCGCTGTGCGGCGTCAAGCCCGGTGTCACCGCAGGCCAGCTCCGGCAAGCGCTGCTTGATGAGGACTTCGACGCCGTGCTGCGCCGCCTTCCCGTCAGCGCCGGGCAGACCATCTACGTGCCGGGCGGTACGCCGCACAGCTTCGGGCCCGGCACCCTGGTCTACGAGATCGAGCAGACCTCCGACATCGGCCGGCACGCCATGCGCTGGCACATGGAAGACGGCTCGCCGGTCACCGACGATGAGCGGCACGCCAACCTGGACATGCTGATGCGGGAGGTCCACACGGAACTGCGGCCCGCCTTCACCCCGGGCCTGACGATCGACGTCGCCGACGGGGTCCAGCGGGTCTTCTGCTGCGCGGGGCCGTATTTCGCTCTGGAGCGGTGGCAGGCTGGCACGGTCACGCCGCTGCGGCGTCGTTTCTCCACCGCGCAGATCCTCGCCAACGCCGGCGCTCCCGTGGAGGTGGCCGTCCGCGGGCAGACCGCCCGGCTTGGCCGGGCCGAGTGCCTGCTGCTGCCCGCGGCGCTCGGCGAGGTGGAGATCACCGGGCCGGCCGACGTGCTGTTCGGCTACCTGCCGGACCTCGATCGGGACGTCCGGCAACCGCTGACCGACGCCGGCTATGGCCCGCGGGTCATCGCCGCGCTCGGCGAGGGTCTGTGACCGGCACCCTGGGTCAGGGGCTCGTCAGGGTATGGGCCAGGGTTTTTCCCGATGCGGGCGCCGGCGGCGAACGGCGAGCGCCGCTGCTCGAGGTACCTGGCGGCGGTCGCGGCGGTGACCGCCACGTTGTTCGCGCTCGACGCGTGGTTCGACGTGCTGACCGCTGCGGCTGGGACGGACTGGTACGAATCCCTGGCGGCCGCGTTCTTCGGCGAGGTCCCGATGACCGGATTGCTGACCGCTCTCGCTATCTGGGCGACGCGTCACTGTCTGCGTGGTTAAAGGCCCTCGGGCGCGAGGAAGGTCGCCCGCGATTCGCTCAGCCAGTCCTGGAGCGGGCGGGGATCGGTCCCGGTCAGCTCGCGGACCGTTCCGGTCAGGGTGGCCGCGCCCCCCTGCCGGATCCACTCGAATCGCTCCAGATTGCCGTCCGCCTCCCAGGGGGCGACGCCGTTCGCGAGCATGAGCTCGCGCGCCCGCCGCGGCGCCTGGTCCTCATAGTCGACCTGCACCGCGAAGACGGCGGAGAACCGGGCCGCCACGTCCGGATAGGCCAGCGCCTCCGGGCCGGTGAGCACGTACGTCGCGTTCTCGTGACCAGGACTGGTCAGGACGCGGGCCGCGGCCTGGGCGACATCGGCCGCCGCTATCCAGCCCACGTGCCCCTTGCCCGCGGGGGCGGCGATCGTCCCGGTACGACGGATGGCCTCGGCCGAATCGATGAGGTTCTCCATGTACATGGCCGAGGCGAGGTACGTGACCGGAAGCCCTAGGGCGTCCAGGTGCATGACCACCTGCCGGTGGCTGAGCATGAAACGCACCTCGCAGTCCGGGTCCTGGAAGCCATCGGGGCAGATCTTGACGATGTGCGGCCGGTGACCAGCGGCGGCGATCGCGTCGGTGAACACGGTCTCAAGCGCCGCCTGCTCTTCGTGCTCGGGGCTGAGCAGGAAGATCCGGTCGAATTCCCTGAGCACCGGGGCGGGCGGCGGTTCGTCGAAGCTCGCGACCACGTGCTGGGGCGTTCCCGGCAGGTCCGCGGCCTGCGCCTCCACCCGGACCATGGCGGTCACGTCGGCGTCCGTGTCGGCGAGCGCCTCCATCAGGCGGTACCCCACTCGTCCCGTCGCTCCGGTCACTAGTATCACGCCCGGTCTCCTTCCGTCGTTCCCGTTCTGCCCCCCTCCGGTAGGAGCCGAACGCCCGCTATGGTCCAGTGTGGTGTGGGGCTATCGTTCGGACATGACGATCGTGAGCGGAGCCGGCGTCGTCGTCACCGGCGGGGGTGACGGAATCGGGCGGGCGATCGCGCGCAGGCTCGCGGCCGGCGGCGCCCGGGTGGTGGTGAACGACCTGGACGCCGGGGCCGCCGCGGCGGTCGCGGGCGAGACCGGCGGGTTCGCCGTCGCGGGCGACGCCGGGACGGAGCAGGGCGTGCGGGAACTCATCGCCGTCGCCCGCGAGCGGGTGGGC
>Ga0210385_10002229_pt1 | contig 11694 bp, 8 predicted proteins | sample IncBWH26OmetaG_FD_160107 | JGI IMG/M metagenome (GOLD analysis project Ga0210385, IMG submission 160107) | Forest soil microbial communities from Barre Woods Harvard Forest LTER site, Petersham, Massachusetts, United States - Inc-BW-H-26-O ... | reverse complement strand
ATGCGTAGAGCAACAGCCTGCTGGCATTGTGCGGGCAGCAACGCTTGCCGTTTCCGCACGCGCGACGCGGTGCGTTGACCGCAGATAATTTTCGTAGGCAGCATCGCCGCTGACCTGGCGGATCCAGCGCCAGATCGTTCGCGGCAGATTTCTGACCATTTTCATCTCAGTCCCCTCCTTCGGCCCAGCGCGTCGCGACATATGGCGATTCATGCAGCACCGCTGCTTTCCGTCCGCTGAGAATTGCAATCCATTCGCCGATGGCTTCAACGATCAGCACCAGAATCATCGCGGCGAGAGTGGCGGTGACGGCGGCGTCCAGCCGATTATTGAAAATCAGGCGCTGGGTGAGTGCGATTTTGTCGGCGGGAATTGCGCCGGAGGAAATCTGCCCGGCGAGGACTCTGGCTTGCGAGAGGAAGCCGATGCGCGGGTTCGCTGAGAAAATTTTCTGGTAGCTGGCGATCATGGTGATGGCGACGAGCCAGACCATGGGCGCGAGCGTCACCCAAATCCAGCGCGCGCGGCCCATTTTCAGCAGGATCGTCGTGGCAACTACCAGCGCTACCGCTGCGAGCAATTGATTAGCGATGCCGAAGAGCGGCCAGAGTGAATTAATTCCGCCGAGCGGGTCTTGCACGCCTTGCCACAGGAAATATCCCCAGGCGCCGACCATCAGCGCGCTGGTGGCGAGAATTCCGGGCGTGGAACCGGATTTGCCGAGCGGCTTCCAGACGTGTCCACCGAGTTCCTGCACCATGAAGCGGCCGACGCGCGTGCCGGCGTCCAGCACGGTGAGGATGAAAAGCGCTTCGAACATGATCGCGAAGTGATACCAGATGCTGAGCAGGCGTTCGCCGCCGATGGTGCCGCTGAAAATCTGGGCCATGCCGACGGCGAGGGAGGGCGCGCCGCCAGTCCGATCGAGCAAAGTATGCTCGCCCACACGTTGTGCAAGCGCGGACATGGTTTGGGGATCGAGCGCGTAGCCCCAGCCGCGGATTGTGGCGGCTGCGGCGTCGGCCGTCTTGCCGACGATTCCGGCGGGACTATTAATCGCGAAATACACGCCGGGTTGCAGCGCGCAGGCGGCGACCATGGCCATCACGCCGACAAAGGATTCCATGAGCATCGCGCCGTAGCCGATCGTGCGCGCGTGACTTTCGCGCAGAATCATCTTCGGCGTGGTGCCGGAGGAAATCAGCGCGTGGAAACCACTGATGGCGCCGCAAGCGATAGTGATGAAGCAGAACGGGAAAATCTTTCCGGCGAAGACTGGACCGTTGCCGTCCACAAAGCGGGTTAGTGCGGGCATTTCGAGCGTGGGGCGCACGAAGATTACGCCGATGGCTAGCGCGGCGATGGCGCCGACCTTGATGAACGCGCTGAGGTAATCGCGCGGAGCGAGTAGCAGCCAGACTGGAAGCGCGGACGCCGCGTAACCATATGCGATGATGGCAATCGCCAGCGCGGGACCGGAAAACGTGAAGGCGCTGGACCATGCGGGCGAGGCGTTCACCCATTGGCCGGAGACGACGGCGAGCATCACTAGCGCGACGCCGCCGAGCGAAGCTTCCAGCACGCGTCCTGGACGCACGTAGCGCAGATAAATCCCCATGAGCAGCGCGATGGGAATGGTCATTGCGAGGGTGAAGGTGCCCCACGGCGATTCTTTCAGCGCTTTGACGATCACCAGCGCGACGACCGCGAGAAGAATAATCATTATGGCGAGGACGGCGAGCAGCGCGATCATTCCGCCGCGTTTGGAAACTTCTTCGCGCGCCATCTGGCCCAGCGATTTTCCGTCGCGGCGGATGGAGCAGAAGAGGATGATGAAATCCTGGACGCAGCCGCCGAGCGCCGCGCCGACGATCAGCCAGAGCGTTCCGGGGAGATAGCCGAATTGCGCGGCAAGCGTGGGGCCTACGAGCGGTCCCGGGCCGGCAATCGCAGCAAAATGGTGGCCGATGAGAACCCATTTGCTTGTGGGAACGAAGTCGTGGCCATCTTCCAGGCGCTCGGCGGGGGTGGCGCGGGTGTCGTCGAGTGCGAGAATTTTTGCGGCGATGAACTTCGAGTAGAAGCGATAGGCAACGAGATAGGTGCAGAGCGCCGCGACGATGAACCACACCGCATTGAGCGGCTCGCTGCGCTCGAAGGCGATGGCGGCGAGGGCGCCGGCGCCGGCGAGCGCGATGGCCGACCACAGAATTATTTTGAGGAGTGATTTCATGATTCGGCGCGCGCTCCTGGGCAGCGTTCATTCTGCATGCGGCGCATCGTACGCAAGCGCGCAGGGGGCGTCAATCGGGAGTTGGGCCGTACGTGGACGAGCGGTGCAAGAGCGTCAGGCGAAGGCGGAGCGAGGCTTACGGACACAGGGGCGAACCGTGTCTGAAGTGTGGACGAAATCTAAGCGTAAGCAGCGCGGCAGGCTTCGTGTTCGCGGCACGACGGCGGGCAGTTCGTCTTATCAATGAGAATGTAGTTGTGGCACGTCGAGCACACGACTCCGTAAATCGTCTCGCTGAACTGATCGTGGGTCGTGCTGGCGGTGTGTTCGGTACGCGCTTGTTCGCGGCTGATGGCCATGCTGTTGGCTCCGTTACGCTGAAGAAATCATTCTAGCTGAAATCGCGCGGGCAGACGAACGGCCCTAGCGTGGGTGCGAGCGGTCGTTCGCTAGTCAATTAATCCGGCGGACAAGACTCACTCTGCCCTCCGCTCTACTTTCGCTCAAGTTGGATTTGAGAGTGACGGAGAATCTGATCCAACAAATCCTGTTGCGCGACAAATCGAAGATCAATACTGAGTTTTTCATCGCTGGCAACCACCTCGATATATCGTTGCCGTTCGTAAAAACGAACTCCGGAAATCCTGTCCCAATCGATGCTTCGAGAAACGAAGAACGCCTTCTTTGCTATCCCGCGATCATTTGTAGTCACCGAACCGGTAGCAAGCCAGGTTCCCAGCAGCACGAATCCAATCGAAATCATGATCAGCCAGATCCCACCCCGACTGGAAAATTCGCGACGAAATGCGATTGCAAGGATCGCGAAAACGGCAACCACTCCAAATCCCGCGATTTGAATTCGCTTCCGTACGCCGTATACGCGCGAGCTGCGAGAAATCCTTGGCTCTTCCCCTCGCTCCTCTTTGAGGAGCCAGCGGGTTAAGAACACGATCACGCCAATCGTGATGGCTTCCCAAAGGATGCCGCCAGTCTGAGAATTCATCGACAATATCTCGTTTCCGGAATGGGCACCTCGCGCTCGCTCAACGCGGAGCCCGATAATAACATCGCTGCGCGCCGTTTTTCGCGAGCCGGAACGGAATCGACCGCGGTGCTGCTACCAGCAGGCCGCAACTCTGTGATAGTTTTTCGGCTGCTGATTCAGTCACCGACAGCTCTCGACGGAATTTGAGGAACGCATGAAAAAGATCACCGTACTTTATTGGAAAACCACTACCCTTCTGGCTGGGACCCTGCTCATTATCGCGCCGACCGTAGCCGCGCAGGCCGCGACGGACGCGGGCAGAAGCGCGCCTAAGTCAGACGCCGCAAACAAAAATCGCTGGACTGCGGAGGATGTGGTCTACCAGGAGGATGCGGGGCAGTTCCGGATTTCACCCGATGGGCGATTTGCTCTGTGGATAAAGGGGACGGCGGATAAAGAGAAGGATCTGCGCGTCAGCAATTTGTATCTTGCGAATTTGAATGACGGCAAGGAGGTGCAGCTCACGCGTGGGACGGACGAGGTTTCGCATCCGCGCTGGTCGCCTTCGGGCGATACGATTGCTTTTTTGAGCACGCACGCGCTACCCAAGCCGAAACCTGATCTGGCGCCGACGCAACTGTGGCTGATGAATGCAGCGGGGGGCGAGCCCTGGGCGGTGACGGACTTCGAGCGCGGCATTCAGCAGTTCGAGTGGCTGGACAGCGACACCGTTATTTTCAGCGCTGAAGAGGATCCCACGCTTTACGAGCGGCAGACGAAAGAGCGCAAGGACGATTCGAACGTGGTGGACGATACGGCGCACAGCGCGCCGGTGCGGCTGTACAAATTTTCGCTGAAGGACAAGAAAGTCACGCGGCTGACGGACAACGACGATTGGATTCTGGATTTTGAAGTTTCCCACGACAGGAAAAAAGCGGTCGCCGTGGCGCGGCGGGAGTTGAGCTTCGCGTGGGACCAGAAAATTCCGCCTGTAACCTACGTCGTAGATCTCGGGACCGGTGCGCGTACAGAGGCATTCGCAAACGAGCGCATCCAGCCGAATGAAGTCATTTGGGCGCGCGACAATTCCGGGTTTTATGTGGTGGCGCCCTATTCCGACGACCCGCGCTTCCTGGTAGCCGTGGTCGAAAGAGTTTATTTCTACGATTTGGCCGCCGGAAAATCGAGCGAAGTGAATCTGGATTGGGATCGCGGCTTCTCGCGCTCACTGGAAGCGACGAACGACGGCTTTATCGCGCTGCTCGCCGACGGCGTGTACACCAAGCCGGTCCGTTTCACGCGGCACGGCGGTACGTGGTCGCGCAAAACCATTGCCAGCGAGGATGAAAAACATTATTTCAGTTTTGTGCTGGGTGAAGACGGCAAGACGCTGATTTACGAGCACTCCACCGCCAGCGTGCCAACGCAATTCTTTCGCGCGAAGCTCGAGGGCACAAAAATCACTTCGGCGCTGCAAATCACGAATCTAAATCCGACGTTCAAGAACAAGCCCATCGCGAAATCAGAAGTCCTGCAGTGGAAGGGCGCGAATGATGACGATGTGGAGGGGATTCTCTACTATCCAGACGATTACAAGGCGGGCAAGACCTACCCGCTGATCGTCACTACGCATGGCGGCCCCGCCAGCGCGGATCACGATCAATGGGCTGAACGCTGGGCTTACGCCCCGAACCTGATGACGCAGAAGGGCGCGTTCGTGCTGAAGACGAATTATCACGGCAGCACCGGTTACGGGCTGAAGTTTGTGGAAGCGATCTGCTGCGGAAAGTATTACGAGCTGGAGATTCCAGATATCGAGCGCGGCGTGGACACCCTGATCACAAAGGGCCTGGTGGATCCGGATCAGATTGGCGCGGCGGGCTGGTCGAACGGCTCGATCCTTTCGATTCAGCTGACCGTGACCAATCCCGACCGCTACAAGGCGGCAGTGGTGGGCGCGGGCGATGTGGAATGGTTGAGCGATTGGGCCAACGTGGATTTCGGCGAGTCGTTTGACCACTATTATTTTGGAAAATCGCCGTTGGAGGATCCTCAGCTTTACATTGAGAAATCGCCGCTTTTTAAGATGGATAAGGTGAGGACGCCGACGCTGATTTTTTTCGGCACCATTGACCGGCAAGTTCCCACCGAAGAAGGCTGGACGCACTATCGCGCGCTGTACACGATCGGCAAGGCGCCGGTAAAATTCATTCTGTTTCCTGGCGAAGCGCACGGGCCGCGGAAATTAACGCACCAGCTGCGAAAAATGAACGAGGAAGACGCGTGGTTCGATGCTTATTTGTTCAAGACCAAGCTGCCGGAAAACGAAGCGCTGAAAAAAGGTTCGCCGCTGGAAGTGGCATTGAAGCGCTTGACAGTGGAGAAGCTCGGAGCTTTTTACGGCGTGGCGTTTCATCCGCCCACGACGGCGGCGGAAAATCCCGCGCCGGATCTGCTGATCCCCGAGACAGTGGCGCGCGGCGCGATTGAAATTGGGCGGTTTGAAATTACACGTGCGCAGTTTGCGGCTTTCGATAAGGATTACAAGGTCGAAGCGGGTACGGAAAATTATCCTGCGAACGGCATCACGCTGGAGCAGGCGCAGGCCTATTGCAAATGGTTGAGCGAGTTGACTGCGGAGACCTACCGGCTACCGAGCGAGAGTGAAACTACCGATTTTTACAAGGTGCGTGCCGGTGAAAACACTCTGGATTATTGGGCGGGGTACGCGCTGAATCCCGACGACGTGCAGAGGCTCGAAGCCAAGGTCAAGGAATTGCCGGGTGATGCGCCGCTGCTGCGAGAGGTGGGAAGTTTTGCGGCGGAGGGCGATGAAGGCGAAGAGCTGGTGTTCGACCTCGGCGGAAATGCGGCGGAGTGGGTAATCGCCGCCGACGGCTCCGGCAAAACATTAGGCGGCAGCGCCGACCGTCCTGCGGATAGCAAGGCACAGTATCGCGCGGCTGCCCCCGAGTACACGGGATTCCGCGTGCTGCATATCGCGCCACCGTCGAAACCTGCGGCCGCTAAGGAAGCGCCGCAACAGTAACGCGACGTCTGCGCTTTCGCGATTTTGTAGCTGCGCACTTTAGTGCGCCACCGATGTTGGGCTACCGATCGATAGCGGTCCCGCTTCGCGGGACCGCCGCTACGAAACCTCGACGCAAAGTGTGCGCCGACTGCGGCCATCCAGATTGGCACTTGCGGCTGACGCCGTGCCGATTTAGGCTCCATGGATGACCGAGCCATTCAGTCCCACACCGCGTACCAAAGTTCAACGCCTGCCTGACCGCGGTAGGTACGATCGCGAAACCGTGTACCGGATTCTCGACGAAGGATTCGTGTGCCACGTGGGATTCGTGGTGGACGGCCAGCCATTCGTGATTCCCACCAATTATGCGCGCGTGGACGACACCTTGTACGTGCACGGCTCGTCGGCCAGCCGCATGTTGCGAACGCTCGCCGGCGGCGTGCAAATGTGTGTGACGGTGACGCTGGTGGATGGATTGGTGTTGGCGCGTTCAGCGTTCCACCATTCGGCGAATTACCGCTCGGTGGTGATGCTAGGGCGCGGGATGCCGGTGGAAGATAGCGGCGAAAAGAATCGCGTGCTGGAGGCGTTTACGAATCACATCGTGCGGGGGCGATGGAAGGATGTTCGGGCGCCGACCGAATCGGAATTAAAAGCGACGTCGGTGCTGGCTATGCCGCTGGAGGAAGTGTCGGCGAAAGTGCGCACCGGGCCGCCGAAAGATGACGAAGCAGATTACGCGCTGCCAATCTGGGCGGGCGTGCTGCCGTTGCCGGTGGTGCCGGGCGCGCCGATTCCCGATCCTCGATTGAACGCGGGCCTGGAGCCGCCGCAGAACGTCTTGAAGTATTCGCGGTAGGCCGAAGCGGAGTTCCCGCCGATCAGGCAAGCCCAATCGACAGCAATGATTCAGTGGCAGCCGCAGCCACCGCCTCCGCAACAGCCGCCGCCCCCGCCCGAAGATGAGGAGGGGCCAGCGGCGGATTTTCCGTTTGATGGTGAAGCGAACACGGAAAGCTGAATGGTGTGCTTCGCGCTCGAACATTTCGGGCAAGTGATAGCCTGCGATTGGCTCAGCACGATGCGCTCGTACCGCTCGCTGCAATCATCGCAAACGTATTCGTAAATAGGCATTGTCGCGCTCCATTCAATTCGAAAGAAAATTATAGAGTCGAAATCTTCGACCTGGGTTCATCTCGGGCCGGATCGCATTGCTCATAGCAGCTCCAAAAATTCTTCAACTGACAGCTCCGCTTGGCGCAGGATACTGCGAAGGACTGGACGAGGAATGTCGAAGCGGTCGTGGCGAGGCACGGTCACGCGCAGCTGAGTCTTAATTCGGTGACGCAGCTGCGCGTGGCTTCCGGATTGGTGGTTGACGTAGAAACCAGCTCGGAGGAGAGCTCGCAATATCAGCCGCGGCTTGAGGAGCGGAAGTACCGCGCTCATTTAGGCGCTCAGAGCAACTCGCAACTTCGCAGTATGGGCTCGCTTCTCGTCCGGTATTGCTTCTCCCGACTTGCGCAGACCATCCAGGTGGCAACGAATGGCATCGCGCGCCATTTCGATAGCTTCTTCTTCCGTGCGTCCGTACGTGATGACGCCGGGCAGCAACGGAACCGTTACTTGATATCCGGAGGGGTCTGCCGGGGTGGATTTCCGCGCTTTGGACTTAATTTGCGAAGGCGACTCGCCCGCGACAGGCAGCAGGATGACGGTGAAATCAAAGACACGGCGACGATGCTCACGTCCATTGCCAGCCATGTGGCGAATCCGACTCATCAACATCCACTGTAGACGAATCGCGCGTTTAAATCAAAAAACAACAGCCCCGGTTTGAGCCGGGGCTGTTGGCCTTGCTTACCCTGCGGAGATTGCTAAGCGCTGCGGTTGAATTAGTCGCCGGCTACTGCGGCTTCTGCTTCGGTGGTTTCGACCTTAGCCGTGCCGTTGCCGTTCGCGTGGCCATTTCCGTTTGAATGGCCGTTACCATTACCGTTCGCCGGAGCGATCTGCACTGGCTTCACCGTCACGCCCGGGACCGCGCTGAGGATCTGCTGCATCGAGCCGATCTGCACGACGGGCTCGGTGGACTTCTTCAGCACGAGTTCTTCGTAAATGCGGCGGACTTTGGCAGCTTCTTCGAAGGCCTTCTTGCGGCGAATGCGGTCTTCTTCGGCCGCGGTTTGCGGAATATCGTGCTCGAGTTCGCGAACGCGTGCGGCATCTTCGGCATCAATGCGGAGCGAGTGTTCGTAACTCTGCAGATTGACATTCTTGCCCTTAGCGAAGACGTCGTGCTTGCCGTGTTCCTTGTACCACTGGGCGACGGTCGCGTTCTTGTGCATGTTCTCAATGATTTTGCGCCAGCCCACGCCGGTGTTATACGCGCAGAAGGAAATTTCGCCCTGCTGCGTGGCGTAGGGAATGATGCACATTTCAGTGCGGCGGAAATCGTAATTGAACAGGTCCTGGAACCACATGCCGGCGATGAAGAGGAAGTTCCAGGGATCTTCCTTGCGGCGCTTCATGGCGTCTTCGAAGGTGCGGTCGCCGGAAACTTTGCCGTATTTCTTGTCCGCGTTTCCGGAGAGCGCGTACGTCTTATCGAATTTCTTCCACAGATCCTTCAGCCGCAAACTGGGCGGCCCCTGGAAGGGACTGTAATTCTTCAGCACGGCCATCGCCATCATGAAATTGGAGAAGGTCTTGCCGCGCGCCGCGTCGGTAATTGCCGCGACGTCCTTGGTCAGCTGTTGCGCGTTCAGGAAGCGCGGAACCGGCGCCCACTCCTTGGTTTCCTTGTTGATCATCAACGCCGTGCCGACGCCGCAGTTCGGGTGGCAGCCGCAGGAGAGCGAACCCCATTGCGAGTCGGGGCCGTGCACCAGGTCCGAAAAGCCCGCGAACGTGCTGATGAAGGAAATCGGGAACCAGTCGCGGGTGGGTTCGACTTTGCCGACTTGCGTGCTGACGTCCTTAGCCAGATGCGAAAGAGTGTAGCGTTGACGGATGCGGCGTTCGGGAGTGATTTCTTCGTCGCGACCGGTGAAAGAAACGGGCTGGAACGAGACGAAGGAAATTTTCTTGGGATTTTCCATCGCGAACTTCACGATCGGGCCCACCTGGTCGTTGTTCACATTGTTGACGATAGTGGTGACCAGCACGATTTCGATGCCGGCTTCGTGCATGTTCTCGATGGCGCGGAGTTTCACGTCAAACAGGTTGCCCACCTGGCGGTGGCTGTTGGCGTCATTGCCGATACCGTCGAATTGCAGGTACGCGTAACGCATGCCCGCTTCGAAAGCTTGCTTACAGAATTCTTTGCTCTTGGCGAATTCGATGCCGTTGGTTGCGGCCTGCACGCTGTTGTAGCCCACTTTGCGCGCGTAACGCACCGCGTCAATAAATCGCGGGTGCATGGTCGGTTCGCCGCCGGAAAACTGCACGGACATCTGACGACGCGGCTTGATCTTGGTGGCGTTCTCGAGAATTTCCTGAATCTCGTCCCAGCTCAGTTCGTGGACGTAGCCGACCTGGTTCGCGTCCATGAAGCAGGGATCGCACATCATGTTGCAGCGGTTGGTGAGGTCCACGGTAAGAACGGAACCGCGGCCATGGCGAACCGTGCTAGAACCGTGACGGTGAAGGCCTTCATCGTTGTGCGCTGGAATATCGCGGCCGGGGAAATTCTTTTCAATCCATTCCAGGAACTTGGCATCAACGGCCATCAAGTCTTCATATTTTCCGTGAATGGCGCATTCCTTCACCATCCAGACCTGGCCATCGCGCTCGATAATTTGCGCTTTGATTTCGCCGACTTTTTCGTGCACCAGATCGGTCCAGTCTTTCTTCCCGTTGATGATCAGATCGCGCGCTTCGCGCACGCAATCGGGACAGAGCGAATCCGTGGTGCGCGGCCAGCCGAGCGTCGGCTTGGATTTTTCCCAGGATTTCAGCAAAGGCTTTTCGGACCACTTTGGCGTGAAAGACGGATTGGGATTAAATTTATTGAAGTACTGAATCGTGTTGAATGTGACGCCGGCCGTCTTGCACAGCGCCCAATCGAAAGTTTTCCAAAGTTTTGTGCCTACCGCGTTCGCCATGATTCCACCTTTCCCTTTTTCAAACCAACCCTGAAATGCGCTTTGAATGCCCCGGAGGAACGCCCCTACGGATGAGCCTCATCCGTAACCAGTTACGGTACCAGAGTTTGCCCGGTTTCAAGGTGGACGTCTAGGCGGGTGCGTCTAAAGGTGCAATTCGAGGGCTGAACGGCACCTGGGAGCAGCCAATGGGATGACCGAAGTACCAGTCCAGACTAGTATTTAGCTCTGATTTCAGTCCAGATTGAGGGGGGTGCGTAGCACGCCGATCGCGAAATGCGCCAGGTGCGGGGCGTCGTCGTCCAACTGGATCCAGCGGACCACGCAGTGGTCTTTCAAATATTGCGAGACTTTCGCCTCGCCAATGCCCAAATGCTCGGCGAGTTTTGTCTTCAGACCGCTGTCGAAAGCGGGGCGTCCGCCGCGAACGGGCTTCGTGGTACTGCGGCCGCTGCCACGGGCGAGATTTCCCAAGCCGACGCGCAGGGTCTGGCACGCTTCGATGTAGTAGGAAGTTATTTGATCGGAATCCGAAAGCAGGAATACGCCGGGTCCAGCCGGAGCGGAATCCGATTCGTCTAGGCGATGCAGCGGGCTGGCTACGAGGCGCCGCAGCATGGATTCCAATTTGGACATACGAGAAGCCAGGGCCGGATCGCCGGCGCGGCCGTGCGCGGTGCGCTCGGAAGGTAGCATCGGAGCGGCATGCTCAGTGTGCGCGCTTTCTTCGGACTCATGGGAGTCATGCGGCGCAACCACTGCGGCAGGAATGCGCTCATAGCTATCCGTGTGCGGAATCGGAGCTGGCCGCGAAGGCTGAAATCGCGGCGCAGGGACGCGCGCTTGTGGCGAGGCGGATGACGGTGCGTGAGTCGCGCCGGATTCCGCGAATGCCTGCGAAGGGAGTCCTGGTGCTGCAGGCGCGCCTTTGCGACGGCGGCCTCGGCCACCGCGGCGTCCACGGCGGCGCTTCTTCTTGCCGGAAGCGTCCGTATCGGCGACGCCTGCGCCTGTGGGCGGCGTGGCGTCAGAGAGATGCACTGTCTCTACTTCGATCGCATCTCCGGCGTAGTCCACAGAGTCTTCTGGGATCTCACCGAGCGCCAGACGTGGTTGTGACTCTTCGGAGTCGCTGGCGCCATCGTCATCATGGCCCGACTCAGTCTCGGTAACGATGGCTGCGGCAAATACCGGTTCGGGACTGGGTTTAGCACCCGCCACTGGAATCGGCGCGCCCAATCGCGCCAGTGCTTCCTCGGCTTTTTTCTTCCAATCAGCGCGGCGGAATCGTTCCGCTGCAATTGTGTACCACTTCACGGCGTCCTCTTCTCGTTCGGCT